>Ga0070741_10008662_pt1 | contig 20236 bp, 16 predicted proteins | sample Coa_R1_4_FD_66440 | JGI IMG/M metagenome (GOLD analysis project Ga0070741, IMG submission 66440) | Surface soil microbial communities from Centralia Pennsylvania, which are recovering from an underground coalmine fire - Coalmine... | ecosystem: Environmental > Terrestrial > Soil > Unclassified ...
CTCTCTACGACGGCACGCTGTCGGGCGCGCTGAGCGCGCAGGCGAGCGGCAACCGCATCGCGCTGAAGGAGACGCTGAGCAACGTGTCCGTCGGGCCGCTCCTGCGCGACGCCGCGCACCAGGACCGGCTCGAAGGGCGCGGCAACGTCGCGCTCGACGTGAGCGGCGCCGGGCCGAGCGTGAACGCGATCAAGAAGTCGCTCGACGGCAGCGCGAAGGTGAGCCTGCACGACGGCGCCATCAAGGGCGTGGACATCGGCGCGCTGCTGCAGAAGGTGAAATCGCTCGGCAAGTCGGACGAGGGCGCGGCCAACAGCCGCGACCAGACGTCATTCAGCGAGCTGAACGCGACCTTCGCGATCAAGAACGGCGTCGCGCACAACCAGGACCTCGACATCAAGGCGCCGCTCCTGCGCGTCGGCGGCGCGGGCGACATCGACATCGGCAATTCGTCGCTCAACTACACGGTGAAGGCATCCGTCGTGGCCTCCGCCAAGGGGCAGGGCGGCAAGGGCCTCGAGCAGCTCTCGGGGCTCACCGTGCCGGTGAAGCTCTCCGGCCCGTTCGACGCCATGAAATACCAGGTCGACTACGGCGCCGCGGCGGCCGAGCTCGCGAAGTCGAAGGTCGGCGAGAAAGTGCAGGAGGCGGTGAAGAAGAACGAGGGCAAGATCCAGGAGCAGCTCGGCGGCAAGCTCAAGGGCCTTTTCGGCAAATAGCGCCGAGCGCCTCGATCCAGGCCGGCGATTCGTTCAGGCAGGGAACGAGGTGCAGCACCTTGCCTCCGGCGGCGTGGAAGGCGCGCCTCGCCGCGATGCCGATCTCCTCGAGGGTCTCGAGGCAGTCGCTCACGAATCCCGGGCAGACGACGTCGATCCTTTCGCGGCCGGCGCGCGCGAGCGCCACGATCGTCGCTTCCGTATAGGGCTGCAGCCAGTCGGCGTAGCCGAAGCGCGACTGGAAGGTCAGCCGCCACTCGCGTTCCTCGAGGCTCAGCGCGGACGCGAGCAGCCGCGCGGTCGCGGCGCACTGCGCTTCGTAGTGCCCGGCGCCGCGCTTCGGCAGCCCGTGGAAGCTCATCACGAGCAGCGGACTTCTGCCATTCGCCTGCCAGTGGCGCCGCACCCCTTCGGCGAGCGCGCCGATGTAGGCCGGGTGGTCGTGGAAGCTGCGCACCATCGCCGTGCCGGGCGGGAGGACGTCCGCGATGCTCTCCGTGGTGCTCTCCGCGTATTGCGGGTACAGCGGCAGCACCAGCGGCGTCTCGCGGAATTCTTTCAAGGCTTGCGCGATGGAGGGTTCCCCATAGCGCATCGCGTACTGCACCTGCAGGCCGGTGCGTGCGGCGAGCAGGCGCGCCTGCTCGCGCGTGTGGAAGGCGAGCGGCGAGCCTTGCGGCGTCCAGATCGACCGGTATTTCTCGGCCGACTGCGGCGCGCGCTTCTTCAGGACGAAATGAAGGATCGGCAGCCAGACCGGGCGGGGCAGCTTCACCACGCGCGGGTCGGAGAGAAATTCGCGCAGATAGGCGCGGACCGCCTCCGGCGTCGGCGCCGCCGGAGTGCCGAGGTTGACGAGCAGAATCCCCACGGCGGCTAGCCGATGCTCGCGGCCGGGCTCAGTGCTGCGAAAGAGCGCTGGAGAGGAGCTTCGCCGTCACTTCGACGATCGGGATGACGCGGTCGTAGGCCATGCGCGTGGGTCCGATGACGCCGACCGTGCCGACCACCTCGCCGTCCACCTTGTAGGGCGAGGTGACGACGCTCACGTCGTCGGGCGCGCCGACGCCCGACTCGCCGCCGATGAAGATCTGCACGCCCTGGCCGCGCAGCGACAGGTCGAGAATCTGCAGCAGCGAGGTCTTGCGCTCGAAGAGCTCGAAGAGCTGCTTGAGGCGCCCGACGTCCTGCGCCAGGTCGCGCACCGAGAACAGGTTGCGCTCGCCGGTGATGACGTACTGCTCGTGGCCCTCGGAAAGCGCCTTGTTGCCGGCGTCGAGGGCGACGGAGAGCAGCTGGATCATGTCCTGCCGGATCTCGCGCAGCTCGGCCTGCAGGCGGGTGCGCGCGTCCTCGAAGCTCTGGCCGGCGTAGTTCTGGTTGATGTAGTTCGCCGCCTCCATCAGCTCCGAGGGCTTGAAGTCGCGCTCGGTGAACAGGACGCGGTTCTGCACGTCGCCCTCGGGGGTGACGACGATGAGGAGCACCCGCTTCTCCGACAGGCGCAGGAACTCGATGTGCTTGAACGTGACGGCGCGGCGGCGCGGCGTCATGACGACGCCCGCGAACTGGGTGAGCTGCGCAAGAAGCTGCGACGCGGACTGGATCGCGCGCTGCGGGTTGTCGAGCTGCAGCTGGCCTTCGAGCTCGTGCACGCGGCCGGACTCGAGCTGCTTCACGATGAGGAGCGTGTCGACGAAGAAGCGGTAGCCCGCCGGCGTCGGCACGCGGCCCGCCGAGGTGTGCGGGCTCGCGATGAAGCCGAGCTCCTCCAGGTCCGACATCACGTTGCGGATCGTGGCCGGAGAAAGATCGAGCCCGGAGTGCTTCGACAGGGTGCGCGAGCCGACCGGCTCGCCTTCCGCAATGTAGCGCTCGATCAACGTCTTGAGGAGGATCTGGGCGCGCTTGTCGAGCATGGATTCATTGTACACTCGCCCGCATGCCCGGCTTCCGTCGCGTCGCGCTCATCGGCAAGCTGCGCAGCGACGAGATCGCGGCTTCGCTGCGCGAGGCGCGCGAGCTGCTCGAGCGGCGCGGCTGCGAGGTGCTGGTCGAGCGCGAGAGCGCCGCGGCCCTCGGCATGCAGGGCGCGGACTACGAGGCGATCGGCAAGCGCGCGGAGCTCGCGATCGTCATCGGCGGCGACGGCACCATGCTCGCCGCGGCGCGCAACCTCGTGCGGCACCGCGTTCCGCTCATCGGCGTCAACCAGGGCCGCGTCGGCTTCATGACCGACATCGGCCACGACGACATGCAAGCGGGCCTCGGCGCGATCCTCGAGGGGAAGTACTCGATCGAGGAGCGCGCGCTGCTCGACGCGGAGATCCAGCGCGGCGGCAAATCGGTGCTGAAGACCCTCGCGCTCAACGAGGCCGTGGTGGGCAAGGGCACGCAGGGCCGCCTGATCGAGTTCAGCCTTTCCATCGACGGCGAGTTCGTCTACACGCTGCGCGCCGACGGCATGATCGTGGCGACGCCGACCGGCTCGACGGCGTACGCGCTTTCGGCGCAGGGTCCCATCCTGCACCCGGCGGTCCCGGCGCTCGCGCTCGTGCCGCTCAACCCGCATACGCTGTCCGCGCGGCCGGTGAGCGTCAGCGACCGCGCCTCGATCGAGATCCGGCTCGTGCGCGCGCTCGATGCGCGCGCGCACTTCGACGGCTTCGCGCTCACCGACATGGCGGAGGGCGACCGGCTGCTGCTGCGCCGCTCGGCCGATGCGATCCGCTTCGTGCATCCGCCCGGCTACAACTACTTCGCCACCCTGCGCGAGAAGCTGCGCTGGAGCGAGGCGCTCGACAAGGCCCGCGACCTGGAGTAGCCGTGCTGCGCGCGCTCGACATCCGGGACTACGTGATCCTCGAGCGAGTCGCGATCGAGTTCGCCGCCGGGTTCACGGTGCTCACCGGCGAGACCGGCGCCGGAAAGTCCATCCTGGTCGACGCGATCGAGCTCCTGGTCGGCGGGCGCGGCGACGCGGCGGTGGTGCGCGAAGGGACCGAGCGCGCCGAGCTCTCCGCCGAATTCGATTTCGACAGGTCTTCGACTCTCGCCGGATGGCTGGAGGAGCGTGAGCTGTCCGGAGACGGCGGCATGGTCCTGCTGCGGCGGACGATCGATCGCGCCGGGCGCTCGCGCTGCTTCATCAACGGCCACGCCGCGACGCTCGTGCAGCTCAGGGAGGCGGGCGAGCTCCTGGTCGACATCCACGGGCAGCACGCCCATCAGTCGCTGCTGCGCGGGCCGGCGCAGCGCGAGCTCCTCGACGCGCACGGCGGCGCCGCGGCGCTCGCGAAGGCCACCGCCGAGGCGTTTCGCGCGTGGCGGCGCCTCGCGGAGCTCGCCTCCCGGGCGCAGAGCGAGTTCAAGCAGCGCGAGGCGGAGCGCGCGGAGCTTGCCGAGCGCGTCGCGGACCTGAAGAAGCTCGCGGTGAAGGAAGGCGAATGGGCCCAGGTCACCGCCTCGCATGTGCGCCTTGCGCACGGCTCGAGCCTTCTCGCAGGCGCGCAGTCCTCGCTCGAGGCGCTTTCGGAGGCGGAGGGCGCCTGCCTGCCGCAGCTCGGCGCGGTGGCCTCGCGCCTGCGCGCGCTCTGCGAGCACGACGAGACGCTGCGGCCCACCGTCGAGCTGCTGGACTCGGCCGAGGCCCAGGCGGGCGAGGCGGCGAGGAGCCTGCGCCAGTACGCCTCGCGCGTCGAGCTCGACCCGGACGCGCTGCGCGAGGTCGAGGCGCGCATCGAGGCGCTGCATGCCGCCGCGCGCAAGCACCGCGTGAAGCCGGAGGAGCTGCCGGCGCACGCCGCGGAGCTCGAGCGGCGCCTCGCGGAGCTCGATCTCGCCGTCAACCCCGAGGCGCTGCAGAAAGAGGTAGGCGCGGCGCGCGCGGCCTACGAGGCAGCGGCGAAAAAGCTCTCCGCGAAGCGCAAGAGCGCCGCCGAGGAGCTGTCGAAGTCCGTCACCGCGGCGATGCAGCAGCTTGCGATGGCCGGCGGCCGCTTCTCGGTAGCGCTTCGCAAGCTCGAGGAGCCGGCGGCCTCCGGCCTCGAGGACGTGGAGTTCGAGGTCGCCTCGCACCCGAGCCTGCCGTTGCGTCCGCTCGCGCGTGTCGCGTCGGGCGGCGAGCTCTCGCGCATCAGCCTCGCCATCCAGCTCGTCGCGGCGCGCGAGTCGCCCGTGGGCACGCTGGTGTTCGACGAGGTCGACGCCGGCATCGGCGGCACGGTGGGCGACACGATCGGAAAGTCCCTGAAGAAGCTCGGCCGGCAGCGCCAGGTGCTCTGCGTGACGCACCTTCCGCAGGTGGCGGCACAGGGCGACGAGCAGTGGTCGATCGCGAAGTCCGGCGCCCGCGGCAAGCTCGCCGTCAGCGTGTCCAGGCTCGATCGCGAGGCGCGCATCGAGGAGCTCGCGCGCATGCTGGGAGGCGCGGCCGCGACGGCGCGCAAGCATGCGGCGGAACTGCTCTCCGGTTAGATCAGCCTTTCTGCACGAGGGCAACGCCGGACGCGGCGACGGCCATGCCGGCGAGCGCCACCGGCCCCAGATGCTCGCCGAACATCGCCCAGGCGATCAGGGCGGTCGTCGGCGGCACCATGAAAAAATAGCTCGCAACCTTCGAGACGGCGCCGCGCCGGATCAGCAGATAGAGCAGGCTGATCGCGCCGACGGACAGCCCGAGGACGAGCCAGGCCAGCGCGACAATGAACTGGCCCGACCAGATAATTTCCATGGTCTCGAAGCGCGCGGCGAGAAGCGTTACCGGGACCATTGCCGCCGCGTACTGGATGACAGCCGCGGTCCATAGATTCTCGTCCGCGCAATGGCGTTTCTGATAGAGCGTTCCGGCGGCGCCGCCGATCAAGCCGCATACGGCGAGCGCCGGTGCGGTGAGACCGCCCGGTCCCGCGGACCATCCGTAGCGCTCGCTCAGCACCAGAACGGCGCCGCCGAAGCCGAGGACGAAGCCCGCCCACTGGTGCAGGCTGACGCGCTCGCCCAGCAGCGGGCCGACGACCGCCGCGATCAGAATCGGCTGCAGGCCGATAATCAGCGCGGCGAGTCCTGCCGGCAGACCGAGCTGCAGCGCCGAAAACACTCCGGCGAGCTGGAGGCTGTGCATCAGCAGCCCGACCACGGCGACATGGATGATGGCCACGCCCTTCGGCCACGGCGCGCGCACCAGCACGGCGGCAAAGAGCATGGCCACCGCGACAATCGCAAAGCGCAAGCCGAGGAACGTCAGCGGCCCGGCGTAGGGCAATCCCGCTTTGGCGCCGATGAAGCCGGTCGACCAGAGCACGACGAAGAGCGCCGGCGCGATCGCGGTCCAGGCGACCGGCGGGCGCGCTCCTGCGCTAAGCGCCGTCAGCTGCCGATTTTCCGATAGGGGCAGTCGGCCTTGATGCAGTCTGCGTACAGCGCGAGCGAGTGGCCGTGCAGCTGGAAACCGCGCTTGCGCGCGACCTCGCTCTGCCGCTTTTCGATCTCGGCGTCGTAGAACTCCTCGACGCGCCCGCATTGCAGGCAGACCAGGTGGTCGTGGTGCCCGCCCTGGTTCAGCTCGAACACCGCCTTGCCGGCCTCGAAGTTCTGGCGCGAGAGCAGACCGGCCTGCTCGAACTGCGTGAGCACGCGGTAGACGGTCGCGAGGCCGATGTCGATGCCTTCGGCGATGAGCGCCTTGTAGACGTCCTCGGCGGAGAGGTGGCGCACCTTGCTCGCCTCGAACAGCTCGAGGATCTTGCGCCGGGGCAGCGTCGCCTTCAGCCCGCTCTCCTTCAGGCTTTGCACCGTGCTCATGCGGCTGTCATTATATGCCCATGAACCGCCTCGCTCCCCTCGCGCTGGCCGCGATCACGCTGCTTGCGGCGTGCGGCAGCCTGCCGCGCATTCCCGGCGTCACGCCCTATCGCATCGACATCCAGCAGGGCAACTACGTGACGCAGGAAATGGTCTCGCAGCTCAAAGCCGGCATGACGAAGGAGCAGGTGCAGAACACGCTCGGCACGCCGCTCCTCACGGACGTGTTCCACGCCGACCGCTGGGACTACGTGTACTCGCTCGACGCGGCCGACGGGCGCAGGGAAGGGCGCAAGCTCACGGTGTACTTCCAGGACGGCAAGCTCGCGCGCGTGGAGGGCGACGTCGTCCCGGCGGCGCCCAAGGAAGGCGCGGCGAAGGACGCGCCCGCGAAGGCGGCGGCGCAATGAAAGTGGCGATCGCGGGCGCCGGCGGACGCATGGGGCGCACGCTCATCGAAGGCGTCCTCGCGGATCGCGCGCTCGAGCTTGCCGCGGCGCTCGACATCGCCGCGGGCGAGGTCCTCGGCAGGAAAGTGACGACCGACGTGGCGGCCGCCGTGCGCGCGGCCGACGTTCTGATCGACTTCACGCGGCCGGAAGGCACGCTCGCCCACCTCGAAGCCTGCGCCAGCGCGGGCAAGCGCATGGTGATCGGCACGACGGGGTTCAGCGAGGCGCAGAAAAGCCGCATCGCGGACGCCGGCAAGCGCATTCCGATCGTGATGGCGCCGAACTTCGCCATCGGCGTGAACGTGGTGTTCAAGCTCGCCGAGATGGCCGCCGCGGCGCTCGGCGACGCCTACGACGTCGAGGTCATCGAGGCGCACCACCGGCACAAGGTGGATGCGCCTTCCGGGACGGCGCTGAAGCTGGCCGAGGTGGTCGCCGGCGCGCTCAAGCGCAACCGAAGCGATTTTGTTTTCGGCAGGCAAGGCGATACGGGCGAGAGGCCGGGCCGGCAGATCGGCATCCATGCCATCCGCGGCGGCGACATCGTAGGCGAGCACACGGTGCTCTTCGCCGGCATGGGCGAGCGCGTCGAGGTCGCCGTGCGCTCGCAAAGCCGCATGACCTACGCCGCCGGCGCGCTGCGCGCCGCGCTCTGGCTCAGGGAGCGCCCGGCCGGCCTCTACGACATGGCGGATGTCCTTGGTTTGAAGCGGCCGTAGGCGTATAATCACGACTTCAATGAAGCGGGAGGGGCGCGGATGCCTTTCCCGCTTTTCGTATCCGCTGCATAAATGACGACTTCCGACTCCGCCGCGCTGGTCCTCGCCGACGGAACGGTCTTTCGCGGCCGTTCGATCGGCGCTTCGGGAACGGCGGTCGGCGAAGTCGTCTTCAACACCGCGATGACCGGCTACCAGGAGATCCTGACCGATCCCTCGTACTGCAAGCAGATCGTCACGCTGACCTGCCCGCACATCGGCAACACCGGCGTCAACGCCGAGGACCAGGAATCGGCCAAGGTCTACGCCGCCGGCCTCGTGGTGCGCGATGTGCCGCGGCTGCTCTCCAACTGGCGCTCGCAGGAGGACCTGTCGGGCTACCTGCGAAGGAACCGGATCGTCGCCATCGCCGATCTCGACACCCGCAAGCTCACGCGCATCCTGCGCACGAAGGGCGCGCAGAACGGCTGCCTGATGGCGGGGGGCGTGGACACCGGGGTCGCCGCGCGCGAGGCGCGCAGCTTCCCGGGGCTCGCGAAGATGGACCTCGCGATCGTGGTCACGACCGCCGAGCCCTACGAATGGACCGAGGGCAGCTGGGTCCCCGGCAGCAGCTACCGCAAGGGCGAGAGCCTGCGCCACCACGTCGTCGCCTATGACTACGGCATCAAGCGCAACATCCTGCGCATGCTCGTCGACCGCGGCATGCGCGTCACGGTGGTGCCGGCGATCACGACGGCGAAGGACGTGCTGAAGATGAAGCCGGACGGCGTGTTCCTGTCGAACGGGCCGGGCGACCCGGAGCCGTGCGACTACGCCATCGAGGCGATCGGCGAGCTGCTCGACGCGAGCGCGCTCCCGCTCTTCGGCATCTGCCTCGGGCACCAGCTCATGGGCCTCGCCTCGGGCGCGAAGACGCTCAAGATGAAGTTCGGCCACCACGGCGCGAACCACCCGGTGAAGGACCTCGACACGGGTCGCGTGGTGATCACGAGCCAGAACCACGGCTTCGCGGTCGATCCGTCCTCGATCAAGAGCAATCTCCGACCCACCCACGTGTCGCTCTTCGACGGCTCGCTCCAGGGGCTCGCGCGGACCGACCGGCCGGCCTTCTGCTTCCAGGGGCATCCGGAAGCAAGCCCGGGGCCGCACGATGTCGGGTATCTGTTCGACAAGTTCGCGGCGATGGTGGATGCCAAAAAGAACTGACATCCAGTCGATCCTGATCATCGGCGCGGGCCCGATCGTGATCGGCCAGGCGTGCGAGTTCGACTATTCCGGCGCGCAGGCGTGCAAGGCCCTGCGTCAGGAGGGCTACCGTGTGGTGCTGGTGAACTCGAACCCGGCGACGATCATGACCGACCCGCAGATGGCCGATGCCACCTACATCGAGCCGGTCACGTGGCAGGTGGTGGCGCGCATCATCGAGAAGGAGCGGCCGCAGGCCCTGCTGCCGACGATGGGCGGGCAGACCGCCCTCAACTGCGCGCTCGACCTCGCGCGCGAGGGCGTGCTCGAGAAGTTCGGCGTCGAGATGATCGGCGCCTCGCGCGAGGCGATCGACAAGGCCGAGGACCGCGAGAAGTTCAAGCTGGCGATGAAGCGCATCGGGCTCGCGTGCCCGCGCTCGGCGCTCGCCCACTCGCTGGAGGAGGCGCACCAGGTCCAGGCCGGCATCGGCTTTCCGGTCGTCATCCGGCCGAGCTTCACCTTGGGCGGCACCGGCGGCGGCATCGCCTACAACCACGAGGAGTTCGTCTCGATCTGCGAGCGCGGCTTCGAGGCCTCGCCGACCCGCGAGCTCCTCATCGAGGAGTCGGTGCTCGGCTGGAAGGAGTTCGAGATGGAGGTGGTGCGCGACCGGCGCGACAACTGCATCATCATCTGCTCGATCGAGAACCTCGATCCGATGGGCGTGCACACCGGCGACTCGATCACCGTCGCCCCGGCGCAGACGCTGACCGACAAGGAGTACCAGGTGATGCGCGACGCCTCGATCGCGGTGCTGCGCGAGATCGGGGTCGACACCGGCGGCTCCAACGTGCAGTTCGCCATCAGCCCGCACGACGGGCGCATGCTCGTCATCGAGATGAACCCGCGCGTTTCGCGCTCCTCCGCGCTCGCCTCCAAGGCGACCGGCTTCCCGATCGCCAAGGTGGCGGCCAAGCTCGCGGTCGGGTACACGCTGGACGAGATTGCGAACGAGGTGACCGGGGGCGCGACGCCGGCCTCGTTCGAGCCGGCGATCGACTACGTCGTCACCAAGGTGCCGCGCTTCGCCTTCGAGAAGTTTCCCCAGGCGAACGACCGGCTGACGACGCAGATGAAGTCGGTGGGCGAGGTCATGGCCATCGGCCGCACCTTCCAGGAGTCGTTCCAGAAGGCGCTGCGCGGCCTCGAGATCGGCGTCGACGGCCTGAACCAGCGCACGCGCGACCGCGAGACGCTGGAGAAGGAGCTCGGCGAGCCGGGGCCGGAGCGCATCTGGTACGTCGGCGACGCCTTCGAGAACGGCTTCACGCCCGAGGAGGTGCACCAGCTGACGAAGATCGATCCCTGGTTCCTCGACCAGATCCAGCAGATCGTCGAGCTCGAGATGGAGCTCGACGACCGCAAGCTCGAGGAGATCCCGAAGGAAAGGCTGCTCGACCTGAAGCGGCGCGGTTTTTCGGATCGCCGGCTCGCCTATCTCTTCAATGCGAAGGAAGAGGAGGTGCGGAAGAAGCGCCACGAGCTGGGCATCCGGCCGGTGTACAAGCGCGTGGACACCTGCGCCGCGGAGTTCGCCACGCGCACGGCGTACCTGTACTCCACCTACGAGGAGGAGTGCGAGGCGCAGCCGACGAAGAAGAAGAAGGTGATGGTGCTCGGCGGCGGCCCGAATCGCATCGGCCAGGGGATCGAGTTCGACTACTGCTGCGTGCACGCCGCTTTCGCGCTGCGCGAGGACGGCTTCGAGACCATCATGGTCAACTGCAACCCCGAGACCGTCTCGACCGACTACGACACCTCCGACCGCCTGTACTTCGAGCCGCTCACGGCCGAGGACGTGCTCGAGATCGTGGACAAGGAAAAGCCCTGGGGCGTGATCGTCCAGTACGGCGGCCAGACGCCGCTCAAGCTCGCGCGCGAGCTCGCCGCGGCCGGCGTGCCGATCATCGGCACCAGCGCCGATTCCATCGACATCGCGGAGGACCGCGAGCGCTTCCAGAAGCTCATCACGCAGCTGAAGCTGCGCCAGCCGCCCAACCGCACGGCGCGCTCGGCCGAGGAGGCGGTGAAGCTCGCCGAGGAGATCGGCTACCCGGTGGTGGTGCGGCCGAGCTACGTCCTCGGCGGCCGGGCGATGGAGATCGTGCAGATCCAGTCCGAGCTCGAGCGCTACATGAGGGAAGCGGTGAAGGTTTCCAACGATTCTCCCGTGTTGCTGGACCGCTATCTCTCGGACGCGACCGAGATCGACGTCGACTGCATCTGCGACGGCGAGGACGTGCTGATCGGCGGCATCATGGAGCACGTGGAGCAGGCCGGCGTGCACTCGGGCGATTCGGCCTGCTGCCTGCCGCCGCACTCGCTCGCGAGCCACGTCGAGCGCGAGCTGCGCCGCCAGACCGAGCTGCTCGCGCGCTCGCTCAAGGTGCGCGGCCTCATGAACGTCCAGTACGCGATCCAGCGCGACACGGTGTTCGTGCTCGAGGTGAACCCGCGCGCCTCGCGCACCGTCCCCTACGTCTCCAAGGCGACCGGGCTGCCGCTCGCGAAGATCGCGGCGCGCTGCATGGCCGGGCGCACGCTCAAGGACCTGGGCGCGACGCGCGAGGTGACGCCGCCGTATTTCTCCGTGAAGGAAGCGGTGTTCCCGTTCGCCAAGTTCCCGGGCGTCGACCCGCTGCTCGGGCCGGAGATGAAATCCACCGGCGAGGTCATGGGCGTGGGCGAAACGTTCGGCGAGGCGTTCGCCAAGTCGCAGCTCGCCGCCGGGGTCCGGCTGCCCTCGGGCGGCAAGGCGTTCCTCAGCGTGCGCGATTCCGACAAGCTCGCGGTCGTGGAGATCGCGCGCGACCTCGGCGAGCTCGGCTTCGAGATCGTCGCCACGCGCGGCACGGCGGCCGTCCTGCGCTCGCACGGCTTTGCCGTCACCGTGGTGAACAAGGTGGCGGAGGGCCGCCCGCACATCGTCGACATGGTCAAGAACGGCGAGGTGAGCTTCATCGTCAATACCGCGAGCGCGACGCGTACCGCGACCTCCGACTCGCGGGCGATCCGCATCACCGCGCTCGGCAAGCGGGTGAGCTACTGCACCACCGTCGCCGGCGGCAAGGCGGCCTGCGCGGGGATGAAGCACCTCGCGCGGCTCGAGCCCTACCGCCTGCAGGACCTGCACGCGAAGCTGCGGCCGGCGCCGGCCGCAGCGCTCGCGGCGACCTAGTTTAAGATTCGCGCATGCCGAAGACGCCGATGACCAAGCGGGGCGCCGAATTGCTGCAGACGGAGCTGCATCGCCTGAAGACCGTCGAGCGCCCGGCGACCATCGCCGCGATCGCCGAGGCTCGCTCGCACGGCGACCTCTCCGAGAACGCCGAGTACGACGCGGCGCGCGACCGGCAGGGCCACATCGAGGCGCGCATCCGCGACATCGAGGCGAAGCTCGCGAACGCGCAGGTCATCGACCCGAAGCTGCACAACGCCGAAGGGCGCTGCGTCTTCGGCGCGACCGTGGACGTCCAGGACGAGGGCGGGCAGGCGGCGACATGGCAGATCGTCGGCGAGGACGAGGCCGACATCAAGGCGGGAAAGATCTCCGTGAGCTCGCCCATCGCGCGCGCGCTCATCGGCAAGGAATCGGGCGAATCGGTCGAGGTGCAGACGCCCGGCGGCGTCAAGCGCTACGAAATAGTCGATGTTCGCTACGAGTAGCCGCTACGCCCCCTTGAGGACCGGCGGCTCGTAGAGCGAATTGATGGTGACGGTCCGGATCACCGGGTTGTCCGGGATCACATAGAGCACCGGCGTCAGCAGCTCCTCGAACAGGCCGCGCAGGCTGCGCGCGCCGGTGTCGTACTCGATCGCGATCTCGGCGAGCTGCTCGAACACCACGGGCGCGATCGTGAGCGCGACGCCCTCGCGGCGGAAGATGGCGACGAACTGCCGGTAGATCGCGTTCCTGGGCTCGGTGAGGATGCGCACGAGGTTGCCGAGCGAGTGCTTCTCGAAGCTCGCCACGACGGGCAGCCGCCCGGTGAACTCCGGGATGAGGCCGAACTGGATCAGGTCCGAAGGCCGCACGCGGCGGTTCAGGCGCTCGAGGATCTCCTGGTTGCCGTCCTCCGAGGCGGCGCTGATGAACCCGTAGCCGTGCGATTTCTCGCGGATGCCGTCCAGCCCGACGAAGGCGCCGCCGCAGATGAACAGGATGTTCGACGTGTCGATGGTCGCGCCGTTCGCCATCCGCACCGGCGCGCCGTCCATGATCTTGAGGAGCGCGTGCTGCACGCCTTCGCCGGACAGCGTGGTCGCCGAGCCCGTCGCGGTCTTCAGCTTGTCGATCTCGTCGATGAAGACGATGCCCTGCATCGCGCGCTCGACCTTGCCTTCCGCCTTGTCCACGAGCCGCTGCAGCACCGCCTCGATCTCCTCGTTGACGTAGCGCGTCTGCGCGAGCGAGGTGGCATTCGCGGTGACGAACGGCACGCCGAGCAGCCGCGAAAGCGTCTCGCAGGTGAGCGTCTTGCCGGAGCCCGACGGGCCGATGAGGAGCACGTTGCTCTTCGGGACGGCGCCGTCGGCCTCGTCGAAGAGCGCGAGCTTGCGGTAGTGGGAGTAGACGGCCACCGCGAGCACCTTCTTCGCCTCGGCCTGGCCGATGACGTATTCGTCCAGGTAGCCCACGATGGTGCTCGGCTTGATGTCGTCGCGGAGCACGGTCGTGCGGGCCGTCATGCCTCCTCCGATTTCCTCTTGTAGAGAACGAAGACCTTGCCGACCTGCTGCACCGTCTCGGCGCCGGTCCTCTCGCAGATCGCGGCGAGCGCCACGTCGCGCGCGCCGCGATCCAGGGCCGGGGCGCGCACCTTGATGAGCTCATGCGCGCCGAGCGCGCGCTCGATCTCCGAGAGCACTTCGTCCGTCAGGCCTTTCGCGCCGATGAGGACGACCGGCTCGAGCCTGTGGGCGCGCGCCTTGAACGCTTTGCGCTCTTCGGGGGTCATAGATCCAGGGTCATAGAATGACGGCGATGCTACCGCACGATTTTCATCCCGTGCTGCGCCAATGGTGGGCGGGCCGCTTCGCGGCGCCCACCGAGGCGCAGCTCGCGGGCTGGGCCGCCATCCGCCGCGGTGAGCCGACCCTCATCGCCGCGCCCACCGGCTCGGGCAAGACGCTCGCCGCCTTCCTCATCTCGCTCGATGACCTGGTCAAGGAAGGCGAGGCGGCCGGCGGCCTGGCGGACGAGGTGCGCGTCATCTACGTCTCGCCGCTGAAGGCGCTCTCGGCTGACATCCACAAGAACCTTGCCGAGCCGCGGCGCGAGATCCGCGCGCTCTGCCCGGTGAAGATCAGCGCCGCAGTGCGCAGCGGCGACACGCCGCAGAGCGAGCGCGCGGCCATGCTGCGCACGCCGCCGCACATCCTCGTGACGACGCCCGAGTCGCTGTACCTGCTGCTGACCGCGGAGCGCTCGCGCGCGATGCTGAAGACCGCGCGCGTGGTGATCGTGGACGAGATCCACGCCGTCCTGCAGTCACGCCGCGGCGCGCACCTCGCGCTCTCGCTCGAGCGCCTGGATGCGCTGTGCGGCCGGCGCCTGCAGCGCGTGGGCCTCTCCGCGACGCAGAAGCCCATCGAGGAGGTCGCCGCCTTCCTCAGCCCGCACGCGCCCTGCGCCGTGGTCGACAAGGGCCACAGGAGGAACATGGACCTCGCGCTCGAGGTGCCGCGCTCGCCGCTCGAGGCGGTCATGTCCGCCGAGGTCTGGCAGGAAATCTACGAGCGCCTGGTGGCGCTCATCGAAGAGCACCGCACGACGCTGATCACGGTGAACACGCGGCGCCTTGCCGAGCGCATGGCGCACCAGCTCTCCGAGCGGCTCGGCGACGCGCAGGTCGCCGCGCACCACGGCAGCCTCGCGAAGGAGGCGCGGCTCCGGGCCGAGGAAAGGCTGAAGAACGGGCAGCTCAAGGTGCTCGTCGCCACCGCGTCGCTCGAGCTCGGCATCGACATCGGGCACGTGGACCTGGTGTGCCAGATCTCCTCGCCGCACCGCATCGCGACGCTGCTGCAGCGGGTCGGGCGTTCCGGGCATACGGTCGGCGGCACGCCGAAGGGCCGGATTTTTCCGCTCACGCGCGACGACCTCGTCGAGTGCGCGGCGATGGTGCGCGCGGCGCGCGAGGGCGAGCTCGACCGCGTTGCGGTGCCCGACGCGCCGCTGGACGTCCTGGCGCAGCAGATCGTCGCGGAGGTGGCGGCGCAGGAGGAATGCGACGCGGCCGCGCTTTTCTCGCTGTTTACGCGCGCTTACCCGTACCGCAACCTCGGGCGCGAGGCGTTCGGCGAGGTCGTGCAGATGCTCGCGCGCGGCTATGCCACCCGGCGCGGGCGGCGCGGCGCGCTGCTGCACGAGGACAGGCTCCACGGCAAGCTGCGCGCGCGCGCCGGCTCGCGCATGATCGCCATCACGAACGGCGGCGCCATCCCGGAGGTGTTCGACTACCGCGTGCTGCTCGAGCCCGAGGGCCACTTCATCGGCACGCTGAACGAGGACTTCGCGATCGAATCGCTGCCTGGCGACGTGTTCCAGCTCGGCAACACGTCGTGGCGCATCCTGCGCATCGGCAACGGCGTGGTGCGCGTCGCGGACGCGAAGGGGCAGCCGCCTTCCATGCCGTTCTGGCTCGGCGAGGCGCCGGCGCGCAGCGACGAGATGAGCGCCGAGGTCTCGCGCCTTCGCGCCGCGGTGGCGCTCGAGCTGCCCAGCGTGCCGGGCGCGGTTGCGCTCCTGAAGGAAAAATACCTGCTGAACGACAGCGCCGCCGAGCAGATCGCCCAATACCTCGACGAAGGCAGGCGCAGCCTCGGCACCCTGCCGACGCAGGACGCGATCGTGCTGGAGCGCTTCTTCGACGAGTCGGGCGGCATGCAGCTCGTGCTGCATGCCCCGTTCGGCAGCCGCATCAACCGCGCATGGGGCCTCGCGCTGCGCAAGAAGTTCTGCCAGGGCTTCAACTCCGAGCTGCAGGCGGCGGCGACCGAGGAGGGCCTGATCCTGTCGCTCAACTCGTCGCACTCGTTTCCGCTCGAGGAAGTGTTCCGCTACCTGCACCCGGGCACGCTGCGCGAGACCCTGGTGCAGGCGCTGCTCGCCTCGCCGATCTTCGAGACGCGCTGGCGCTGGAGCGCCACGCTTGCCCTGGCCGTGCCGCGCAACCGCGGCGGTGCCCGCGTCCCCAACCAGCTGCAGCGCATGTATGCCGAAGACCTGCTGCAGGCGGCCTTACCCGACGCCGTCGCGTGCCAGGACAACCTGCAGGGCGCGCGCGAGGTGCCGGACCATCCGCTGGTGGAGCAGGCGCTGCGCGATTCTCTGGAGGAGGCCGTCGATTGTGCGGGCCTTCTCGGGGTCCTTCAAAAAGTATTCACGGGGGAAGTGCAGTGCGCGGCGCGCGAGACGCCCGAGCCCTCGGTCCTGAGCCACGAGCTGCTCAATTCCGCTGTGTACACGTTCCTGGACGACGCGCCGCTGGAAGAGCGGCGCACCCGCGCCGTCTATGCAAGAAGGGCCACCGAGGTCCGCAATGCGGACGACCTCGGCGCGCTGGACGCCGCCGCCATCGAGCGCGTCCGCGAGGAAGCGTGGCCGCTCGCCAACAGCCCCGACGAAATGTACGACGCCCTGATCGTCGCGGGGTTCATCCGCGAAGCGGAGCTCGCCCCGCATTGGCCCGCCCTGCTGCGCGAACTGGGAGAGCGAGCCGTGAGGCGCGGGGAAGCGTGGTTCGCCCACGAGCGGCTGGACGACGATGCGGTCGAGCTCGAGGCGAGCCGGCTGGAGGTCCTCGGCCCGGTGCGCTCGCCCGAGACGCCGCAGCTGCTCGCGCTCGAGCAGCAGGGGCGCGTGCTGCGCGGCCGGTTCACGCCGGGCACGCTGCAGCTGGAATGGTGCGACCGGCGGCTGCTCGCCCGCATCCACCGCTATACCATCAACCGCCTGCGCGCCGAGATCGAGCCGGTCAGCGCGGCGGACTACCTTCGCTTCCTGGTGCACTGGCAGCACGCGGCCGGCGAAGACCAGGTGCGCGGCGCGGAAGGCCTTGCCTCCGTGATCGAGCAGCTGGAAGGCTTCGAGCTGGCCGCGGCGGCCTGGGAAAACGATGTCCTGCCGGCCCGCGTCGCGGACTACGACGGCGAGCAGCTCGACCGTCTCTGCATGAGCGGCCGCGTCGCCTGGGGCCGGCTCACGCCCGGCACGCGCGCGCCGCTGCGCACCTCGCCGATCGCGCTGCTCCGGCGGGAGCACGCCGGGGCCTGGAAAGCGGCTGCCGACCCGGCGCTCGCGTATTCGTCCGAGGCGTCCGCGGTGCGCGCTGCGCTGGAGAGGCAGGGCGCCTCGTTCTTCCACGAGATCGCGAAGGGGACGAAGCTGCTTCCCGCCTTCGTCGAGCGCGCCCTTGCGGAGCTCGCCGGAGCGGGCGCCGTAACCGCCGACAGCTTCGCGGGATTGCGCGCGCTGCTCGCGCCGCCCGAAAAGCGCAAGGCGCTGGTCGAGGCCGCGGGACGCTGGGCGCTCCTCAGCCCGGAGAAGCCGGATGACGTCGAAGCCGTGGCGCGCACGCTCCTGCGCCGCTACGGCATCGTCTTTCGCTCCCTGCTCCAGAGGGAAAGCACGCTTCCGCCGTGGCGCGAGCTGGTGCGCGTCTACCGGCGGCTCGAAGCGCGCGGCGAGATCCGCGGCGGGCGCTTCGTCGCCGGGTTCGGCGGCGAGCAGTTCGCCGCGGCCGACGCCGTGGGCCGCCTGCGCGCCGTGCGCAAGCGCGAGAAGCCCGGCGAGCTGGTCGTGCTGAGCGCCGCCGATCCGCTGAACCTCGTCGGGATCCTCACGCCACATTCGCGCGTGGCCGCGTCCTGGCGAAGCCGCGTCCTGCTGCGCGACGGCGTTCCGCTCGCCGCGCTGGAAGGCGGCACGCTGCTTCGCCTCGCCGAATGCGAGCTGAGCGACGCGCAGCTCAAGACGCTCCTCGCCAGGCGCTCGCTTCGCACGCCGCTGCGGCCGCATTTCAAGGAGCCGGACGGACCCGCCCGCCGCAGCGGCAGGGCGGCGGCCCGCGCGACCATCTACCACCACTAGGTGCACCCGCGTCCGTTTCGCCAGCGTGACGCGGCGATGCGTTTTTCTCATGCGAGGCATGAATAACGCTCGCTTGCGGCGTGCGAGGCGAGCCGGCATCGTGGCGCAATGCTCTGGCCCGTGCGCGAGCTCGGCCCCTCCGATCGTCGCCTCCTGACGACGCACTTCGTCGCGCTGAGAAGCGACGATCGCCGGCTCCGCTTCGGCGTGCCGGTGAACGACTTCGCCATCGGGCGCTACGTCGAGCGCATCGACTTCGGGCACGACGGAGTGTTCGGCGTCTTCGACGACTCCCTCGCGCTCGTCGGGGCCGCGCATCTCGCGCGAGCCAGCGGCCACGCCGAGCTCGGCGTCTCCGTCCTCCCGGAGGCGCGTAACCGCGGGGTGGGCGCGGCGCTGCTCTCGCGCGCCATGGTTCACGCGCGCAACTGGGGCCTGAGCGCCTTGCTCGTCCATTGCCTGCGGGAGAACCGGGCAATGATGCATCTCGCTCGCAAGCTCGGGATGGCGATCACCGCGGAGGCGGGCGAGGCGGACGCCTGGCTCCGGCTGCCGCGTCCGGATGCCGGCACCTTCTTCGGCGAGGCCTTCGAGCAGCAGGTCGGGCTGCTCGATTTCGCGCTCAAGGCGCAGCTCGCCGGCACGCGGCGGGCGCTCGACGCCCTAAGATCGCGGCATGGCGAAGTCGAGCAAGCAGTGGCTGCACCGGCACGTCACTGATCCCTACGTCCGGCAGGCCCGGGCGCAGGGCTATCGCTCGCGCTCCGCTTTCAAGCTTCTGGAAATGAGCGGCCAGGAGAGGCTGCTGAAGCCGGGCATGCTGGTCGTCGACCTCGGCGCGGCGCCCGGCGGCTGGTCCCAGGTCGCCGCCGAGGCGGTCAAGCCGCGGGGCCGGGTGATCGCGATTGATTTACTGCGGATCGCCCCCATACCAGGGGTAACGGCCCTCCAGGCCGACTTCCGGGACAAAATTCTCATCGAGACGCTCAAGGGCGCGCAGGCGGACGTCGTCCTCTCGGACATTTCGCCCAACCTGTCGGGCATAGCGAACGTCGATCAGGCGAGGGCTGCAGAAATGACCCAAGCTGCGATCGATTTTTGCTTGCGCCATCTCAAGCCGGAAGGCGCATTTGTGGTCAAACTGTTCCATGGAGAAGCGTTCGACGACGTGCTGGCGCGGTTGAAGCAGGTCTTCAGGAAGGTTAGCGTGCGGAAACCCGCGGCTTCGCGCGGGGAATCGGCGGAAACCTATGTGCTCTGCCGCCTGCTTCGAAGCTTTTAGAAGCTTTTGTGCCCTGCGAAATGAGCGTAAGATGGCCGGCCCTCATCCGCTTTCGCCGCAACAAGGAGTAAGTACTTGAACAACATGCTGAAGAACCTGGTCATCTGGCTCGTCATCGGGCTCGTGCTGATGACCGTGTTCAACCAGTTCAATACCCGCCAGGCGGCGCAGGCGCCGATGGAGTATTCGCAGTTCCTGGAAGAGGTGAAGGCCGGGCGCATCGCCAAGGTCACGATCGAGGGCCGCCAGCTGAAGGCGCAGACCACCGAAGGCAAGCGCGTGACGAGCTATTCCCCCGGCGACATCTGGCTCGTCTCGGATCTGCTCAAGTACGGCGTGAAGGTCGAGGCGAAGCCCGAAGAGGAGCCTTCGCTCCTCATGAACATCTTCGTGTCGTGGTTCCCGATGCTGCTGCTGATCGGCGTGTGGATCTTCTTCATGCGCCAGATGCAGGGCGGCGGGCGCGGCGGCGCGTTCTCGTTCGGCAAGTCGCGCGCGCGCATGCTGGACGAGTCCACCAATACGGTCACCTTCGCCGACGTCGCGGGCTGCGAGGAAGCGAAGGAGGAGGTGGCGGAGCTGGTCGACTTCCTGCGTGATCCGTCCAAGTTCCAGAAGCTCGGCGGGCGCATCCCGCGCGGCGTGCTCATGGTCGGCTCGCCCGGCACGGGCAAGACGCTCCTCGCGCGCGCGATCGCGGGCGAGGCCAAGGTGCCGTTCTTCTCCATCTCCGGCTCCGACTTCGTCGAGATGTTCGTCGGCGTGGGCGCGGCGCGCGTGCGCGACATGTTCGAGCAGGCGAAGAAGCACGCGCCCTGCATCGTGTTCATCGACGAGATCGACGCGGTCGGCCGCCAGCGCGGCGCGGGCCTGGGCGGCGGCAACGACGAGCGCGAGCAGACGCTGAACCAGCTGCT
>Ga0070741_10008663_pt1 | contig 20234 bp, 13 predicted proteins | sample Coa_R1_4_FD_66440 | JGI IMG/M metagenome (GOLD analysis project Ga0070741, IMG submission 66440) | Surface soil microbial communities from Centralia Pennsylvania, which are recovering from an underground coalmine fire - Coalmine... | ecosystem: Environmental > Terrestrial > Soil > Unclassified ...
GTAGTCGTTCGCGCCAATGAAGTGATTCCGGGCGACGGCGAGGTGATCGAGGGAATCGCCGCGGTGAACGAAGCCGCGATCACGGGCGAGTCGGCGCCGGTGATCCGGGAGAGCGGCGGCGATCGCAGCGCCGTGACCGGCGGCACGACCGTCATCTCCGACTGGATCAAGGTGCGGATCACGGCGAATCCCGGCGAAACCTTTCTCGATCGGATGATTGCGCTCGTGGAGGGGGCCGAGCGGCGCAAGACCCCGAACGAGATCGCGCTGGGCATCCTGCTGGCGGGTCTGACGATCGTGTTCCTGATGGTATGCGCGACGCTGTTTCCGTTCGCGCGCTACTCAGGCACCGCGCTTTCACTTCCAGTGCTGGTGGCGCTGCTCGTATGCCTGATTCCGACCACGATCGGCGGACTCCTTTCCGCGATCGGAATTGCCGGAATGGACCGGCTGGTTCAGCACAACGTGCTCGCGATGTCGGGGCGCGCGGTCGAGGCGGCGGGCGACGTGGACACCCTGCTTCTGGACAAGACCGGAACGATCACGCTGGGCAACCGGATGGCATCGGAGTTCGTGCCGGTGCCGGGAGTGACGGCGGAGGAACTGGCCGAGGCGGCGCAGCTCGCGTCGTTGGCCGACGAGACTCCGGAGGGGCGCTCGATCGTGGTTCTGGCCAAGAAGCAGTTCAACCTGCGCGGGCGCGAGCTTTCCGATCGCGAGGTCAGCTTCGTGCCGTTTTCGGCCGAGACAAGGATGAGCGGAGTCGACATCGGAGGGCGCAGGATTCGCAAGGGCGCGGGCGATCAGATCGTCGAATTCGTCAGGCAGTGCGGAGGACAGGTCCCGCCGCGGCTGGAATCGATGGTCGAGGAGATCGCGCGTTCGGGCGGAACCCCGCTGGTGGTCGCAGACGGCCCCCGAGTTCTCGGCGTGATCCATCTCAAGGACGTGATCAAGGAAGGGATTCGCGAACGGTTCGAGCGGCTGCACGCGATGGGGCTGAGGACCGTGATGATAACCGGGGACAATCCCCTGACGGCGGCGGCGATCGCGCGCGAATCGGGGGTGAACGACTTCGTGGCGCAGGCGACGCCTGAAACCAAGCTCCGGATCATCAGGGAGGAGCAGGCGCAGGGGAAGATGGTGGCGATGATCGGGGACGGGACCAACGATGCGCCGGCGCTGGCGCAGGCGGACGTCGGAATCGCGATGAATGCGGGGACCCAGGCCGCGCGCGAGGCCGGCAACATGATCGACCTCGATTCCAACCCTACCAAGATCATGGAGGTGGTGGAGATCGGCAAGCAGCTTCTGATCACGCGCGGGGCGCTGACGACGTTTTCGATCGCCAACGACGTCGCGAAGTACTTTGCGATCATTCCGGCGATGTTCGTGGCCGGCTATCCGGAGCTGCAGGCGCTCAACATCATGCATCTCGGCACGCCGAGCAGCGCGATCCTGTCGGCGGTCATCTTCAACGCGCTCATCATCATCGCGCTGATCCCGCTCGCGCTGCGCGGAGTGCAGTACCGGCCGCTGGGTGCGGCGGCGATTCTGGCGCGCAACCTGCTCATCTACGGCGCCGGCGGCATCATCGTCCCCTTCATCGGCATCAAGCTCATCGACGTGCTGATCACGGCGATGCATCTGGCGTAGGAGGTTTGAGCGATGCGATCGGCAATCACGGCGGTGCGAACCACGATCGTGCTGACCTTGCTTCTGGGAATCGCCTATCCGGTGGGAGTCACGGCGATCGCGCGGGTGCTGTTTCCATGGCAAAGCGCAGGGAGCCTGATGGAACGCGACGGGCGGGTGGTGGGATCGGCGCTGATCGGGCAGAATTTCACGGCGCCGGAGTACTTCCACGGACGGCCATCCGCCGCCGGCGCGGGCTACGATGCGCAGGCGTCGAGCGGGTCCAACATGGGCCCGACCAACCGCTCCTTCATCGAGACGGTCCGCAAACGGGTGAAGGACGAAATGGAGACCGATCCGGGGACCGATCGGGGGCGGATTCCCGTGGACCTCGTGACCGCGTCGGGAAGCGGGCTTGACCCCGAGATCACTCCGGCGGCGGCGGAGCTGCAGGTAGCCCGGGTCGCCAAAGCCCGCGGGCTGAGTCAAGATGTGGTTGAGAGGCTGGTGCGGCAAAACACGCGCGGCCGATGGCTGGGCGTGCTCGGCGAGCCCGGCGTCAATGTGCTCCTGCTGAACCTTGCGCTTGACGACGTCGCGTCCGCATCGAAATAGCGCGCCATCCTCGTTGGCCTCGTGCTGACTGGGCATCGCCTGATGTCGGAAGACCGCCGTCCGGAACCGGAGTCGTTCCTCGACCTTGAGCCGCGCTCACACAAGGGCCGGCTCAAGATCTATGTCGGCCCCGCGGCCGGGGTGGGGAAAACCTACCGGATGCTGGAGGAGGCCCACGAGCTCAGGAACAAGGGCGTCGACGTGGTGCTGGGCTTCATCGAGACGCACGGCAGGGCCGAGACGGAAAGGAGGATTGGAGACCTCGAGATCGTCCCGCGCAGGAAGATTCCGTACAAGGGCGTTGAACTCGAGGAGATGGATGTGGAGGCGGTTCTCGCGCGCAAGCCCGAGGTGGCGATCGTGGATGAACTCGCGCATACCAACGTGCCCGGCTCCAGGCACGAGCGCCGCTACCAGGACGTGGACGAACTGGTTCAGGCAGGAATCAACGTCATCACCGCGCTCAACATCCAGCATATCGAAAGCCTGGGTCCTCTGATCAGGCGCGTGACGGGGGTCGAGGTGCGCGAGACCGTGCCGGACACTTTCCTTGCGCGCGCCGATCAGATCGTGGACGTCGATGTATCGGTCGAGGCGCTTCGCGAGCGGCTGCGCGAGGGCAAGATCTATCCGCCGCATCAGATCGAGCAGGCTCTGCGCAACTTTTTCAAGCCGAGCAATCTGGCGGCGCTGCGCGAGGCGGCGCTGCGCGAAGTCGCCCGGGGACTGATCCGAAAGCGGCATGATGCGGAAGCGCTCAAGCGCGAAGGAGGGCGGCGGCCTCCGGCGGTCGAGCGGATTATGGTGGGGCTCTCGAGCAATCCGGCGGATGGGGGCGCGCTGCTCCGCAAGGCCCGCAGGGTGGCGGAGCAGATGGGCGCCGACTGGTTTGCGGTCCACGTGGAGACGCCGTCGGAATCGGTGCGCAGAATCCGCACGAGCGATTTCGTTACCCTGCTCGACAATATCAATCTCGCCGGCGACCTGGGCGCGGAAACGGTATGGCTCAAGTCGGACGACGTGGTGAGGGCGATGCTGGAGTACGCGCGCGACAACGGCATCACCCGCATCATCGTCGGCCGCACTCATCAGCCGTGGTGGAAGCGTCTTTTGCGCGGAGACATCCCGATGCGCCTGATCAAAAGCGCCCGCGACCTGGACATCGAGATTGTCGCCGACGATCAGGGCGAGGGGCCTTCATGACGACTCCTTCGCTGCGAAGCCGTATTCGGAACGGGACGCTCCTGCTGCTGGTGCTCGTGGTGATGATGGGCGTTTACACGCTGCCGCGCGTTTACCGGCTCGGTGGCGCGATTCGCGAGACGCTCTACCGCAACTACGTGAGCATCGAGGTCGCCCAGCACATGCACGCGGTCCTGCGGGACCTCGAGCTTGCCGAGCGCGACGGCAGGGGCCGCGACGCGCTGCCTCGGGCGCGGGAAGAGTTCGCGCGATGGATGGATGTCGAGCGGCACGACTTCACCGAGGCGGGAGAGCCGGAGCTTGCCCGCGATATCGACGATCGCGCGGGCAAGCTGTTCGGGGAGATCGGATCGCAGCCGTCCGGCGCCCGGCACGACGACGAGTTCCAGGCGCTGCACGCGCGAATCGACGATCTGATCAGGATGAACCGGGACGCGATGTTCCGGGCGGACAGCCGCTCGGCGCGGCTGGGCCGCCGCCTGGCCTACCAGTTCGCCGCCGGGCTCGCGCTGGTTCTTGTCGTCGGAATCGCGATCGCGTGGGGGCTCGGATGGGCTCTGACGCGCCCGCTCACCGAGCTTGCCGTGCGGCTGCGCGGGGTGGGGCAGCGGCGCAGCCGGGTGCGGCTGGGTCCGCAGGGGCTTGCGGAGCTGCAGGCGGTCGCCCGCGAATTCAACCAGATGGCGGAGCGGCTGGAGCAGTTCGAGAAGCTCAACGTCGAGCGGCTGATGTACGAGAAGAGCAAGACCGAGGCGATTATCGAAAGCCTCGAGGACGGGGTGGTGCTGATCGACTCCGAAGGGATCGTCGCGCACATCAACGAAATCGCCGCGCTGATCCTGGGCGTGGAGCCCCACGATGCGCTCGGCAGCCCGTTCGACGATCTGAGCAGCAATCATCCCCACTACCTGCGGGTGCGCGATGCGCTCAGAAGCCTGAGCCGGGCTGAGCCGGAGGATCGCCGCGTCGAGGTGCAGCTTCACGTGCGGGGCCGCGATCACTCGTACCTTCTAAAGCCGGTCTCGCTGCGGCGGGGAGAAGGGGGCACGCTGGGAACGCTGTTGATCCTGCAGGATGTGACCTATCTGCGCGATCAGGATCGCGCGCGCGCGAACCTGGTGGCGACGCTTTCGCACGAACTCAGGACCCCGCTCACCTCGCTTGCGCTGTCGGCGGAGCTGCTGCGCCGCGACAGCGCCGCCTTCGGGCCGCGGCAGCGCGAGCTTCTGGAGGCGATCCTCGACGAATGCGGCCGTATCAAGCTCCTCAGCGACAATCTGCTCAAGCTGGCCCGGGGCGAGATGGCGGTGATCTCGGTGAGCCGGGAACGGCTCGATCTTTCGCGAATCGTGGAGGAAGTGGTGCGCCGCTTCAGCCTGCAGGCGCGCGAGCGGCAGATCGAGTTGAAGCAGCGGATCGAGCCGCTTCCGGAAATTTCAGGAGACTCGATCAAGCTGTCATGGGTGGTGTCGAATCTAATCGGCAACGCGCTGCGCTATACGCCGGCGGGCGGGAGGATCGAAGTGGCCGCGCGGCCCATCGACGGCGCGGTGCGTCTTGAGGTGGCGGATTCGGGGCCGGGAATTCCCCCAGAAATCCGCGATCACATCTTTGAGCGGTTCGCCCAGTACCAGGCCGACGGACTGGAAAAGGGATCGGCCGGTCTGGGACTCGCGATTGCCAAGGATATCGTCGCGGCCCACGGAGGGCGTATCTTCGTGGAGAGCCAGGAGGGAGCGGGCAGCAGGTTCGTGGTCGAGCTGCCCGGCTCGAAGCTTTAGTGACGGCACGGCTTCTTATCGTAGACGACGAGCGCAACATCCGGCGCAACCTCGAACGATTCTTCCAATCGCTCGGGCACACGGTCGTCACGGCGGATGGAGGCCCGCAGGCGGCGGAGCTTATCGCCGAGCAGCCGTTCGATTTGATTCTGACGGACTACAGGATGGCGGAGATGAACGGGCTTGAGCTGCTCACGAGGGCGCGCCGCGTGCAGCCCGCCTGCCTCGTCATCCTGATGACTGCGTATGCCACGGTGGAAAACGCGGTCGCGGCGATGAAGGCGGGAGCCTACGACTACGTCACGAAGCCGTTCTCGCTCGAGCAGATCCAGCACGTCGTGGAACGGGCGCTGGAACTCAAGGGACTTCAGGCCGAAAACAAGGCGCTGCGCGATGCGATCGACGAAGCTCCGATGCTGGAATCGAAGAGCGCTGCGATGCGGCATCTGTTCGACACGGCGCGGCAGGCGGCGCACAGCGAGGCGACGATTCTGCTCACGGGCGAAAGCGGCACGGGCAAGAACGTGCTGGCGCGCCAGATTCATCGATGGAGTCCGAGGGCGGCGGGACCGTACGTGGTGGTCAACTGCACGACGCTGTCGGAGGAACTGCTCGAGAGCGAGCTTTTCGGGCACGTTCGCGGATCGTTCACGGGCGCGATCAAGGACAAGCCGGGCAGGCTGGAAGCCGCCGACAAGGGAACCGTCTTTCTTGACGAGATAGCGGACCTCACGCCGCGCCTGCAGGCGAAGTTTCTCCGTTTCGTGCAGGAGCGGACGTTCGAGCGGGTGGGCAGCGACAATCTGATTCGGGTGGACACCAGGATAATCGCGGCGACCAACCGCGACCTCGAGGGCGAAGTGGCGGCGCGCCACTTCCGCGAGGATCTGTTCCATCGGCTCAACGTCATCACGCTGCGCGTGCCGCCGCTGCGCGAGCGCCGCGAGGACATCCTTCCGCTTGCGCAATGGATGCTGCGCGCGGCCGCAATCCGCAACCATCGCCCGGAGATGCGATTGTCGGCGGAGGCGGAAGCGGCGATCGCGGGATATCGATGGCCCGGCAACGCGCGCGAGCTGCGCAACGCTCTCGAGCGGGCCGCAGTTCTATGCCGCAGCGAGGTGATTGGCCCCGACGACCTGCCGGACGCGATGTTCCGGGAGGCGCCCGAGGCCAGCGGCGAAATCCATCATCCCGCCAGTCTCGAGGCGCTCGAGCGCGAGCATATCAGGCGGGTTCTGGCGGAAGCGGCGACGCTGGAGGAGGCCGCCGCCACGCTCGGAATCAACGTGACCACGCTGTGGCGAAAGCGCAAGCGGTACGGAATCGATTGATTCGGAGGGTCAGTCGATGGCGAGGCTTGCGAAGGAGACGCACGACTCGGTCTGCGGCTCCATCGCGATTCCATACTTGAGCAGCCTGCCGGTCCGGCCTTGAAGCAGCTCGAGCTGCGTGTACATCGGGGCCAATCCGCAGATCTTGCGGGCATCGCGGTCCCTGGCAATGTCGGCGAAGAACCCGGCGGGATCTCCGCGCTTGATGTTCTCGATCAATTCGAGGTCCTCGCGCTGAATTCTTTGCGCGACGGTCTCGTCGGCGGCGAACGGATCGCCGAACTTCTTGCCGACATGGGCGAAGTCCACGCCGGCGATCACGAGAACGTTGCGCCTTTCGGCGGCGAGCAGATCGCCCATCGCGTCCACGAACGCCCGCACGCGCGCGTTGGTCTTCGGGGTCTCGCCCGACTCAACCATCGCGTGAAACGAACTCACCAGGATCGGCACGATCTGGTAGCCGCGCACGCCCAGCGAATAGGCGAGGAACAGTGCCTGGAACTCGATCGAATGCTCGGCGCGATGGAGGATCTCGTCGGCAAAGAGGTCGCCTTCGCGGTAGCGCGACGCGAGCCTATCGACGAAATCGCGATCGGTTTCCACCGCTCCCAGCGGAGTAAGGTAGTTCTTGCGCGTAGCGCTGAAGAGTTCGGGTCCGGTGCCGTAGTGGGAAGTGCCGAGGATAACGACCAGTTCCGGCGGATCGTGCGCCATCAGCTCGCCGTATGCATGGGCATAGGCGGCGGCGCCGCGGCGCGGATCGATGTGCGGGGCGATGAGTCCGCGCAGCGAGGCTCCGGGCTTGCGATCGACTCTTCGCCCCGGCCCTTCGGGCGGATCGAAGAATGACGCGAGTTCCTGGCGCAGCGATGCGGGATCTTCGCTGTAGCAAAGGCCCGCAAGCGCGGCGCGGCGATCGGGCGCCGACAGAAAGGCTTCGCGCTCGCTCGCCTCTCTTTCCCTGAAGGAGGGAGAATCGAGGAAATAGGCGCGATCGAGGGCGGCGATCAGCCCTTCGATCTGTTCGATGGGGAGCAGCTCGCCGAACTGCTTCATGAAAGCGGACTGGATGTCGCGGAGGTCGTTCGTGCCGTTCAGCAGCGTCACGATGAAGTAAGCGCCCATCCCAAGCACGATCGGGTTGGGCGCAAGCCCGGTGGAATCGCGCAGACACACCATCGTCTGCCCGTCTTGTTCGACGGGGAAGGCTTCCACCGCCCGGATTCTCGGCCGCTCGTCCATCTGGATGCTCCATCGCGCGCAGAGCCGGACCCCGCCGCGATTGTCTTCATCGATCGCCGTTTCGTTTACAGATGCTATGGGCTTTGAGAAACTCCATCAAGCAACCATCACTCCGGCCATCGAATGCCCGACAACAGCCGTCGTCACGGAACTCTGACCAGATCACGCCCGCGCGCGGGCAAGGCGTCCGGCCGTTACCGGATTGCGAAGACCTCGGACCTTGCGCCCGGGGAATCGCTGAAGTTCATGATGCCGATTCGGGGCGCCGACGAGGAATGCTTTATCATCAACTTCGCCGGCGAGTATCACGCATACGTGAACCGATGCCGTCATGTGCCGATGGCGATGGACTGGGTGGACAATCAGTTCTTTGCCGAGCAGGGCAGGTACCTGATGTGCCAGACGCACAACGCGTATTACGAGCCGGCGACGGGCGAATGCATCGCGGGGCCCGCTTCGGCGTGCGGCAAGTTCCTATATCGGATCCCGCTCAGGGTGGCCGACGGCGTGATCTACGCGGACTCGCCGGACATCGAATTCGACGATTGATACCGCGCTAACGCGTTGTGACGTTTCTGTAACCGAACAGCTGGGAGGGGACGGCGCTGCGATGCCGGGGTGCGGGCCGATCAGAGGCTCCCGCCAGCCGTCAGCCCCGGGGATGCGGGGATCGCCAGGGTCGGGTTTATTCGTATTCGTCGCCGAAGTGGGCGCGGACGATTCGCGCCTTCAGATATTCGAGGGTACCGAGGTCCTCAACGATATCGCCGCCGGTGTCATAGAAGAACAATTCGCCGTTCTTGGTGCGCCCCACCGCGATGATCCATTCCAGATCGTCGCGGTCTTCGAGCAGATAATTGATGGTTTGAGCCACGCCGCGACCCGGGATGATCGTAATCTTGGGACGCGCGAGTTTTTCCTTTTCCTGCTTGGGCATCGCCTTGGTTTACCCTCTGGCGGGAGACACGGGAATCGATAGCCCTACATTAAGAACGGCCCGCAATCTAAGTCAATACCATGCAGGCGGCGATCTCGACATGGTGGGTGTTGGGAAAGAAATCAAACGCCCGCAACTTCGCGATTTTGTAACCGGCACCGCAGAGCTTTCGCAGATCGCGTGCCAGCGTGGACACGTCGCAAGAAACATAAACCACTCGCGGCGGCTTCATCCTGGCGACCGGATCCATCAATTCCGCAGCGCCGGTGCGCGGGGGATCGAGGATGACCGCTTCGGGGTGGCTTCTGGCGCGATGGAGAAAGGCGGCGAGTTCGCCCGCGTTCATCGTGACGAACTGGGTCTGCTCCAGCCCCATCCGCGCGGAGTTGCGCGCGGCGGCGGCGATCGCATCGGGATCGGAATCCACGCCGATCACGCGGGCGCCGCGGCGCGCAGCGGGGATGGAAAAATTGCCGGCGCCGCAGAACAAATCGATCACCGAGGCGCCCGCCGCCGGCGCCCCCATCGCCATCACTTCCGCCACGAGCTTCAGATTCTGGGAACGATTCACCTGGGTGAAGAGATCGGCATCGGCAAGCAGTGTCGTGCCGGCTTCGATTTCCACCTCGATCTCGGCATCGCCGACAATCCTGCGCCCGCCTTGTCCGCGGAGGACCACGCCGCTTACGAATGGATTGGAGTTAAGGAAGCGTTGGGCGCGGTTGATGAACCGGTCGGATGTTTTTTTCAGATGGGCGACGATCACGAGCCTTTCGTCGCGTCCGCTCACGAGTTCGACTTCATCCAACTCCCGGGCGAGCATCCGCGCAAACGCCGCGGCCACGGCGATGTCGAATTGCGCGACCATGCAGCGGTCGATCGGGACGATCCGGTTGCTCGACTGCTCGTGAAAGCCGACCGTGCCGGAGCGGTCCACCTTGAGGCGGATGCGCGATCGATAGGCGAATTCCGCAGTCGAGGGTTCGACGAGGTTTACGGGATCGATCTCCGTTTTGAGGGCGTGTCCGAGTTCGCGGGCGATGATGTCGCCCTTGAGCCGGACCTGCTCGGGGTATTCGATCTGCTGCCAGTCGCATCCTCCGCATCGCGGCAGAAAAGGGCAGGGCGGCGAACGTCGCCAGGGGCCGGGCGCGACGATCCGTTCGATTCTTCCGAGCGAATAGCCGGCGCGCTCGGCCTCGATTTTCACCTCGAGCACGTCGCCGGGCGCACCGCCGGGGACCATTACGGATTTTCCATCGAGCCGGCCTATTCCGTACGGGCCGAAGGTCATCGCGGTGATTTCAAGGGTAGCCATCGCGGCGGAGGACCTCATTGTATCCGATCCGGATTGCGATTCCCGCCCGAGGGGTAAGGGGGCGGCGGGTCGGCTGGCGGCCCAACTCCGACCCGCCGTATAATTTGCAGTTGTGGCCTCGTCCTCGAGCCTAACTCCGTCCGGCCCCGGCGCGCCGTCCATCGACCCCGAGCAGCTCAGGTTGTTTGCGGAGCGTCTGTTCGCGCGGGAACCCCACGAAAGGGTCGAGCGAATTCCTGAAGAGCGGCGGGCGGAACTCGTAACTTCCGCGTTCGAGTTCTTTTCCGTTCGCAGGGAGCACATAGCGGTGCGCGTTGGGGCGGGCCCCGCTGAGGGCATCACGGTGGTCGATACGCTGATGCCCGACTGCCCGTTTATCATCGACAGCCTGCTGGAGCATTTCCGCCATCTTTCCGCGCGCGTCACCATGATGCTGCATCCGGTTTATCGCGTGGCGCGCGGCGCGGACGGCGAGATCGTGTCCTTCGAGCGCAAGTCGGCATCCGAGAACAACGAATCGTTCGTTCACGCCGAAATCGAGCTTGCATCCACCGAGGAAAGCCGCGAGCGGCTTGCTTCCGATATTCGCCAGATCCTCGAAGATGTGCGCGCCGCGACCGGAGATTTCGACGAGATGACGGCGCGCGCGCTGCGCATCTGCGAGGAGACCGCGTCGCAGCGCGAGCTTGTGGAGGTGCGCGATTTCCTCAGATGGATGGTGCAAGGCGGGTTTGTTTTTCTGGGTTACCGCCGCTACAACGCAAGCGGTTCCGACGGCGCCGCCGGCTTGACGGTCGAGTTCGGTTCGGAGCTTGGGATTTTCCGCGAGCGCGAGGATGCGCATTTGCAGCGCCCCGGTTCCCTGACGGAGCTTAGCGCGGCGCAGCGCAAGCTTTTCTTCGAGGGGCCGCCGCTGGTCATCAGCAAGTCGCGGGTGGACTCGCTCATCCATCGGCGCCGGCCGATGGACAGCATCGCGGTGCGGCGCAACGGGCCCTCGGGCGCCATCCGCGGCTTCGACCATTTCGTGGGACTGTTCACGTCGAAGGCTTACGCGGAAGAGGCGCAGCACATACCCATTCTGCGCGCCAAGCTGCGCGAGGTTCTCGAGAATGAACGCGCGGTGGCGGGGTCCCATGACTACAAGGAACTCGTCGCAGCATTCAACAGCTTTCCCAAGGACGAACTGTTCCGCGCATCGGTTTCGGAGCTGCTCGAGCAGCTTCACGTAATCCTTGATCTTCGCAGCGAGAGCCAGGTTCGCCTCAAGACGCTGACGGACGTTTTGCGCGGCAACGTGATCGCCCTGGTCATCATGCCGCGCGAAGTTTTCTCGGCGGAAGTGGGGAGCAGGATCCAACAAGCGCTGGCGCAAGGATTGAACGGGACGCTTGTTTACCATTTTCTCGCGCTTGGCGAGGGCTACACGGCGCGGCTCCATTTCTGCTTCAAGGCCGACGCGCCCAAGCCGGCCAGGATTCGCGAACTCGAATCTCTCGTCGCCCGCCTCGCCCATCGATGGGAGGATCGGCTGGCCGACCTCCTGATCGAGAAGTTCGGCGCGCGCCGCGGGCGCGCGCTGGCGCATCGATGGTCGGGCGCGTTCGGAGCGGAGTACAAGGCCGCGACGCTGCCGCGGCGGGCGATGATGGATATCGAGCGAATCGAGGGTCTGCTCACCGCTGGCCGCTCGTTTGCCGTCGAGGTGTGCGAGGTCGAGGGGGGAGGCGATGAACTCAGGATGCTCGGGGTGGGCGAGCCTCCGGGATTGTCCGAGTTGATGCCGGTGCTGCAGAACTTCGGCGTGGTGGTCCTGTCCGAGGACTTCCATATCTTCAGACCCCAGATAGACGGCCGCCCCGTTTACGTTCAGGCATTTTCGGTGAGGCGGCCGAGCGGGGAGCCGCTGGCGAAGGCTCCAGGGGCGGCCCTCGTCGGCGACGCGATCGCGGCGGTGCGTTCGGGACTTGCGGAGGACGATGCGCTTAACTCGCTGGTGCTGACGGCGGGGCTCGGATGGCGGGAGGTCGCGGTGCTGCGGGCCTACCTGGTCGCGGCGTTTCAGATGCGGCTTGCTCCGGCGCGTCCCACGCTTCGGCGCGTTCTGGTCGCTCATCCGGAGCTGGCGCGGGCGATGTTCGACCTGTTCGCGGCGCGGCTCGACCCCGACCGTCATCCTTCATCCGATGAGATCGCGGCGCTGAGGGCCGCCTACCTCGAAAAGCTGTCGGCGATCGACAACATCATCGATGACCGCGTGGCGCGCACGTTCCTTAGCATGGTCGAGGCGACGGTGCGCACGACGTTCTTCCGCGAAGTGCCGGCGCCGGACCCGTATATTGCGCTGAAATTCGAAAGCGCGCGTATCGCGAATCTTCCCGATACTCCCCCGCTGTATGAAATCCACGTCAACAGCCCTCGGATGGAAGGATGTCATCTGCGAGCGGGCAGGGTGGCGCGCGGCGGCATTCGCTTCAGCGATCGGCTTGACGACTATCGCACCGAGATTCTTGACCTGATGAAGACGCAGACGGTCAAGAACGCGATCATCGTGCCCACGGGCTCCAAGGGAGGCTTCGTGGTCAAGCGTCCCGCGCCTGAAGGACCGCCTGGCGTCGAAGCGTACAAGACGCTGATCCAGGCGATGCTCGATCTGACGGACAACGTCACCGAGCAGGGAGTGGTGCATCCCGACCGCGTCAAGGTGCTCGACAACGACGGTCCCTATCTGGTGGTCGCGGCCGACAAGGGGACGGCGGCGTTCTCGGATATCGCGAATGAGATTGCGGTCCAACGCGGGTTCTGGCTCGGCGATGCTTTCGCGTCGGGAGGCCGGCACGGGTTCGACCACAAGAAGATGGGGATAACCGCGCGGGGCGCATGGGAGTCCGCAAGGAGGCATCTGAGGGAACTCGGGCGTGACCCCGACCGCGGCGCCCCCATCACCGTGATCGGAATCGGAGACATGTCGGGCGACGTGTTCGGAAACGGGATGCTCTATTCGCGAAACATCAAGCTCGTCGCCGCTTTCGACCATCGCCATGTCTTCATCGATCCCGACCCCGACCCGGCGGCGAGTTTCCAAGAGCGCAAGCGTCTCTATGAAAAGCCGCGGTCGCAATGGTCGGATTACAACCCGGAGCTCATCAGCGCGGGTGGGGGAGTATGGGCGCGCAGCCAAAAGCGGATCGAGTTGAGCGCCGAGGCGCGTCAGGCTTTGGGAATTGCGGATGAGGCGCTCGACGGCGAGAGCCTGATCCGCGCGATCCTGCGCGCTCCGGTCGATCTGCTTTACAACGGCGGAATCGGGACCTACGTGCGCGCGAGCGACGAAACCGACGAGGAAGTGGGAGATCACGCGAACGACGGATGCCGTATTGCGGCATCGGAGTTGCGCGCGCGGATCGTGGTCGAAGGCGGCAACCTGGGTTTCACGCAGAAGGCGCGCATCGAATACGCGCTCGCCGGCGGACGCATCAATACCGACGCCATCGACAATTCCGCCGGGGTCAACACCTCGGATCACGAGGTCAACCTGAAGATCCTGCTGCAGAGGGAGGTGTCATCGGGCAGGCTCGGAGCGGAGGAAAGGAACGCCCTGCTCGAGGCGCTGCCCGAGGAAGTGGCGGCGCAGGTTCTGCGCGACAATCGCGACCAGGCCCTGCTCCTGTCGCTTGAACAGGTGCGAAGCCGCGCCCATCTCACCGCCTTTCGCGATCACATGCAGGCGGTGCAGGAGCGCGGGGCGCTTAGCCGTTACGAGCGGGCTCTTCCGCCGGATGAGATCCTTCGCGAGCGGCGCTCGCGCTACCCGGGTCTTTGCCGGCCGGAGCTGGCGATGGTCACGGCATACACGAAGATCGACCTCGTGCAGCGTCTGGAAGAGTCTCCGCTCCTTGAAGAACCATACCTGGTGGATCGCTATCTGCGGCCGTACTTTCCGCGGTCGATTGCCGAGCGATTTTCCGCCTCTATCGGGGAGCATCGGCTGCGGCGCGAGCTGATCGCGACGCTGATGGTGAATGAACTGGTGGACCTGATGGGATCGACGTTCGTGTTCACGACGGCGCGCGACCACGGAATCGACGCCCCGCAGGCGATTCGCTCATGGCTGGTCGCCGCGGACATCCTCGGCGCACACGACACCGTCGAGGCGTTCAAAGGCGCGGGTGCGATTCCCGGCGCGGGCGGAGAGGCGGAATTGGAAGCGTTCTTCGCGCTCGAGCGGGCGTGCAGCCGGGCCAGCGGATGGGCGATTCGGAGGATCGATCCGAGCCGGCCCATCCGGGAGTCGATAGAGCGCTTCAAGCCCGCGTTCGACTCCTTGATGCCCGAGTTCGACGTGTTCCTGACCGGGGGCGAACTCGAGAGGTTCGAGAGCATCTACCGTGAACTGCGCCGCGCGGTTGCCGACGGAGAATCGGCTCATCACCTTGCCCGGCTCGCTTTCGCCGACCATCTGCTTAACGTGCTCGACCTGAGCTTCGAGCGGGGAATCGATCCGGTCCGGACGGCGGCGACGTATTTCGGGATGACGGCGACGCTTGATTTCTCGCGGCTGGAACAAACGATCGCGGGGGTCAGCGACGAGGATCGATGGGAACGGCGGGCGGCGCAGGAGCTGGCGGACGAGCTTCGCTCGGCCCGCATCGCGCTCTGCGGCGCGCTGCTCGACGAGCACGAGGAGCCCGCGGTCTCGCTTGGAGCGCTGCGCGAGAAGCGCGCGGCGGAGTTCGCGGACGTGTCCCGTTTGCTCGGGGAAATAGCCGCGATGCCCGCGGTGACGATGGCGGCCGTCCACGTCGCCATCCGCGCGATCTCGCGCCTCGCCTCGCGATCGTGACATCCGCCGACGCCGCATCTCCTCGCCCGTTAGGGCGTAGTAGAATCCGCCTGCGATGAGTACGACGACGGCAATCCCGCGTATCGTGATCGCGGCAAGTGGGAGCGGCGCCGGCAAGACGACCGCCACGGTGGCGCTTGTGGGCGCGATGCGCACGCGGGGGCTTCGGGTGGCGGCATTCAAGTGCGGACCGGACTATCTCGATCCGACCTATCATGCGCGCGTGCTTGGAACTCCTTCACAGAATCTCGACGGATGGATGATGGGGCGGGAGGCGGTGATTGCCACCTTTGCGCGCGCCTCGCGCGATGCCGATATTGCGGTGATCGAGGGGATGATGGGGCTGTTCGACGGAGCTGCCCCGGATAGCGACGAGGGATCGACCGCGGAGATCGCGAAATGGATCGGCGCTCCGGTGGTCCTCATTCATGATTCCTCGGGAATCGCACGCACGATCGCCGCAGTTGCGATGGGATTTGCCGGCTTCGATCCGCAACTCAGGCTTGCCGGCCTGATTTGCAACCGGATCGGCTCGCGAGGTCATCTCGAACTTCTCGAACGCGCCTGTCCCGAGATCCCGATTCTGGGCGGGTTTCCCGCGGACGCGGCGCTCTCGTTTCCGGAGCGGCATCTGGGACTCTTCGCCGCGGACCGCGACGTGCTTCCCGACAGGATTGTGGCGGAATGGGCGCGGCGCGCGTCCGAATGGCTCGACGTGGACACAATCATCCGAATCGCGCGGGAGGCTCCGCCGCTGGAAGTCACCGGTGTGGCCGATCGGTCGGCGGGCAAGACGCGATGCCGAATCGGAATCGCGCACGATGACGCATTCCATTTCTACTACGAGGACAATCTGCGCCGGCTCGAAGAGTCGGGCGCGGAGATCGTTCGCTTCTCTCCGATTGCCGATCGGTCGCTGCCCGCGGTCGATGGGCTCTACTTCGGCGGCGGGTATCCCGAAGCGCATGCCGAGCGGCTGTCGGCGAACGAGTCGATGCTCGCGGAGGTGCGGCGTTTCGCGCGCGAAGGACGGCCGATCTACGCGGAATGCGGCGGGCTCATGTACCTTTGCGAAGCGATCCGCACGCTGGATGGCAGGCGGCATCCGATGGCGGCGCTGCTCCCGGGCGTTGCGGGGATGAACGATCGTCTGCAGGCGCTCGGGTATGTCGAGGTGGAGACGACGCGCGCGACCATCCTCGGCGGCGCCGGCCTGCGCTTCAGGGGGCATCAGTTTCGCTATTCAACCCTCGAGCCGTCGGCTCCGGCGGGCGCACCGTGCGCCTATCGCGTGATACCCCGATGGGGCGGCGAGTTCGCCGAAGGGTATTCATTGGCAAACGTCCTCGGCTCGTATGTTCACGCGCATTGGGCTTCCAACCCGGCTGTTGCGGAAGGATTCGTCGCCTCGTGCATCGCCTCGCGCGAACGCTGATGCTGCAGGGGACGGCGTCGTCGGTCGGCAAATCCCTTCTGACCGCCGCGATGTGCCGTCTGTTCCGCCGCGAAGGTCTGCGGGTCGCTCCATTCAAGGCGCAGAATATGGCGCTTAACGCCGCCGTCACCCCGTCGGGCGGAGAAATCGGGCGCGCGCAGGCGGTGCAGGCGGAGGCCGCCGGCATCGAACCCACCATCGAGATGAATCCGATCCTGCTCAAGCCTGAGGGCGGGATGCGCTCGCAGGTGGTGATACTCGGCCGATCCGCGGGCAGCATGACGTGGAGCGAGTATCAGGCGATGAGGTCGCAGCTAATCGGGATCGTGGACGATTGCATCGCGCGGCTGCGCCGGGACTTCGATCTCGTGGTTATAGAAGGGGCGGGCAGTCCCGCGGAGATCAATCTCACCGGGCAGGATTTGGTCAACATGCACGTTGCGCGAGCCGCCGATGCGCCCGTCCTGCTGATCGGCGACATAGACCGCGGCGGAGTATTCGCCCATCTGGCGGGCACTTTCGAGCTTCTGGCGCCGCCCGATCGCGCGCGGATCGCGGGCTTTGTAATCAACAAGTTCCGCGGCGACCGCGACCTGCTCAAACCCGGCCTCGATTTCCTTGAGGCGCGATGCGGCGTTCCGGTGCTGGGGGTCGTTCCCTATATCCAGCGGCTTAGAATCGCCGAAGAGGACTCGGTTGCGCTGGAGGATCGCAGCCGCAGCATTTTGCCATCGTCCTCGGCAGTGCGAATCGCAATCGTCCGCCTGCCCCGGATTTCGAACTACGATGACTTCTCGGCGCTCGAACACGAGCCGGGAGTTTCGGTGAGCTACGTGGATTCGCCCGAGGCGATCGCCGATGCGGATTTGGTGATCGTGCCCGGGTCGAAGCATACGACGGGAGATCTTTCGTGGATACGCGGGGCGGGGCTGGACGAGGCGCTGATACGCCGTGCGGCGGCAGGCGGACTGGTCCTGGGAATCTGCGGCGGATGCCAGATGCTTGGGCGGCGAATCGAGGATCCGGATTCGGTCGAGTCTTCGGCGCGGGAGACCGAGGGATTGGGGCTGCTCCCGATAGTTACGCGCTTCGAACCCGTGAAGCGAACCACGCGCGTCCGCGCGATCGCATGCACGTCGCCGCTGTTCGGCGATTTCACGGGCGAGCTGGATGCCTATGAAATCCACATGGGCCGGATCCGGGCGATCGAGGGAGCGGCGACGCCGTTTCGAATTCTGAGCCGCAACGGCGAGGCCTGCGATGTGCTCGACGGAGCCATCGCGCCGGGCCGCGCGGTTGTCGGAACGATGCTGCACGGGATGTTCGAAAACGACGGATTGCGGCGTGCGATGCTGGCGGCGATCCGGACGCGGCGGGGAATCCGGGCGCCTGCGGGGCTTCAGGCGGTGCCGTCTCGCGAATCCGAATACGACCGGCTTGCGGACGAAGTGGGTCGCAGCCTCGACTTGGCGGCGATTCGGAGGATTGCGGGTCTCCGCTGAGCGAGACAACGACAGACAAAGATTCTAGAATTTCAATTGCCATGAAAAACGATCGTCCTTCCCAAACCACGAGCACGATGGCGGAATTGCCCGCGCCGCTCACCCTCGAAGGCTTCAGCGTTCTCCATCAGATGTTCCGGCTGCGGCGCGCGGAATGGCGCGGGAAGCTGGAAACGCAGCGCCGTCAGATGGTGGATGAGGCGGCGAAGGCGCTGGATGAAATGGGCTCGCGGGAGGACGGGCAGAGCGCGGTATTTGCCGGGCTCGGGCACAAGGGTGATCTTTTCCTCCTGCACTTTCGGCGCGGGTTCGACGAACTCGGCGAGGCGCAGCTCGCGATCGGCAAGCTCGCGCTGAGCGATTTCCTCGAGCCCACCACTTCGTACCTGTCCGTGATCGAGATCGGTCTGTACGAAGCGACCGTCGCGCTCCACGCGCGGCTTGCCGAGCAGGGAATCCGTCCCGGCAGCCCACAATGGCAGAAGGCGGTCGAGGAGGAGCTTGCCGGGCAGCGCCAGAAGATCGCGCCGCGCCTTTACCCCGGAATTCCGGAGCGCCGTTACCTGTGCTTCTATCCGATGGACAAGAAGCGCGAGGGGGATGACAACTGGTACCGGCTTCCGATGGAGGAGCGGAGGCGGTTGATGCACGATCACGGGATCGTGGGCAGGCGGTTTGCCGGCCAGGTCACCCAGATCATCTCGGGTTCCGTGGGATTCGACGATTGGGAGTGGGGAGTCGATCTTTTTGCCGACGATCCGCTGGTGTTCAAGAAGCTGGTCTATGAGATGCGCTTCGACGAGGCGAGCGCATCGTACGGGCGGTTCGGGCCGTTTTACGTTGGAATCCGGATCGCGCCTTCGGAGCTTCATCGGATACTCGCGATCTGATCCGGTTCCGCGCATCCCGCCGATTTCTATTTTTTCCCGATTCTGCTTAATCTGCGGTTTCGCTGACAGTCCGCAAGGAGGCATTTGAATCATGATCACGTCGGGCGACGATTTCCCGATCCATCAGACCCCGGAACCGGTCCAGCAGGTTTTCACCAGCGACCGCAACTTTTACGATCGATTCTTCTTCAACGGCTATTGGCGCGACGGCGAACCCTATTTCGCGGTCGCGATGGGCATATATCCCAACGTCGGAATCATCGACGCCGCGATCAGCGTGATCTCCGGCGGCGTGCAGCATTGCCTGCGCGCCTCGCGAATCCTTGGGGCGGACAGAATGGACACGCGGGTGGGGCCGATCTCGATCGAGGTGGTCCGCCCGATGCGGTCGCTGCGGCTGCGGGTCGATCATCCTGAGATCAATGCCGACCTTCTTTTCGAGGGGCGCATCGCGCCGATCGAAGAGCCGCGCTTTTCGCGCCGCTCTGGGCCCCGGATGGCGTTTGACCTGACTCGGTTCACGCAGCACGGGAGCTACACGGGAACGCTCACGGTCGGGGGGAAGAAGTTCGACGCGTCGTCGGGGCGTGTATGGGGGTCGCGCGACCGCTCATGGGGCGTCCGCAGCATCGGTCCGCAGGATCCCGCGGGAGCGCCTTCGACCGAGCCGCCGCAGTTCTTCTGGCTCTGGTCGCCGACCAACTTCGAGGATCTGTGCACGCACTTCGACGTGAATGAGAACGCGGACTGCTCGCGATGGCATCAATTCGGCGCGATCGCGAAGCCCGGCTCCGAGGCTCCCGCGCGGATCGCAGACGCAGTGGATTGGTCGGTTGAATACCTGCCGGGGACCAGGCACGCGCGCAAGGCGGAGATCCTGCTGAGCCATGGCGCGGGCGAAACCCGCGTGCAGCTCGAGACCCTTTACAACTTTTACATGCATGGAATCGGATACGGGCATCCGAAGTGGGGGCACGGGATGTACGTGGGACCGGACGTCTCGACCTATGAGTCATTCAAGGTTGCGGAGGTCGACGAGACGCAGCCGCTCAATCAGCACATCCAGGCGGTATGCCGGGCCAGGATCGGGTCGAACGAGGGGATGGGTATCCTCGAGATGATGATAATCGGGGCGCACCTCAAGAGCGGCTTCAGCCAGCTCCTAGACATGCATCCGTAGTGAAAAACAAGACGATTCCGGCGGTCGGGAACGGGCAAAGCCGCGCGCGGCCTCCGGTGGTTCGACAGCGCAGATCGGTCAGACCAGGCGCAGTTCCTTCATCGCGGCCCTCAGCTTCTCAGCGGCCGGAGCCGTCATCGGCACAAGCGGCATCCTCAACTCGTTGCAGCATCGGCCCATGAACGCGAGCGCCTGTTTCACCGGGATGGGATTGGTTTCGATGAACAGCGCCCTCATCAGCGGGAGCATCCTGTAGTGGATTTCGCGGGCGCGTGCGAAGTCGCCGGCGAGTCCCGCCGCCGCAAGCTCGTGCATCTCG
>Ga0070741_10008664_pt1 | contig 20232 bp, 12 predicted proteins | sample Coa_R1_4_FD_66440 | JGI IMG/M metagenome (GOLD analysis project Ga0070741, IMG submission 66440) | Surface soil microbial communities from Centralia Pennsylvania, which are recovering from an underground coalmine fire - Coalmine... | ecosystem: Environmental > Terrestrial > Soil > Unclassified ...
GCGGGTGCGGCCGCGAGCGCCGCGGCCGCCGCGAGGACGAGGACGGTCCGCATCGCGGCGTCTCAGGCGATCATGGCCGTGAACGGCTTCACGGTCGGGAGGTAGTCGCCCGCGTTCGCGCCCATGAGGGTCACGATGCCCGCGACGACGTTCGTCACGTCGATCACGAGGCCGGTGTCGTCGGGCCGGCCGGTCGCGAAGCTCGTCTTGACGCCTTCCTGGCTCCCGTCCGTCCGGCCGAAGGTCGTCCCGCCGTGCACGCCCTTCCCGATGAAAAGCATCGACGTCCACGGGTGGTGGTCCTTCCCGTTGCTCCCGTTCAGCTGCGGGCTCCGCCCGAACTCCGAGCAGTAGACGATCGTCGTCTGATCGAGCAGCGAGCCCCCGCCGACGCCCGGCTGCGCGGCGAGCGCGGTGACGAACTCGTCGAGGAACCCGAACAGCTCGTCCCAGCGGCCGTTCTGGTCCTGGTTGTCCGAGTGCGTGTCGAAGCCGCCGACCGTGTTGACCGTCACGCTCGTCGTCATGCCGGCGCGGAACGCGGTGCCGAGCGCGGTCGCGAGCTCGGTCCCGGTGCCGAAGCCGTCGGGAAGCGCGTCGGCGAGCGCGACGAGTTTGTCACCGCGGACGTTCGCCTCGTCGAACTGCGCGAGCCGTCCGGCGAGGATCCCGCCCGAGTCGGCGGCGCGCACGCTCGCGAGCGCCCGTCGGATCGCCTGCTCGCCGACGCGGGAGACGCCGCGCTGATGCGAGCCCGGGTTGGAATGGCTCGGGATGTCGTCGAACGCGAGCGCCTCGGCGAGCTGCCCGCCGACGCGGGAGGAGAGCCCCGCGAACGGCCCGCTGTAGCTCGGGCCGGAGAGCTGGAGGTGCGGCAGCGGGAGGTCCGGTCCGTTGTGGTTCGCCGCCATGACGGCGAAGTCGGCCTTCGTCGGGTCGAGGTAGCCGGTCAGCACGAGCTGCCGCGACTGGTCGTGCGACGTCGAGCGCGTGTTGATCCCGTTCACGACCGCGGTGCGGCCCGCCCACTTCGCGAAGAACGTGTCGACCGCGGGGCGCGCGACGGGATTCGAGACGTACGTGATGCCGCCGACGGTCGCGAGCACCGAGGGCGGAATGCCGGTGACGGACTCCGGCACGTCGACGTCGACACCGTCGGTCGCGTCCGCGGGGTCGTGCGGGTCGAGCACCTGGGTCACGTCCCATCCCCCGTCCGCGAAGAAGGCGACGAGCAGGCGCGGCGTCGTCGTGGCGGCGTGCGCGACCCGGCGGAGCGGCCGCGGGATCGCCGCGACGGCCGCGCTCGCGAGTCCGAGGCGCAAGAGCGACCGGCGCGTCAGCTCCTCTTCCCACATCCGCATGGCGACTCCCCTCTCGCGTCAGTAGAGCAGTATGCGCGGACTCCGGAGCATGGCGGTGACGAGCCCCCGCCACGCCCGCTCGCCCCGGGTGCCGGGGACGGATCTCCGGCCCGTCCCGCTCTCGCTCGTGTCCGTCCAGAGCGCGCGGTAGAGCCCGACCCACGCGTCCACCTGGGGATCGGTCGTGGCGACGCGCTCCCCGTACAGCCGGCGGACGAGGGCCGCGAGCACCGCGCGCAGCACCGCGTCGTCCACGTTCGGGTCCTCGGTTCCCGTGACGCCGTGGAGGAGACGGCGCGCGCCGTCGGGCAGCGCGAGGTCCGTCTGGACCACGAAGTCCGCGGCGAGCGCCGCGACCTTCCGCTGCACGACGGCGACGGAGGCGTTCAGCGCGTCGGAACGGCCCGACACGCTCACGCCGTCGATGCCGCCGAGGATCACCTCGAAGCCGTCGTGGTCGCTCGTGAGGAGGGGGACGGGCTCGGTGCGCGGCGGCGTGCCGTCGTCGCGGGGGTCGCGGGTCCAGACGAAGCCCGTCAGGTCCGCGATCAGGCGCTCGAGGCGCTCGGGCGACGTCCGCCGCACCCACTCCGGTGCGCCGTCCACGGGCATCGAGCGGTACGCGCCGGACAGCATCCAGCGCTTCACGAGCTTCCGGAAGTCGTACCCGTCCTCGGTGGGCCAGCGCGCGGCGATGCCGGCCGCGGTCTCGAGCTCGAGCGACGTCTTCGGCGCCCGCAGGAAGAGGAGCTGGAAGGCGCGCTTCGTCTGACACTCGGCGAACTTGGGGTGCGTGGTGAGGAGGCGGCCGAGGTCGCGGATGTCGCCGCCCGGCACGCCGTAGACCGCCGGCGGACGCTTGTTCGCGCGCCGCCACCGCTCGGGGTCGCCGCGGTAGAAGCTCTGCGCGTCGTCCGTCTCGAGGCCGGCGTCGTCCATCGGGAAGAGGAACGACGCGAGCGGGTCCAGGCGGTCGTGGCACGCCTTGCAGTCCGCGCGCGTCGTGACGGCGTTCAGGACCGCGTCCGCGTCCGCGTTGTCGACGTTGCGCGTGACGTCGACGGGCGTGTCGAGGAAGTTGTAGCAGTGGAACACGATCGACCAGCGGTTCGCGCGCCGGCGGTTCTTGTTCGTGTCGTTCGTGTCCCAGACCTCGTAGAACGCGCTCGTCGAGAGGAGCCCGGCGTGCGGGCGCCCGTCGAGGTAGTGCGACGGCTGCCAGCCGGCGCCGACGACGGGCTCCATCGGGTACGGCATCCGGTCCGGGTCGGACTGGAAGAGGGCGTTCGCAACCGTGTAGTCCGCGGTCCCGATCTCCGTGAACGGCCGGTCGTTCGCGACGATCCAGGCGATGAGCTCGAGCGCCTCGCCGTAGATCGCCGCGGTCTCGTCGCGGCGCGAGTCGTTCTCGTCCTCGCGGCGGACGAGGAGCGCGTCGTCGTAGACGTCCTTCACGCGCTCGAGGAACTCGGGGCTGTGGAGATAGCCGTCGACGATCGCCTCGTACGCGCTCGGGTCCGCCTCGACGGCGTCGAGCTCGGCGGGCGCCGGCCGCGTGCCGCGGAGGTCCATCGCGGCGCGGACGAGGAGCTCGGCCGGCGGGATCGGGGCCATCGGCACCGACGGCGCCCCGTTGCACTGCTGTCCGCTCGCGACGAGCTGCACCCACTGCGCGAGGACGGCCGCCGCCTCGCTGCCCGGCGAGAGCTGCTGTCCGCCGCCGTGCGGCAGCTCGGCGAGCGGCTTCTGGAGGATCCGCGACTGCTCGGGGCGCGCCGTGTCGATCATGAGGGCGACGCTCGCCTGCGTCGCCCTGGGATCGCCGAGCGTCACGCGGAAGCCGGTCGCCGCGGCGGCGCCGCCGGGGACGTGGCAGCCCGCGCAGATCGGCTGGAGGACGAGCCCCATCACCCGTCCGTCGAAGAAGGAGCTGTCGCAGGTGGCGGGCGGCGTCGCCGGGGGCTGCACGATCCTCCGCGCGAGCGCGAGCATCCCCTTCGCGTGCACCGTGCGGCCGGCGAGCCGCGCGATGCCGAGGACGGTCGTGCCGTTCGCCCGTCCGCGCCAGCGGAACCGGACGCCGGTGCTGCTCGTGCCCGTGAGCGTCACGCGCGCGCGGCGCGCCCGGCCGTTCACGTGGTAGACCGCCGTGCCGGCGGGGGCCGGCAGCGCGATCGCGAGCGTGCCGGAGACGGCGGCACCCGTCTGCGCGAGCGCGCCGGCGACGACGGCGGGGGGATGCCTGCGGCGCAACGTGAGCGTGCCGTCGTAGGACGCCGTGAGGTCGGCGCGGGCGGACGTCGCGAGGAGGGCCGCGCCGAGGACGACGCCGAGGAGCACGCGCGGCGCCGCCGGTCCACATCCGTACGCGGCGCGACGCGAACCCGTCGGTCCCGGCTCGCGCCGCTCACAGCGCCGCCCCGCGGCTCCGACGTGCCGCCCGCGTGCCTCCGCCGCCACCACGCCCGTCCCGCTTGCCTTTCCCATCGCCGCACCTCGCGCCGTGCCGCCCGGGGTGGAGCAACGCCCGTACCGCGGGGCGCCCGTACGACGTCGTGCGCCGTGACGTCCGCCTTGACACTTCCCGCGGGGCCTCGTTAGCCTCCGCAGCCTGCACGGCAACCTGAGCGGCATCCGCGTCCTCGACCTGACGCACGAGCCCGGCTTCTTCGCCGGCAAGCTCCTCGGCGACCTCGGCGCCGACGTCGTGAAGGTCGAGCCGCCGGCGGGCGACCCGGCGCGGCGGCGCGGGCCCTTTTGGGGCGGCGTCGAGGACCCCGAGCGCTCGCTCCTGTGGCTCGCCATGAACACCTCGAAGCGCGGCATCACGCTCGACGTGGCACGGCCGCGCGGGCGCGCGCTCTTCCTCGACCTCGCGGCGCGGGCCGACGTCGTCCTCGAAAGCGACCCGCCGGGCGCGATGGAGGCCCGGGGGCTCGGGTGGGACGTGCTCGCCGCCCGCAACCCGCGCCTCGTCCTCTGCTCGCTCACGCCCTTCGGACGGCGCGGTCCGCATGCGGAGCGCCGCGGCTCCGATCTCACCGTCGTCGCCGCGAGCGGCAACCTCTTCTGCACCGGGGACCCCGACCGCGCGCCCGTCCGCTGCTCGCTCCCCGTCTCGCACTACCACGGCGGGATCGAGGCCGCGGTCGGCGTCGCGTTCGCGCTCCTCGCCCGCGAGCGGAGCGGGCGCGGGCAGCACGTCGACGTGGCCCTCCAGGAGGCGATGGTGATGCCGAACGTCGGCACCGCGGCGATGGCGAAGATGACCGGCTTCCGCGGGCAGCGGACCGGCGCCGCGATCCGCCTCGGCGAGAGCGTCGGGCGCGAGATCTGGCCGTGCAAGGACGGCTTCGTCACCTTCGCGCTCCGCGGCGGCCCGGCGCGCGTGCCGGGGCTCGTCGCGATGGTCGCCTACATGCACGAGCACGGCATGGCGTCGGCGGAGCTCCGGGCGCGGGACTGGACGGCGCACAACGCGAACCTCCTGACGCAGGCCGAGACCGACGCGCTCCAGCGCGAGTTCGGCGCCTTCTTCGCGACGAAGACGATGGCGGAGCTCTACGAGGCGGCCTGCGCGCGGAACCTGATGCTCGCGCCGACGTACACGGCGCGCGAGATCGCCCGCTCGGCGCAGCTCGCCGCGCGCGAGTTCTTCGTCGAGGTCGAGACCCCGGGCGGCGGCCGGCTCCGCTATCCGGGGGCCTTTGCGCGCGGCTCCTCGCCGATCGGCATCCGCCGCCCCGCGCCGCGGCTCGGCGAGCACACCGCGGAGGTGCTGGGCGAGGTCGGCGTCGACGCGGCCGCGCTCGCGAGCCTGCGTGCGGAGGGCATCGTGTGACGGCGCTCTTCGCCGGGACCACGCTCCTCGAGCTCGGCGGCGGCGCCGCAGGGCCCGTCGCGACGCGCTACTTCGCGGACCACGGCGCCACCGTCATCCGCGTCGAGTCCCGCCGGCGTCCCGACTTCCTCCGCATCCTCCGCATGACGCCGACCACGAAGGGCGGCGTGGACGGCTCCGAGCACTTCGCGGTCCTGAACGCGAACAAGCTCTCCGTCGCCCTCGACCTCTCCAAGCCGGAGGGTGTCGGCGTGGCCCGCCGGCTCGCGCTCTGGGCCGACGCGGTGGCGGAGAACTTCGCACCCGGCGCGATGGCGAAGTGGGGCCTCGACTATGCGTCGCTCGTGAAGGCGCGCCCGGACCTCGTCATGATCAGCACGTGTCTCAACGGCCAGACCGGGCCCGAGCGGCACTACCCCGGCTTCGGCGGGCAGGGCTCGGCGCTCGCCGGCTTCAACCATTTGACGGGCTGGCCGGACCGCGAGCCGGTCGGCCCCTACGGCACGATCACGGACTCGCTGTCACCGCGCTTCGCGGCGCTCCTCCTCGCCTCCGCGCTCCTCCACCGCGCGCGGACGGGCGAGGGCCAGCACATCGATCTCTCGCAGGTCGAGGCGGGCATCGTCTGCCTCACCGAGAGCATGCTGGCGTGGACGGCGAACGGCGAGGTCCTCGGGCGAATGGGGAACCGCTCCCGGCACGCCGCGCCGCACGGCGTCTTCCGCGCGGCGGACCGCGACGGCCGCGAGCGCTGGATCGCGATCGCCGTCCACGACGACGCCGACTGGGCGCGCCTCGTCGATGCGCTCGGCCGCCCGGCCTGGGCGACGGCGCCCGCCCTCGCGACGGCGGCCGGCCGCCTGGCCGCGGTCGACGCGATCGAGACGGCTCTCGAGGCGTGGACGCGCGCTCGCGACGCCGAGGCGACCGCGGCGCTCCTCCAGGCGGCCGGCGTCGACGCGGCGCCCGTCGCCGATCTCGGCGACCTCCACGACGACCCACAGCTCGCGCACCGGCGCCACTTCCGGCCCGTCGAGCACCCCGTGCTCGGCCGCCACCCCGTCGAGACCCACGCCATCCGCTTCTCGGACATGGAGCCCGAGATCGCCCGCCCGGCACCGCGCCTCGGCGAGCACACGGAGCACGTCCTCCGCGACCTCTACGGGATGGATGGGGAGGAGTTCGCGCGGCTCAGCGCCGCGGGCGTCTTCGCGTGAGCGCGGTCAGGGCCGCCCGCGCACACCGTACCTGACGGTCGCCTTCGCGCTGCCCTGGCCGGTCGTCGTGACCGTCCACGTGTCCTTGAACCGCGCGACGTCGGCGAACTTGTTCCGCAGGGTCACGGTCTCGTTCAGGACCTCGAGCGACGCGCCGACCGGCACGATCGCTTCGCCGCCGGGGGCGAGGAACTCGAGGACCCGGACGCACGTCTCGTCCGGGCCGCAGCTCGGGCACTGGGCCTTCGAGCAGTCGGAGTCGTGCTCGCACGGCCGGACGACGTTCTCCGAGCAATGCGACGAGGCGAGGCAGATCTCGCCGGCGACGCACGTCGGGCAGGCGCCCGGCGAGCAGTCGAGATTCGTGCTGCACGCGACGTCGGTCGAGACCGAGCAGTGCTTCAGGTCGAAGGTCGTGGTGTGGGACATCTTCGTCCCGCCGACGTCGAGGTCCTCCGTGCACGAGAGCACGTTGCCGCCCTTCAGGAGGAAGGTGCACGGCGGGAGGCCGCCCTTCGGCCTGCTCTCGTTCCGCAGCACGAGCCGCAGGTTCACGGCGCTTCCGCCCGCCGCACCCGGGTCGTAGAGCGGCCGCTTCGGCGTCACCAGCGCGACGAGCCGCGGGTCGGAGCTGCACTCGGTGACCGTGAGCGAGATCTTGTCGCAGAGCGCGCTGCCGTCGGCGAGCGTCGCCGTCACCGCGGCGACGAACGGGCCCGCGCTCGTGTAGGTGAGGTCGTCGGTGCACGCGTCGTACGGGCGAGCGGGCGCGGGCACAGCGCAGGTGCCGACGGTCTTCGAGGCGCCGCCGCCGTTGTCGAACGTGAAGCTCGAGACGGCGGGCAGGCCCGGTGGAAGGTCGAGCGTGGCGCCGAAGAAGGGCTCGACGCTCGTGGGGACGACCGGATGGCGGCCGACGCCGGCGTCGTCGTCGACGTAGAGGACGAGGCTCCCGAGGCGCCCGTAGCCGATCGTCGCGCGCGCCGCGCCAAGCCGGCGCCTCCCGGCCTTCACCTTCACCTGGATGCGAACCGCCCCGCCCTTGACCGGCCTCGACGTGCTCGCGGGCAGCGTGTCGCACGTGGGCGCCACCCAGAGGATCGAGGGCTCGCCGTAGAAGCGGAGCCGGTCGCCGGTCAGGTCGCAGGAGTTCCCGAACTCCGCGCACATCCCGGCGATCGCCGCCGTCGTGTCGGCGGGCCCGAGGTCGAGGTCCGCGGCGACCGTCCCGACCGCGGGCCTCTTCACCGACCACGAATACCGGAGCGGCTGCCCCGGCGGCGCCCCGGCGGCCTCGGCGCGAAGGCGGACCACGTTCGCCGGGAGCCCGGCGTCGGTCAGCCGGAAGAGGCTCGAGCAATCCACCTCCTCCTGGGTCGTGTAGAGCGCCTCGGTCCGCGAGGCGGTGAGCCGGACGGTCGCACCGGCTGCGGTCGGGCCCGCGGCGACCGCGAGGACGAGCGCCATCGCGGGACCCGCGGGCCGCCGCCGGCCGCGCGCGCTCAGACGCACCCGCCCCCTCCCCTCTCACCCACGCGCGACGATTGCCGGATTCGTCCCCCGAAGGCAAGGTTCGGGCCGGCGGGGCTCGGGCACGGCAATTGACACCGCCGGCGCGCTTCAATTTAGCTGGGCTCGATGGACGACCTCCGCCAGCAGGCGAGGCAGATCATCAGCCACGTCGTGCGGTCGATCGACCGCCGGCTCGCCGTCGAGGTGCGCGAGGTCCCGGGCCAGGACCGGCTCCACGTCGCCCTCACCCATCAGAGCCGGCGGGGCGAGCTCGAGCTGCCGCTCGAGCAGGTGCTCGCCGCCGCGGGCAGCTCGATGGCGCGGCACGAGCTCCGCCTCCGCCTGAAGCGTGCGAACGACACCATGCTCTTCCGGCCGATGCCCGATCACCGCCTCTCCGTGAAGCCGGTTCTGCCGCCCGGCGGCCAGGCGGCGCGCCCGCCGCGCGGCCGCGGCCGCCGCTGACGGCGTCGCCCGTCCGCTCAGCGGGCCGCGCGCTTCGGCGCCGACGCCGGCGTCGGCGTCGGCGCGCGGAGCGCCGCCTGCGCCTTGGCCCGGAGGTAGTCCTCGTAGTTCCCGAGATAGCGGACCACCTTCCCGTGCCCCACCTCGAGGATCTGCGTCGGGAGCTGGTCGAGGAGATAGCGGTCGTGCGCGACCAGCACGAGCGTCCCGCCGTACGCGAGGAGCGCCTCGAGGAGAACCTCCTTCGCGGTCAAGTCGAGGTGGTTCGTCGGCTCGTCGAGGAGGAGGCAGTTCGCGGGCTCGAGGAGGAGCTTCGCGAGCGCGAGCCGGCTCCGCTCGCCGCCCGAGAGGACGCCGACGCGCTTGTCGACGCTGTCGCCGGAGAAGAGGAAGGCGCCGAGGAGCGTCCGCACGTGCGGGGCCATCTCGACGGACGCGGCGCCCATCACCTCGGCGAGCACCGTCCTGTCGTCGCCCAGCATCTCGGCGTGGTCCTGGGCGAAGTACCCGAGCGCGACGTTGTGCCCGACCTTCCGCGAGCCGCCGTCCAGCGCGAGCACCCCGGCGAGCAGCTTGAGCAGCGTCGTCTTCCCGGCGCCGTTCGGCCCCACGAGCGCGACGCGCTGACCGCGCTCGATCAGCACGTCGGCGCCGTCGTACACGACCGTGTCGCCGTAGCGCTTCGTCGCACCCTCGAGCGCGAGCACGACGCGGCCGCTCCGCGCCGCCTCGGGCAGCCGGATCCTGAGCGTGCGCTCGTGGCCGTCCGGCGGCGGCAGGCGGTCCATCTTCTCGAGCTGCTTCAACCGGCTCTGCACGAGCGCCGCCTTCGACGCCTGGTAGCGGAAGCGGTTGATGAACGACTCGATCCGCTCGATCTCCGCCTTCTGGGTCTCGTACGCCGCCCGCGCCTGCTCGAGCCGCTGCTCGCGCTCGGCGAGGTAGCGGCTGTACGTCATCGGGTAGTCCGTCACCTTGCCGTGCAGCACCTCGGCGATCCGGTCGACGACGACGTCGAGGAAGTAGCGGTCGTGCGCCACCATGATGACCGTCCCGGGGTACGCGGCGAGGAACTCCTCGAGCCAGGTACGCGCCTCGAGGTCGAGGTAGTTCGTCGGCTCGTCGAGGAGGAGGACGTCCGGGCGGCGGAGGAGGAGCTGCGCCAGCGCGACGCGCATCTGCCAGCCGCCCGACAGCGCCGCGCAGTCGCGTTCGAAGTCGGGCTCGGTGAAGCCGAGGCCGACGAGGACGCGCTCGGCCTCGGACTCGGTGTCGTAGCGGCCGCGGTGGTCCCACTCCTCGCAGACCGCCACGTAGCGGTCCATGATCGTCTGGTACTCGTCGCTCTCCGGCGGCACCGTCGCGAGCGCGTGCTCGAGCGCGCTCCGGCGCTCGGCCAGCTCGTGCAGCTCCGCGAACGCGGCGAGCGCGTGGTCCCGCACCGTGACGCCGCGCGCGCCGAGGACGTGCTGCGGGAGGTAGCCGACGGTCGCGCCCCGGGGGAGCGCGACCGTGCCCGCGTCGGGCTCGAGCTCGCCCGCGACGATCTTGAGCAGCGTCGACTTCCCGGCGCCGTTCGGCCCGGTGAGGCCCACGCGAGCGCCGTCCGGCACGGACCACGACACGTCGGCGAGCACGATCTGCCCGCCGTACCGCTTGGAGATGCCCACGACGTTCAGCACGGCCCGCCAGAATGCCCGGCGCGCACGCGCCCGGCAAGGCGCCGGCGGGAGAGAAGGCTCTCTCGACCCCGGTCGCCGCTACGCGCGCAGCCGGAGCCCGGCGGGCAGCGCCTCGTCGAGGAGCCGTGCCTCCTCGGGCGCCTCGAGCGGCACCGGCTCGCGCACGAGGCGCGCGGCTCGGGCGCCGTGCGGCGCCGACTCGAGCCGCGCGGCGACGCGCTCGCGGAGCGCGGGGTCGAGGTCGCGGGCGCGGTCGCCCGTCGCGCGCGCGACCTGGGCGAGGGCGAAGGCGTGCGCCTCGGGCCGGGTCCAGTCGGCGCGAAGGAGCCGCTCGGCCCACTCGCCCGCCGTCTCCCGCGCGACGACGCAGTTGAGCGGCCCGTAGATCGGCGCGCGCGCGCCGAGCCGGGCGAGCGCCCAGTACTCCTGGTCGCTCGCCCGGCCGCGCTCGACCTCGCCGACGAGCACGGCGCCGAGCTCGGCGCGCGTCGCCGCCGGGAGCCGCTCGCACGCGCCGATCGCCTGCCACATCTCCCGCAGCTCCTGCGGCCCGGGACGCGGCCCCTTCGGCTTCCCGCGCCGGAGGAGCGCCGGCGCGACCAGCTGCTGGAGGTGCTGCTGCTGCCGCGCCGTGAGGCCGCCGGCGATCCGCTTCCAGAGATTCCACCACTCCGCGCGGCACTGCGTCGCGCGGGGATGGCGGAGCTCGGCCGCGAGGACGCGCCAGAGCCGGTTGACGCGCAGCTCGTCCGCGGCGTCGCCGAATCCGGGGCGGAGGAGGAAGCCGGCGAGGTTCAGCCAGCGTGCCTCGTGCTCCGGCGAGCGGGCGCGCGCCGCTTCGCACGACCAGAGCACGTCCCACAGCGTCCGGATGGCGGCGAGCGGCCAGGCGTCGCGCTCGGCACCGAGCGCGTGCTCGAGGCGGCGGGTGAGGCCGACCGGGTCGTCGCCGCCCTCGAACGACGCGCGGGCGAGGCGCTCCGCCGCCTCGACGCGTGCCCGGTCGACGACGAGCGACGCGTTGCGCGCGGGTTCCGCCGCGCCCGGCTGGTCGCGCAGGCGAAACTCGAGCCGCCAGCGGTGCTCCGTCGTGCGCGAGCGGCACCACACCTCGAGCGTGCCGAGCTCCGTGAGGCGCACCTCCAGGTGCACGGGCAGCGCGGTCTCGGCGAGCTTCCGCCCGAAGCGCAGCACCGTGCGGAGCGGCGGCAGCGGCGCGAGCGCCCCGGGCGGCGCCGTGACGACGTCGCCCGCGCGCTCGCCGCTCCGGTCGGTCGCCGTGTAGAGCGGGAACGCGACGGGACGGTTCGCGAGCAGCTCGAACTCCGGCGTCGCGATCTCCGCCGACTCGCCCTCCTCCATCCCGCGCGGCACGAGGCAGAGCGCGGTGACCGGCGCGCCGTCCTCCGGCGCGTCGCCGAGCCCGAGGTAGTAGCTGCGGGCGGCACCGCCCCCGATCCGGACGCCCGCGCCGCGGCGCACGAGCCCGGCGTACGCGGCGCCGCGCGCGACCGCGAGGTGGAGCGACTCGTTCTCGAGCACCGCGGGCCGCCAGCCCCCGTCCGGTGCGTGCCAGGCGCCGACGACGTCGCGGAGCCGCTCGCGGACGATCGCCGGCTCGAGCGCGCCGCCGTTGAAGAGGAGCGCGTCGGGGCGGACGAGCGGGAGGTCGGTCTGTCCCGCGGCCTCGCGCTGCCGCGCGAGGAAGTCGGCGAGGTGTCGCGTGATCTCCGGCTCCTCGGCGAACGGGAGGCCGAACTCGCGGAGGGCCAGGCCCGCGGCGCGGCGCGGCCGCGCGTCGGCGGGCACGCGCGCGAAGAAGCCGTCGAGCACCACCGCTTCGGCGTCGGCGCGCGCGAGCGTCGCCGCGAGCGCGCCGCCGACGACCCCGCCGCCGCGCCCCGGCACCGTGACGCGCACCTCGGCGACGGCCGGGTCGACGAGCATCCGCTCCTTCGCCGCGCGGCATTGAGCGACGAGGCCGTGGAAGCGCTGCGTGTCGAGCGTGCCACCGCCGGGGAGGAGCCGGGCCTCCACCGTCCGCGCGAGCGCCATGTCGACGTTGTCGCCGCCGAGGAGGAGGTGCTCGCCGACGGCGACGCGCTCGAGCACGAGCTCGCCGCGCGAGACGCGGGCCGCGACGAGCGAGAGGTCCGTCGTGCCGCCGCCCACGTCGACGACGCAGACGAGCGGCGTCGCCGCGAGCCGCGCGCGCCAGTCGTCCTCGTGACCCGCGAGCCACGCGTAGAGCGCGGCCTGCGGCTCCTCGATCAGGTGGAGGCCGCGGAGCCCGGCCGCCTCCGCGGCCATCAGCGTCAGCTCGCGGGCCGGCTCGTCGAACGACGCCGGCACGGTGAGGACGATCTCCTGCTCGGCGAGCGGCGCCGGCATGCGCGCGTCCCACGCGTCGCGGACGTGCGCGAGGTAGCGCGCCGACGCGTCGACCGGCGAGACCTTCGGGACGTCGGGCGGCCCGCCCCACGGAAGGATCGCCGCGGTGCGGTCGACGGCCGCATGGCAGAGCCACGACTTCGCCGACGTCACGAGCCGCCCCGGCACGCGCGCGCCCTGCTCGCGGGCGAGGACGCCGACGCAGAAGTCGCGCGCCGCCGCCCACGGCAGGTCGAGGCTCCCGGGCGGCAGCTCGTGCCCGGCGGCGAGGTAGAGGAAGGACGGCAGCGTCGCGCGGTCGCCGACCTCGCCCGGGGCGACGAGCTGCGGGATCGCGAACACCTCGATCCGCCGGCCCGCCTCCGTGTCGACGTACGCGCAGGCGGTGTTCGTCGTGCCGAGGTCGATCCCGACGACGTAGCGCGCGGCCACCGTCAGCTCTGCTGCCGGACGTTCAGCTCGACCTTCCAGCGCCGCTCGCCCTCGCGCGCGACGCACCAGAGCTCGAGCGTGCCGAGCTCCGTGACACGCGCGCGGAGCCGCACGGGAACGGCGCGGTCCGCCTCGCCGTCACCGGAGAGCGTCGCCTCGATCGGCCGGAGCTCCTCGAGCTCCCCCACCTCGGAGGGCTCGAGGACGGCGCCCGGGCGGTCGGCGCGGCGCACCGACGAGCCGAAGAAGCGGAACTCGGCCGGCTCGCCGACGACGAGGCCGAACTCGACCCCCGGCACGTCCGTCTCGCTCCCCTCCTCCATCCCGAACGGCGCGACGCAGAGCGCCTTCACCGGCGCCGGGACGCCGGGGACCGCGGGCGCGGCCGTCTCGACGCCCACGTAGTACGCGCGCGCCGTGCCGCCGCGGATGCGGACGCCGCGCCCCCGGCGCGCGAGCCCGTACGCCGCCGCACCCTCGGCGACGGCCAGGTCCGGGTGCGCCTCCCTCAGCACGCGCACGCCTCCCGCGCCGCCGCGCCACGCGTCGAGGACCTCGACCAGGCGGCGCCGGAGGAGCGGCGCCTTCATGACGCCCCCGTTGAAGAGGACGGCCGTCGGGCCGGCGGGGGCGACGTCGCGGTGGCGGCCGAGGAACGCCGCGACGTGCCGCGTGACGGCGGGGTCGGCGGCGTACGCGAGCCCGAGCTCCTGGAGGCCGATGCGCCGCGCCGCACGCGGGCGGTCGTCGGCCGGCACGACGGGGAAGAAGCCGTCGAGCAGCGCGGTCTCGACGTCGGCGCGCGTCACCTGGGTCTTCACCGCGCCGCCGATCACCTTGCGCGACCGGCCGAGGACGACGACGGGCTCCTCGTCGCGCCCCGTCCCGGCGAGGAGCTTCTCCTTCGCCTCGCGGCTCGCGTGCGCGAGCGCCCGGAACTGCCAGTCGTCGAGCGCCGTGCCGGCGGCCGCGAGCGTCGCGCGCACCGCATGCGCGAGCGCGAGATCCATGTTGTCGCCGCCGAGGAGGATGTGGTCGCCGACGGCCTTCCGCTCGAGGACGAGCTCGCCGCGCTCTTCGCCGACGGCGACGAGCGAGAAGTCGGTCGTGCCGCCGCCGACGTCGATGACCAGGACGACGTCGCCGACGCGCACGTCGCGCCGCCAGCCGCCGCCCGTCGACGCGAGCCAGGCGTAGAACGCCGCCTGCGGCTCCTCGACGAGGTGCGCGTTCGGCAGGCCCGCCTCCGCGGCGGCGCGCGTCGTGAGCTCGCGCGCGGCCGCGTCGAACGACGCCGGCACGCCGAGGTACACGTCCTGCGCGCCGAGCGGCTCGGGCATGGTCGCGTCCCACGCGGCCCGGAGGTGTGCGAGGTACGCGGCCGAGGCCGCGAGCGGCGAGACGCGGGCGACGTCGGGCGGCGCGTCGAAGGGGAGGAGCGGCGCCGTCGCGTCGGCGGTCCGCTGCGAGAGCCACGACTTCGCGGACGCGACGACCCGTGCCGGCACCTCGGCGCCGCGCGCGCGTGCGAGCTCGCCGACGACGTGCGCCGCGCGGCCCCAGGGCAGCTCGAGGCTCGCGGGCGCGAGCTCGCCCTCGGCGGGGAGGTAGAGGAACGACGGCAGCCGGTCGCGCGCCGCCACCTCACCCGGCTTCACGAGCTGCGGCACCGGGAGGACGCGGAGCGGCGGTGCGTCCGCTTCGAACTCCGCCTGCGTGTCGATCGCGGCGACGACGCTGTTCGTCGTGCCGAGGTCGACGCCGACCACGAACCGCGACGCCATCGACTCTCCCGCTACGCGATCTCGACCTCGGCGGGGGCAATGACGTGCGGGTCCTGCCCGCGACGCTCCGGCAGCGTCGGCCGCGTCGCGCGCCAGCCGGGGTGCCGCAGCACGCCGCGGAAGGGCGGCGAGCCCGTCACGCTGCCCGAGAGCCGGATCGCGGAGGGGTCGAAGCCCGGGGGGACCTCGACCGTCTCGCCCTCGGCGCCGGCGAGGACGGGCTCGAGCGCGACGCGCGCGCGAAGCGCCTTCCGGCAGCTCTCCTGGATGCCGCGCGTCGCGGCGCCGATCTGCTCGTCGCTGTACGGCGAGAGGTCCTCGGTGAGGAAGTCGACGAGCCGGCCCTCCTCCTGGAGCACGGCGAGGAGACGGAGCGCGTCGTCGGACGGCGGCGGCTCGGGCGTCGCGGCGACGGCCGCGGGCGCCGCGGTCCCCGGAAGCGCCACGGCGAGGAGCAGGGCGAGCACGAACGGCCCGCCGACGAGCCACGCGACACACGCGACGCACGCGAGCGGGTCGGCGCCGGTCGCGTGCGCGAGGGTCCAGTAGTTGCCGCCGGCGACCGCCGCGGCGGGGAGCAGGGCGACCAGGAGCGCCTTCGTCATGATGCGCTCTCTGGTATCACAGGACCCGAGGTCGGCAAGTCGCGGCTTGCAAGGACCGCGCCCGCGAGGAAAAACCGCCTGCCGATGTCCGCCCTCGAGCGCTACGCACGCTTCCTCGTCCGCCACGCCGTCGCGGTCCTCGTGCTCGTCGCGCTCGCGACGGCGGCGCTCCTGGGCGGGCTCGGCCGGCTCCGCGCCGACTTCGACGTCGAGGGGAGCCTGCCCGCGAACCACCCGTTCGTGCAGATCGACCGGCGCATCCGCGCGCAGTTCGGCGGGCGCAACACGATGATCGTCGCGATCGTGCCGCGCGACGGTGACGTGTGGCGCCCGTCCGTCCTCCGCATCGTCCACGACGTGACGCTCGAGGCGATCCGGCTTCCCGACGTGATCGCGCAGGACGTCGTGAGCCTCGCGGCCCCGAGCGTTCGACACGTCGAGGACCGCGGCGGCGCGATCGAGACGGACTACCTCATGCGCGACGTACCGGAGACGCCGGAGGAGATCGCGAGGCTCCGCACGTGGGTGGAGGAGGACCCGCAGCTCCGCGGCATGCTCGTCACGCCCGACGGCCGGGCGGCGCTCGTCGTCGTCGACTTCTACGGGCCGCCGTCGGGCGACTACTGGGCACGCGTCGCCGCGCTCGCGGAGCCGTACCGGGACGCGCCGGTCGACTTCTTCTTCGCCGGCGAGCCGATGTTCGTCGCCGCGAACCAGGAGCAGTCGCGCGAGGTCGGGTGGCGCATCCCGATCACGTTCGGCGTGATCGCGCTCATGCTGCTCCTCTCCTTCCGCAGCGTCCAGGGCATGCTCGTCCCGATGCTCACGGCGACGTTCAGCACGACGTGGGCGCTCGGGCTCATGGGCTACACGGGGATCGCGTTCGACAGCTGGAACGTCGCGGCGCCCATCCTCCTGATCGCCGTGGCCGCCGCGCACTCGGCGCAGATGCTGAAGCGGTACGGCGAAGAGGTGGTCCGCCTCGGCGACAACCGCGAGGCGGTCGTCCGCTCGACCGTCGCGATGGGGCCGGTCATGATCGCCGCCGGCGCGACGGCGGCGCTCGGGTTCGCGTCGCTCGCGCTCTTCGGCGTCCGCTCGATCGGCAACTTCGGCCTCACGTGCGCGTACGGCATCGGGAGCGCGGTGGTGCTCGAGATGACGTTCATCCCGGCGCTCCGCGCGCGCCTCCCCGCGCCGCGCCGGGTTCCGAGCGAGGGCGGCGTCACGCATGCGTTCCTCGCACTCCTCCACCGCGCAATCGTCCTACACCGCGGCCGGCGCGTGCTCGTCGGCACCGCGGTCACGCTGGTGCTCGCCGCCGTCGGCGCGTGCTTCGTCCGGACGTACGGCTCGACGCGCGAGTACCTGCCGCGCAAGAGCCTCGTCCGCCGGCACCTCGCCGAGATCGAGAAGCACTTCCCGGGCACCGTCACGATGACGATCCTCTACCAGGGCAGCCCGGGCAGCATGCGGACGGTGCCGGTCCTCAAGCACATGGCGGCGCTCCAGGACGAGCTCGGGCGCGATCCGACCGTGCTTCGCACCGCGTCGCTCGCCGACCTCGTGAAGGAGCTGCACAAGGTGTTCGCGGCCGACGGCCCCGCGCCGTACAGCATTCCGGACGACCAGCAGCTCCTGGCGCAGCTCATGTTCCTCGGCGAGTCGCCTGCGTTCGAGCGCTTCACCGACCGTGCCGGCGGCCAGGGCCTCGTCCTCGCCTACCTCCGCACCGACGATTCCGCGGCCGTCGGGCCGCTCGTCCGCCGGGCGGACGCGTGGCTCGCCGCGCACCCGGCGCCGCCCGGCGTGCAGGTGCTCGTCGCCGGCGGCGTCGGCCCGACGATCCTCGCGATCAACGAGCACACGACACACGGGAAGCTCCTCAACATGCTCGTCGTGCTCTGCGTCATTGCGGTCGTATCGTCGATCATGCTCCGCTCCGTCCTCGGCGGGCTCTACGTCACGACCCCCATCGCGCTCACGATCGGCATCCTGTTCGGCATCCTCGGGTGGACCGGCGTCCGCCTCGACATGGGATCGGCCTCGGTCATCGCGATCGCCGCCGGGATCGGCGCGGACTACGCGATCTACTTCCTCTATCGGCTCCGGGAGGAGTACGCGCGGCTCGCGGACGACGCGGAGGCGTTCGGCGCCGCGCTTCACACCTCGGGCCGCGCCGTCCTGTTCGTCGCCGCCTCGATCGGCGCCGGCTTCGGCGTGATGGCGTTCTCCGAGTTCAAGGGCCTCCGCCTCTTCGGCACGCTCATGCCCGTCGCGATGGCCGTGTCGTGCCTCGCCGCCCTCTCGATCATGCCCGTGCTCGTGCTGAGGACGCGGCCCGCGTTCGTCTTCCGCCGGCGCGAGCGCTGACGGCCGCGCGCGGCACCGCCCCTACGCCCCGGACGCCAGCAGCTCCGCCAGGTCCTTCGCGTTCCGGACCGCCGATTCGCGGTAGCAGTTGTTCATGAGGACGTGCACCTCGCGCGTGCGGCGGGCGAGCGCGCGGATGCGCGGCACCCACGGGCGGAGCTCGGCGGGGTCGTAGAGGTAGCCGAAGCGCTCGTGCGTGGTCGCGCCGCGCTTCGTCCACGTGTCGGCGCGGCGCCCGTGGAACCGGACGACCGCGAGGTCGTCGGAGGTCGCCTCGGCGACCGGCGGCACGCTCGCGGGCGTGCCCTGCGGCTCGTCCACGCAGACGTAGACGAGGCCTGCGCGGCGGAGGAAGGCGAGCGTCCGCGGCGCGCGCTCGGGCGTCATCCAGCGCGCCTGCCGGAACTCGACGGCGAGGCGTGCCCCGGGGAGCCGCTCGGAGAGCGACTCGAGATACGCATGGGAGGTCCGGCTCGGCGCCGTCCACGCGGGCAGCTGGAAGAGGACGTAGCCGAGCTTCCCCGCGTCGCGGAGCGGTGCGAGCGCCGCATGGAAGCGGCGCCAGATCTCGGCGACCACGGCCTCCGGGAGGTCGCGCGGGTAGAGGCGGCGGGCGCGCCGCAGCGTCGCGGGAAGGGAACCGACGAGGTCGCGGTCGAGGCGCGCGAGGTCGATGGGATGCTCGGTGAGCGCCGCGTACGCCTTCACGCCGAACACGAAGTCCGCGGGCGTGCGCTGCGCCCAGGCGGCGGCGTTCCGGGGAGCCGGGAGCGCGTAGTAGGTCGAGTCGACCTCTACGAGCGGGAAGTGGCGTGCGTAGTACCGGAGCCGGCGCTCGGGGGTGTTCGCCGCGGCCGGGTAGAAGGCCCCGCTCGCGACGAGCGACTTCTCCGTCCACGACGCCGTGCCGACGAGGACGTTCCCGACCCGCGCCGGGACGGGCCCGTGCGCCAGCTCGGGCGCCGGCGGCGGCGTCGCGAGCCAGGCGCCGCGGGGCTGCACCGTCATCGAGCCTCCGATCCGCGATTCGAGCGCACGTGTCCTCCGGAGGCGGGCACCTCCGCTTCTCCCCTCACGCGCCGCGTTCGGGCCGCGTTTGCGTCCCGCCGATTGCCGGGACCATCGCCTCTCGTATAGGTACGAACGCACGAGGTCGAGATGCAGGCAGCGTCGACACCGCGGCGTCGCGCGCTCGGTGTGCTCGGACTCGGCTTCGCGGCGAGCATCGTCCTCGCCGTCGTGCTCGGGGGCTTCTCGTTCCTCGAGGCCCGGCTCGTGCACGAGGACGTGAGCCGGATGGTCGCGAACGCGGAGCGGTCGACCATGCTCGTCGCGGACGTCGGCCGTCAGGTGACGCGACTGCTCGCCGTCGCGCTCGAGCGCGGCGCGGGCGAGCGCGCCGAGGCCGAGCCGCGGGCGGACCGCCTGGCGGCGGCCGATCGCGCGCTCGAGTCGTCGATCGCTCGGCTCGCGGCGCTCCTCGGGCTCGATGGTCCCGCACGCGAGCGGCGGCTCCTTCCCCTCCTCGCGGAGCTCCGCGCGCAGGCGCGCGGAGCGCTCGACGCGGCGGACGAGAGCCCCGACCGCGAGGCCGCCATTGCCCGCCTCGGCACGCTCGCACGCCTCCTCCAGGACGAGCTCGACGTGCTCGACCGGGCAAGCACCGAGCAGAGCCGCGCGCAGCTCGCCGCGGCCGACGTCCGCCTCGCGCGGCTCGCACGCTTCCAGCTCGCCGCCGACCTGATCCTCGTCCTCGGGCTTGCGCTCATCTGGTGGCGCGTCGCGCGCACGGTCCGCCGCCAGCGCGAGGAGCTCGCGCGGTACACCGCGCGGATCGAGCAGTCGAACCGCGACCTCGACGCGTTCGCCGGCCGGATCGCGCACGACATCCGTGACGCGCTCGCGCCGCTCTCGCTGATCGGCGCCCAGCTCCGGAGGGCGCCGCAGCCGGCGATTCTCGATCGGCTCGCCGAGCGCCTCGAAGGCGCGACGCGCGAGAGCCGCGCGCTCATCGACGGCCTCCTCGCCTTCTCGCGCGCCGCGCGACCGATCCCGCCGCCGGCGCCGACCCCCGTGCGCGAGGTCGTGGCCGCCGTGCTGGACGACCTCGCGCCGCTCGCCGCGCAGGTGGGGGCGACGGTCGACGTCCGGGTGAGCGACGTCCTCGTGTCCTGCGCGCCGCCGCTCCTGCACGCGGTCGCCGCGAACCTCGTCCGGAACGCGCTCAAGTACGTCGCCGGCCGACCGGAGCGCCGCGTGCACGTCGCGGCGTCGCCGCGGGACGAGGTCGCCGAGCTCGTCGTCGAGGACACGGGGCCGGGCATCCCCCGCGATTCACTCCAGCGGATCTTCGAGCCGTTCTTCCGGGTACCGGGAACGTCCGCGCCCGGCACGGGGATCGGCCTCGCGACGGTCCGCCGCATCGTCGAGGCGCACGGCGGGACGATCGCCGTCGAGTCGACGGTGGGGCGCGGCGCGACCTTCCGCGTGCGCCTGCCCCGCGCCGTCCCGTCGCCCGACGGCGCGGCGTCGGCTCACTCCGTGCGGTCGGACGGCGCGCCGGCGAGGT
>Ga0070741_10008665_pt1 | contig 20231 bp, 16 predicted proteins | sample Coa_R1_4_FD_66440 | JGI IMG/M metagenome (GOLD analysis project Ga0070741, IMG submission 66440) | Surface soil microbial communities from Centralia Pennsylvania, which are recovering from an underground coalmine fire - Coalmine... | ecosystem: Environmental > Terrestrial > Soil > Unclassified ...
CGCAGCTCGAGCTGGATCCTCGCGGCGTCGAGCCGCGAGAGGTCGAGCAGCTGCTCGATCAGACGCCGCAGGCGCAGCGTCTGCGACCAGAGCGTCTCCTCCAGCTCGTGCCTGAGCTCTGGCGCCAGGCTGTCGCCGCGCTCCCGCAACGTCGCGAGGATCCCGTACACCGAGGTCGCAGGCGTACGAAGCTCGTGTGAGGCGACCGCGACGAAGTTCAGCTTCAGTGCATCCAGCTCGAGCATCTCCTCGTGCAGCGTCGCGCGCTCGATCGCCAGGGCGACGCGCTCGGCGACGAGCTGCAGCAGCTCCGTGTCGTCCCGGTCGAACAGGCGCGGCGTCAGCGAGCCGACGTGCAGCACACCCGTCACTCGGCCGCTGACGATGAGGGGAACGCCGAGCAGCGACTTGATCCCCTTGTCGAGCAGGATCGGGTTCAGCACGTTCGTCATGTCGACGCGCGGCAGGAAGACCGGCGCCGCCGTCGCGGCGACGCGACCGGCGAAGCCGCCGCCGAACGGGATGCGGACGCCCTGCTCCACCTCCTCCTCGATCCCGACGGCCGCGCGCGCGACGAGCTCCATCGTGTGCTCGTCGAGCAGGAGGATTGCAACGGTGTCGACGGCGAGGATGTCGTGGATGCGCACGAGCAGCTCGCTGAAGAGGGCGTCGAGTGCCAGCTGCGAGATGGCGGCGTCGGTGATCGACTGGATCTGCTCGAGTCGCCTGCGAGCGGAACGCTCCGCTTCGAATGCACGAGCGTGCTCGATCGCGAGCGCGACGCGGTCGGCGACGAGCTGCAGCAGCTCGATGTCGTCCGCATCGAACTCCCGGTGCTGGAGCGCGCCGACGTGCAGCACGCCGAGCACGTCGCCGGAGATGAGCAGGGGCACGCCGAGCAGCGACTTGATCCCCTTCTCGCGGAGGATCGGGTTCAGGACGTCGGCGTGGTCGACGTCGGGCAGGATGACCGCCTCCTTCGTCGCGGCCACCCGGCCGGCGAAGCCGCCGCCCACCGGGATCCGGACGCCCTGCTCGACCTCCTCCTCGATCCCGATCGCGGCGCGGGCGACGAGCTCGTCCGTCGCCCCGTCGAGCATCAGCACGGCGCACGTGTCGGCCTCGAGGGCATCCCGGACCCGCAGCAGCAGCTGCGTCAGCAGCTCCTCGAGCTCGAGGTGTACGAGCGCGACGTCGGTGACCGCCTGCAGCCGCCGAAGCTGATCTGTCGGATCGCGCTTGGGCATCCCCCGGGCGGAAGTGTTGCGAAAACGCCGCCGCGGCGGGCCCCGGCATGTTGCGGAGGGCCCCGGCGCGGGAAGCTCGGCAGCCATGGCGTTCTTCCAGGGCTTCGCGCTCGAGCACGTGGAGGCGGGCGAGGCGACGCTTCGCGTGCGCCACGGCGGCGACGGCCCGCCCGTCGTCCTGCTGCACGGCCATCCCCGCACCCATGCCACCTGGCACCGTGTCGCCGCGCTCCTCGCGCCGCAGCACACGGTGGTCTGCCCCGACCTGCGCGGCTACGGCGGGTCGTCCCATCCACCGGAGCTCCCGGACCACGCGACGTACTCGAAGCGCGCGATGGCCCGGGACGTCGTCGACGTGATGCGCCGCCTCGGGCACGAGCGGTTCGGCCTCGTCGGCCACGACCGCGGCGCCTGCGTCGCCTACCGCCTCGCGCTGGATCATCCCGACGCGGTCTCGCAGCTGGCGATCCTCGAGGGCATCCCGCTCCTCGAGCGCCTCGAGCGCGCGGACTGGCGCTTCGCGCTCAGCTGGTGGCACTGGTTCTTCTTCGGCCAGACCGCGAAGCCCGCCGAAGAGATCATCAACGCAGACTCGGATGCGTGGTACCGGCCGACGCCCGACCTGATGGGAGTCGAGGCCTATGCCGATCTCCGAGCGGCGCTGCGCCGGCCGGAGGTCGTGCACGCGATGGTCGAGGACTATCGTGCCGGCCTCGGCGTCGACCGCGAGGCCGACCGCGCCGCCGGCCGCAGAATCCGCTGCCCGCTCCTCGTCGTGTCGGCGCTGCAGGACGACCCGGAGCTCGACTACGGCGACGACCCCGTGACGATCTGGCGAGCATGGGCGGACGACGTGCGCGGAGCGGAGATCGACTGCGGCCACCACATGTCGGAGGAGGCGCCCGACGAGCTGGCGCGACTGCTCCTCGACTTCTTCGCCCGTTAGGCATCTACGGTATTCCGGTGCAAGAGCAGCTGCTCGCCTGGTACCGCGACCATCGCCGCGAGCTGCCCTGGCGGGAGACGACCGACCCGTACGCGATCCTCGTCAGCGAGGTGATGGCGCAGCAGACGCAGGTCGAGCGCGTCGTGCCGCGCTGGCTCTGCTGGCTCGAGCGCTGGCCGACGGTGGAGGCGCTCGCCGCCGCGCCGGCGGCCGAGGTGATCCGCGATTGGCAGGGGCTCGGCTACAACCGCCGCGCGGTCAACCTGCACCGAGCGGCGCAGCGCGTGGCGGCCGAGGGCTGGCCGGACGACCTCACCGAGCTCCCCGGGGTCGGCCGCTACACCGCCGACGCGGTCGCGTGCTTCGCCTTCGGGCGCGACGTGCTGCCCGTCGACGTGAACGTGCGGCGGGTGCAGGAGCGGACGGGGCACGCGTTTTCGGCGCGCTCGGCGCAGGCGCTGATGGATCTGGGAGCCACCGTCTGCCTGGCGCGGATCCCCCGCTGCGGCTCGTGCCCGCTCGCGGCCGAATGCCCGTCGCGCGGGCGCCGGTACGAGCCGCTCCGCAAGCAGGGCCGCTTCGAGGGCTCGTTCCGGCAGCGTCGCGCGGCGACGCTCCGGCTCGTGGCCGAGCGCGAGCGGCCCGCGGACCTGCTCGACGCGGAGGCCGTCGCGTCGCTCGCCCGGGACGGGCTCGTGCTCGTCAGCGAGGGCACCGTCTCGCTGCCCGGCTAGTACCATGGCCGCCGTGCTCGTCGCGGACATCGTCACGCTGCTCATCCCGCTCTGGGTGATCCTCGGCCTGCTCGTCCTGCTCGGCGCGTTCGCGCTCCTCGGCCGCGTGCAGAACGGGCGCTTCATCCGGCCGGTCGTGATGGCGATCGCGAAGGTGCCGCTCTTCCGCCGCTGGATGGAGCGGGCGTCGAATGCCGCGCTCGAGCGGTCGAATCCCGAGCTCGCGAGCGCGATGAAGAAGGTGCAGCGGCACGGCTCGCGGCTGAACGACCCGCGCCAGGCGCAGAAGGTGATGTCGCAGCTGACGCGCGGCGAGCGCCGCGCGCTGCTCGAGATGCAGGAGCAGCAGGGCGCGGAGACGGTCGCGCCCGAGGTGATGAACCGGCAGGTGCGCCGGCAGATGGAGAAGGCGCAGCGGAACGCGCGCCGCGGCGGGCGCTAGGCCGCGCGGCTGTAGCGCTCGTCGTAGAGGACGGCCCAGAGCTGGAGCAGCCGCTCGCGCTCGAGCGGGCCGAGCTCTCGTCCCGCCTTGCGCTCGTGGATCGCGAGCTCGTCGTCGACCATCTCGCGGGTGAACGTCTCGTCCCATGCGCGGCCGCGGATCCAGTTCTCGCACGAGCGCACGACGTCGACGCCCTTCTTCTGCGCCGCCGGCGTCGCGCTCGCACGGCGCGCCAGCTCGTCGAGCAGCCGGCTCGCCTCGGCGCGAAGCTCCTCGGTCGTCCACTCCTCGACCGGCTTGGCCATGGCGTGAGCGTAGGCGCCTCGTCGGACAACGGGCAACGTTTCGCGGCGGGTTCGTCGCCGCGCCCGACCTGTGCGGGCGCGGCACGACCACGAATGGCCCTCGCTCACGAGCGAGCAAAGCACAGGGTCGGCCCGGCCGAAAGGTCGCGCCGACCCGCAGCGGTCGCGAGTGAGCAGGCGCCGCGAAGCGGCGCCTGGCTAGACGCCGTGGCGCATCCAGACGTTGGGCTCGACATAGGTGCCGGTCCCGCCCTCGAATCGCACCGGGACGAGCGCGCCGGGCACGATGTAGTCCCCGTCCTCGGGGAACTGCAGCTCGGTCCACTCCTCCCACTCGGCGCGCGTGCCCACGACCGTCAGCGACCGCGGCGCGGGCGAGAGCACCTCGGCGCCGACGCGCTCGTGCGTGCGGATCCACGGGTCGTAGTGGAAGCCGTCCTCGCGCCGCCAGAGCACGTACTGCTCGATCGGCGTGAGCGGGTACCGCTGCTTCCACGTCGGTCGCACCGGCGCGATCATGCAGTCGAGGCCGTGCGCGGCGGCGAGGCTGCCCATGCGGCGCAGCAGCGCAGGCGCGATGCCGCGCCCGCGATACGCGGGCACGAGCCCGGCGACGATCGCGCAGAGCGTGGTCGGCTCGCCGGCGACGCCGTTCGTCATCGCCCAGTCGACGCCGCGCTGCTCGGGTACCCCGTCCCAGCGCACCGGCAGCGTGCACGCGTAGCCGACGAGCTCGTTGCCGTCGAGCACCCAGAGCTGGAAGTCCGGGTAGACCTCGTAGAGCCGCGGCCAGAACGTCGAGACGGTCCGGTCGTGGCTCATGAACTCGGGCCAGATCTGCGGCAGCTTGCCGCGCAGGTCGCGCTCGGCGTGCGTGACGACGCGGAGCTTCATCGCCGCAGGAGCGCGACGGCCTGCGCTGCGAGGCCCTCGCCGCGGCCGGTGAAGCCGAGCCCGTCGGTCGTGGTCGCTCGCACGGTGACGCGCGCCACGTCGACGTCGAACGCCGAGGCGAGCCGCGCGCGCATCGCGTCGCGGTGCGGCGCGAGCCGCGGCTCCTCGCCGATCAGCACGACGTCGGCGTTCTCGAGCTCGAAGCCGAGCTCGCGCACGCGGCGCCACGCCTCGCGCAGCAGCTCGACGGAGTCGGCGCCGGCATGGGCCGCAGCGCCGGACGGGAAGAGCGCGCCGATGTCCTCGAGGCCCGCGGCGCCGAGCACGGCGTCGGTGAGCGCGTGCGCGAGCACGTCGCCGTCCGAGTGGCCCGCGAGCCCGCGCGGATGCTCGATGCGCACACCGCCGAGCACGAGCGGCACGCCGTCCTCGAGCGCGTGCGCGTCGACGCCGGTGCCGACGCGGTACTCGGTCACGGAAGCACCGCCGGCAGTTCGTCGAGCGAGCGGATGCGCAGCGCCGCGGGCGGCGGCTCCTGCACGTATCCCCACGGCCCGCGCCGGATGTGGACGGCGACGAGCCCGGCCGCGAGCGCGGGCACGACGTCGTTCGCCACGAGGTCGCCGACGTAGGCGACCTCGTGCGCGCGCCGGCCCGTCGCCTCGACGAGCCGGCCGAAGAACTCCGGCGCCGGCTTCTCGACGCCCCACCGCTCCGACGAGGAGACGAAGTCGACGTGCGGCGCGACGAGTGGCTCGTGGTCGATCGCCATGTTGCCGGCGGCGCCGACGAAGAAGCCCGCGTCTCGTAGCCGCTGCAGGCACGGCAGCGCGTCGGGGTAGAGCTCGTCGTTCAGGAACGCGATCCGCGGCGGGTCGATGTCGAGCCACTCCCGCACCTTGCGATGCGACTCGCCGCGCGCGATCGCGACGCCGACGAGCGCCATCAGCGTGAACCGCGGCACGCCGCACGCGTCCGCGACCGCCTCCCAGTTGCGGGTCTCGTCGACGAGCGTCTCGCCCACGTCGAAGACGACCGCCGTTACAGCCACGCCGCGATCTTCGCGAGGTCGTCGGCCGTCGTGACCTTGAGGAGGCGCGGATCGCCCTCGACGACGCGCACGCGTCCGCCCGCGGCCTGGACGAGCCCCGCGCAGTCGGTCGCCTCGGCTCCGCCGCCGATCGCCCGGCGCAGCACGTCGGCGAGGAACGCCTGCGGCGTCTGCACGGCGAAGACGCCGTCGCGCTCGAGCGTCTCGAGCACGGCGCCGTCGCCGCCGACGCGCTTCAGCGTGTCGGAGACCGGTAAGCCGGGCACCGCGCCGTCCCAGCCCTCCGAGAGCGGAGCGAGCACGCGCTCGATCACGTCCTCCGAGACGAGCGGCCGCGCCGCGTCGTGCACGAGCACGACGAGCGCGTCGGCAGGTATCTCCGCGAGCCCGGCGCGCACCGAGTCGCTGCGGGTCTCACCGCCCGCCACGCACGCATTCGCCTTGCCGCAGCCGAGCTCCTCGGCGAGCAGGATCGACGGCTCCTCCCACCCGGGCGGCGCGACGAGGACGATCGCGTCGACCCAGTCCGAGTCGTCGAGCCGGCGCAGCGGCTCCGCGAGCAGCGGCTCGTCGCCGAGCCTCGCGAACGCCTTCGGCTGGTCCAGGCCGAGTCGCTCGCCCCGCCCTGCGGCGACGAGGATCGCCCACACGGACATAGCGACGAGCTTACGCGGTGGCGGCGACGGCCTTCTTCTTCGCCGTCGTCTTCTTCTTGCCGTTGTCGGTGGCGAGCACTTCCTCGAGCCACTCCGCGCACTCTTCCTCGTCCATCGACTTCGCGTACATGAGCTCGGAGGCGAGGATCTTCTTCGCCTTCACGAACATCTGCTTCTCGCCGGTGGAGAGCCCCTTCTCGTGGTCGCGCAGCGCGAGGTTCCGCACGACCTCGGCGAGCTCGAGCACGTCGCCGGTCTTCATCTTGTCCCGGTTGTGCTTGAAGCGGCGGTTCCAGTTCTTCGGCATCTCGGTGGAGCTCCCGGTCAGCGCCTTCAGCACGACCGCGACCTCCTTCTCGCCGATCACGCGGCGCAGGCCGACGGCGTCGGCGTTCTCGCACGGCACCTGCACCGTCATGTCGTTGTGGAGGATCTTGATGGTCAGGTATTCGCGCTTCTGGCCGAGTACCTCGCGGGACTCCTTCTTGACGATCGTCCCGGCACCATGATGCGGGTACACGACCTTGTCGCCGACCTTGTACAAACCTCCACACCCCTCTCGGTTAGCCGCTTTTCCGCCAAAAGAGCCGGCGCGCATGGCCGCCGGCCCAGGAACCACCAGGATACCAAAAATTGCCTGGAAAGGCGATATTTTGCTGGGAAAGCGCCCTGTTCGGACTAAAGCTGGAGGTACCGGTCGACGAGGTTGTGCTCCTGCAGGCGCCGCAGGCCCTCCCGGATCTCGCGGGCGCGGACGGCGCCCACGCCCTCGACCGACTCGAGGTCGCGCTGCGAGGCCCGGACGACCGAGTCCAGGGTGCCGAGATCGCCGACGACGCGCCCGATCACGGGCTCCGGGAGGCGCGGGATGTGCGAGAGGATCCGGTAGCCGCGCGGCTGCACCGAGGTGTCGAGCGGGTTCGTGCCGCGCGGATACCCCAAGAGCTCGGTCAGCCGCTCGAACTCGAGCAGGTCCTGGTAGCGGAGGGACCGAAGCCCCTCGAGCGCGACGGTCGCCTCGGCCGCATGGCCGGCGGCGTGATAGTCGCGGACGATCGCGTCGCGCTCCGACGGAACGTCGCCGACGAGCTCCTCGAGCTGGAGCCGGATGAGGCGCCCCTCGCTGCCGAGCTCCACGCAGTCGCGCGAGATCCGCTCGGCCATCCGCGAGGTCATCTCCGCCCGCTGCAGCGTCACGAGCACGTCGTCGAGGACGACGGCGTTCTGGAACTCGAGCGCGGTGAGGCGCGTCAGCACCTGCTCGAGCCGCTGCCGGTACGTGTCGAGCGTGCCGAGCGCCTGGTTCGTCTTCGCGAGCACGTCGGCGACCGGGTCGAGTTGGTAGCGCGCCTGGCCGACGAACACGGTCACCGTCTCGCGCTGCTGCGAGACCGAGACGACGAGCGCTCCCGTCTGCTTCGCGACGCGCTCGGCCGTGCGGTGGCGCGTGCCGGTCTCGTCCGAGGGGATCGTCGGGTCGGGCATCAGCTGGACGTTCGCCCACGCGAGCCGCTTGATCGCCGCGTCGAGGATGATCGCGCCGTCCATCTTCGAGAGCTCGTACAGGAGCTGAGGCCGGAACGGCGCGTCGAGCCGGATCCCGCCGGAGTACAGGAAGGACAGCTCCTGGGGATCGCCGACCACGATCAGCGCGCCCTCGTGCGAGCGGATCACGTCGTCGACGGCCTGCCGGATCGGCGTGCCGGGCGCGATCGTCTCGATCGCGGCGAGCAGGCTCGGGTCGCGACGCGGATCGTCCTCGGACGGCGTCCGCGTGAAGCCGAGCTCAGCGAGCGGCTTCGTCGTCGACAGCTTCGGGTCGCTCTGCGGCATCGAGTGCGGCGTGGACGGCCTGGCGGAGGGTCTCCGCGTGGGTCACGCGCAGTGTGCCACGAGCGGGCGTGCCCTTCGGGGCGACGACCCGGCGAAGGCCGAGCTTGCCGCATTCCTCGAGGCGGCGGTCCGCCTGTGTCGCCTCGCGAAGCCGGCCCGTCAGACCGATCTCGCCGAAGGCGGCGGTGCCGGCGTGGACGGGGAGGCGGCGGGCGGCGGAGGCGATCGCGAGCGCGACGGGGAGGTCGGCCCCCGGCTCGTCGATCCGCACGCCGCCGGCGACGTTCACGAAGACGTCCGCCTGGCCGAGCGCGATGCCGGCGTGCCTCGCGAGCACGGCGACGATCATCGCGAGCCGCTTCGGGTCGACGCCGGTCGCGACGCGCCGCGGCATCGCGAGGTCGGTCTGCGCGACGAGCGCCTGCACCTCGAGCAGGATCGGCCGCGTGCCCTCGAGCGCGCACGCGACGGCGGCGCCCGGCTCGCCGTCGACCGTGCGGCCGAAGACCTCCGACGGGTCGGGCACGCCGACGAGCCCGGCCCCGGTCATCTCGAAGACGCCGAGCTCGTTCGTCGAGCCGAACCGGTTCTTCACACCGCGGAGGACCCGGTGCGCGCGGTAGCGGTCCCCCTCGAACTGGAGCACGCAGTCGACGAGATGCTCGAGCACTCGCGGACCGGCCACGGCGCCGTCCTTCGTCACGTGGCCGACGAGGATCGTCGCGACCCCGTTCTCCTTCGAGACGCGCAGCAGCCGGCCGGCCGCCTCGCGCACCTGGGCGACCGACCCGGGCGCAGAGCCGAGCTCGGCCGAGTAGAGCGTCTGCACCGAGTCGATCACGCAGACCTCGGGCCGCTCGCTCTCGAGCGTCTCGCAGACCGTGTCGAGCTCGGTCTCCGCGAGGATCTCGACGTTCGCCGCTCCGCCGAGCCGCTCCGCGCGGAGCTTCACCTGCGCGACCGACTCCTCGCCCGTGATGAGCAGCGTGCGACGGTCGCGGCTCATCGCCTGCAGGGCGGTGAGGAGCAGCGTCGACTTGCCGACGCCCGGCTCGCCGCCGACGAGCACGAGCGAGGCCGGCACGAGCCCGCCGCCGAGCACGCGGTCGAGCTCCGCGACGCCGGTCGGGATCCGCTCCGCCTCCTCGACCTGGACGTCGACGAGCCGCAGCAGCGGCTTCGGCGGCGCCTTGGCCGCGCCCACCTTGCCGAGCACCTCCTCGACGAGCGTCCCGAACGCGTCGCAGCCCGGGCACTTGCCGAACCAGCGCCCGGCCGAGTAGCCGCACTCCGTGCACGCGAACTGAACCGCCGGCTTCGCCATTGAGACCCAGCCTATGGACGGCGCCGGACGCATTCGTCACGCATGACGCGCAACCCTTGCTCGCCGCCGCGCCCGATTCATTCGGGCGCGGCAAGACCACGACCGGCCTCCCAGGCTCACGAGCAGCAAAGCACAGCGCCGGACCCGGCCCGCAGGGCCGCGTCCAGCGCGAAGCGGTGCGAGTGAGCAGTCGGGCGCCGCGCAGCGGCGGCCGACCAGCTACACGAGCGGCAAAGCACAGCGCCGGACCCGGCCCGTAGGGGCCGCGTCCAGCGCGAAGCGGTGCGAGTGAGCAGTCGGGCGCCGCGCAGCGGCGCCCGACCAGCTAGACGAACGCTTCGATGGCGTTCAGCTTGTTCATCGCGTCGAGCGCGGCGACCTTGTAGGCGTCCGCGAAGGTCGGGTAGTTGAAGACCATCGAGACGAGGTAGTCGATCGGCAGCGCGGCGGCCATGACCGTCTGCCCGATGTGCACGAGCTCCGTGGCGGCGGTGCCGAAGATGTGCACGCCCTCGAGCAGCCGGCTGTCCGTGTTGACGAGCAGCTTCAGGAGACCGCTGTTGTCGCCGGCGATCTCGCCGCGGATCAGCTCGCGGTAGCGGGCGATGCCGGCGACGTACGGGCAGGCCGCCTCCGTCAGCTCCGCCTCGGTCCGGCCGACGAAGGAGATCTCGGGGATCGTGTAGATGCCGTAGGGCAGGAGCTCGGGCAGCGCCGCGGACGCGACGCCGCACGCGCCGCACGCCGCGAGCCGCCCCTGCTCCATAGCCGTGGCCGAGAGCGCCGGGAAGCCGATCACGTCGCCGACGGCGTAGATGTGCGCCTGCGCGGTGCGGAACTCGCCGTCGACGGCGATCCGGCCGCGCCCGTCGGCCTCGAGGCCGGCGCGCTCGAGCGCGAGGTCGGCGGTCGCGCCCTGGCGGCCCGCCGCGTACATGACCACCTCGGAGGGGATCTTCTTGCCGCTTGCGAGCAGGCTGAGCGGCCCGCGCTCGTGGCGCTCGATCGCGCTCACCTCCTCGCCGAGCCGCAGCGTCATGCCGAGCCCGCGCAGGTGGTAGTGCAGCGCGTCCGTCAATTCTTCGTCGACGAACTCGAGCAGGCGAGTCCGCTTCTCGATCAGCGTCACGGAGACGCCGAGCGCCGCGGCCATCGACGCGTACTCGAGCCCGATCACGCCGCCGCCGACGACGGTCATCGTGTTCGGGAAGCGCTCGAGCTGCAGGATCCCGTCCGAGTCGACCACCGTGCGGTCGTCGAAGTCGACCTCGCGCGGCCGGGCGGGTCGCGTGCCGACGGCGACCACGATCGACGCGCCGGTGACCCTGCGCCCGCCGTCGATCTCGAGCGTGTGCTCGTCGGCGAACGCCGCATGGCCGGCCGTCAGCTCGACGCCGTTGCGCCGCAGTTGGTCACGGACGACCGAGCGCTCGTGCTCGATCACGTGCGTGATGCGCGCGAAGACGTCCTCGATCGTCACCTTGTCCTTCACGCGGTACGCGTCGCCGTAGACGGCACGCTGCGCGAGGCCGGTCAGCTCGAGGATCGCGGCGCGCGCCGTCTTCGACGGGATCGTGCCCGTGTTGGCGCTGACGCCGCCGAGCAGGCTCCGTTCGACGACCGCCACCGACCGGCCGAGCTTCGCCGCCTGGATGGCGGCCTTCTGCCCGGCGGGGCCCGACCCGATCACGAGCAGGTCGTAGTCCCAGGTCACGGCTTCGACCCTACGCCCGCGCGAGGGCCTCGTCGAGGACGAACGCGGTGTTGATCAGCTCGAGATGCGTGAACGCCTGCGGGAAGTTGCCGACCAGGCGGCCCGTCTTGGTGTCGTACTCCTCCGAGACGAGCCCCAGATCGTTGCAGAGCCCGAGCAGGCGTTCGAACAGGCGCTCCGCATCGCCGAGCCGTCCCTGCTGCGCGAGCACGCTCGCGAGCCAGAACGAGCACGGCAGGAACGCGCCCTCGTCGCCGCTCAACCCGTCGACGGCGCCGTCGTCGCGCGGGAGATAGCGCATGACGAAGCCGTCGCGGACGAGCTCGCGCTCGATCGCGGCGACGGTCGAGACCATGCGGTCGTCGTCGGGCGGCAGGAAGCCTGCGAGCGACATCAGCAGAACGCTCGCGTCGAGCTCGTCCGAGTCGTACGACTGGGCGAACGCCTGCTTCGCCTCGCTCCACGCGCGCTCGAGCACCTCCGCCCTGATCGCGTCCGCGGCGGCGCGCCAGCGCTCGACCGGCCCCTCGCGGCCGAAGCGCTCGACGGCGCGCACGGCTCGGTCGAACGCGACCCAGGCCATCACCTTCGAATGCGTGAAGTGGCGCTCGGGCCCGCGTACCTCCCAGATGCCGGCGTCCACGTCGCGCCAGCCCGACTCGAGCCGCTCGAGCGTGGCGAGGAGCAGCGCCCACGCCGCGTCGACCGCGGGCGCGCCCGCGCCGCGCGCCTGCACCATCGCGTCGATCACCTCGCCGTAGACGTCGAGTTGCGGCTGCTGCGAGGCGGCGTTGCCGATGCGCACCGGCCGCGAGCCCTCGTAGCCCGGCAGCCACTCGAGCTCGCGCTCGTCGAGCCGCCGCTCGCCGGCGATGCCGTACATGATCTGGATGTCCGCCGGCGAGCCGGCGATCGCGCGCAGCAGCCAATGCCGCCACGCCTCCGCCTCCTCCGCGTAGCCGGCGCGCAGCATGGCCGTCAGCGTCAGCGCCGCGTCGCGCAGCCAGCAGAAGCGGTAGTCCCAGTTGCGAGTGCCGCCGATGCGCTCCGGCAGCGACGTCGTCGGGGCCGCGACGATGCCGCCCGTCGGCGCGAACGTGAGGCCTTTGAGCACGCGCAGCGACTGTTCGACGGCGTCCCGGTGGGGGCCGTCATAGGTGCACTGCGCCGTCCAAGACGTCCAGTAGTCCTCGGCCTCTGCAAGCGCGAGCTCCGCGTCGGTCGCCTCGGGCAGCGACCGGTGCGAGGGGTACCACGTGAGCACGAACGGGACGCGCTGCCCCGCCGCGACGTCGAACTCGGCCACGCTCGTCAGGTCGCGGCCGCGCAGGCTCACGGGCGAGCGCAGCGAGACGGCGTCGGGGCCGGCGATCGCAGCGAGGCCGCCGTCCCCCTGCTGCACCCAGGGCACGATCCGGCCGTAGTCGAAGCGGAGCACGAGCTCGCAGACCACCGCGACCGTCCCCTCCAGGCCCTCGACGATCCGCACGATGTCCGGCACGTCGTTCCGCGGAGGCATGAAGTCCGTCACGCGGACGACGCCGCCGGCGGTCTCGTGCTCGGTCTCGAGCACGAGCGTGCCGGGCCGGTAGCGGCGCCGGGTCGAGCGCGTCTCGCCGGCCGGGGCGAGGAGCCAGCGGCCGTGCTCCGGGCCGCCGAGCAGCGCCGCGAAGCACGCACCCGAGTCGAAGCGCGGGAAGCAGCACCAGTCGATCGAGCCGTTCCTGGCGACGAGCGCGGCCGTCTGCAGGTCGCTCAGCAGCGCGTACTCCTCGATCGGAGCCACCCGGCGAGCCTACGGCGCCGGCCGCGTGGATTCCAGCAACGAAAAAGCGGCCCGCCGCAGGGCCGCTTGATCGTTGAGGGGAGATTCACACCGGGCCCCCGCCGCATCGGGGCCCGAGGGGTTGTGCCGTCTGGTCAGCACTCTGGCTCGGGCCCGACGGTTGATTCGTCCCCTTTCGGGTGGTTCAGACCGCCACTTCACCCGTTCCGGGGTGGCCGTCCGGCCCGCAGGGGCCGACCTTTCGAGCACGGAGGGGGCGAGGTGGCCGCAGCTTGCCCCCTCCGCCTGCCGCATTCCTTGAGAAACGCCGCCCGCCCGTTACGATCTGACGAGGGGTTGCAAACCTTGCAACGCGGCCAACTGCGGGGGGTGAGCTCGCCATAGCGCTTAGTGTCGGGAGCCAGATCGGCGGCTATCGCATCGTCGGCGTGCTCGGCGAAGGCGGTATGGGCATCGTCTACGACGCGGAGCACGTCCTGCTCGGCCGCAAGGCTGCGCTGAAGACGCTGCTCACGGAGCTCTCGACGAACGACGACTTCCGCGAGCGCTTCGTCCGCGAGTCGCAGACGGTGGCCGCGATCGACCACCCGAACATCATCCCGATCTACGACGCCGGCGAGAGCGGCGACATCGCCTACATCGCCATGCGGTACGTCGACGGCTCCGATCTCGCGCAGACGCTCGACCGCCGCGGCGCGCTGCCGCCGGAGGAGACACTGACGATCCTCGACCAGGCGGGCGCCGCCCTCGACGCCGCGCACGCCCGCGGGCTCGTCCACCGCGACGTGAAGCCCGCCAACATCCTGATCGAGGACGCGACGAGCCGGATCTACCTGACCGACTTCGGGATCGTGAAGGGCCAGGACGAGAGCGGCAGCCGCACGCGCGAAGGATTCTTCCTCGGCACGATCGACTACGCCGCTCCCGAGCAGCTCGAGGGCAAGCCGCTCACGTGCGCCGCCGACGTCTACGCGTTCGGCTGCGTCCTCTTCGAGTGCCTCAGCGGCCGGCGGCCGTTCGAGGGCTCGGACGTCGCGATCGTGCGCGCGCACGTGCTCGACCCGCCGCCGTCGATCTCCGAGCTCCGCCCCGAGCTGCCCGCCGCGCTCGACGCCGTGATCGAGCGCGCCCTCGCGAAGGAGCCGTACGAGCGCTTCGAGGATTGCCGCTCGGTCGTCGAGGCTGCCGGGCTCGCGCTCGCCGGCGACGGCGGAGCCTCCTCGGCATGGACGCCGACGGGCGGGCGGGTGCACGACTCGGTCGCGGCGGCGCCGAGCAGGGTGCGCCGGCGGACGACGCTCTCGAACCTGCCGCTCCAGACGGCGCCCCTCGTCGGCCGCGAGGCCGAGCTCGAGGAGCTCGCGGCGAAGCTGCGCGATCCGGCGGTCCGGCTGCTGACCGTGACCGGGATCAGCGGCACCGGGAAGACGCGGCTGACGCTCGAGGCGGCCGGGACGGTCAGCAACGACTTCGACCGCGTCGTCTTCGTCGACCTCTCCGCGATCCGCGATCCGGAGCACGTCGGATCGGCGATCGCGCAGACGGTCGGCGTCGAGATCATGCCCGGCATCCCGATCGTGCAGACGCTCGCCGAGCGCTTCGCCAACCTGGACGTGCTGCTCGTGCTCGACAACTTCGAGCACGTCCTGCCTGCGGCGAGCCTGATCGGCGACCTGCTCGCGACGGTCATGAAGCTGCGCGTGCTCGTCACGACGCAGGCTTCGCTCCGGCTCTCGATCGAGCACGAGTACCACGTCCCGCCGCTCCGGCTGCCGCCGCAGAGCGTGGACGGGCTCGACCTCGCGACCCTCGCCGCCTCCCCCGCGATCGCGCTCTTCGTCGAGCGCGCGCGGGCGGTCAAGCCCGGGTTCGAGCTGAACGAGGCGAACGCGGAGGCGATCGAGCGGATCTGCCGCCGGCTCGACGGGATCCCGCTCGCGATCCAGCTCGCGGCGGCGCGGATCAAGCTGCTGACCCCGCAGGCGCTGTCGAGCCGCCTCGAGAGCCGGCTCGACCTGCTCACGGGCGGCTCCTCCGACCTGCCGGAGCGGCAGCGGACGCTGCGCGACGCGATCGACTGGACGTACGGGCTCCTCGAGGACGACGAGCAGAAGGTGCTCGCCCGGCTGAGCGTCTTCGTCGGCGGCTGCACGCTCGAGGGCGCGAGCGCCGTCGCGGGCGGCGCGCTCGGGCTCGGCGACGTGCTCGACGTGCTCGCGTCGCTGATCGACAAGGGCCTGATCGACCAGAGCGAGGCCTCGGACGGCGAGCCGCGCTTCTCGCTGCTCGAGACGATCCGCGAGTACGCCTACGACCGGCTCGACGAGTCCGGCGAGGCGAAGGCGATCCGCGCGCTGCACGCCCGTCGCTGCCTCGCGCTCGCGGAGCTGGCCGAGCCGGAGCTGACGCGCGCCGGCCAGGCGGCGTGGATCGCGAAGCTGACCGAGGAGAACCCCAACATCCGCGAGGCGCTCGCCTGGTCGCTCGAGTCGAACGACGTCGAGCTCGCCCTGCGGCTCTCCGGCGCGCTCATCCGCTTCTGGAGCATCCGCGGCCTGATGGCCGAAGGACAGGGACGGCTCGAGGAGGCGCTCTCCCGTCCGACGGAGGCGCCCGACTCGGTCCGCGCGAAGGCGGAGTTCGCGGCGGGCTACGCGGCGCTCGGCCTCGGCGAGTTCACGACCTCGGAGCGGCACTTCACGCGCAGCCTCGAGCTCGCGGGCGACGACGTCGCCGCGGCGGCCGCGGCGCGCGCGCAGCTCGCCTGGCTCGCGATGACGCGCGAGCTCGAGGGCGGCGGCCCGGCGCACGAGCTGGCGACGGAGGCCCTGCGCGAGGCGCGCGAGGTCGACGACAAGCGGACGGCCTCGGGCGCGCTGAACACGCTCGCCGAGCTGGCGCTGCAACGCGGCGAGGTGGCGGAGGCGCTCGCGATGATGGAGGAGAGCCTCGCCCTGCGGCGCAGCCTCGGCGACCGGCGGCTCGTCGCGAACTCGCTGCTGAACCTCGCCCGCGCCCGCCTCTCCGCCGGCGAGCTCGACCGCGCGCTGCCGCTGCTGCGGGAGGGCCACTCGGTGGCGCAGGAGATCGGAGACACGTGGAGCGCGTCGGTCGCGCTCGCCGGCCTCGGTCGGCTGCACCTCCTCGAGGGGACGCCCGACGAGGCGGTCGACTTCTTCCGGGACGCCCTCCGGATCGCGGCCGCGCGCCGCGACAAGCGCGCTGCGGCCGACTGCCTGCAGGGCCTCGGCGGCGCGCTCGCGCTGCAGGGCGAGAGCGCGCTCGGCGCGCGGCTCCTCGGCGCGGCGGAGGCGACGCTGACCGCGATCGGCACGCAGCCGTCGCTCGCGGAGCGCGCGGTCGACGAGCGCGTGCGCCCGGGCCTTCTGAACGACCTCGGCGACGACCTGGAGCACAAGCTCAACGCGGGCCGCAGCCTGACGCTCGACGAGGCGGTCGCGCTCGCGCTCGACTCGAAGGGCCGAAGCGGCACCTCGTTCGAGCAGGTTCCGGCCTAGCCGCTCAGTCGAGCACCCAGCAGTCCGCCCACCAGTCGGCGTGCGGCATCCCGCTCGCGCGGGCCGAGCGGAGATACGACTCGACGTCGAAGGTCGTGCGGCGCAGGTCGACGTGGAGGTCGCCGTCGTCCGCCGTCAGCAGCGCGTACTCGGCCCACGGCGCGACGCGCACCGTCTCGGGCCACCAGGAGAGGAACGGCAGTCCCACGCTGCCCGGGTTGACGAGCAGCGACCGCCCCCACCGGCGGACGAGCTGCACGTGCGTGTGCCCGCCGACGAGCAGCGCCGGCCGCGCGCCGTCGAACATCTCCTCGAGTTCGGCATCGGGCGTCGTCGCGAAGATCTGGTCGTCGTAGGAGCGCGGCGAGCCGTGGAAGAAGAGCGCGTCGACGTTTCCGATCCGGCATTCCAGCTGCGGCACGAACGTCCGCAGGTACTCGCGGTCGTCGCCGGAGAGCTTCGTCGACCAGTACGCATGGATCTCGCGCACCATTCCGCCGACGTCGTCCCCCGGCGACTCCGGCGCCTCCGTCTCGTCGATGAACGACGCGTCCCAGTTGCCGAGCACGACGCTGCAGCCGACCTCGCGGAGGCGAGCCACCGCGGCGCGCGGCTCGGGGCCGACGGCGACGTCGCCGAGGCAGATGATCTCGTCCGGTCGCTCGCGCTCGAGCTCGGCGAGCACGGCCTCGAGCGCGGGGAGGTTGCCGTGGATGTCAGCGATCAGCCCGACGCGCACGAGACGAGGCGGTCAGTCGACGGCGGTACGGATGATCTTCGGGATCGGCTGGTAGACGGTTGCCCGCCGTCCGCGCCCGACGACGACGGTTCCGGTCCAGCTCTCCGCGGCCGGGTACTCCATGACGTGCCCGCCCGACACGATCTCGCCCGGCCGGTAGACGAGCACGTAGGTGATCTCCTTCCAGCTCGCGAAGCCGTCGTTGCCGAGCAGGCTGCGATGCGTCGGGCGCCACGTGCCGGTGTTGAAGTAGACCCGGTAGCGCTCGTGCGGCGGGTCGCCGACGACGCCGATCGGCACCTGCCGCGCCGTGTGCGTGTGGCCGTACATGAGGTAGTAGATGTCCTCGCCGCCGGGCTCGCGCGCGAGCCGGCGGAAGTCCTCCGCGGCGGCCGCCGAGTAGTTGTCGACCTGCGCCTTGAAGAGCGCGAACTTGTCGGCCGCCGAGAGGATGCGGTTGTAGTTGAGCGGCTTGAAGCTCCGCAGCAGCCGCAGGAACGCCTGGAACTGGTCGGCGTGGTCGAAGCCGAGCTTGTCGTGCTTCGCGTACCACTCCTTCGTGAACGGCAGGTCGTGCACGCTCTGCGCGGCCTCGTTCATCGCGCGGTTGACGCAGTCCCGCGCGTTGTCGTCCATCTCGCTCACCTGCCACATCACCCAGCGCACCATGCCGGTGAGCGGCCTCACGTCGACGACGTCGCGGAGGCGCTCGGCGATGCGCGCGCGGTGGGGATGGTCCTCGGGGAGGTAGTGCGCGCTCAGCGGCGCGATCTTCGCCGCGTACTCGCACGCCATCGGATCGCCGATCGACATCGGCACGTAGTCCTCCTCGGGGATCAGCAGCTCGCCGCTCTGGTACGCCTCGCTGCCCTCGAAATTCAGCCGGTCGAACTCGTGGCCGTGCCGCGCGAAGACCCCGTGCTCGCGGTCGAACAGGTAGCGCGGGAAGGGCGCTCCGCTCGGCTCCATCCCGAGCGTCTCGCGCACGCGCCGCCGCAGGTGCTCGTGCTCGTTGACGAGGTTGTCGTGGTTCCCCGGGATGTAGATGCGGGTCGGCTCGACGGGGAACCCGAACTCCTGCACGAGCGAGCCGCTCAGGAGCTCGAACGTCTCCGCGTTGTGCTTGACGACGCCCTCGAAGATCTCGAAGAGCGCCTCCTTCGACGGATTGCTCCCCCACGGCCGTTCCTCGAGCGGATAGTCGAACCAGCGCTCGGTCCTGACGAGGTCGTAGACGTCGCCGAGGAAGAGCAGCGTGATGTCCTCCGGCTGCGCCTCCCGTGCGTGCGCGGCGAGGTCGGTCATCGTGCTGCGGAAGACACCGGGCTCCACGTGGTGCGCGCCCGCGCTTCCGTCCATCAGGTGGAAGTCGCTGACCACGATCAGCATTCGCTCATGCCTCCAGGATCGCGGGCTCGCCCGCTTCAATTCGTTGCAGGAAACCCCGTAGGCGCGGGAAGACGTCCTCGGCCGCGTCCTTGCCGATCACGAGATCGAGGTGGCCGTAGTCCGCGACGACCTCGAGCGAGACGAGCTCTGGATCGATCGTCTCGCTCAGCGACGCGACGGTCATCTGCGTGCCCTCGAGCTTGAACGCCTCGCTCTCGTCGCCGTGCACGAAGAGGAGCGGCATCGTCAGGCGCTCGCGATTCGGCACGTACGCGTCGCGACCGTCGGCGGCGACGAGCCGCCGCTCCTTCGCGATCGTCTTCAGGTGCGCGATCGCGGCCCGGCCGGGAAGCGCCAACAGCTCGTGCAACGTCTCGTGCGTGGCGCGGTTCAGCTGGTCGTGCTCGTAGAGGAGGCCGTAGACGTACGACGCGCGGCGGCACACCGGGCTCGCGCAGCGCTCTTCCTTCTGCATCGGCTGGAGCTTCAGGAAGCGGTCGGCGGCGCGTGCGCCGAGGCCGTCGCGCTGCAGGCTGAGCTCGTCGGCGAGCCCGCGGCCGAGCCGACGCGGATTCGGGATCGACACGTTCAGCGCCGAGCCGAGCGCGACGGCGCCGCTCACGCCGGTGCAGCCGTTGAGGAGCGCGCCGAGCATCGTCAGCGCCCCCACGCCCTCGCCCACCACGGCGACGTCGCTGCCGGTGGCCTCGCGAACCTGCGCGATCGCCGCCGGCCAGTCGTTTGCGATCACGTCGTCGAACGTCCACTCGCCGAGCGCGCTCTCGAGCGCCGACGAGCCGCGCCAGTCGAGCGTCCAGACGTCGTAGTCGAAGGAGGTGAGGTACTCGACGAGGTTCGCGTCGACCGTGTCGAGCGTGAAGATCGAGCTCGAGCTGCCGAGTCCGTGCGCGAGCACGACGGGCCGCCCGGCTCCGGCGTAGCGCGTGAGGCGTACCGTCGCGCCGTCGGCGGTCGCGACGTGCTCGACCTCCGGCTCCGCGACGCGCAGCTCGCGCCTCTTCCGCGGCGGCGCCTCCGGGTCGAACGCGGACGAGCGCGCGAAGATGCCGCCGTAGACGTCGAGCATCGAGCCGGCGAAGTAGCGCGCGAAGCGCGCCCGCCCGGCCAGCGCCTCGCGCCGCGAGCGCGCGCCCGTGACCTCCATCGTGCGCAGCTGCTGCACGAAATCCTTCGTCGCGATGCGGAGGATGCCCTTGCCGGCGACGCGTTCGTTCTCGGTGACCGTTACGAAGAGCGTCGTCGTGTCCGACCACGGATCGAAGAGGCCCTTGTCGTCGTGCACGAGCTTGAAGCCTTCGCAGGCGAAGACGCGGCCGTCGGCGCTCGTCAGCTTCATGCCGTACCCCATCTTCCTGGCCGCCGGCGCGTCGGGATCGTGCACGAAGAGGTTGAACCGGCCCTGCGTGATCGTCAGCGGCTCCGGCGAGAGGGCCGGGCACGTGACGGTGCCGACGAGCCGCGCCGAATGCGACTCGGTCTTCAGCAGCTCGTCGAGGTCGTCGGAGAGGATCGTCACCGTGAACTCGAACGGCGAGTCGTGCTCGCGCGCGTGCGCGGCCGCCGACTCGAAGTCGTCCGTCACCACGGTCGAGAGCCAGCCGCTCATCCGCTCGGTGAAGCGGATGCCGAGCC
>Ga0070741_10008666_pt1 | contig 20229 bp, 22 predicted proteins | sample Coa_R1_4_FD_66440 | JGI IMG/M metagenome (GOLD analysis project Ga0070741, IMG submission 66440) | Surface soil microbial communities from Centralia Pennsylvania, which are recovering from an underground coalmine fire - Coalmine... | ecosystem: Environmental > Terrestrial > Soil > Unclassified ...
GGCGAGCTGGTGCTGCGCCGCGATCTCGGCGAGGGGCGGCGCGAGGAGATCTACATCACCAAGGCGGAGCTGCACGAGAAGGTGATGAGCCTGCCGCACCTGCTGCGCGGCGTGTTCGATCCGTTCGAGCTGACCGAGGGGCCGCGCTCGCCGCGCGCGCCGGCGCCGTCCGAGCCGATCATGCTCGACAACGTCGAGTACGAAGAAGAAGAAGAGCCCACCAAGAATCGTCGCTGAGTAATTCTCCCGTCGAGGATCGCTCCTTGACAGCACGCGCGCGGCGCAGTAATGACCAGTGAGTCACCATTCAGTGGGGACCCCATGATCTCGTTCGGGCTGGAAGAAGAGCAGGCGATGATCCAGGAGACGGTGCGCAAGTTCGCCGTCGAGAACCTGCGGCCGAAGCTGCGCGAGTTCGAGCACGCGCGCGCGCTCCCCGAGTCGCTCCGGCGGCAGTTTCACGAGCTCGGGCTGGCGCTGGTCGACGTGCCGGAGGCGCTCGGCGGGCAGGGCGCGAGCCTGACCACCGCGGCCATCGTGCAGGAGGAGCTGGCGTTCGGCGATCCGGGCGCGGCGATCGCGCTGTGGTCGCCGCACCTGTTCGTGCAGGCGGTGCTGGCGCTCGGCGACGAGGCGCAGCAGAAGCGCTTCCTCGCGCGCTTCGCCGAGACCGCGGGCGCGCTGCGCTCGGGAGCGGTGGCGTACTCGGAGCGCGGCGCGCCGCTCGACGGGTTCAACACCACCGCGAAGCGATCGGGCGGCGACTGGATCCTCGACGGGAAAAAGGCGTTCGTGGTCAACGGCGGCGTGGCCGACCTGACGGTGGTGTTCGCGCAGCTCGAGGGAACCAGCGGCTGGGACGGCGCGGCCGCGTTCGTCGTCGAGGCCGGCAACCCCGGCCTACAGGCCGGCGAGCGCCACGCGCTGCTCGGCCTCGACACCGTGCACGCCGCCGAGATCGTCCTCGAGAGTTGCCGCGTCCCCGACGCCAACCGCTTGCTCGGGGGAAGTAACTCTCCAAAAGAAAGTAACTTTCTTTTGGGAAGTCAGCGCATGTTCGCGCGCGGCGGGCTGCTCAACGCCGCGCGCCAGGTGGGCCTCGCGCGCGCGGCCTACGAGTTCGCGCTCGACTACACGCAGGAGCGCAAGGCGTTCGGCAAGGTGATCGCGCACTTTCAATCGATCGCGTTCACGCTCGCCGAGATGCACATGGACGTCGAGGCCGCGCGCTGGATGGTGTGGCGCGCCGCCGTCGAGCTGGAGAAGGGCAAGGTCGAGACGGTGTACGAGGCGATCGCGCACGCCAACGAGGCGGCGTGGCGCGTGGCCGACAACGGCGTGCAGCTGCTCGGCGGCGCCGGTTACATCCGCGACTATCCCGTCGAGAAGTGGATGCGCGACACCAAGGCGCTGGCGCTGTTCGGCCCACCGTCGGAGTGCGCGTCGCTGGCCGTGGCCGCGCGCGAGCTCGGCCATTCATTCGGGAGCGGCTTGCCCTCGTCGGCGATTCAGCCGTTCTTCACCTAGGAGCCACCGATGATCGACTTCGAGCTCACGAGCACGCAGGCCCAGGTGAAAGAGTTCGCGCACCAGTTCGCCAAGAGCGTGGTGCGGCCGATGTCGCTGGAGGCGGATCGCAACCACCGCATCCCGGACGACTTCATGCTGCGGCTGTCACAGATGCGGCAGATGATGACCGTGGGCGAGGTGCCGCAGGAGTACGGCGGCGAAGGCGCGGGCGTCGGCGAGATCAAGGACAAGAAGGGCAAGTCGCAAAAAAATCGCTTCGCGCTCATCGGCGCGGAGGAGATGGCGTGGGGCGACATCAGCGTGCTGCTGTCGCTGCCGGGGCCGGGGCTCGGCGGACCGCCGGTGCAGTTCACCGGCACGCCGGCGCAGCGCGAGCGGTTCTTCGGCGTCTTCAAGAAAGAGGGGCTGCACTGGGGCGCGTACGGGCTGACGGAGCCGGGCGCGGGGTCGGACGTCGCCGGCATCCGCACGTCGTGCCGCAAAGAGGGCAAGGAGTGGGTGCTCAACGGCCGCAAGTGCTTCATCACCAACGGCGGGCGCGCCGACTGGGTGGTGATCTTCGCGACCCTCGATCCGACGCAGGGGCGCGCCGCGCACCGCGCGTTCGTCGTCGAGAAAGGCACGCCCGGTTTCTACTGCGGCAAGATCGAGGACAAGATGGGCATCCGCGCGTCGGAGACGGCGGAGCTGGTGCTGGAAGATTGCCGCGTGCCCGAGGAGAACCTGCTCGGCGGCGAGGAGCACTACGCGCGCGGCAAGGAAGGCTTCATGGCGGCGATGAAGACGTTCGATTCGTCGCGGCCGATGGTGGGCGTGCTCGGGCTCGGCATCGCGCGCGGCGCGTACGAATACGCGCGCGACTTCGTGAAGGAGAATTACGTGCTGGGGCGTGCAATCCCGCGCTACCAGCTGCTCGCGCAGACGCTCGCCGACGACAAGCGGCTGCTCGACGCCGCTCGGCTCATGTGTTGGCGCGCCGCCTGGATGGCGGACGAGGGCGTGCCCAACGCCAAGGAGTCGTCGATGGCGAAAGCCTACGCGGCCAAGGCGGCGATGAAGGTGTGCACCGACGCGGTGCAGATCCTCGGCGCGCACGGGCTCGAGCAGCACCAGTTCGTGGAGAAGTGGTATCGCGACATCAAGGTGTTCGACATCTTCGAGGGCACCGGCCAGATCCAGCGCATCGTGATCTCGAAACGCATTCTGAAAGAGGCGCCAAATTTTTAACGGCGCGGGCCGGTTCTCGACGGGAAATCGTGCAAATCTTTTAACGCTTGACGCGTAGTTCCACCGATACTAGGCTACATTCAGAGTGTAGGGACTCGCGCTGGAGCGCGGATCGAAAAAAGGATCTGGTGGTCAAAGCCGAATCGTCGACTTCGTCCTCGTTAGGGACTCTAACCCTCCAGTAAGAAGGCACTGCCGACCGCTCCCCTACGGGTGTGTCGAGGAACAAGGGTATCGCAATGGAAAAGGGCACCGTGAAGTGGTTCAACGACGCGAAGGGTTTTGGTTTCATCACGCGCGAGGGGGCGCCGGACGTGTTCGTCCACCACACCGCCATTCAGGCTGAGGGCTTCCGTAGCCTCTCCGAGGGCGAGGCGGTGGAGTTCGAGGTCGTGCAAGGTCCGAAGGGCCTGCAGGCCGCGAACGTCCGCAAAGTTTCGTCGTAGAGGACGCTTCACAAAAACCCCGAAAAGGGCCCGGCCTAGAGATAGTCCGGGCCCTTTTTATTTCCGGAGAAGCGATTCACCACCGCGCCGAGCACGAACGCGAGCGCGCAGAACAGCCCGAGGTAGCGCGCGCCCATCCCGACGCGCACCCAACGCACGAGCTCCGCGTTCTCGACGGAGCCCGAGCGCGCGCCACCCGCCAGCCACTGTCCCGCCAGCCAGTCGACGTACAGCGCCAGCCCCAAGCTGGCGATGAACGCGAGCGCGCCCGTCACCATCGCGGCGCGCATCCACGCGCGCCCGTCGACGGCGCGATCGCCGCGCACCGCCAGCAGCACGCCACCGAGGCCGATCGCCAGCCCGCTCACCAGCTCGATCGGCGAGCGCCAACCGGCGAGCGCCAGGCCGGCGCCGATCAGCGTGGCCATGAGCGCCAGCCGATCGTCCGCCTTTCGCGTCACCGCTTGCGCAGCCCTTCGAACGCGATCGACAGCAGCTCGCGCACCACGTGCTCCGGCTTGGGCGCCCGCTCCTCCGCCAGCAGCCCGAACGCGACCCGCTCGACCATCCCGATATGCGCATACGCGCATACGATCGGATCGACCGCGCGGAACAGCCCGAGCTCGATCCCGAGGCGGATGTTGTCGGCCTCCACGCGCGCGATGTCGCGATAGAACTCGCGCAGCATCTTCTCCAGCTGCGCGTCGAGGCTCATCGACTCGCGGTACGCCAATCGCGCCAGCGCGTAGTGCTCGACGAACACGCGCAGGAGCTCGCCCGCCGCCTGCTCGCAGCGCGCGTAGAACTCCTGCCCGGTGCGCACCTCGCGCGCCACCGACGCGCCGATGTCCTTCACGTGCTGCAGGAAGGTGCGCACCAGCTCGTAGTAGATCTCGCGCTTCTCCTCGAAGTAGAGGTAGAAGGTGCCCTTGGCGACGCCGGCGGCCCGCGTGATGTCGTCGACCGTCGCGTCGTGATAGCCCTTGGCGGCGAACACCTCGCGCGCTGCCTGCACCAGCTGCGCGCGACGCTCGTCGCGCAACATCGGCGAGCGCTTGGCCGCGCGCGGACGTTTCTCGTCGGGCGGCGCGGCGGACGGGCGGCGGCGAGCCATGGGTCCCGCGAGAATAACGTGCCGATCGATGCAGCGCAAAGTCCGTTTGACCGCCCGGTCACGCGGGTGGTATCGACGCGCTGATCATGAGCAGCAAGCGACGCGTGCGGCATCACGTGAATCCGCTGCGCTCGCCGTTTCTCGAGCGGCGGCGGCCTCCGCTGGCGCTGCCCGACGGCGTCGAGATCGAGGTCGAGGTCGGCTGCGCCGACGCGCGCTTCCTGTTCGAACGCGCGCCTTCGCGCCCGGATGCGCTGCTCGTCGGCCTCGAGATCCGCGAGCCGCTGGTGCGTCACGTGAACGAAGACGCGATCGCGCTCGGTCTGCCCAACGTGCGCGCGCATTTCGCGCACGCCAACCTCGACCTCGACGGCCTGTTCCCCGACGAGCGGCTGGCGCGCGTGTTCATCAACTTTCCCGATCCGTGGTTCAAGCGGCGCCATCGCAAGCGCCGCCTGGTCACGCCCAAGCTCGCCGCCACGCTCGCCCGCAAGCTGCGTCCCGGCGGCGAGCTGTTCTTCCAGAGCGACGTCTTCGAGCTGGCGCTCGACGCGATGGCCGTGCTCGAGGACGAGCCGACGCTGCGCAACCTCGACGAGCCGTGGTCGTTCGCGCGCGCCAATCCCTACGGCGCGCGCTCGCTGCGCGAAGCCCGCTGCGACGCTCGCGGGCTGCGCATCTGGCGCATGCGCTACCTGCGCGCTGGTCCGACCTAGGGTCTTCTGTCCCCAACGTCCGCTCGTGAAAAGATCAGTTGACGCGATGGTGGGGACAGTAGTACGCATCGCCCCGTGCGTTTGTGGGGCGCTGTAGGTGCGGCCTTCATTCTTCTGGAAGGCGCGGCGGGCGCGTACGACCAGCCGGTCCACGTGTACCTGTCGTCGCGCGCGTACGCCGGCCCGAAGACGCTCGACGCCGGCGGCGGCGCGGCTGCGGTGACCGCGCTGCGCGAGCGCATCTACAACGCCGGCGCCAACGCCGCCGACGCGAAATTGCGCGCCCGCTTCCTCGCCCGCTATCCCGACGTAAAACATTTCGACGCCTGGGAGCTCAAACGCTTCCTCGCGCTCAACCCCGACATGCACGTGGCCGGGCTCGACGAGACCGCGCTGCCGGAGGGCGCCGACGGCGCGCAGGTCTACGCGCAGGCGTCGCGGCTCCCCGACGACGATCACCGCAACCGCGATCGCTTCCGCCACGACGGCCAGCGCCATGTGATGTTCGATCCGTTCGGGCACGAGCTGCCCGACGATCCAGCGACGCTGGAGATGGGCGGGCTCACCGGCCTGTCGAGCCAGGCGCACGCGCACTATGGGCTGCCCAAGCTCGAGTTCTCCGACGATCCCGAGGTGCTCAAGAAAGATCCGCGGCGCTTCGCCGTGCCGCCGACGGTGCACACGTTCGGCGCCGACTTCGTCGAGGTCTACACCGCGCTGGCGATCCTGGCGGCGCGGCTGCCGGGCGGCGAGCGGCTCGCGCTGGTCCACGCCGGCGCCGCCGCGCATCACCTCGAAGACGTCGCCAACCAGATCCACACCGTGCAGGTCGGCCTCTACGATTTCTTCGTCGACGCCAAGATCGAATCCTATAAGGAGGAGCTGCGCTCGGCCGGCGGCCTCCTGCGCTCGCGCCCGACCTTCGTGCAGATCGGCATCGACATCATCGCCAACCATCACGTGCTCGCCGAGGTGCTGTACGCCAGGCACCTGCTGGCGCCCGGCGATCCGGTTCGCGCGCTCACCGAGAGCGCCGCGCCCGACGCCGAGCTCGACCGGCAGCTCGCCGGCGTGCCCGCCGATTGCGCGCCCGGTTTCGCGCACCGCCTCGCCGACGTGCTCATCGATCGCTCCAGCTACGAAGGCTCGCCGGTGTACGCCGCCACGCGCGCGGTCGCCAGCCCGCGCCTGTCGCGCGTCGGCCAGCACTTCGACGAGACCGAAGATCCCGATCGCCACGTTCGCCCCGGCGCCGATCTGTCGCCGCTGTTCGACCTCGAAGCGCGCGGCGCGCGCCGCTCGGATCAAGTGCTGCGCGCGTGGTGGTCGCGCTTCGCGGCGTGCCGCTCGGCGCCCGCGTCCGTCGAGACCAGCATCGCCGAGCACCTGATCGCCAATCGTCTGGACGCGCTCGACGACGCCGAGGCGCGGGCGCGCGCGTGGGTTCCGAAAGCTCCCGAACGGGAGAAGTTGAATGTCTGGGTTCCGGCCGGCTATCTCCTCGCATTGATCGCGCTGGCCTGGGTAGGCCGTCGCATCGTGCGCGGGCGGTCGGGGAAGAAAGGGTAGTTAAATGAAGTGCACCATGTGGGCGATCTGTGGGGCGGGCTTGTTGGCGCTCGCCGGGGCCGGCTGCGGCGGCAACGGTCTCAACGGGCCCGAGGACATGTTGCCGTCGCATCCGCTCGACGACGGACACTTGTCGGGCTGCTCCGCCGACGACGACTGCAACGACGGCAACAAGTGCCACACCTATCACTGCAACATCGTCACGCACGCGTGCGCGAACACCGACGTGCAGTGCTCGAGCACCGACCCGTGCAACACCAGCGCGTGCGATCCGTCGAGCGGCACCTGCGCGCTGATGGGCGCCAACGACGGCGCGACGTGCACCGATCCCACCAGCGGCTCGGACGGCACGTGCCTCGCCGGCACCTGCAAGCCGCTGCCGAACTGCGACAACTCGCAGAACACGTTCCTGTCGCTCCAGTGCTCGAACGATTCGCTGCGCTATGACGACAACAACAACGATCCCAACGGCGGCTTCTTCGACGCCACCAACCAGACCAGCGACTACAGCTGCGCCAAAGGCGAGACCAGCGGCGAGGTCGGCTATCCGTTCTTCACCACCGTCGGCGGGCCGGTCACCGTCACGCTGCACGTCACCAACCCGAACGACCCCGCGTCGCCCGACATGGCCGGCGCCGATCCCGATCTCGATCTGATCATCCTCGACGGCGCCTGCACCGAGAAGGCCGCGTGCATGAACCCGGCGATCGCCGGCGGCGGATTCCAGGGCATCACCGCCGGCACCGGCACCGAGACGGTCACCTTCACCGCCGCCGCCAACCATAACTACTTCATCGTCGTCGACGGCAAGGCCGGCGCGGTCGCCGACTATCACGTCGAGGTCGTGGCGTGCGGCAACTGCCAGCCGAAGCCGAGCACCACGCTGGCGTGCGGCATGAGCGTGGCGGTCAGCGGCGACACCTCGACCGGCATGAGCACGCTGTCCTCGTACATGTGCACCGACTCCGCCGGCACGATGTCGACGGTGATGGCGCCCGGCAACGAGCAGGTCTTCATGTTCAACACGGTCGCGCCGCAAGTGCAGAACGTGAAAGCCACCGTCACCGCCGCCTCGGGTCCGTTCGACATCTTCGCGCTGCCGAACGATCTCAACGGGCAGTGCGATCCGACGGCGTGCGTCGGCAGCACCGTCGTGGCAACGGCCTCGAACGGCACCGGCTCGCTGACGTTCGCCGCCGATCCCGGCTTCAGCGCGTCGTCGAGCTACTGGGTGGTCGTCGATACGCCGACCGCCGGCGCCAACGCCACCTTCGGCCTGCAGTTCGACTGCCTGCCATACTGCACCAACGATTCGTTCACCGACGTGCTGACGTGCGACTCGCCGACCACGCGCCAGGTGAGCGGCAACAACGGCAACACCGGCTCGACGAACCAGAACACCGCCTGGGGCCCGAACCCGACCACTGCGCCGTGCAGCGGCCTCTCGAACCTCGACGGCCCCGAGTACGTCTACCTCTTCAACACGCCGGCGATCACCAACCCGAGCGCGCAGTACACCGTCTCGCTCGCGTCGACCGACGCCACGCATCCGCCGCTGTCGCTGATCATCCTCAAGGCCGGCTCGACGGCGCCGACCAGCTGCGATCCGCAGCTCGCGTGCGCCAACACCACCGGCACGTACACCACCAACGGCACCACGCCCGCCAACGTTACGCTCACCGCCGACGGCGCCGGCACCAACTACTACTACATCGCCGTCGACGGGCCGAGCACCAGCGTGGGCGGCTTCGCGCTCAACATCACCGGCGTCGACTCGACCGCCATCTGCCCCTGAAGCAACGGGCCCGGTCGACGTCCTGCGCCGGCCGGGCCCTTCGCCTCCCCTCATTTTTTCTTCGGCTCCTCCGTCAGCGTCGTCGGCCCGGTCAGCGTGAGGTACGGCCGCAGCTTGCCGAACGTCTTGCGGCCGATGCCCTTCACCTTGGTGATGTCCTCGGCTTTGCGGAACGGGTGCGCGTGACGGTGCTCGACGATCGAGCGCGCCTTCGCCGGACCGATCCCCGGTAGCAGCTCGAGCTCGTCGGCGCTCGCCTCGTTGAGGTTCACCACGCCCTCCGCTTCGGCGCGGCCGGTCGCGCTCGCCGAGGCCGGCGGCTTCGCGCGCACGGGCGCATCGGCGCGCGCCGAGAACCCGAGCCAACTGACGGCGAGCGCCGCCAACAGCGACGACAACCGGCGGCTCACGACAGATTCTCCGGCGGCGTGAGCAGCTCTCCTCCGGCGCCGCCCGCCCGACGCGCGGGCGCGAACGCCGGATCGGGATCGCGGATCACCAGCTCGCCGTTGATCGGCGATGCGTCGAGCTTCACGGTCATCGATTGATCCCGATTGATGAAGCAGGTTCCGATGCGGATCCAGAACCGCTTCCCCTCGGTGCGCTCGACGACGGTGTAGACCGGTTTCCAGGTGCGCGGCGTGGCCGCGACGGCCTGCGTGGCATTGACCTCGTTCATGTTCGTCCTCCTTGCGACTCGCAAGATGGCGCGTGCTTCAGCAACGCGCGTGCCGACGCGCAAGCTCGCGCATTCGCTCACCGACGGTGCGCGCGCCGTCCGGCAGCCGGCCGTTCGTCCGCGTAATGGTCCATGCGGCAATTTGCCGCACGACGCCCGACGCGGCGGGAGCGAAAGACGTCGGCGGCGAAAGCGTCGCGGCGAAACCGCCGGCGCGGAGCTCAACCTCACCGCGCTCGTCGACGTGCTGACGGTGCTGGTGATCTTCGGGCTGATCAATTTCAATCCGGCGGGCGAGCTGCTGTGACCGCACGGGCGTCATCTACGCTTGCCGGCGGCGAGCGCGGTTCGCCAGCTTGCGCAAGCGCCGATCATCGCCGTCGATGACCACGGCGTGTTTCTCGACGGGCGAACGGTCACGATGCCGAGCTTCACGATGAATTGGTCACGCTGAAGAACAACTTCGAGCTGCTGCATCCGTCCGAGCGCTGGAGCGGCACGGCGATCGTCGCGGCCGATCGCGACACCAGCTTTCGCGCGCTGAAAAATGTCCTGTACGCGTGCCACCTCGCCGACTACCCGAACGTCGACTTCGTGGTGCGGGCGCGCTGAACTCGGTGTAGACCCATATCGTGGACGCGCGACAGGCACGCATGGCGGGACCGCTGGCGCTGTCGATCGGCGTGCACGCGCTCTTGTTCGGCACGTTCGTCGTCGGCGCGCACGTCTCGTGGCCGGCGCCGCCGATCCCGATCGAGATCCAGCCGGCGCACCGCCCGGCGCGCGAGACGGCGAACGAGGAGCGACGCGGCGATCCGAAGAGCAACGAGAAGCCGGCGCCCGTCGAGAAAACGGCGCGCGTGCCCAAGCGGCCGGCGAACGCGAGCACCGCGCCGTCGCTGCCGAAGACGCTGCCGCCGCCGGCCACCGCCGATCTGCGCCCGTTCGCACCCGCCGACGCCAACCTGGTCGTGCTCTTGCGCTCGGACAAGCTGCGCAAATCGCCGCACCGGCAAAACATCGACGAGCTGCTGGAGGCGCTGCCCGACTACCGCATGCTGCTCGACGGCACCGGGCTCAAACCGATCGACGACTTCGAGGCGCTCCTGATCGCGACCGCCGATCCGCACGACGTGACGGCGACGTTTCTGGCGGCGCGCTTTCGCGACTCGCCGCGGCTGCGGGCGGTGACGGCGCGCGAGGTGCGGCCGGGCGACCCGCGCGTGTTTCGCGTACTCGCGCCCGGGCTGGCGGTGCTGACGCAGCCGAGCGACGCCGCGCGGCTCGACCGGGCGCGCGCGGCCGACGGCGGCGCGGACGATCCGCAGGCGCGCTGGCTCGGCGAGCTGGAGCGCTTCGATCGCGTGGCGCGCGACGAGGGCGGGCCGGCGGTGGTGGTGACGCTCTCGGACGCGCCGTCGCTGGTGCGGCTCGGCGACGGGCTGCCGACGCCGCTGGCGGTGGCGGTGGCGCTGACCGGCGACGCGTCGCCGTCGCTGCGGCTCAAGCTGGTGTTCGCCGGCGCCGACGACGCGGAGCGCTTCGAGGCAGCGTGGCCGACGATCCTCACGCGCTGGCGCCAGCGCACGGCGCTGCTCGGCCTCGCGCCCGCGCTCGACGGGCTCAAGCTCGAGCGGACCGACGCGCAGCTCGAGCTTCAGGGCCGCGTGCCCGAGGCGCAGACGCGGCTGGCGCTGGCGTTCGCGCGCGCGGTGCTGCCGCATCCGGCGTCGGCGGCGCCGTTCGACGGCGGATCGGGCGCGCGCTAACATCGACGCGCCCATGACCTCCACCATAGATCCGCTCTCCACCATAGATCCGCTCGCGCTCCGGGCCATCACCTTCGATTGCTACGGCACGCTCATCGACTGGGAGGCGGGCATCCGCGCCTTCGTCGCGCCCATCCTCGGCCGCGCGATGCCGTCGCGCCGCGAGCAGGCCGACGCGCGCCCGCAGGTGACGCCCGAGGCGTGGCTCGAACGCTGGGAGCGCATCCAGTTTCAAATGCTCAAGCCGTGGCGCCCGTACCGCGAGATCCTCCAGCGCAGCTACGACGCCACCATGCAGCACTTCGGGCTCGAGGCGTTCGTCGACGACGGGCCGGGCCTGGCGCGCTCGGTGGCCGATTGGCGGCCGTTCCCGGACACGACGCGCGCGCTGCGCCGCCTGGCGCGCCGCTATCGGCTGGCGATCGTCTCCAACATCGATCGCGATCTGCTGGCCGCGACCATGGGCCACCTCCAGGCGCCGTTCTCGTCGCTGGTGACGGCCGAGGACGCGCGCGCGTACAAGCCCGATCCGCGCCCGCTCGAGCTGGCGCTGTCGCGGCTCGGGCTGCCGGCGCACGCGGTGCTGCACGCCGGTTTCGGTTGGCGCTACGATCTCGCGCCGGCGCGCGCGCTCGGCATGCGTACCGCGTTCATCAACCGCTCGGGTGGGCCGTCACCCGAAGGCGATCCGCCGGACCTCGAAGTACCGTCGGTGGAGGCGCTCGCGGACCGCCTCGGCGCGTAGCTTCCCGAAACGCGGCAAGCGCGTTCCTTCCGTTCACGCGACAGCCGGCTCATACGTTGGCCCCCGATTTGCGATTGCATGCGCTCGGAGGTTTGCCATGCGCTTGCGCGTCGTCTCGCCGTTCCTGGTTTTCGCCGTGATTGCATGCGGCTGCTCGAAGGCGAGCGACACGTGCTCCGGACCGTGCAGTCCGCCTCCCGGACAAATGATGTCCGGGCCGGACGCTTCGGCGCCGGACGCGGGCGCGGCCGATCTCGCGATGGGTCCGCAAGACGCCGCGATGAGCGGCCCCGCCGATTTGCGCCCGTGCTGCGATCTCGCCAATCCCGCAGGACCGTGGCCGACGGCCGACGTCACGCTCTACGGCGCCGCGCAGGGCCTCTCCGGAACCATCCTCGACTCGAGCGCCGACGACGCGCAGAACATCTGGGCGGCCTCCGCCGACACGCTCTACGTGCTGCGTCCCGGCCAGACGATGTTCCAGAAGTTCACCGCCGCCGACGGGCTGCACATCCAGCCGTTCACCGATCCCGACGGCAACCCGGCGGTCACCAACATCACCGCCGTCGCCGGCGGCCACGCCAACGAGGCGTTCGTCGGCTACTACGGCTACGAGAGCGACAACCGCCTCACCGATACCGTCGCCAACGAGAAGCTCGGCCAGGCCGACAAGATCACGCTCAACGCCAACGGCACCATCGCGGTCCTGCGCTACGAGTTCCGCTGCGACCACGGACAAGACTGGTGCTGGGAGAACCGCTCGGTGCGGCGCATGCTGTTCGCGCACCAGGGCGTCGCCGCCGGCCACCTGTTCATCGGCTTCGATCACGGCGTCTCGCACGTCTTCAACGATCACTTCGGCGATCACATCCACTGCGAGACCTGGTACCACTACCCCGACGGGCACACGACCGAGAAGATCGGCGAGCAGTACGGGCTCGCGCTGTTCCCGAACGGCGATTTGCTCGAGGGCAGCGCGTACTGCGTCGGGCGGCAGATGTGGAGCCCCGACCCGCCGACGTGGGTGGACAACGGCTTCACGTGGGCGTTCACCACGTACGATCCCAGCCACAGCCTCGACGTGGCGGCCGACTACCGCGAAGATCAGCGCGGCGCGGCCATCACGCCCGACGGCGTGACGTGGTTCGCCAGCATCACGCACGGGCTGGCGAGCTGGGATCCGAAGACGGGAAACTTCGGCACCATCAAGCAGTGGTCGGCGCCCGGGCTGCCGTCGTCGGGGCTGATGGACATGGTGGCCGATCTCGACGGGACGCTGTGGATCGTGACCATCGATGGGCAGCTGTTGCGCTTCAATCCGGCGACCTCGGCGGTCACCGTGCAGAGCGGGCTCGGCGACGTGCGGCGCGTGGTCCTCGACGGGACCGTGACGCCGCGCGCGCTGTACGTCTCGCTGGGAGGTGGGGGGCTCGCGGTAATCCGTGCCAAATAGGCCGTTTCGTAGCAAACTGACCGACCGATTCGCGCGTCTTCAAAGTAAGGTGTATTCGTGCGCCTACCGGTCGTTCTTTCCGTCGCGCTTCACTTCGCCGTCCTGACGGGGCTGGCGATGACCGTGCCCGCGGCGCGGCCGCCGCGCGCGACGAATCCGATCGAGATCGAGGTGAACCGCGCGCGCGCGAACGCCGAGGTCAAGCCGGTGACGCCGCCGCTGGCGCTGCCCGAGCCGCTCAAGCGCGAGCCGCGCGTGGCGATGCGGACGGTGCAGCCGCGCGAGCGCGAACGGCCCGAAGACGATCCCAAGAAGCACGAGGAGCCGGAAAAAAAATCGGAGCCGGTCGAGACCACGCACCCGACCGAGACGCAGCCGCCCGAGGCCTCGAGCCTGTCGCCGCGCGCCGCCGGCCGCGTCGACCTGACGCTACACTCGCTACCGACCATCGGCTCGGGCGGCGGCGAGATCGCGGTGCCGTCGGGAACGGGCGGAATCGGCGGCACCGGAACCGGCGGCGCTCCCGGCGCGCGCAAGCCGTGGAAGCCGAAGCTCGACGCCGGCGATCCGATCACCGGCAAGGTCGCCGAGGAGAAGAAGGAAGACTTCCCGCTCATCCCGCTCGGCCGCGACGGCTTCGCCTACAAGGGCCCGCAGTTCTCGGCGCACATCCTCTCCGACGGCAGCGTCGCCTTCGACGACAAGATCGTGCGCGACTTCAAGGGGCTCTCGGGCACCTTCGACGTCGCCGATCTGGTGATGAAGTCGAAGAAGGAAGATCCCTACCGCCACGAGAAGAAGAAGTTCCTGGCGGCCACCGCCGAGCTGCGCGAGAAGATGGCCAAGCAGGCGCGCGCCGAGGAGATGGCGAGCTCGCTGTCGCAGCTGCCGACGCACCTGCTGGCGATCTGGGCCGACCGCGGGCGCTCGGCGCACGAGCGGCGCGAGCTCTTGTTCCGCATCTGGCGCGAGGCGGCGACCACCGAGGACGATCGCTCGGCCGGCGGCGCCGAGGCGCGCAAGATCATCGAGGGCTTCATCCGCGACCGGCTGCCGCAGGGCTCACCCGACGGCTACACCGACGACGAGCTCGAGGGCTACAACCGCACCGGCCACGTCCGCTTCGATCCGTACCACTGAGCGCCGCGCGACCTGCGGCAATTTGCCGCATGGGCGGCGCGCCCAGTCCGTGCCATCCTGCGCGCGGAGGTGCCGGCCATGGTCACCATCGCGCTGCTCGTCGAGAAAGCGGTCGACGAGCGGGAGCTGCTTCGCGCCTGGCAGCTCGCCTCCCGCCTCGGCGCCGCGGTGCAGTCGGCGGGCGACCGCATCGCCGCGAGCATCCTGAGCAGCGACGGGCAGCGCCACTACGCGGCCTCGATCTCGGCGGCCGAGTGGCAGTGCGAGTGCCCGGCGTTCGAGAAGTCGCGGCGCCGCGCGTTTTGCAAACACCTGGGCGCGCTCGGCGTGATCTGGCTGGCCATGAACAACGGCGGCGTCGCTCCCGACGTCCGCGAGCTGGCGCCGGTGCTCACCCGGCTGGTGACGTCGATCGACGAGAGCACGGCGCGCTCGCTGCTGCTCCTGGCCGCCGCGGAGCACCGGGACGTGTACGACGCGATCGCCGAATCAGTGACCATTGGTCAGTGACTGCCGGTCAGTGACTGCTGGTCAGTCGACGCAGCGGGCGAGGACGAGCTTGAGGTAGCGGCCCTCGGGGAACGCGGGGAGCGTCGGGTGATCGGCCGGCTGGCCGCGCAATTCGAGCAGCCGCAGCGGGCGGCGCGCCTTGTCGGCGGCGTCGCGCAGCATGCCGACGAACGCATCGAGATCGACGTGGCTGGAGCACGACGCCGACGCCAGCACGCCCTCGCGCTCGACCACGCCGAGCGCCAGCGCGTTGAGATCGCGGTACGCCTTGAGCGCCTTGCCGAGCGCGCGCTCCGACGGCGCGAAGCTCGGCGGATCGACGATCACCAGCCCGAAGCGCCGCCCGCCCGCGCGCGCCCGCTCGAGCCACGCGAACGCGTCCTCGGCCGCGAACTCGTGCCGCTCGGGATCGAGCCCGTTCAAGCGAAAGTTGGCGCGCGCGTTCTCCAGCGCCGCCGCCGCGCTGTCGACGGTCGCCACCTCGCTCGCGCCCGCCAGCGCCGCGTGCACCGAGAAGCCGCCGGTATAGCCGAACAGGTTGGCCACCCGCTCGCCGGCGGCGAACGGGCGGATCGCGCGCCGGTTCTCGCGCTGATCGAGGAAGAAGCCGGTCTTCTGCCCCTGCGCCACGTCGACCGCGTAGCGCACGCCCAGCTCGCGGATCTCGACGGGCGAAGGCGGCTCGCCCCCGTGCAGCGCCTCGCCGCGCCCGCCGCGCGATCGCTCGTACACGTGCTGGATGCCGATGCCGCGCCCGGCCGCGACCAGCGCCGCCACCACGTGATCGCGCAGTGCGCGCACCGCGTCGCCGTCGAGGCGCAGCACCGCCACCGAGCGGTACACGTCGGCGGTCACGCCCGGCAACAGATCGCCCTCGCCGTTGAGCCAGCGAAACGCGTCGGTCGACGACGCATCGAACGCGCCGCGCCGCGCCCGCAGCGCCGACTCGACGCGCGCGCGCACCAGCGCCCCGTCGAGCGGCTGGCGCGCGTCGAGCGTGTAGATGCGCACCGCGATCGGCGAGCGCGCGTCGTACAGCCCGCGCGCGAGAAATTTTCCGTCGCGCCCGAGCACGTCGACGGCCGCGCCGGTCTCGAGCCCGCGCGGCGCGTCGAGCGCGTCGGCGTACAGCCACGGGTGGCCTGAGCGCACGTGCGCCGCCAGCTCCTTGCGCAGGCGCACCCGCGGCAGCTTTCCGTCTCGGCTGTGGGCGCCTTCGCTCATCGAGCGGCGCATCGTCACTTGCGGTCGCGCGCCGGTCAATGCCATATAGCGCGCATGCCGACGCCGACCGAGATCGTGGGCCTGCTGCGCTCGACCATCGCGCTCACGTGGGAGGACGGCCACCACACGGTCTATCCGGCGCGCGAGCTGCGCCTGCGCTGCCGCTGCGCCATGTGCATCGAGGAGATGACCGGCCAGCCGCTGCTCGATCCGTCGAAGGTTCCGGAGAACGTGCGCGCGCGCGCCATCCACCTCGTCGGCCAGTACGCGATCCAGATCGACTGGTCCGACGGGCACACCACCGGCATCTACAACTTCCGCGACCTGCGCGGCAACTGCCCGTGCGAGGCGTGCGCGAAAGAGCGAGCCAGCGGCAAAACGCCGCAGTGACTCACGGCGCCTGGCAGAATACGACACCGCTCGGCAGGATCTCGCACGACCCGCCGCCGCCGGTCTGCGCGCAATCGGTGTCGTGGAGCACGAAGCAGCCGCAGCGCGGATCGGTGGCGCACTCGGCGGCGCAGCTCCACCGCCCGGCGACGAACACGCTGCCGTCGGGCGGCGGCACGCCTTCCGGGTCGAAGCGGATGCAGTACTGATTGTTCGCGCACTGCAAGTCGCCGCAGGCCAGCCCCGCGGCCGCCGCCGGCCCGAGGTCGCGCGCCGAGAGATCCGAGGCGGCCGCGAAGTCGAGCGAGGCGTCGGGCGCCGCGGCGTCGAACGACCCCGCACCGTCGCCTGCCGAGCAGCCGCACCACAGCAGCGCGCACGCCACCAACGCCCGCACACGCTCATGATACACGCTAGCTGCTACACTTTGCGTCTGCGATGGCGAATCTGCTCAAGCTCAAACGCGGGCGCTTCGAGCACCCGTTTCTGCCGACGACGCGCGCCGAGGTCGAGGCGCGCGGCTGGCGCGAGCTCGACGTGGTCATCGTCTCGGGCGACGCGTACGTCGATCACCCCGCGTTCGGCCCGCCGCTGATCGCGCGCTTCCTCGAGGGGCGCGGCTTCAAGGTCGGCTTCCTGGCGCAGCCCGATTGGCGCTCGGCCGAGCCGTTCCGCGCGCTCGGCCGCCCGCGCCTGTTCTTCGGCATCGCCGCCGGCAACATGGACTCGATGCTCAACCGGCTCACCGCGCAGAAGAAGAACCGCGGCGAAGATCAGTACTCGCCCGACGGCCGCCGCGACCTGCGTCCCGATCGCGCGACCATCGTCTACGCCAACCGCGCGCGCGAGGCGTTCCCCGGCGTGCCGATCGTGCTCGGCGGCATCGAGGCGTCGCTGCGCCGCATCGCCCACTTCGACTACTGGTCGGGCACCGTGCGGCGCTCGATCCTGCTCGACGCCAAGGCCGATCTGCTGGTGTTCGGCATGGGCGAGCGCGCGGTGTGGGAGATCGCGCGGCGGCTGCACGCCGGCGAGGAGATGTCTCGTATACGAGACATCCGCGGCACCGCCTTTCCGGTCAACGCCGGCGAGGCGGAGGCGTTCGCCGCCTGGCCGTCGGAGACGGTCACCGACGGCCGCGTGGTAGTGCTGCCCTCGCTCGAGGAGGTGAGCGCCGACAAGCGCAAGTACGCGCTGGCGTCGCGCATCCTGCACTACGAGACCAACCCGTACAACGCGCGCCCGCTGCTCCAGCGCGATCGCCCCGACGGGAGCGGCGTCTACTTCAACCCGCCGGCGCTGCCGCTCGAGACCGCCGACATGGACGAGCTGTACGACCTGCCGTTCAACCGCGCGCCGCACCCGAAGTACGACGGCGCGCGCGTGCCGGCGTTCGAGACCGTCAAGGACTCGCTGGTGATCATGCGCGGCTGCTTCGGCGGCTGCACCTTCTGCTCGATCACCGAGCACGAAGGCCGCGTGATCCAGAACCGCTCCGCCGAGAGCGTGCTGCGCGAATTGCGCGCGCTCAAGCGCAACCCCGAGTTCCACGGCGTGGTGTCCGATCTCGGCGGCCCGACGGCGAACATGTACCAGATGCGCTGCGAGTCGGAGAAGTTCGAGTCCAAGTGCCGCCGCCTGTCGTGCGTGCACCCGCAGATCTGCGAGCATCTCAAGACCGATCACGGCCCGCTGATCGATCTGATGAAGCGCGTGCGCCAGGAGCCCGGCATCAAGCACGTGCACGTGGCGTCGGGCGTGCGCACCGACCTGGTCGTCGACGGCGAGCGCGGCGGCGAGTACCTCGACGAGTTGACGCGCCACCACGTCGGCGGGCAGCTCTCGGTGGCGCCCGAGCACGTCTCGGGCGAGACGCTGACGCTGATGAAGAAGCCGGGCATCGAGAGCTACGATCGCTTCACCGAGCAGTTCCGCTGCGCGTCGGAGTCGGCGGGCAAGGATCAGTACCTCGTGCCGTACTTCATCAGCGGGCACCCGGGCTCGACGCTCGCCGACATGATCGAGCTGGCGCTATACCTCAAGCGCAAGGGCTATCGGCCGCGGCAGGTGCAGGACTTCATCCCGACGCCGATGTCGCTGGCGGCGACCATGTATCACTCGGGGCTCGACCCGCTGACGATGAAGCCGGTGTACACGGCCAAGGGGCTGCGCGAGAAGCGGCTGCAGAAGGCGCTGCTCCTCTATTGGGATCCGGCGCAGCACGAGCTGGTGCGCGAGGCGCTCGTCGCCGCGGGGCGCGCCGATCTGATCGGGCACCGCGCCGAGTGCCTGGTGCCGCCGGCGCCGCGCGCGCAGCGACGGGAGAAGCGGCCGCGGCGCGCGAATTAGTGTGCAGTGCAGCAAATCCGTGTGCGGTGCAGCATAAATGGCGACCTACGCGATCGGGGACATCCAGGGCTGCTACACGACGTTCGAGCGGCTGCTCGCGCGCGTCGGCTTCGCGGCGGGCGATCGCCTGTGGCTCGTCGGTGACCTGGTCAACCGCGGCACCGGCTCGCTCGAGGTGCTGCGCCGCGTGCGCGCGCTCGGCGATCGCGCGACCGTGGTGCTGGGCAATCACGACCTGCACCTGATCGGGCGCGGCTTCGGCGTGGCGCCGCGCAAACGGCGCGACACGCTCGAGCCGGTGCTGAGCGCGCCCGACGGCGCGGCGCTGTGCGATTGGCTGCGGCACCAGCCGATGCTGCACGTCGAGCGCGAGTGGGTGCTGGTGCACGCGGGCCTCTTGCCGTCGTGGAGCGTGGCCGACGCCGAGCGCGAGGCGCGCGCGGTCGAGCGCGAATTGCAGTCGACGGGCGCGCGCGAGTTTCTCGCGGTGGCGCGGCGCGAGCCGGAGGCGGGCGTGCGCTGGACGCCGTCGCTCGCCGGATTTCAGCGCGTGCAGAGCGCGCTGTGGGTGCTGTCGCGCGTGCGCACGCTGCGCGCCGACGGCTCGCTGTGCCTGGCGTACGACGGTCCGCCCGACGGCGCGCCGCCCGGCTGCCGCCCGTGGTTCGCCGCCGCCGATCCGTCGGGCGCGCCGGCGCGCCGGGCCGGCGCGACGGTGGTGTTCGGCCACTGGTCGGCGCTCGGCCTGCACGTCGGCTCGAACGCGATCGGCCTCGACACCGGCTGCGTGTGGGGCCGCTCGCTCAGCGCGCTGCGCCTCGACGATCGAATGGTGTTCAGCGAGCCGGCGGCGGCGCGCGACCTGGTGAACGAATGAGACGAACGATCGGCGCGCTCGAGCTCGGCTACGAGACGCACGGCGACGGGCCCGCGCTGCTGCTCCTGCACGCGTTCCCGCTCGACCGCCGCATGTGGAGCGAGACCGCGCGCGCGCTCGCCGGACGCGAGCGGGTGATCGCGCTCGACTTTCGCGGCTTCGGCGAATCGGCGCTCGGCGCGGAGCCGGTGACGCTCGAGGCGCTGGCCGACGACGCCGCGCGGCTGCTCGACGCGCTCGGCGTGCCGATGGCGACGGTGCTCGGGCTCTCGCTCGGCGGCTACGTGGCGCTGGCGTTCGCCGCGCGCCACCCGGCGCGGCTCGGCCGGCTGGTGCTCGCCGACACGCGCGCCGGCGCCGACTCGCCCGACGGCAAAGGCGCGCGCGACGAGGGCATCGCCAAGGTGCGCGCGCACGGCGCGGCGGCGTTCGTCGAGCCGATGCCCGCGCGCCTGCTCTCGCCGCGCGCGAGCGAGACGCTGCGCGCCGAGGTGCGCGCGCTCGGCGCGTCGCAAGCGCCCGAGGCGATCGCCGCCGCGCTCGCCGCCATGCGCGATCGCCCCGATCGCTCGGCCGAGCTGGCCCGCATCGACTGCCCGACGCTGGTGCTGGTCGGCGCCGACGACGCGCTCACGCCGCCCGCCGAGGCGCGCGCCCTCGCCGCCGCCATCCGCGGCGCGCGCCTGGTCGAGATCG
>Ga0070741_10008667_pt1 | contig 20229 bp, 33 predicted proteins | sample Coa_R1_4_FD_66440 | JGI IMG/M metagenome (GOLD analysis project Ga0070741, IMG submission 66440) | Surface soil microbial communities from Centralia Pennsylvania, which are recovering from an underground coalmine fire - Coalmine... | ecosystem: Environmental > Terrestrial > Soil > Unclassified ...
ACGGCCGACGCGCATATTTCGCAGCTCGGTACAAGCGCGAACTCGATAAATCGAATACCACAAGCCAGAGGCTGTCTGCCGGCGTGCACGGTGTGCTGTCCCCGATGTTGCCGACAAGGGGACCCCGGACCACCACGATAAGTAAGGGGTGGCTAGCGTCAGCGGCAATTGCACGGCACGGAGTCGACCAGCAGCCTCAACACGTAACCGCCCCGCCGTCTGGTGCTCCAGCGGCGGGTGCGGCTCGGGCTTTCCATTTCGTCGATACACATAGGGCCTCGGGCCGGGAGCGGACTGATCAACCGCAAACCGGTGCTCAAGTCATACGCGACACGGCGTCCGGAAGCGTCCGTGTCCCAGTAGCGGACCCGGCTGCGACGGCAGCGGACACCCGGCCGGCTTCCGGGAGCGAGGCCCGCCATAGCGAGAGCAACGTCACTGCGGGCGTGGGGTGCTCCCCCGCCCGCGGCGGCGAGGTTAGGCGCTGATGGGCGAGCACACGACAATCAGTTGGACGCACCACACTTTTAATCCCTGGTGGGGTTGTACAGAAATCAGTCCTGCGTGCGACAACTGCTACGCGCGCGAATGGGCAAAGCGCTTCGACGTGAAGTGGGGCACCGGTCAGCCCCGCCGCCCAGCGAGCGAGCGCACGTGGGCCGAGCCGCTGCGCTGGAATCGTGCCGCTGAGCGCGCCGGCGAGCGTCGCCGTGTGTTCTGCGCGAGCATGGCCGACGTCTTCGACAACGAAGCACCCGACGACCTTCGCGAACGGCTGTGGGCACTGATCCGCGCGACTCCACACCTCGATTGGCTATTGCTGACGAAACGCATCGGCAATGCGTTGAAGATGCTGCCGGCCGACTGGTGGTTCAACTATCCGAACATCTGGATCGGCGCGACGGTCGCCACGCAGGAGGAAGCGGATCGCGATGTCTGTAAGTTGATCCAGACGCTCGCGCGCGTGTGCTTCTTATCGATCGAGCCGATGCTCGGGCCTATCGATCTATCGCAATGGATGGGCATAGAGCACGGCACCGGCTTCCCGCTCCCGTGGAATGCAGGAATAGATTGGGTCATCGCTGGCGGCGAGAGCGGTCGCCACGCGCGGCCGGCACAGCTCGACTGGGCGCGTTCACTTCGCGATCAGTGTGTCGCTGCGCGCGTCCCTTTTCACTGGAAGCAGTGGGGCGAATGGGTGCCGCCCTCCGCTTTGCCCGACCACCCTTTTAAAGATTTGCCGCCCGAGATCGCGAATCCGCACGCGATGATGCGCGTCGGCAAGGAAGTCGCCGGCCGCTCGCTCGACGGCCGCATCTGGGATGAATTTCCGAGGCTCGCGCAATGAGCAATGGCTCGCCCCATCACCACGATCGCATCGACATCAGCGTGTGGCTCGATCGCGAGGCCGCGGATTGCATCAAGTCGGCCCCTGAGCGCGCACATCGATTGCGCGAGGCCGCCACGCTCATTCGCACTCAGCGCGCCAACCTCGTCGCAGCGCGCTTCCAAGGGCAACGTTTGGCACCGCGCAGAGCCTCGGAGCGCAGGAAATGATCGACGACGCAGTCATCGAATCCTTCCGCATGAAGCGGGAAGAATGCCGCGAACGACGCGCGGCGAATCGCGAGGCATCGCCGCAACTGCTGCGCGAAGCCGGTATCGCGTTCACGGTACATAGCCACGGCGTCCATCTGATCGTCGACAAGCGATACGACTTCTGGCCAGGGACCGGCAAATGGAAGCCGCGCAGCGGCGGTGCCGGCGGACGCGGCGTCCGCAATCTGATCGCGCGTATTCGGGCGCTTGCGAATGAGCGAGGCTCAGCATGAAAGTCGTGCTCACGCGTCCGCAGATCGACGACATGAGTGCCCCACTTTCCCCCACTGCGCGGCCAATCTTGATGAGCGCGCCGATGGTGCGCGCGCTGCTCGCCGGTACGAAGTCTCAAACGCGCCGCGCGTTGAAGTACCAACCAATCGACATCATTCCGATGCCGAAGGCGCCCGATCGCGAGTGGGTCATTCTTGAGCAACGAGAACCGGAGCCCAAAGGCAAGCTCATTCGTTGCCGATTTGGCGTGCCCGGCGATCTGCTGTGGGTGCGCGAGTCATGGCAGCACGCTCCGCAGAAGTATTGCTCGTGCCCGCAGCCATCCGAGGCCTCGCCCTGCGATGACTGGAGCGAGGGGACCGGCTGCCAATCGAATCGCGGCGAAGTGATCTACGCGGCGGATGGAGTGACCGCGCCGCGCTGGCGCCCTTCGATCCATATGCCCCGCCGGGTCTCGCGTCTCACGCTGACGATTACGAGCGTACGCGTCGAACGATTGCAGGACATCAGCGAGGCGGATGCGAAGGCCGAAGGTATCGAGCGTTGCGAAGGCGAAGACGGCTGGAAGCTGTACGGGCCGCTCGGTCGGGCCATCAAATGCCTCGACGCCCGATCCTCCTATCGCTCGCTTTGGGAAGAGATCAACGGCAAGGGGTCATGGGCGGCGAATCCTTGGGTATGGGTCATCGCGTTCCGCCCCGAGCTGCGCAACGTCGATGAAGTGCCGAGGGCTGCGGCATGAACACTCGCCCGCTCTGCGTCGACATCTGCGAGGACGGCCTGCGGTGCGCGCCTGAATGGCCACATTGCGCGAACACGCATCTGTGCACTCAAGAACGGCACTGCTTCTGGCGAGCATTCCATCAGATTCCAAGCAATCAGATGCGCGCGACGGAATCGTCTGCGCAGTGCGCGCTGCCGCTGTGACCAGCATTCACGCGGCCAGACAGCCGCAAGGGGGATGACATGTTGATCCTGACCAGGAGAACAGGCGAGACGGTAATGATCGGAAACGAGATCACCCTGACCGTGCTCGGCGTCAAAGGCAATCAGGTCCGCATCGGCATCAATGCGCCGAAGAGCGTGCCGGTGCATCGTGAGGAGATATACGAGCGCATCAAGCGCGAGCTGCAGGGCGATGTGAATGGCAATGTCGACGAGGCGGCGACGCGCAAGGTGGAGTTCGCGCGGTGACGAAGCTCGCCATTCCAGACGCCGCCCTAGCTCAGCACGTCATTGCCCTCGGCAAAACAGGCTCGGGCAAAAGCTCGAAGCTGCGCTTGATCGTCGAGAAACTGCTCGATCTGCAGGTACCGACGTGCATCGTGGATCCGAAGGGCGATTGGTGGGGTCTCAAATCCTCGGCCGACGGCAAGCACGCCGGGTATCCGGTCGTGATTTTCGGCGGCGAGCACTGCGACGTGCCGCTCAATTCACACGCCGGCGCGCACGTCGCCGAGCTCGTCGCGACTGGCAACCGTCCCTGCATCGTCGATCTCGGCGGCTGGATGATCGGCGAGCGCACGCGCTTCTTCATCGACTTCGCGGCCGCACTCTTTCGACTCACGCGCGGCCCGCGGCATCTGGTGATCGACGAAGTCCACAACTTCGCGCCGCAAGGAAAGGTGCTCGATCCGGACGCGGGCAAGATGCTGCATTGGGCGAATCGGCTAGCGAGCGAGGGGCGCGGCAAGGGACTGACGATCATCGCGGCGAGTCAACGCCCGCAGAAAGTTCATAAAGACTTTCTCACTTCATGCGAGACATTGATCGCAGGCCGAGTGATCCACAAGCTCGACCGGGATGCGATACGGGATTGGATCGACGGGTGCGCTGATCCGACGCTCGGCAAGCAGGTGCTCGGCGAGCTCGCAAACATGAAGCGCAACGAGGCCTGGGTCTGGTCGCCAGAGATCGATTTCGGCCCCGAGCGCATTGCGTTTCCGATGTTCAAGACGTTCGACTCGTTCCAGCCGCAGGCGGCCGATGCCGCGAAGCTCAAAGGCTGGGCCGAAGTCGATCTCGAGGAAGTGAAGACGAAGCTAGCGGCGGTGGTCGCAGAGGCTGAAGCGAACGATCCCGCCGTGCTGCGCAAGCAACTAGCGGAGCTTCAGCGGCAGTTGAAGGCAAAAGGCGCGCCCACGCCCGAGGATCTGAAGGCAGCCGAGCAGCGCGGCTTCGAGCGTTCCAACGCACTCGCCATCGAAGCGCAGAACGCCCTGCTCTCGAAATTGCAGCTCGACTTCGAGTCCGCGCTGGATGGTCTGCGCAAAGCGTTCCTAGCCACGCTTGGCGGCGCCCGCTCGGAGAACCCGGTACGCAGAGTCGAAGGACGCCGCCCGGCGGAAGCCTTTCAGGAGCGCCGAACCGGAACTGCGCCGAGCCTTCCTCGTGCACGGCAGATTGACGGGCGGGCGCCGATCAACGGCGCGAGCGAGGACATCGGCTCAGGCGGAAAACATCGCATCCTCGTCGCGCTGGCTCAGCAGGGCCGGCCAACCGATCAGCGCCGACTCTCGCTGCTGACGGGCCTCTCATCGCGCAGCGGAACGTGGAGTACCTACCTCTCGTCGCTTCGACAGTCTGGCTACATCGAAGGCCGTGAGGCGCTGTCGATCACGCCGGCGGGACTCGCGGCGCTCGGCTCGTTCGAGCCATTACCGACCGGGCCAGAGCTCATCGAATACTGGCGCCGCCGTCTCGGCGAGAGTGGCAAGCGCGCGATCTTCGATGCGGTCATCGACGCTTATCCTAGTCACATCGATCAGGAGGCTGTCGCATCAGCCGCAAGCCTATCGGCGCGAAGTGGCACATGGAGCACCTACCTCAGCGAGCTTCGCGGACTCGGATTGATCGAAGGGCGCGGTGAACTGCGCGCGAGTGAGGACTTGTTCGCATGAGCACCGACGAGTGCCTCAAGCCGCCGAGCGGATTCGCTCACGGACTACGCACGCGAAAGGTGCGTGTCGAGATCGATGTCCCTATCGACCTGATGCCGGATGAGCACGGGCATCCGAGCCTATTCATCATTCAGCAGTGCCTCGGCGTGGCGTGCAAGGCGCTCGTCGAGCACATCGCGGGCGAGCACACCGAGTGGTACATGGAGAACTGCGGTGACTAACAGTCCCACTGACCTTGACCTCGCCACTCGCCTGCACAACTACGGCACGGCCGAATGGATTCGGCGCGATCAACCGGACGAGAAGCTGCGCGTGGCTCAGGCGTGCGTCGATGCGCTCGATGCGATCCAGAAGCGCGACGCCGAGACCGAGCGTCTGCGCGATCTGCTGCGTTCATGGAGCGTCTACAACGTCGGTTCGCGCGAACTGATGGAACAGACGAAGGCCTATCTGGCGTCCATTCCAATGCGCGAGGCTCGTTCCTCAAATGAGCAGGGCAACGAGCGCTGGCTGCGCGAGACGTGGGAGATGATCGAGGCGAACGCCAAGGAAACCGATCAGGGACACCGTATTAGTCTTTCCCCGCTGGGATGCGCCGCGCTGATTGAGGAGCGACGCCATACTCACGAGACGTCGGCAAGGCATCCGGACTGCGCGGCCGGGTGCTTCCTGAAAAACGCCGACCGCATTACGCGCGAGAACGCCGAATTGCTGGCACAGATGGCGCGTGATTCGCAGTCGAAAACAACCGACGAGCCTGCGGTCACCAAGAGGCGAATCACTTGACGCGCGTGCTCGAAACGATCGAGTGGTTCGATCCGCGCGAGCAGCTGCCCGACGCCGACGCGGTCGTGCTCGTGCGCGCTCCAGCGAAGGACGAGCCGGTGTGGCTCGGCTGGTACGACGGCGTGTACTGGTTTTGCGTCGACGGCAGCGAATACGAGGAAGGCACCGTTACGGGATGGGCCGCGATACCGTCGGGCGAGCCGGATTCTGATTCAGCCCCTGCGAGGCGCGCGCCGTGATCGCTTGGCTGCGCTCCTTATTCAGCAGTTCGTCGCCGAAGCCGCGCGAACTGATCAAGGTTTCGTATCTCGATGCGGACAGACTGATTCGCGAGGATCCGCGGTGGCGGATCGCGCCCGAGGAAGATCACAACGCCAACCGCGCGTGGGTCTATCTGGAGCGAGACGCGGAAACCGTGACGGGTGATGCATGACGAAGGGTGAACTGCTGCGCGTGCTCGATCCATTCATGGACGAAACCGAGATCGTCGTATGGGTACAGGGTCAGGGCGAAGCGGAGATTCTGAAGACGTCCTACGTTCCGGCGAAGGATAAAGCCGCATTCGTGCATCTCGTCGCGCGACGCGCTCACCCCACGACTGGTGAATCACATGGCGAATGAAGTCGAGCGGCCGATCTGGAAGGCCGCCGTCGCCGCTACGAAGCGTTACTTCAAAGGCGATTGGCACTCCGTGTACGCGCAGCACTACCGCACGGGCTACATCATGGGCTATCGCGCCGGATTGCGGCTCGGCAAGAAGCGACCCGCTGAACCACAGTCGGCGGAACCGCGATGAGCGGCACTCCTGCGAAATCAAAAGGTCGCCAACAACCCCGCTTGCGGGCGCTACCGTCCATTGGCGTGCCCGATCCGGCGGCCGTGCTACCCTTGCTCAAGGGGCTTCTGCAAAAACGGCAAGAACGTGAACGCGAACAAGAACGCCGCGACCTATCGCAGGTCATCAAAGGATAGGAACGACGTCTCGCCGGCTGCGCAGCAGCGCAAGCTGGAAGACCTCGCGCGCGAACGCGGTCTCATGACCGTCGCGGACTTCGTGGACGTATTGGAGTCGGCATCGGAAGAAGAAGAGGATCGCTCCGATTGGCCAGGATGGGTTGAGCTGACAACGGCATTGCAGAATCCTCGACGCGGTTGGAATCACCTCCTGATCTACGATACGTCACGCGTTGCGCGACGGCGGCACATCGCAGCCGCATTCAAGCATCGCGCGAAAAAGCTCGGCGTCACGATCCACTTTGCGACGATCCCGCAAGACCTTGACCCGATTGCGGAGGTATTCCTCGAGTCGATGTTCCATGCGTACGACGAGGCCCACTCGCTGATGTGCCGGCAAAAAGGCCTCATGGGGATGGCGGAGAACGTGAGGCGGGGTTGGCGGGCGGGCGGCCGGGCGCCGATGGGGTATCGGCTCGAACATCAATCGACTGGCGTCATTCGAGACGGTCGGCCCGTGATGAAGTCGAAGCTCGCGCTCGGCCCCGATGCGGAGCGGATCCGCGCGTATTTGAAGGGCCGCGCAGTAGGCCTACCGCGCGCGAAACTTGCGCGCGACATCGGGCTCAAATGCAATCCATCGAGCCTGATCGGTATTGAATGGAACGCGTTGACCTACGCAGGTCACGCAGTCTGGAATGTTCACGCAGAACCAGGCAAGGGAGCGAAGCGACGCCCGCGTGAGGAATGGATCATCCAGCGCAACACGCACGAGGCATTGATCACGGATGTCGAAGCGGAAGCGATCCTCACCGCGCTGACGAATAGCCGAGTGGGCCAGGCGGTTTCGAAAGCGAAAGCCGCGATGTCCGACTATCTCCTAACCGGCATTCTGTTCACCTCGGACGGTAGACCTTGGACGGGCAAGAGCGGCGTGTACTACAAGTTACGTCGCTCGGAGCAAGGGCCAGGTCGTTTAGTGAAATGCGAGCTCGTCGATCAGGCAGTGCTCGCTCAGGTGACGTCCGACATGCGATCCGACGCCTTCCTTGAAAAGCTCATCTCGATGAGTCGCGAAGCGGGACTCATGACCGATCCCGGGAAACCGATCCGCGAACAACTTGCCAAGCTGGAACGCGAGAAGCATCGAGCGGCAGAGCTCGCTCTGACGGTTGAAGATGGCGGGACGTTCACCAGGATCATTGAGGAGCGATCTCGCCAGATCGAGGCGCTGCGCGCCGAGTTGGCCGCCATCAAAGCAGACTCGACCCTCAGCGAGATGATCCGCGCCCTCACGCCGGCGAAGCTCCGCGAACTGCTGATGGAGCTTGGGGGGCCTCGGGCGGCGCTATCTCACATGGCCGAACGAGTAGTGCTCGAGCCCGATCTGAACACGTTCCAAGTGCACTATCGCGCCGCTTTGGGCCTATCCGTGGTATCGCCTTGGGGACGCCAAGGATTGGCCCCGGTGTTTGTCAAGGCGTTGCGCATCGCCTGAGCGCGGAATCCACGCGTTACCAGACAATGCTGCAACTTCTACAAGGAGCGCTTCAGCTAGGCTCCGACGGCTCGGGCATTTGCGCCCGTCCGGCAGCCTGGCGATAGGTCATTCGCTATCGGCGATGTGATCGCGATCGTCCCCGCCCGCGTCGATGCTTTTCCACTCAGCCTCGCCGCGTGGATTACACGAGCACGGCACACCCGGACCCGCACAGCCGTCGTGCCCGAACGGGCGATCCGAATGCTCCTCGCATAGCCAGCCAGTTCCCTGGCAACGTTGGTGCCCTCGGACGAGCTCAGACACATCGCTGCTTTGCTTGGCCACTCGCCGAGTGTTGCATCGAATCGGCCGCCGCGCCGGGCCGGAGATGATTGCCTTCAGGTCCTCATCAGGTATGCGCGACATACAAGGTCTGACTGCCGTGGCGCGGAAGGTTCCGGTGTTCAAGATCGGCAACGCCTTCTGGATCGCGGCGGTTCCCGCGCGCGGCATGACCGCTCGGCGCGTACAGGGCTGTTGAATTTCCTCACTGGATGGACGTAAGGCGCCGGGATAAGGAACGATGCAACACGCATGGAAACGCACGGCCAAATCATCATCGACACGATTCGGCAGACGCTGGAACACCGACACACGATCGAGACGTGGTGCCCGCGATGCGCGACTTCGCGACCGGATCTGGACCTGCCGCGGCTCGTGCGAGAAGGCCACGGCAACCAACGCGCCCGCGATCTGTTCATCCACTGCGAGCAGTGCCAGACGCGGTTGCTTTACACGCTGCGGCCGCCGAGCCGGCATGCGAAGTCCTAAGAGGCTCGCGCTCGCGATGCGACTCGGAGCAGAATCTGCTGATGACGAATCTCGAACTCGCTCGGCGCTACATTCAGGACCACAACGCAAATGAGCGGTGGTCGCCATTTGATGGCCCGGAGTGGCGGGCCATCGAGATGTTCGCCAACTGGCTGGACTCGCGCAATTCGGACGAACCGTCAGTCGAACTGCCCGCAACTCTGACACCTGAGCAGGCTGAAAAGATCGCTGATCCAAGAAGCCCGATAGGCTGGGCGCGCGACCACTATAAGTGAACCGGACGGGTAACTGATGTGCTCAGTGAAGAAGCTGGTGAAGTGCGGCGACCCAGGTACGAGGTTCGCGGGCTACGCGTTGACCAAACCACAAGACGGACCGCACGCCGTATGGGTCGAGTTTCAGTGCACCCGCGCCGACGCGCATCCTGTCAACGGTAGCGAGCACTGGTACGAGCATGACGGAGTGCGGGTGACATGGTCGATCCCGGCTGACGCTGTATGGATGGCGGAAAGCAACGCAGAGAGAACCGAGCCGAACCGGAACGATGACGAAGAACGCTGCGGCGTGAACCAGCTCGCCGACATCCATCTCTCGAAGTGAACGGCGCTCGCTGGGCGGGAATGCCGCTCCCACTTCCGTCGGCGTTCCGGCCTGGCGGGCGCCGTTCGGATATCAGGTCGTGAGGAACATCGAGTAGCGCCGGCAGAACTTCAGGAAGGTCGTCTTCAGCGCCTTCGCCATCGCCGGCACTTCGGTTAAGTCGAGTCCGCGGCCGCCGGTCTCGAGCGCAGACATCGTCTGCTGATCCCAGCCCATTGCCTTGGCCACCTGCTCCTGAGTCAGCCCAGCTTCCTTTCGGCAGGCGATAACCGTCAACTTCAGGGCGACATGAGCCTTGCTTCGTAAGACCGCGGGCACGTTCCGACGCTTCCAAACGGGGAGCGTCAATGCTCGCGAATGCCGTGTGAGACACGATTAACGTGTGGCTCACAAGAGTTTCTTGTATCTTAGTTCGCAACCCTGACACCCGCACCTTTCGGCGTACGAAGCACCGAGGGGCGGCCACGACTTATATGAACAACGGGAGAGGCGAAGATGCTGAGGCTGTTCCAACGAGACGGGACGATCGTTGAGGTGCGCGAGCCGATAGTGCTCGCACCGGAGAAATTGAGAGAAGACGCTTCACGCGAACCGCGCAGCGCCACACGCTCGAATGGAAAGAGGCGCGCCGGGATCGGATGCAGTAAGGCCTGGATCAGGCGGGCAAAGAAGGCGGTCGCGAAGGTGATGGTCGGCGGGATCGCGCTGGCCACGCTGCTCAGCGCGCGCCCCGCGGCGGCCGACAGCCTGCAGAGCGTTCCGGAGACGTTCAACGAACGTTATTTCATCGCGATTTTCTGTGATGCGACGATCGGTCTTCAGGCATCGGATGCGGCACGCGCAGCTGCGGCCCGTTTCATCGCGCGCTACAAGCCCAATCTCGATTGCGAGAAGGAATACGTGCCCTCGCTCGTGAGCACGTACGGCGATCGGCGCGACGGCGCAAAGAAGAAATGAAGTGGTGGAATGTCGCCACGATGCTCATCGTCGTGGCGCTACTGGGAATAGTGTGGCTGGCGATGCGCCCGGTGGACTGGGCGCGTCGATGGTGCTCGCATGATGGAACTGAGCAACTTCACGCTTCTTGCATTCCTCGGCGGACGGCGCAAGCAATGCCGAACACCAGCGAAGGCAATGGCCACGCGCTCGATGGTGATCCTCGGAATCATTCTGATTCGGCGCGGGTCGGCATTCAGGGCAGCGGTCGCTGGCGAGATTAATGCGGAGGAATATTTGCGGCTGGAGGGTCTGTGGGGCCACTAAGGGAGGTGTGCGATGGCAAGGGCCGAACAGATGGGAGGCATGGCGGGCGCACCGCTGGGCGTGATGCTCGCGATGGTGGTGGCGTCGGTGACTTTGTGGGGAGCTGCACAGCCCGCGAATCGGACGCGACCCGCAGCGGCGCGACCTGCAGCTCAGAAGGAACTCGTCGCTTTTGGTTGCCAATGCGACGACGGCACCACATGCATCGTTGTGCCGCATGCCGAGCGCGTGCCGTGGCCGCCGGTCGGCGCCAGAGCCGCGAGCACGATAGAGGACGACGATGGTCATCCGATCGGGCTCGTATGCTGGCACGCCGATCATCTGGTCATTTGGAAGATACCGGCGCAACAAACGTGAATGTATCGGGCCGCTCGCCTTCCTCACCCCTATCGCGCTTACCTGGCACGGAACGCGATGAGTCGGGCGGGCGGCCCGTCCTTCTAGGCTCCTTTCGCCTTGGCGATCGCCGCGACGAGCTCTTCGCGCGCCCTGTCGTCATCGGATTGGATCGCCGCCCATTCTTCCGGAAGCAGATCGCGACTCTCGCTTTGCGCACGAGCGACTAGGCTTGAGATCGCGGTAGCGCGGTTGAGCAGTGCCAACGTCAGATCGATCGCAGCGAGTACGCCTTGTGTAGTGCTCGTCATGTTTGCTTGCTCCTTAGATAGGCCTGGAGATTGGTCAGAATCGCCGTCGCGAGTAGGAGCTTCGAGTCGGCGCCTTTCGGATCGGAATCTAGCAACGACTTCGACGCATCCAGTAGCGTTCGCGCCTGGTCAGTGAGCTTCAGAGCCTGCTCAGCGTCCGAGGCGCTCAACGTGCCGGCCGTCAGCTCCTGAGTCGCGGTCTGGCGGATGGCGGTCATCACGCCGTAGCCGTACGCGAGTCGATCGGACAGGCTTTTCGCCGGAGCGATGCCGAGCGAAGAGCATGCGGTCACAAGGACACAGAGAGCGAATGCGAGGACGTAGCGAGGTTTCACTTGGGTGTCTCCGGTGCAGGGGCGGGAATCGGTGGTGTGTCGGCGGGCGTCTCGCGCTGCCGCTGATAGAAGAAGCCGGCCTGTTGCGTGACGATCGTTCCGAGCACGCCGAGCATCGTGTAGGCGAGCTTCTCGGAGGTGCCGTCGAGGTGCGCCCATCCGAGCACGATCACGAACAGCAGGCCGATGAAGCCCGCGAGTGCGAGCGTGAAATGCAGAATCTGTGCGAGGGCGAGATGCCCCGCGAGCTTCGTACTCATGGTTCTTCTTTCTCCGCAGGAATTCGGAATCGCACTTCGAACCAGACGCCTTCGCAGGGCGGCTTCTCGGGATCGGTGATCGGGCCGTGGCAGATGGGATGCGCACAGAAGAGCGCGCCGTCCGCTGTCTCATCCATGTGGCGACAGGCGGCGCAGTCGTTCACGAGCGGCTACGCGGTCGGATCGTATTTCGCTTTCAGTCGCGCGAGCTCGGCGCGCTCTCGCCGCTCGAGTTCTGCGGCGGCATCCGCCCGCGCCTGCTCTTCTTTGGCTGCACGTTCCTGGTGCCACGCTTCTTGTAGCGACGGGCCCATCGGTTCGCCGTCGGGCTCCCAGGTGAATTCCTTCAGATCGAAGTGCGCGCCGCAGCGGCAACAGAATGTCCCACTGTAGAAGCGAGGATTGCGCGCGTAGGTCTCAGCGATCGACAGAGCCATCGTCGTGACGGCTCCGCATCGCTTGCCGGCGCGCTCGACTTCTTCCTTCGTGAAGAATCGACCAAGCGACTTGCTCCCCGGTGGAAACTCGACGTATTTGATAAACGGCGGCTCGTCTGCTGCCCACCCGTATCGCTTCAAATCCTCCGGCGTAAGGTCGCGTGTGCCGGCGGGCAACGGCGATGCTCCAACGTGGAGATAGCTGCGCCGAACCGGCTTCACGAATCCCTTCGCGCGCTCCTCCGGAGTCAGCACGACGTAACCTTCCTGTTGGCCATCCGCGCGGATCTTCGTGTGGCTGCGGTCGTCCGGCACCGGGCGGCCGTCGGTGAGTTGCACGCTGCTCATGACTTCTTTTTCAGTTCGAAGTGGAAGACGCCGTCGCGGACGGCGAACATCACGATGTCGTGGCCGGTCGCATCGACTTCTGCCACGGGGATATCGACGGCGCCGTTTACGGCCAACCGCTTGAGCAACACGATCATCAGCTGATCGCGGAAGTTCTCGAGCACATCGTGATGAGGCACGCCCGGATCAATAGCGCGCGCCATGTCTCTGCCTTGGCCCATGATTCAACCCTCCGCGAATCTCATGATGCGAACTGCCCGCTGCGCAGCTGCTCAGCAACCTTCTCTGCGCGCACCGGCGTCTGCTTATGCCAGGCGGAATCAAGCGCCTCATCGTGCGCGGTCTGCCAATCGCCCGCCCGAATAGCGGCGAGCATCTTGCGAAACCCGGAGAGCTTGTCGAAGCCCATCTGATAGGCCATCTCCACGACCGCGTTCTGACGCGCGTCGTTGAGCGAGGGCCAAAAATCGAACGCCTGCGCGCACTGTTCCTCGACCTCGAGCAGGCCTTTTCTCATCAGCCAGGTCGCTCCGTCCTCGCTGATCGAGACGGCGATCAGGCCTTCATCGAGCAGATGACGCCACTCCATCGCGCTCAGCGGATTCGTTTCGAGACAGCGCCCTTTGCCGAAGGTCCAGAGGTTCCGCGTATCTTTGTAGGGATGCGGTTCGAAGCCCTCATGTCCTGATGTTGAGGCGGCAAGGCGTGCATCGTCGGTCATGAGCCTCGCTCCCGCCGCCAGCTGCCGCTGGCATCCTTCAATGGGTCATCGCCCATGCGATCGCGGATCACGGCGACCTGCGTTCGGATCGTTGCCAGCGCATCCCCGACCAAAGTTCGGTGCAACTGCGTCTGCTCGCTCTGTCGCTCCATCATGTCCTTCAGGGCGTCGAGCTTCTCGCTGTGCTCACCGGAGCGTCGCTCGATATCGCCACGCACATCATCGATCGACCTTTCGACGCGCTTATTTCTCTCCATGCAAATGCGCTCGTGCTCATCGCGTGTGAGCATTGAGCCGAGCTTGCGCTCGATCCTTCGAACCCATGCGTAAATTGCACCCAGGATTGGCACTGCGATACCTCCGCCGAGTGCGATCCAGTCGCCTGTATTCACCTCGTTGACCCCATCGCGCCTTATGTAGTTGTGCAGAGGAAAGCTCCTACGGGATGCAGGTATGCTCCCGCACCTGAATGGAGGCACCATGAAAAGGACGACGATCCTTATCGCCGCGCTCGCGGCATCGAACGTTGTGCTCGCGGGCGTTCTGATATGGCAGCAGCTCGCGCCCAAGCCGGAGATCTACGTCGACCACCTGGAGGACCTACGCCTCTCCGTTGAGACGGACGGTTTGCTACGCGCGCAGTTGGGCGACTCTCGAAACCACACTGCTGTGCATCTCGCGTTCACGCCTCACGGCGCGCTGCAGTTTCATCACGAGATGGGCCGCATGTTCGTGCTGATCGAGCAGGAAGCAGCGAAGAGAGCTAGAGATCGGCGCGGAGTGCCGCGATCTCCTGATCGATCGCTTTGAGGCGCGGGTCGGAGTCGGCGAGCAGCTCGCGCACACGACGCGCCTGAGCGGCTTCCAGTTCTTGGATTCGCGCCAACGCTACGAGCCGCTTGCGTTGCTTCTCTGCCGCTGCCGCAGAGAGCTGCCACCGCCGTGTCTTGTCGTTCCACTCGTGATCGCCGGTGGGCTGTGGTGGTTGCCAATCCACCACCTGTTTTGTGTCCGTATCTACTCGGCGCGATAAATGGTCATGTTCGCCCTCTATCGCTCCATGTCCTTCTGGGATATTGCGGTCGATGGCAGACGCATCAGTGGCCGAGAACGCCCGGCCTGCGAACTGCCCGTTATCTAGGCGATACAGTGACCACGTTCTGATCATTTCTTGATCGCCTCCACCTGGAGGCTGGCTTCCGAGATGGTGAGATGCGTCCCAACCGTATCCGCAGAGTTGGCGAAGAGCTGAAAGGTGGGCGTATCACCCACCGCCACCGCGTATTCTTTCTGAGCTGAGCATCGCAACTTGCCCTGAGTGGCCGTCACATTCGCGTTGCCCGTGCCACTGCTGTATGTGGGCGAGTAGATGAACGCAGCGCCGCCGAAGGATCCTGAGTTCACATTCAAATCGAATATCGCGGTTACGATCGCGGTGTATGCGAACTTCGCGGTGGGCATGTTGATGGTGATGACCGCAGTCGGCGAGAACCCCACGTCCTGTGTGGTTAAAGTAGAGAGCGTCACATCCGTTGCGGCATGGTCGCCAATCTGCGCCGTGTCGGCCACCGCCAAATTTGTGGTGGGGCCAAAGCGTAGCGAGTTGACGCCGCAGCCGGGCTGATAGAAGGACGAGTCCATGAAGAGCGTAAGACCAGCCACCGCAACCGTACGGATGAGCACGCCATCCACGTAATAGCGCACGTTGCTCCCGTCATAGGTAATCGCAAAAACCGTACTCGTCGTGTAGTTGCCACTGGTGATAGCAGATCCGCTTTCTCGAATGTCGTACACCCCGCCTGCCGCCGCATAAAAGGCGTAATCCAGACTGGTGTAATTGCTGTCAGCAGTGGGGTCGGTGTTGAGGCCGACCATCAGATAGCCTGTGTCCTGATTTGATTTAAAGGACACATGGCAAGTTGGATAGCCAACGATCGAATAGACGTCGCTGTCCCAATTCGCACTGCCCCCTTCTTTGATGACGTTGGCGTCGCTGACCTTGCAGTTTCCGCGCGCAATGAAGGGCGAGGGCGTGGCGCTCGTCAACTGACCGAACGATACGTCGAGCGCCGTCGACGGCGTATCGCGGAATGACGAATCCATAAAAAATGTCTTGCCCGGATCGAACCGTTCCAACATCAGTGCGCCGTCACGGTAGAAACGCACCCACTGCCCGTCGTACTTGATGCTGAATACGGTCGCCGACGTGTACTGCGACCCGCCGAAGTCGACCAAACTGCTGCCATCTTTATAGATCAGCAGCCGACCAGGACCCGTCTGCGGTCCCGCGATATACCAAGCGTAGTCGAGCGACGTGTAGTTCTGATCGGTGGTCGGATCGGAATTCAATCCGAGCATGAACACGCTCTGATTGGTGTCCGCCGCCCGGAAAGAGAGCTGGCATCCGCCCGGAAAAGACTCGGCGCTGTAGCAGTCCGAATCCCACGTTCCAGCCGAGCCGTTGGGCTTCTGAATACTGTTGCCCACGACGATGCAATTGCCACGCGCGATCAACCTCGACGTCGCCTGACTGTTGAGCGCGCCGAAGTACAGGTCGGTGAGTGTGCTGCCCGGCGTGTTGAAGCTGGAATCGAAGAAGAACACCTTGCCGGGTGCGGCCACTTCGCGCTTTAGAACGCCATCGAGGTAGTAGCGAACAACGTTGCCGTCATAGGTGATGCTGAAGACGGTGCTCGATGTGTAGTTGCCAAACGAGGCGCCGCCATTCGCCGCGGTGCCGCTCTCATAGATGATCGCATGACCAGTGGCGTTCTCCGCGTACCAGCAGAAGTCGAGTGACGTGTAGTTTTGGTCAGTCAGTGGGTCGGAATTGAGTCCCGCAAGGAAACGGCCATCCGTGGCGCATCTGAATTTGACGACACAGCCGCCCGAGTACGCCTCGATCGAGTAGCAGTCCGAGTCATACGCCGCGGAGCCGCCCCCTTTGAAAATCTTGTCGCCGACGATGACGCAATTCCCGCGCGCGACGAATGTCGCGTTTCCCGGCAGGTTCTGGCCACCGTTCGCAAGTGCGAGCACCTTCGAGTAAGAGGAGATGGTGCTGATGTCCTCCTGTGCGCCCCCATAGATGTTGTGGCTCGGGAACTTGAAGTACAGCGTTTGCCCAATGCGGCCGGGGTCAATGCGAATGCGGAACAGCGCGTCATCGAAGCGCGCCCAGCTCGTTCCGCTCGCGTGAGACGCGATGGTCGAGCCGTATTTGCCGCGTCGGATGCGCGTGCCGAGGTTGTACTGACCAGTGCCAACGAGGGTCACCGCGCTATACGCGATGAACTCGCCATCGACGTACATCAGCGTGCTCAGATTGTCGGCATCAGTGGCAGATGCAGAAACGAGTTGCAGGTTCGTGTTCGTGAGCTGAAGTTGCAGCGTGTTCGTCGTGTCAGGGTCCGTGCCGGATGCGAACGTCGATCGCAGAGTCCCGTAGCGAGCCGATCCGGCGATCCGGCCGACGCGGAAGAAGTTGACGTTGTCAGTCGACCAGTAGACATCGCAGCCGCCCCAATTGGCATTGAGGCCGGTCACCGCGATCGCGAGCTCGTAACCGCCGTTCGCGTCGACCAGCAGCGGCGGCACGGCGAAGATCAATGGAGTCTGGATGCTGCCCGGAGAGACGAAATAGTTCGCGGCATACCCCTGCGCGGCCTGCCAGTCGTAGAGAGGCGCCGACGCGGTGCCGACGAGCACTTCTTCGGCGACGATGGTGAAGAAATCTTCTTCGTCGTCATCAGTCTCGATGATGCGGACGAGCTTGTTCGAGATGCCGAGGCCCGAGTCGGTGATCGAGACAAGATCCATCGCTTCCAAGAGCGAATAGTCGGCGCGCACGCGAAAGGTGTACTCATTACGCACGTACAACTGCCGCTGCAGGATGAGCTGAGCGATCTGGCGCGCGACGTCCTTGGACGTGATCGCATGCAGATTGATGGTCTGCATGGGCCTCTCGCCATTGAACCGGATGTCGTTTTCGTCCTTGGCCTCGGCGATATCCGTGTTGTACTGATTCGACCTATTGAGGAACTCGATCCGAATGATGTTGTAGGTCTCGCTCGGCGCTCGCCGATCGACCTGGACAGGCTCTTCACCTTCCTGCGGGCAGTAATCGTCATCGGTGAACGCGAACAACGGCGTCAGGTCCGGCGTGTACGTCCTGCCGTTGCCGGTCACGGATGCATCCGCGTAGGGAACCATGCGCAGACCGATTCCCGGCGACCACACGGGCGCCGAATTGGTCATCTGCGCAAGCTCTTTGATGAAGTCGACCGCGGCGCGCTGCTGTGTCTCCGCCGGGCTGAAAAAGAAGCCCATAGCGATGCAATAGCTCTCATAGGTCGTGACGCCGACGCCCTGCAGGCCGCTATCGAGGAAGCTGAAACCCGCACCGTGATTCGCATCGGTGCAGTAGTCGATGAGGATATTGCTGGCTTCGGCGTCGTAGTTGTAGGCGCTGCCGGCGTTGAGTCCGTAAACCTCGAAGGTGAGATTCGGCAGACCCGCGGAGCCGCCGAGTTGGAAGTTGCCGGCGGCAACGTAGGCGGTGTGATCGTACGGGATGGCCTGCGACGGGAAATTCGTCGTCAGGTAGCTCCAAACCGCTTGCCCGCCGGCGCCGGTGAAGAGCGTAAAGCCGAGATCAGAGAGCGTCCGCTGTTCTTTGTCGGACCAGATCGTTCCGATGCCGACCGCGTTGATCTGACCTTCGCAGAGGATGCCGATCAGCGCGGCGCTGTAGGTGAACGTCGTGTTTCCGCCGCCGCCGCCTCCGCCTTTGCCGCCGCCCTGCTTCTGCGTGTGAGGCGTCGCTGTGAAACTGCCATACCAGCCGAGCGTCATCGGAATGCGCGTGCGCCCATACACGAGCGGCACGCAATTCCCGTAGGCGCTCTGATTCACCTGAATCGCATTCAGACGCTGGTCGGTCGTCGACTGCGTTTTTCCGCCGAACATGCCGCTCACGGAAACACGCTCCAGTAGCTATCGAGCCGTGGGCGGCCCTTCTGATCGAGGAACACCGCGGAGCGCATCTCGCACAGCTCGACATTCCCGTGCGGGCGATACGCGTGGATCACGAGCTCGTCGGAGACGACGATCGCGCCGTGTGAAGCCGTGCGGCCCATGCGATAGAGCGCGATGTCACCGAGGCCCGGTTTCTCAACGCGGCGGCAGTACTTTTCGAGGCCCGCCATATAGCGTTCCTCGTCCTGATGTAAAAACCACTCCGGTTCGTACGGGCGCGGATCAAAGTCGGGGACGAGCCCGACAGTCTGATAGGTCCGTACCAAAATCATTGCGCAGTCCACGCCGACACCCTTGATGTCGCCGAGATGGACGTATGGCGTGCGCAGCCAGGAGTAAGCCTCCGCGACCACTGCTGCGCGGAGCTCGTCGACCGTTCGTTCCGTCATGGCGTGTAGGTGCTCGGTCCGACCACGCCTGAGAATGCGGAGCCCGCTCCTGCCCCGCCTTGAGAGCCCTGCGTCGGCGCGGGGTCGCTCACGGCGCCGCCGTCGTACAGCGTTTCGGGCACGGGCACGTACGGCATGCCACGGAAGTGCGACAGATTGTTGAATGCGGGCCCGTTCGCTACGTTCGTGTTGCTGCACGCGGCCTGCGTTTTCTTGCAGCTTGGGATGATCGTGAAGGTGTCGCCGGCAACTAGCGGCGATAGCAACGGCTGGATGAGCGTCACTTGGCCGCTCCCGTTCAAGTACGCCTTCAGCACGCGCTTCACGCCGGAGTTGGCGCCGCTCGTGAAGGTGATCGTCCCGAGATCCCAGTACCCGTTGGCTTGCGTGAGGTTCGTGTTGAACTGGGTGACCGTGGGCGAGCCGCTGATGGTTCCGCTGACCTGGAATGCAGATGACAGCAGCGTGCAGCCCGCATCGAAGACGGTGTGAATACAGCCGGTCTGAATCAGGTTTCTCGGCATCGCGATGTTGAGGATTTCGGGGTCGGAGTTGACCGTGATGTCGGCGTAAAGACGGCCGGCGCGCCCACGGTTCATTCGCCCCTGAAACCACGGCACCAGGCCGGGTGATGTATCCGCCCAAGATGAAAGGAATATCTTCGACATCGTGGTACGACATCCGTCGAAGACGCCCCGGTCCACTGCGACCAAGAAGCTCGCACCGCCGAACGTTGGCGGCCCACCCGGCGCATCGGCTTGCGGGACGATTGTTAGATCGAGGCTCTGCACTTCGAGCCCGACCTTCTGCGTCACCTGGCCTCTCATGATGATGAGGCCGGTCTGATAGGTGTGCCCCGCGACGGTCAGCGCATCCTCCGCGCTCGTGAAGTACATCGTCGTGCCGCCGACGAGATCGAACTGATAGAGCTCCGCCTTGAAATATTGGCCCGTGGCGAGAATCGCCTTCGTAGCCGCCGATGCCGTTTTCATTTACAGCTTGATCGTTCGCAGAACGACGGTCTGCGTTTTCCACAGTTGCGACATGAATTGCATCAGAGGCATCTCGTCATCGTCGAAGCGACACCGGTAATAGAACGATCCGGTCCACGTGAGCGCATGCCCGGAAGTCGGAGCGGTGATGAAGTGCACGAGCCCAGTCGGGCCGAGCGTGTAGTCCGTCGTCAGCGTCTTCGTGACGCCGTTGTCCTTGATGACTGGCGAGCCATTCAGGTTCTGAATGATCTCCGAGATACCAGGTCCGCCTGCATTCTGATACGTCGCGACGAGCTGAAAGTCGTGCGTCGATCCGTCGCCTGTCCCGAAGGGCTCGTTCGTCACCGAGTTGAAGTGCGGATCCGTGTAGAGAAACGTGTCGTACTTTCCCTGCACGGCGTTGAATAGGCCCC
>Ga0070741_10008668_pt1 | contig 20228 bp, 17 predicted proteins | sample Coa_R1_4_FD_66440 | JGI IMG/M metagenome (GOLD analysis project Ga0070741, IMG submission 66440) | Surface soil microbial communities from Centralia Pennsylvania, which are recovering from an underground coalmine fire - Coalmine... | ecosystem: Environmental > Terrestrial > Soil > Unclassified ...
TATGTAGCAGAACTGTTTTTGGTTCCGCTGAACTCGCATATTGGCAACGGGCAACAAAGATGCCAACCGGGGTACCCCGGTTGTACCCGGCGGAAGACTTTTTGACCGTTGGCAGATCCCCTGCAGTTCGTTGGGAAACCAGGCGGGTGCCCCAGGTCGCGCGTTTTTCGAGACCTGGGAGCCTTCAACAACAGGGCTGGATCTTCTCTTCTTGCTGAGAGATATGTTTGGAGACCATCTGGCACGCAGAATTTACGGTGCCGGAACGCCCGGTCGGTCGCGCATCAGCTTTTCGATCTCATTGATCTCGCGCGGGGCTGGGCTGATGCGTTCTATGCCGCTTTCTGTCACTGCGTACTCATCTTCGATACGGGCGAAGGTATTGTCGTACTTTGAAACCGCAGTTTTTACTTTTGCGACAAATGCCCGGTTCTTCGGCGTATGCGGTAGCGACTCCAATCGGGGCAAACTGATGTACACGCCCGGCTCAATGACAAAGACATCGCCGCTCGAGATGACCTCATGCCTCACGTCATGCACCGCCAGCCCGACTCCGTGACTAATGTCGTGGATCATCCAGAAATTCGCCTGTTGGCAGGATCTCGGCTCCTTTCTGCAATCCGTCGCTTGCCCCGGATCGTACCTGGCGTCGGCGCTCTCGATTAACCCAAGCGCCACCAGTCCACGGGCGCGAACTGCGAAAGCGGCATCTGTCAAAACCTTCCATGGCACACCTGGTTTTGCAACCTGCTCTGCTGCAGTCTGTGCATCACGTACCAGCTGATAAATCTGCCGCTGTGTCGGCGAGTAGGTTCCGCTCACCGGAATCGTTCGCGCCATGTCTGAGGCATAATGTTTGTACTCGGCGCCGCCATCAATCATGATGAGGTCGCCGGGCGCGATGTCCGCCGAATCCTTGCTGTAGTGGAGGATCATTCCGTTCGCGCCAGCGCCGACAATGGAAGCGAAACCTGGCCGCGCGGCGCCTAACCGTTTAAACGTGTATTCCCATAAGGCCGCTACCTCATATTCATGCTGTGGTATCGGTCCTCGCATCACCACACCGTATGCCTCCGAAGTAATCGCCGCCGCGCGGCGCAGCAACGCCATCTCCGCCGGGCTACGCTTCGCCCGAAGCTGCTCGACAATTTGCCGCCCGTCCTTGATCACTACCCGCCGGTGGCGTGCCACAAAATCACGCATGAAAACGCTGCCCCGCGTTAGGGTATCAATGCCCGCGTAATCAGCGTCCTCGAAATCGGGAACCACATAGAAAGAAATTTTGGAACTGCTTAATGACGTGAGGGTAGCTTCCAATTCGCTCAAGGGACGGACGGCCATGCCCAGCAAATGCTCCAGCACGGTAGGCTTCTGCAGCCCCCAACCATAGAAATCCTGCTCAATCCAACTGGGGGACGCGACAAACAGTGTGCTCGTCCCCTTTCCCTGCCGAACCACCATGACGAAAACGGCGTCTGGCTCCTCGAAATTCGTCAGGTAGTAAAACGAAGGGAGCTGGAAGAACCCACTGAAGTCGTTCACGGGCCGGCGGCCCCCGAATGCGACGACTACCCCATCACGAATGCGGGTTGCCAGCGCATCACGGCGCGCGGCGAACTCGCCCGATGTAATCTCCTCCCTGTCAGGAGAAGTCGCGGCTGCCGGAAAACACTGACCCTGTGCTGTCAATATCGCTAGCACTGCCCCGAGAATAGTCGTAATGCTTCGCATCCTTTGTTCTCCTTGGCCATCTAGATCATTGTTCGACCGCAATACTACAAGGAGTTCAAAACTTCAAGCTGCGCGTGCCCCCATGCTTTCGCGTTCTTTGTAAAAGGGTGCCCGCCGGCCTGTGATACTTGCTCACCATGTCAATTTCGTATTACCACATTGATTCCTTCGCGAGCGAACTGTTTGCAGGCAATCCCGCCGGTGTATGCTTCCTTCCCGCATTTCTCACGAACGACGTAATGCAGAAAATCGCTGCCGAGAACCGTCACAGCGAAACCGCTTTTGTGGTGGCCCGCGCTGATGGCGATTTCGACCTGCGTTGGTTCACACCGATCGTGGAAGATGACCTATGCGGCCATGCCACTCTGGCTTCTGCGTACGCACTTTCGTTGCGAGGACATGACTCCTGGCCGGTGCGCTTCCATACCGTCAGTGGCTTATTGACGGTGAATCGCGATCACGAACGCTTTGAAATGGATTTTCCCGCTCGGCCGGCAGCGCCCTGCGAAATCCCAAGCGGCCTTCTCTCCGCCCTGGGTCTGGAGAAGGCAGAGGTCATGCGCGAACCTCGCGACTTTCTTATTGTCACCAACCACGCCAGAGTAGTCGAAAACCTCAAGCCCGATATAGCTGCCCTGGCCAAAATCGAGATGGCTTTTGGCGGCGTAATTGTTACCGCTCCCGGCGAGGATAATTTCGATTACGTCTGCAGGTTTTTCGCTCCCCGCGAGGGGATTAACGAAGATCCCGCCACCGGATCGATCCAGTGCACCCTCGTCCCTTACTGGGCCGGACGCACGGGCAAGCAAACATTCCGCGTGCAGCAACTCAGTCCTCGTGGCGCTCGAATGTGGTGCACGCTAGCGGGCGACCGCGTAAAGATCGCCGGCGAAACCAAGCTTTATCTACAAGGCGCCATTAACATCTGACTTTGATCTTCCTTACTTGAACGGGGTACCCCAGGTCTCGCGCTTTTCGAGACTTGGGACCACGGTACCAAACACCTGGGGTACGCATCAGATTGAGAGGAGGAAAACACAATGGGAAAACTAGCCATCTGGGCGCAGCTTGAAGCCAAGCCGGGGAAAGAAAAAGAAGTAGAAGAATTTTTGAAATCCGCGCAGCCTCTGGCGCAGCGTGAGGCGGGCACGATTAGCTGGTACGCGATCAAGATGGGGCCCGGAAAATACGGTATCTTCGACACTTTTGCCGACGAAGCTGGCCGCAATGCTCACCTCAACGGAGAGATCGCAAAAGCTCTCTTCGCTAAGGCGAAAGATCTGTTTTCCAAACCTCCGGAGATTGCTAAGCCGGAAATTCTCGCTTCAAAATCCGCTCGGTAAAGAATCTATTTCGCTTTGGCCGGGCGGCCCACTCCTTCCCGCCGCGCGAGTACATCCCGAACGCTGACGGGTGCCCCATCCATTTCGCGTTCTTTGCGAAATGGGTGGGCCGACAGTGCAAGGTTGGGTTAACGAAGAGACTCTACTGCTTCGGAGGTTTCCTCAGCAGCGGGCCGTCGCCGTCCTTCTTATTGGCTTCGGAACCACGACGCCGTAACTGCGGCACGCCGCCTTCTTCCGGACGCCGCATGTTCTCCACCCGGTGCGGCGGGGACTGGTAAATGAGCCCGAGCAGTGGGCCTAAAGTAGCTTCCGCAATTATGCTTACGGCGAGGTGGGGCAGGACGCGGAGCGGCGGCTCACCCCCAGACATCAAGGCCGCGCCACACCCCGGCGCGGTCAGAGAACCAAGCCGGCAGCTAAAGAAAAAACTCTCAGGGACAGCCCGGAGAACCAGAAAGTACCCTGACGACCCTCACCCGCTCCGGGAGCGTTCGCCCTGGCCGTCCAGGAACGCGAACGGCAGGTACTCTGCTCGGCCACCGGAACAGGAAACCACTGCTTCCGAGGTTTGCCCGTTCACGACGCAGCCCCCTGCTTGGACCACCATTCCTTCCACGGCTTTGTAGCTCGATGACCGTCGGCTGACTTTTCACCGAACGACTGCCTCGTGATCTGTTCTAGAAGGCGCACCGCCTCGTCCGACACATATACGTCGTACTGTCGTGCGGGATCGGTTTCAACGGTCTGCATGCAAACGGCTTGATCGTCCAGCTTCTTGATGAGCATCGGGATGGCGTCGCGGGATTTCAGTTCCACAAACGCCTGCAATGCCGAGCAGCGAAGCCTAGCATTACCATGCTCTGCTATTTCAGCAAGAGCACGTTCGGACTCTTCGGTTTTGAACGCAGCCATGAGATTGATTGCACGTGTTCGCCGCACATGCGACTCCCCAGTCGACTGGGCGATACTCAAGAGCACGGGTACGGGATGATCGCTGATCTTCAGGATCAGATCACGAGTCTCAGAGCGGCTGGAACCAGAATCCAGTATCGATTCAACTTGAGATTGCACAGACGTCTGGCATACCCCAAGGTTGAGTGTGGAACCCAGCAAGCACAGGATCGCGATTCGATGATTCATTGAGAGCACACTTTCTTCCCTTTGTCATCTGTGGTGCACAGCGGTTTAACAATCTGCTCAACAGCTTGTACGTCCTGCTGGCTGGGCTGATTCGGGAGCTTACCGAGCGCCTTCTCGGCAGCTTCGGAGCTGCTTTCATCTTTGGGATTCACGCTGTCGATGAACTGATTGGGATTGCTCTCGGCGGCGTTCAGCACGTCAGCTGTGTGGCCGCCAAGCTCGTGAGCAAACACTGTTGCCGGGTCTTTCCCGATCTCAGCAGCCTGAGATTTGTCGATAGTGACTTGTATCGGGGGCGCTGTCGGCGAGTCCGGACTCTGAGCGACAAGCATCTTGTGTCCGTCTGCTTGTGCGACTCCGTAGGTAGTGGTTCCACCTTCAACTTTGGTTTGCCCCCCAAAGACCACTGTCCCAGGAGGCGCATTGGTTAGATCGGTGCGCCCAAGGTGTCCCGTTCCCACGGTTATTGTGAACTTGCTTGCGTCAGCTCGTTGGAGCATCGCCTTGCCAGCAGGAGTCGCGTACATTCGGGCAAGGTTGTTCACGATGTAGGCGCGGTCTTTCGCGCTGAGGTTCGCTGCCAAAACAACATCCATGCCATCGGGATCGACGTACTTTAGCGGATTGTTGAGCGTGTACGCATAACGATTCCAACTCTGCGGGTTAAGCATGTGAGCGCTCTTAGCCTTAGGGTCGGTCTGCATGAACCTGCCGAGGCTGCTGGCGTAGTAGCGGGCACCAAACATGTCCAGGCCGGATTCCGTGTCTCTCTCTTTACCGGTAAACTTGTACCGTTGTCCCGTGGCGCTAGTGATTACCCGCTCGCCGCCGAAGGGGTAGTAGTCGGATTCATCTTGAATGGTGCCCGTCCCGTTTGTAATCACGCTGGACGAGCCTAGGTGATCCGAAAAGTAGTAAGCAAGTCCGGTGTTACCTAAGCTGGCCAGCCTTCCGTTGAAAAACATGTACCAGTTAGCTGTATTGTTTGCCAGGTCAGTCTCCAGCGGCGCATTACCCTGGGGGTCATACCAGTACAGTTTGCCGGTGGCGCCATTGGTCTTTTTGACGCGTTCACCGTCGCCGTCATAAGTGTAGGTGTATCCGCCAGCGGTAAGCAGGCGGTTCTCGGCATCGTAAGTAAAAGCGTGCCCCCCACCATCATTGATCATGTTACCGGCCGCGTCGTATGTCGCCCCAACGATCTGGTTCTTGGCGCTGACCGCCACGTTCAGGGTTTCCGAAGTGCCCTTGGTGACATTCTTTTGGAGCAGGTTACCCCAGGCGTCATATACGTATGAATTACCCCAGAGCGGGCCCTGGCTGGAGGCAGAGGCCACACGATTCAGCTGATCAAATGTGAATGTTTGGGTGCGATTATTGTCCCGATTGTTCACAATTTGATAAACGTTGCCATTGTTCGCCGTCCCGAGATGAAAATCGTAGCTAAGACTGAAAACTGTCTGGCTGGGCGAGGCGCCGGAGAGAATCACCGGTTGCAGTCGCTTGTTGTAGCTGTTGGTTATGCTGAGGCCAGCAAAACCGCCACCACACCAACTCAAGCCGTTTGGACAGAAATCGTAGAGCGCGCTGGTGATCTGTCCGTCTGAAGAGTAGTGAGCTGAACTCACGTAATTATTGCTTCGATCCCTCAGGGACACCGGCCTGGCGGCGGCATTGTAGCCGTAGTACAGGAACTGCCCCGCATCAAAGCCGGCGAGGTTGTTAAGTGACCCGTCCTGATTGTATTGATAGGTAGCTGATCTCGTGAATCCGTTTACCGTGCGCTGTAGGGTTACCGCCCGCCCCATGGGATCGTAACTCCAGGAACTCGTGCCCGATCCATCACACATGACCGTGCGCAACCCGACCGGGTTTGTAGGCGTCAAGCCTGCGGTGCAACCGGCCGGCGAAATGCCGTCGTAGCCGTACTTCACAAGCGGAGTTGTGTCGGAATAGCTTTTCTGGGTGAGGCGGTGATCGGCGTCATAGCCATATGTCGCGGTCACTGTGGCTGAGCTGGTCTGGTTTGGTTTGGGGGCTACTTTGGTAAGGACATTTCCGTCGGCGTCGTAGGTGTACGTGGTCGTCCCTGATTCGGGGTTGGTGGCGCTGGTCAGGCGCGAGAGCGAGTCATAAGCAAAAGAGCGTGTGCGCCAGCTCGAAGAGGCTGCGTTGCCCTTTTGGGTGACACTGGTCAGGTTGTCTAGGGTGTCATACACGTAATCGGTTTCATTTACGAATGCGCCGCTAGAGTTCGGCTCCCAAGCTGTGATCAGGCGACCCAACGAGTCTGACACCGTTTGCCTCTTGTTCCCGACTTGGTCTGTGGCCGTCGCCACGTTTCCCGCATATACCGTAGAAATGTTATTCGCGGTATCTGAGCCATCCGTCGGCACTGCTCGAAAAAGACGGTCGAGAGCGTCGTAACGTGTTGTAGTGATGCCATATGTTGGATCGGTGATTCCGCAATAAGGGTTTGACACCGTAGTGAAGCGGTTGTGTGCGGCTGGATCGTAACCATACGTGTAGTCAACATTGACGGGGCCAGCACAGTCAGGATCTTGCAATTGGACCTGTTTCACACGCCCGAGGTCGTCTAATACTTTGGTATGCACTAGGTTGAGGCCTGAAGTGTTGTCGATCAAACTAGTCTGCGTGATACTCGCGGGGATGGCGTCGCCGTACGTGTCACTTATCTGCCCACCGTCCGGGTAATTAGCTGTCAGGCGCCGATTCATTAGGTCATAGGCAAATGTTGTGCCCGCCCGGCCAGCCTGGAGATCATTCTCGTTCTGATTGCTTGCTGGTAGCCCCGTGCAAGGATAGTAGCTGCGTTGTGTCCTGTGGCTGAGCGGGTCAGTGGTCAATGTTAAATACGCGCGAGTGTTGGCTGCTCCCACACAGGCGGCATTTGCCCATCGATCCGAGTAGCCAAACGTTGTCGTATGCTGTCCCGGATCCTTGGTTGACAAGAGATTGCCCAGATCATCATAGGTGTTCACCGTGTCCAGCCAAGTATTAGTCGTGCTAAGCCAACGGCTTGTTTTGGTCAGATTTCGGTAGTGTCCTAAATCTGCGTTGAAAGCAAATCTTATTGAGTTGGACAGGCACCGCGTCCAGACCCGTGGTGGGGATCATGCCAGACTAGTTGTAACACTCTTCCATCCCTAATTCCATAAAGGCGCAAGGTGTTTGTGATGCGCAGTGAGAAAAGCGAATCAAACTCGTCCAAATGTAATTCGGATAACCTTCGCCGTGCAGCCGCCGTAAACTCTGCTATTTCGATGGAATGATGATTTGTACCGCGCCTTCTGCCACCCGCTTGTTCCTTTAGCCTGGCCCACGTTAGCCCTTCGAACGATATCAGGTGGCTTAAAATATCCCGCCAGTCCGCTGGCCTAAGTTTCTGCCAGCCCCACTGTGCGTGCGGATTATCTAACCGATGAAAGTGCCATGCAATGGTTTCTCGATCAAGGCTTCCCGGATCACCACCAGTTCTGACCTGCCGAGGCGCTATTTCCTGAGCAGTTTTGGGTTGTCTGTGTTCTGGAGCAATCGCCATGGCTTAAAGATTGGCGTAGTAGTTCAGCATGGCTTCTTTGGGAATGATGTTGTGGCCGCGCTCGCCCGCTTGCAGGCCAACACGCGCATTCTTCCACGGCTCTTCGATGTGCGTTAAATTGCTAAGCCACTGAGGGTCTTTGGGGCCATAGAACTTAAGAACCCTTTCAATAACATCTCGCTGGTCTGGATTTAACCTTTCTGTCTCGCCATCAAAAAATCTGCGAGGCAGCCGATAACGGCCGCGATGCTTGTTATACAAAGAGCGCACGACTGGCCCATCTGACCAAGCTTCAATTTCCTCTGCAAACAAAGGCGCGTCCGTCCAGGCCAGCGACCAAGCCTGGGAGTAATACACGAGTTTTTGTAACTTCATTGCAGACGTTGGGCCTAAGCGAAGGAGGATATAGTCCGCAACGTCCACGGCTCGCGCGCGGAGTGACATGGTTTGCCTCGGTTGTTTTATTTTAGGGTCTTTTACCTAGTGGTTCAACTCAATTGTGAAACAGCTAATTATCAACGGGTTGCAGCAGTTCTTTGATTGTCCATACGTGGTCTGTCAATCCCGCTTCCATTGCAGGCGTGATCCGCAGGCTTTTGTGTATCCGGCAAAAATTGTAATACGCAAAGTGCAAAGCGCAAGCGGCTTTGTGATTGTCTAGCTTTTTGGAGAAGGCATTTGTCAGTCGAGTAAACCTGCGAATTGCCATTCGGATCGTGAGATTCTGGCGCTCGACAAAGCTGGTGCTTATGTGGCGTAGGTCAGGGCGACCATCCCGTATCTTGATTATCGTTTCTATCATCGGAGAGGGAGAGTAGCGGCCAGCCGCATCATGTTGTCCGTAATCGCCGTACAACTTTATCATCTGAGCGAAATCGGCCCGTCCAGCGAATACATCTTCAACTCCATTACGGTAGAACACAAAGCCGTCCGTCGTGATTTGGAAGCGATGCTCTTCCGCCATGCGATCCCGAAGATCAGTGAGGAATCTATAGGTCGTTTCACGGTCACGGCGTCCGACGGCATATGCAGGAATCAGCTTTGTTTCCGCATCCAGCGAGACGAATACCCAAGCGTCGCCAAATTCATCGGGGTCTTCGACTTTCACGTTTCGCTGTTTCTTCCCAATGAAGCTCCAGATTTCATCGGCCTGTACATGCTTGCACCGCAGATTCCGCATCCGCGTGTCCATGAGCGCTATGCAGCGCTCGCCAGCAAGGACCAGCAGTCGGGTGATCGTATCCCGGTGCAGCCCGGTAATGCGTTCGACTGCGCGGATGCTAGTTCCTTCGATCAAAAGTTGAATTGCCAGCAGAGCTTTTTCTTCAGGGAGAATCATGGGAGCAAACAGAGCGTGGTGCTCTTGCGTGAATGTTTTATGGCATTGTGAACAGCGGAAGCGCTGTAAACCATTGCGATGCTTACCGAAACGCTGGCACTCGATGTTGCACGTCTCGCAGTTCATGCGTACAATATACAGCAAGCGCTTGCTGAAAGTCAATCACGATTTCTCTTGATTTCAACAATAGTTAGGTCTATATACTTCCTATAAACCAACCTCATTTGAGGTAGCTTTTTAGGAAGTCAAACGATTCTAAGGAGGGTCCAAACTTTGGCCCTGGCAAATCCGAAAATCTACTGGGAGCCACACGACGTTCACAATCAGCTCGCGCATCTCGGCCTTGAGGAAGACTGGCTCTTAAACGCCGCGCGGGTCGGGCAGCTTCAGAGAGCTAACTGTACGCCGCATCACCCCCCGTCTTTCCCTGCACTTTCTGCGTGGGCGGAAACAATAAAGACGGCCAGAGACATCCTGGTTCCCGAGGGATGGCTCATTGATAACCCTCGTGGGCTTCCGATCGTCTACCACCACAATAGGAAGATCGCCATCACAGTCGCGACTGGCGATGATGCGACGGGAAACCGCGAGTTTGACCCGTGCACCAAATGCCCCAAAGGGCCGCAAATGAAGAGCAACATTTCCAATAACCAGCTTAAGCTGTTCCCGAATGAGGAACTGGCCATCGCTGCATACGAGCAGACAGCCAAAACGGGGATTGTTACTTGGCTGCTGTTAATTCATTCCGATGAAGTAAAGCGCGAACTCAGGTGTGAGTTGTCCCTTCCGATCGGCATGAACCAAGAGGGACGAGTTGATGGATGGGCCAAGCGGATCATCTTGGGATCAACGCCGTTCGATGCTGATACTTTGAAGGTTCCGAACGATGACATTCCGCAATCTCCAAACATCACTGTCAATGTCAAGCGACGCGCCTGAGGAGTTTAACCCTCGCCGCTTGACTTTGATTCGCGAGCGGAAAGGGTTATCCAAAAGCGAATTAGCGGAAGCAATTGACGTTGATCTCAGGACGATTGTGGCGTACGAATCAGGCGAGTTCTGTCCCTCGCCTGAAACACGCCGTCGTCTTGAAATGGTCTTGGGCTTCCCCGCGTCATTTTTTCAAGGTAGCGACCTGGAAAGGCCGCGTCCCGATGTAGCCAGTTTCCGTTCGTTGTCCAGACTGAAGCCGATGCGCCGGGATATGGCACTCGCTCAGGGCGCGATTGCCCTATATTTGAATGATTGGCTCGAATCTAAGTTTGAACTGCCCACGGCTGACTTGCCTGATCTGGGCCGTGAGAGATCGCCGGAAACGGCAGCAGCAGCCATTCGGCAAATCTGGGGGATCGGCGAAATGCCGATCCGCAACATTGTTCATCTCTTGGAGGCCCAGGGGATTCGCGTTTTCTCGCTTGCGATTGATACGCGTGAAGTCGATGCTTTTTCTATGTGGCGAGAGAATACTCCCTTTGTTTTCTTGAACAATAACAAATCGTCGGAGCGCAGCCGCTACGACGCAGCGCACGAGCTAGGCCATTTGCTTCTGCATCGACACAGCTCTCCCCAAGGCCGGGAGGCAGAGCGGGAAGCGGACATTTTCGCTGGTGCATTTCTCATGCCCAAGGCCAGCGTTATTGCCCGTTCACCCCGATTCGCCGTAATTGATGATCTGATTCGACTGAAGAGAATCTGGAATGTATCTGTCGCTGCGCTGAACTATCGATTACACGAAGTCGGCATGATGTCAGAGTGGCAATACCGGACCCTTAGCATTCAAATCGCGAAGCGTGGGTATAGGACATTTGAGCCTGATTCAGCTCCGCGTGAAACTTCACAGTTACTACCAACAATGCTCAGCGAACTTTATCGCGAGGGAATCACACGAGGTGCTCTAGCGCGTGCTCTTCATCTCCCGCCCTCAGAGTTAGAAGAGTATATGTTTGGTTTAACGATGACCAGCATCGAAGGGAAGGGACAGGACACATCGAATCGCGGCAAGCGTCCAAATTTGTCTCTGGTTAAAAAGTAAAGGGGAGTAAAAAAATGGAGGGCGTCTAGCAGGTGCTAGGGGCGGTCTTATAAACCGCAGATCGTGTCAGAGCGATTGGGGTCCGATTCCCCCGCCCTCCGTTCACTTTCTATTTTAACGCTAGTGTCAATTGGGCTTAGGCCGTCCGCCCTTTTTCTGCTTTCGCATCGATGCGATTTTCCGAAAGTACGCCGAACCACGCTTTGCAGTCTCACTTCCGCCCTTAGCGCCAAGGGACGCAGCCGGAGATAACTCCAAAAGGTGGTCCGCAAGATGAAGACATGCACTGAGCAGTTCGTAAGCTCGCTTGGACCGCTCTTCAGGAAGTTCCACCGTGCGAAGTATGTCGTGCGCTTCGCCTATCATGTCGCGGAGCGCTTTGAGATCGTTGTCTTTTCTTCCCATGAGCCAAAACGTAGCATCGCCGGAAGGCTGAATGCAAGCGCTTGCTGTTTGGCATCAACGCAGATTTAGGACACTACCCAGATTTCCGCGTCTGTTGTTAGTGTAGGAGTACTTGGTATAATCGTGATTTGGTGCGGGAGTGCCATCCGTTCGTGCCAGCAAAGAGCCGTCGTATGTGTACTGAGTGCTCGAAATGGGCGCTCCACCGCTACCGTTGTAGATCCACTTTTCTATCACCTGATCGGCCACATTGGCGGCACGATAGGGAGCGGGGTTAGAGCTGTCGAGGTGCAAATAATTGAGGACCGTTGACCGTTTAAGTGTCCCGTCATACCCATATTCGCGGCGTGCTTTCACATTCCGCCATGTTGTGCTTACGTTGTAGCTAGGATTAACCGGGCTGGTATAGACGACCATTGAATCCCAATCCGTCTGCACTGTGCGGCTTACACTTGACGGAGTTCCCGGATCTAACGTTGTGGTTTCAGAGGTCAGTAACGGTACCGTAAGCGCGTCGAGGAAGGTATAAGCCCTGTCCACAGTCTTCAGCAATGTCCCTCCGGTGGGCGAACCCCGGTAGCTCTTTTCCTGCCTACTGTAAGGAGACAGAGAATATGTCGTCACGACGGCATTTCCAGCAGGGTCTGTGACGGTAGAAGTAACGATATGCGGGAAGAAAGTCAGCGGGTTGGCTGTGCTAAAGGTATCGACGTAGAACCATGTCGAACTGGAACCGTTCACCGTCTCAGTGCGTGTGGCAACCCAAGGCCCACTCGGATCCAAAGCTCCGTTCCAAGTCCAGCTTATCTGCCCCCCTGTGGGTAACGTCACTGAACTGAGCTGGCCATACTTCGATGGCACGTACTGAAATGTGTAGTTAAGGCCATTGGGCAACGTAATTACGCGCGGGACGGTCCATGTAGCAGAATATTCTCTGCAACTAGTGTTATCGGGGGGTGCATATGGGCACAAATTAGTCAATACGGGAACCGTTGTGTATGTGGTCGCCATGCCTCTCAAAACCCCATTTGAATCTTTGTAGCTTCCGTCGAGTGCGTAAGTCCTTCCCGCCGTATCATTAATTACGGGTGGCGTTCCAGACAACGTAATTTGGTTGCCATTGGCGTCCCTCACGAGATTAAAACTCACGAACAAGCCGTCTTTTCGCAGGGCTCCAATCCTCACTCCATTTGATGGATTGTTCTGCATTACCCAACCAGAACCATCGTCAGCGTACAGAGTTGCGACAGCACCACAAAACTGGGTGGGAGTAGTGGTAGCTGGATCCGGAACAAAATGGTGAGCGGTGCCGTCTGGCTCGATAAGACGATAATTACCCCAAGCCAAAACGCTTGAGCCGCATGCGGAGGGGTTTACTGTCCTTCCACCTTGAAAGTTGTAAGCAAGCGGATTCACGACTGCGAGAATAAGGTGGTTATTCAGTACACCGCCGGCAAATGCAGGACAGTTTCCGGTGAACTTGTTGCATCGCATGTGCACCGTCCAGCCCTTGCTGTCATAGAACATTTTCATTCCGACCGGAAGGCCCCTTCCCTTAATCGTATACAGTGGTATTTCAAGGTGAAGGTTACCGTTTTGAACATTCACAATATCGAATGAAGAGCCACTAAATACCCCATCTAATGGAAATCCCATCTTAGCTTGTATCTTGAGCCATCGCCGTAGCGAGCAATGGAACGCAAAGGAAACAGATAACGGCAAGGAGTCGTTTGGTCCGCATGGTGATCACCTCAGTCCAAACACTGAATCCGTCAGGCCGACATTAAACGACACGGTGCTCAAAAGAATGTCTGCTTCCAGCGTCCCGTCGTCGTAGATCGTCTGATGAAAAGGAACTAACATGCCATTGATCGCTTGGTAATTCGCGAAATAAACCTGCATAATCGCTGTACTATCGGGATTGTCTTCAGCGTAGTTTGTATATTGAACTTCGTCGACTAACCCTGTTGTTTGGTCAACATAAAACAGAGTTTTCGTCATGTCGGCATATGCGGGAGCCTGGTTAGGATCAGTTGTGGGAACATAAGTGAGAGCTACCACATTAGTATTTTGATTGTTCGCTAGCGCGGTCCCTTGTGATTGCACGCCTACGTTGCTGTTTTGATATTGACTAAGAAGCGAGAGGATCGGAATGTGGTTGACGGTCTCACCGAAAGTGTTGTTCCAAAGCAAATTCAGCACGGTTCCATTTGGTTTTTGAATTTCTCCCACGCCTTGGTTGACGATCCGAATATGTAGCCCATCGGGCATTTGTACCTCAATCCGTGTCTCTTGTGTCCCTTTGGTCTTATACGTGACGGAGTAGCTCACTGCCGAGTCATTGGCATAGTCGGTGAGTGTGCCTGTGGCTAGCGAGTCTTGGTACATCTGCAGCGCCGCCGCGCCGCCCATCGCGTTGATCGCTGTCTGGGCAACTGTCATACCCTGAGAGTCTTTTGGAGGGAAATATTGCGCTTCGGCACGTGGCAAACCCGAGCACGCGATGAGATATGGCAGAACAAGAATTGTTAGTCGCGGCACAATGCCTCCGGTTAGACCACGTTCCAAGATCGGAGCAAAGCTAAGCGCAGGACTTGAGCCTGTCAACAGGAATCTTGGGCCTGTTCCAGATTCCGGAACCTGACTGCTTAAATCATTTTCTGGTTGGCAGCGCCATATAAAGTCAAAAATCGAGGAAGCAACCGCGCTGCTCATCGACGCCAAACAGGCGGCCACAATCAGGAACGGATTTCATTTATTGGCCGCGTAGTCCACCTGGCGGGGCTTGCAAAGGTGGAACGAAGAGACTCTACTGCTTCGGGGGTTTCCTCAGCACCGGGCCGCCGCCATCCTTCTTATTGGATTCGGGACCGCGACGCCGTAACTGCGGCACGCCGCCTTCTTCCGGACGCCGCATGTTCTCCAGCTTGGCCAGGCGCTCTTTCATTTCCTGAAACTCGCTGGTGTCCACCACGTATTGCCCGCGCGCCGGCAGCAGCGCTTCAATTTCCTTTTGCGCCCGCTTGATGCGGTCGTTGTTCATGGGATGGGTGCTGAACGCCTTGGCGATAAAACTGCGCTTCTCTTTTTCATGCGCGTCCAGCTTTTCGAAGAACTGCACAAACGATTGCGGATCGTATCCCGCGGCGTACTCGTACTCCAGGCCCAGCAGATCGGCCTCGCGCTCCGCGTCGCGATTGAATTTCAGGAACGACATCGGCACCGCCAGCCCAGCCACCTGCCGCACCGCGTAGCCAATTGGTCCGCCCACAAAAATCAACGGAATGGACGCCAGATTAAACAGCTGCGCCCGCGTCGCATTCTTGGTCGCGTGCCGCGCCGCCACGTGCGCGATCTCATGCGCCATCACGCCCGCCAACTCCGATTCCGTCTCTGCTGCCAGGATCAGACCGCTGTCTACATAAAAATATCCACCGGGGAGCGCGAAGGCGTTCACCTCATCGTCGTCAATCACCTTGATGGTGAACGGCACATGCGCGTCCGAGTTGCGCACAATGCTCTGCCCCACGCGATTCACATACTCGGTAATCACCGGATCGCTGATCAGCCGCGATTGGCCCTCCACTTCTTCCGCCAGCCGCCGCCCCAGCCCGCGCTCTTTTTCCAGCGAATATAAGTTCAGCCCATTGCCGATGCCGCGCTCGCCGATGCGCGTCACATCGTACTTCCCTGTTCGCGGCTGCACCGTGGGGGTCACCACTGCCGGCGTCGCTACCGCCGATTCCGCAGGTCCTCCACCCGACCCGGCATTCGCATCCGGAGCCATTTGCGCCCGCGCACGCCCGCCGAGAGCCGCACTCATGAGGAGCGCGAGCAGCCACACGCCGCCCCATCGCCGCGAACCGCGGCCCGCAAGCTTTATGCTGCTCAGAAGATTTCTCGGGAATACCGCCGGCGCACAACGGAAGGAAGAGGAGCGCATGACCTTACCACCCTGGGTTTCGACGGACTGCCGCCCGCCGTGCTCTTTTATTGCCAAAGAGCGTTCTTGGCACTTTACCACTCTGATTCCTGCTGTCTAGTGGAACTTCGCGCCTTTTCATTAGAAACAGGAACCCTGCTTGCCGTTGCCCGAACCAGCTACTTTGCTTATGCAAAACATTTCACTAAGTTACTACTTTGCAATAACTTCCAGCGCTCGTATGCTCGAGCTACTTGACAATTCACGGCATCGTTAGTAGGATTAGCACTCGACAGGAAAGAGTGCTAACAACCAGCAGCTCACATCGCTCGCGGGACCCCGATTAAGAGCACTCCCTGACAGAGTTTTCATCCTGGCAATCACACGTATCGCTCACATTGAAAGGAGTCAAACGCATGGCAACGAAGTTCACCCCGCTGCATGACCGCATCCTGGTACGTCGCGTCGAGGAAGCTGAGACCTCCCGTGGTGGCATCATCATTCCAGACACCGCAAAAGAGAAGAACCAAGAAGGTGAAGTGATCTCCGTCGGAACCGGACGGATCAACGACAAGGGCGACGTTCGTCCCCTGGCAGTAAAAGAGGGGGATCGCGTCCTGTTTGGCAAGTACGCCGGCAACGACATCAAGATTGAGGGCGACGATTTCGTCATCCTGCGTGAAGACGAAGTGCTCGGCGTTTTCTCCGGTGCTCGCAAGGGCGAGAAAGAGCACGCCGCGGCTGGCCGGGGACGCTAGTTCCCTGCTCGCTCATTATTAATGTTCATTATTTAAGCGATCCGAAATTCGCGGCCGCAAGGTCGCCACAGAAAAGAAATAGGAGACGAAAGACATGGCAAAGCAAATTATTCACGGCGAAGATTCTCGGCAAGGGATTCTTCGCGGCGTCAACCTGCTCGCCGATGCGGTGAAGGTTACGCTGGGCCCCAGAGGACGCAATGTGGTTATTGAAAAGAAGTTCGGCTCGCCGACCATCACCAAGGACGGCGTGACCGTAGCCAAGGAAATTGAACTGAAGGACCCGATTGAGAACATGGGCGCGCAGATGGTGCGTGAAGTCGCCAGCAAAACCTCAGACGTAGCCGGCGACGGCACCACTACCGCTACCGTTCTGGCTCAGGCCATCTTCCGCGAAGGCGTGAAGACGGTGGCAGCCGGCGCGAACCCGATGGCACTCAAGCGCGGCATTGATCGCGCTGTGCTCACGGTTTGCGGAACCGTAGATAAAGACGGCAACCGCACCAAGGGCGAACTCGACAAGTTCTCCAAGCCGGTCACCGGCGACATGATCGCCCAGGTCGGCACCATCTCCGCCAACAACGACGAGACCATCGGCCGCATCATCGCCGAGGCCATGAAGAAGGTTGGCAAGGATGGCGTCATCACCGTGGAAGAGTCCAAGACCATGGAAACCCAGCTGGACGTGGTTGAGGGCATGCAGTTCGACCGCGGCTATCTGTCACCCTACTTCGTCACCGACCCCGAGCGCATGGAAGCCGTGCTTGAGGATCCTTACATCCTCATCCACGAGAAGAAAATCTCCTCGATGAAGGACCTGCTCCCACTGCTCGAGAACATTGCCAAGTCCGGCAAGCCGCTGTTGATCATTGCTGAGGACGTTGAGGGCGAAGCCCTGGCGACCCTGGTGGTCAACAAGCTGCGCGGCACGCTGCAAGCCATTGCCGTGAAGGCGCCCGGCTTCGGCGATCGTCGCAAGGCCATGCTGCAGGACATCGCTACCCTTACCGGTGGCAAGGCAATCACCGAAGACCTGGGCATCAAGTTGGAGAACGTTCAAATCGCCGACCTGGGCCGCGCCAAGAAGGTCACGGTGGACAAGGACAACACCACCATCGTGGAAGGCCGTGGCAAGCACGCCGAGATCGAAGGCCGGGTGAAAGAGATCCGCGCCCAGGTCGAGAAGACCACCAGCGACTACGACCGCGAGAAGCTGCAGGAGCGGTTGGCGAAACTGGTTGGCGGCGTGGCGGTGATTAAAGTTGGCGCCGCGACCGAAACCGAAATGAAGGAAAAGAAAGCCCGCGTCGAGGACGCGATGCATGCTACTCGTGCAGCAGTCGAGGAAGGCATCGTCCCCGGCGGCGGCGTCGCACTCGCGCGTTGCGTGGATGCCCTGAACAAACTCAAGCTGGAAGGCGACGAGTCCACAGGCATCAACATCGTGAAGCGCGCACTGGAAGAGCCGTTGCGCCAGATTGCCGAGAACGCCGGTGAAGAAGGCGCTATCGTGATTGGCAAGGTTCGCGAGTCGAAAGATGCGAACTTTGGCTACAACGCTCAGACCGGTGAGTTCGAAGACCTGGTAAAGGCTGGCGTGCTCGACCCGACCAAGGTCGTGCGCACCGCCCTGCAGAACGCTGGGTCAATTGCCTCGCTGATGCTGACCACCGAAGCCCTGGTAGCGGAGATTCCGGAAAAGAAGGAAGCTCCTATGGGCGGCGGCGGCCACGGACATGGCGGCGGCATGGGCGACATGTATTAAGACTAGCTGTCCAGGCCTACGAGCCTGGAACAAATCCAAGCCCCGCCGAAAGGCGGGGCTTTTTTTGATTGGGAGAGAACGTGCGGCGAGCTCTTGGCCGCGAAGTCACAACGCAAAGCGCGTAACTGATCGCATAACCTCTCGGTATCTCAAGGAACCAACCGGGGTACGAGGACCCTTAATCCGGGCGCGGGCGCAGTCGGTGCCTTAGGGGCGCTCGCAGCTCCGCAGATCCAGTACCAGGCTGACTGGAGCAATTGCATGAAGCAATTAGTACCATAAAATTTCTGCGGGAGGTTAGCTCTGGGCGCGCCACGACATCCTAAGGGGATTGGTCTTGATCCCTACGAAGATCCAGATAAGCTACCTACCTATCGGCACTTTGTCATGATCGTTCTGGGCTGCACTTTCTTTCTCTTCGGCGTTATGGTGCTTGTTGGGGAGCTGCAGACCCGAGCGCAAGAGTTAGATCAGTTTGGGTCTGCAGACTCGCATTTTCTCGGCTTTGCTGCGGCATTATTTTTCGTGATTTTTGGGATGTTCGTGGCTCATACTGGCATCGTCTACTATTGGCGGCGGGGGTGGCATTCTTCGAAGGGCAAGAAGCGTTCTTCGCGATGAAAACTCCCTTTCTGTGCCGATGTTCTTGGCTCCTTCGAGGCGGACAAAATGATTATTCCTGTTCCGGCTTGTCGCCGCGTAATGCAGCATGAAGGGCAGCACTACGGATCAGCGATCAACTTTGCTCTCTTGCTGTTCCACCTCGCGATTGCAGCGGGAGTTGTGGGAGTTTGTGCGTTAAAGTTGTCCGCGCTTTTTTATCAATTCGGGGTGGGCAGGTCAATGTGGTTGGGAGAATTTCAATCGAAGTACATATGGATTTTCCAGCTCGTCCTGGGCTTGGCATTCGGGTGGGGAAGCAGCCGTCTATACCACCACTCGGTAGCAAACTGGGTTTGGGTCCTTCCCGCCATCTATCTCGGCTTGAGGATCTTTTTCTGGCACGATCCTGCTTCAAGTGTCTTAAGCCCCCATCGGTTCAGTTCTGTATTCGATCACTTCTTTGGAAGCGGCTGTTCATTTTCGTCCTCGATTGAGGAATTACGATATCGCGGTGGTCCCGTCTGCATGGATCAGTTACTTGTAACGGGACCATTTTATGGGGCCTTGGCTTATGCTCTCGGAACTGTGGCGGAAAGGAAGGGCCTTATCCACTTGATCCGACATCGCATCGACGGTCTTGGGACGTCATTGCATGAGGATGACTCATTATCTTGAAGAGACCAGGCTCTGTTTCCCTAACCTTGAGAGAAACCAACTCCAGGGACTCTGGCCAAGGCTCAGCCAATTTCCAGAAGGTCCAAGCTGTTTCAGGACCTTTCACGCGCCGGCTCCCAGCAGGCAGTTCGGGCTGTCCGCATGCATATGTCGCTTGCTCAGAACAAAGAAATGCGATGTAGGGTAGGTGGAGTTAGAGGTGTTCCAATCGTTAATCCTTGGTTTCGTCGAGGATGCTCTGATCCTCAATGGAGCAATCGAGTTCGTGGGGGAAACCCAATCTGGTGGGCATTCGGTTCTGTTTGAGCCGCGATCGTTGAATCTGTGACAAGAGAGTAACTCGGTATGAGCATCCCTGTTCCAGTAAAGCCCTACTGCAATCCCACACTGAAGCGCGGTTCGGAATGGCGAAAGTGAGATCTTCATTCCACTCTGCCTTTCACAATGCAAGCTGACTCTTCTACCAGCTACTTGCTATAGGACTGATAGTAGGGTTCTCCTTGAAGCTCGTACTTGCTGAGAAAATCCCAGGCTGCTCTGTTCACTTCTCCGGAATGGATGTAGTAATTGTGCCCTTCCCCCGGCATTTCCTTGAGCTGTACTGGAAAGCCATTTTTTGTCAATGCGTTAGCCGTTGCGCGGACATCGGCAAGAGAGAAATACTCATCGCGAGTTCCGATCCAAATCGCGATTGGAATCTTACGCCTCGCGCCTCGGATCAGACGATCATCATTTCCCAGCAACTCGCCTGCGTGTATCGCTGCTGCCGCGAAATATTCCGACTCGGCCAATGACAAATAGAGGGCGTAAACTGCACCGGCTGAGTGGCCGAAAAGGTACACTCTCTGCGGGCGCACCTGGCACTTTGTTTTCACAGCCTCTACGATCTCGTGCACAAATTCAGGGCTGTCATTCTGGGGATTCCACTCCCTAGAGTGCGCAGAATCTGG
>Ga0070741_10008670_pt1 | contig 20226 bp, 19 predicted proteins | sample Coa_R1_4_FD_66440 | JGI IMG/M metagenome (GOLD analysis project Ga0070741, IMG submission 66440) | Surface soil microbial communities from Centralia Pennsylvania, which are recovering from an underground coalmine fire - Coalmine... | ecosystem: Environmental > Terrestrial > Soil > Unclassified ...
GGGGCGCCGAAGAAGGTTTCCGCGAACTCCTCTGGCGGCGGCTCGGCGCAGGCGCGGAACGCCGCGAGCAGCGCCGCGTGATCCATCGACGGCAGCGGCCGGAAACCGAAGCGCAGCTCCGCCGACGGGGCGATGACATTGGCCTTGATGCCGCCCTCGATGCGGCCGATGTTGAAACGCAGTCCCGTGAGCCCGCCGAAGCGCTCGTGCGCCTGCGCAGCCACGAAGTCGAGCGCGCGGCCGCCCCAGCGCACAGCGCGATGCAGCGCGTTGTCGCGCATCGCATTGCCGCCCGACGCGTGCCCGGCGCGTCCCGCGAAGCGCATGAGCACCGAACTGATGCCGCGGTGGGCGAGCACGGCTTCGCCGCGCGTCGGTTCGGCGACGATCACCGCCTCGTACGGACGCCGTTCGGCCAGGAACGCGGCGATGCAGCGCGCGTCGTTGGCCTCCTCGTCGGTCGTGAACAGGAATGCGGCATCGCCGTCGCAGCGCGCCGCAGCGGTGAGGAGCGCGGCCGCAGCGCCCTTGATGTCGCACGCGCCGAGGCCGATCGCCCGGCCGTCGGCGACGGCGAGCGTGAACGGATCGCGCGTCCACGTCGGCGAGGCCGGCACCGTATCCAAATGCACATTGAACAAAATGCGCGGTTTGCCGCGTTGTGCAAAAAGGCTCACCGCACCGGCGCCGTGATCGGTCACGCGGCAGTCGAAGCCCGGCAGATTCGTGCAGAGATAGTCGAAAATGCCGCCCGTGCCGATCGCGCGCGGTGGATTGCGCGTGTCGAACGCGACGAGCGCGCGCAAATGCGCGAGCGTGGAGTCGAGCAAAGAAGGCGTTGCGACGACGTCATCCATGTCGATTCACCTCGGCCCACAACGTCGAGCTCATGCCGTAAAGACGGATGAAACCCTCCGCTTCGGCGACGCCCCAGTCGGCCGACTGCGCATACGTCGCACCTTTCGCGTTCAGGATGTGCGGCGATTCGACGGCCACCGCATTGACGACGCCGCCGGTCGTTTCTAGCGTGACCTCGCCCGTCACCGTCGCCTGCGAGGACGCGAGGAACGCTTCGAGATCGGTCTTGAGCGGATCGTGGAAGAAGCCTTCGTAGACGAGCTCGACCCACTTGCGCGCGACATCGGGTTTGAAGCGGTTCTGCTGCTTGGAGAGCACGGCTTCTTCGAGCGCGCGATGTGCCGTGAGCAGCGCCGCGAGGCCCGGCGCCTCGAACACGATGCGACCCTTGAGGCCGATCGTGGTATCGCCCGTGTAGATCCCGCGGCCGACGCCGTAGCGCGCGAACTCGCGATTGAGCGCAGCGAGCAGCGCATGCCCCGGCAGCCGCTCGCCGTCGCAGGCGACCGCTTCGCCGCGCTCGAAGCGCAGCCTCATGCGCAGCGGCTCGGCCGGCCACTGCGGTCGCGGCGCGCACCAGCCGCGCGCGCCTTCGCCCGGCGCTTGCCAGCGATCGATTTCGCCTCCCGACATCGTCACGCCGAGCAGGTTCTCGTTGATCGTGTAGCTTTTTTGCTTGGCGCGCACGCCGAAGCCAAGGTTTTCCAGATACTTCTGCTCGTAGGCGCGCACTTCGGCGTGCTGCTTCTGGATTTCGCGGATCGGCGCCACGATTTCGTAGTCGCCGAGCGCCTTGACGGCGAGATCGAAGCGCACCTGGTCGTTGCCCATGCCCGTGCAACCGTGCGCGATGGCGCGCGTGCCGAGTTCGCGCGCGCGCGCCACCGCGGCGTCGACGATCAGGTACCGATCCGACACGAGCAGCGGATATTGTCCCTGATAGCCCTCGCCCGCCCACACGAACGGCTTGACGAAGCCGCTCCAGATCGCCGGGCCGCCGTCGACGGTGGTGTGGCTCGCGACCCCGAGCTCGTGAGCCCGCGCCTCGATATAGGCGCGCTCTTCGGCGTCGACGCCACCCGTGTCGGCGAATACCGTGTGCACGGCCCAACCGCGCTCCTTCAGATACGGCACGCAAAAGCTCGTGTCGAGACCGCCCGAGAAGGCGAGGACGATGGCTTTCGAGGCTTCGGCGCCGACGACGGAGAGCTGGGCGGACATGGCGGTTTTCCTATGGATGTGTATATCGATGTGTATGACGTCGCGGGAGGCGTATCAGCTTTGCGGTCGTGCAACGAGCGCCGCCATGATCGCCTTCTGCACGTGCAAGCGGTTCTCGGCCTCGTCGATGGCGATGCAGGCGGGCGAGTCCATGACCGCGTCGGTGGCTTTCACGTTGCGGCGGAGCGGCAAGCAGTGGCTGAACACGGCGCGGTCGGTGAGCGCCATCTTGGCCTCGTCGACGATGAAGTGCTTGTGCTTTTCGCGGATCGGCTTTTCGTCTTCCCAGCGGCCGAAATACGGCAGCGCGCCCCAGCTCTTGGCGTAGACCGCGTGGGCGCCGCGATAGGCGTCCGCAATATCGTGGGAGACACGCAGGCTGCCGCCATTCTCCTGCGCATTGCGGCGTCCGAACTCCATGTAACGCTCGTCGAGCACGTACTCGGGCGTCGGGCACAGCAAGGTGACGTCCATCCCGTAGCGCGTGGCGATCGTGAGCGCGGAATTCGCCACAGCGGTGTTGAGCGGCTTCGGGTGATAGGTCCACGTCAGCACGTATTTCTTGCCGGAAAGATCCGTCGTGCCGAAATGCTGCTGCAGCGCGAGGATATGCGCGAGCTCCTGGCACGGATGCGTGATCGTTTCCATGTTGATCACGGGCACGGTCGCATACTGCGCGAACGCGCGCAGTACGCGGTCTTCGCGATCGACGCTCCAGTCCTTGAATTTCGGGAATGCGCGCACGCCGATGAGGTCCACGTAGCGCGACAGCACGCGCGCAACTTCGGCGATGTGCTCTTCGGACTCGCCGTCCATGACGGTGCCGACGTCGAATTCGACGGGCCACGCGTCCTTGCCCGGCTGCAGCACGATCGCATGTCCGCCGAGTTCGAACGCGCCGAGCTCGAAGCTCGTGCGCGTGCGCATCGATGGATTGAAGAACAGGAGGGCGATGCTGCGTCCAGCGAGCTCGCGCCCGATGCGCTCGCGCTTGAATGCGGCCGCGCGTGCCAGCAGCGCGTCGAGGTCGCTGCGGCTCCAGTCCTGCGTATTCAGAAAGTGTCTCGGGCTCATCGTGATTCCGTAAAAAGGGCGAAAAAAAACCCGGCCTGGGCCGGGTTTTCTAGTCGATGCGTATGAATCGCGTGCGACAGCTACCCGGCCGATGCCTGCGGAAGCGGTCGACGCGCACGCGACGTCATGCCAGCGGCCATGCGGGCGCTGCTCAGGATCACGACAGTGGCGGCATTGCGAATCATGCGGAGGACGATAACACGATAGTTTTGCGCAGCGCAACAACCGCGGTGGATGAGCACACCGACCTACGTCCGCTGGAACACCAATACGTATGGCCTAGCGAGGGAGGCTGCGTGGACGGTCATCGTCAGGACTTTCCCGTCGGCTGAGAGCACGAACTCTTCGGCCACCGTCGCTTTTCCGTTGACTTTATCGGTGACCACCAGCGTGCGCTCGTTGACGCGCCGGAATGAGGACGAACGACTTTGCCCCGCGTTCGGGGGGACAGCGTCGTTGGGCGCATCCGAACCGTCGGGCTTCACAGTTTTCGTCCGGTGCTCGACAGGATCTGAGATGGACAGCCCGCCGCCCTGCAGCTCGTTCACGTCGAGGAAATAAGGCGAGTTGACCGTTTCTTTGACGCTTTGCCAGTCGCCCGCGAACCCCGATCCACCACCGTTGCGCCGGTAGACATAATCCAGACTGGTCGTGGAACCGTCGGTTTCGAACTGGCGAAAATAGTCGGTGAGCGTGCTGCCATCGCCCGAGAGCTTCCATGTTGCCTTGATCACCAACCGGCCGCCGTTCTTGCGCTGCACGATCCAGGTGTCGGGTGCTTCGGCATTTACCGACAGGAGCGTTCCGCCGATACCCGCTTGGTCGGTCCCATCGACGGCGATGGTTTCCGCGCCGCCGCCAAAATCGAACGTGTAGGTGTTGCCATCCTTGAGCTGCACCATCATTTCGTCGGGCATTCGGCTTTCCGACGCGACGAGTTTCCATTTGCCGACAAATGGATTCCCCGACGCGCACGCCGTATCGGCCGCCAACAACGAGATTGCCGACAGGACCACGATGCATGGCTTCACGATATATCCCCCGTACTCCCCGTAGGACTTCACGCTGTGTCACAGTGCCGACAGCAAGCAGCAGCGCGTTATCGGACGGACGCACGATAGGCTGCCAAATCCCCTGTCGGCAGCGAAGTGCTTTTAGTCATTGCCAAGCATCTTGCACCGCGGTCAGCGGTCAGCCGGTGACACCGAAAACGAGCTTTTATTCAGCCGGCGTGACGCTCACGCGCACGCGCATGCGGTCGCCCGGATCGTAATTGAGGCGCGCCGAATACACCTCGCCGCGATACCGGTATTCGACGTCGTAGGCGACCACTTTGCGCTGGGCCGACGCGGCGCCGTCGACCTGGCGGCAGCGGCGCTGAGTCGTATACTTTGCCGGCGTGGCGGCGCGCGCGTCTTGGCTCGCGCCCACGCTGTTGCCGATCGCACCGCCGGCGAGCACGCCCGCCGCCGTCGTCGCCTTGCGGCCATCGCCTTTACCGAAACGATTGCCGATGATGCCGCCGATGATCGCACCGATGACGGTCGCGCCCGTGCGCTTGCCGCTGTCGCTCTGGCCGGCGGGTTCTTCGAGCACCTGTTCCTCGTAGCACTCTTCGTGCGACTGCGCCGCGGGCGCGGCGTCGCCGGCCTGCGCGATCTCCTCGAAGACAGGATCGACGCGCAGCACATCGGCCCAGCCGTAGTGGGCCACGTCCTGCGCATTCGGGGTGGCGGCGGGCGCGGGGCGATCCTGCGCGAACGCCTGCGCCGCAAGCAGCATGCCTGCCATCAGGATGCCGATGATTTTCATATTTCCTCTCCACGCCATGCGGGACATCGCTATCCCCTTCTGGCCATACGGCACGTTCGCGCTCCCGGTTCCCGGCGGTGGACCGAGCTTCGGTCCTACGCGCGCCATGCCAACATTTTGGCGTCATTAGAGCATCGGCACGCTGAACGTACCCTAAGGCGAAAAGCCCGCAGCCGCGCGGACTTGCGCGTGCCCACGGCCGTCGTTGCCGCCCCTTGCGATACAATGCCACATCGTTCCGGAAGCCGTCATGCAATTACGACTCCACAATTCACTGACCCGCCAAGTCGAAGCCTTCGTCCCGCAAGATCCTCGACGCGTGACCATGTACGTATGCGGTCCGACCGTCTACAACTACGTGCACATCGGCAACGCGCGCGGTCCGGTCGTGTTCGGCTTGCTGGCCCGGCTGCTGCGCCGGCTCTACGGCGCCGCGCACGTGGTCTACGCGCGCAACATCACGGACGTCGACGACAAGATCAACGAGGCGGCCGCCCAAGGGCGCGTGCCGATCGGCGAAATCACCGACCGCTATGCCCGCGCCTACGAGGCCGACATGGCCAAGCTCGGCGTGGACCCGCCGGATATCGTCCCGTATGCGACGCAGCACATTCCGCAGATCGTCGCGATGTGCGAGCGACTCATCGCGAACGGCCACGCCTACGCGGCGGAAGGCCACGTCTTGTTCGACGTGACGACGTATGCCGACTACGGACACCTTTCCGGCCGCTCGCTCGGCGAGATGATCGACGGGGCGCGTGTCGAAGTCGCGCCATACAAGAGGAACCCGGCCGATTTCGTGCTTTGGAAGCCCTCGACGCCGGAGCTTCCGGGCTGGGACAGCCCTTGGGGCCGCGGGCGGCCGGGCTGGCACATCGAATGCTCGGCGATGACCGAAGCCCACCTCGGCGAAACGATCGACATCCATGCTGGCGGCAACGATTTGCTGTTCCCGCACCACGAGAACGAAGTCGCACAATCGACGTGCGCGCACGGCGGCAACGTATTCGCGCGCTATTGGCTGCACAACGGCATGCTGACCTTCGACGGCCGCAAGATGTCGAAGTCGCTCGGGAATACGCTCGTGCTGCACGAGCTGCTCGAGAAACACCCGCCTGAACTCTTGCGCTATATGCTCATGAAAGCGCACTACCGGCAACCGCTCGACTGGTCGCCGGCGGCGCTCGAGCAGGCCCGCAATACACTCGACGGCTGGTACGGCGTGCTGCGCGACCTCGCCGATGTCGACGCAACCGCAGATGCGGAACACGTGCCTGAAGAACTCTTGGCGGCACTATGCGACGATCTCAACACCCCCGAGGCGTTCGTGATCCTCGCCCGTTCGGCAACGGCTGCGCGGCGTCAAACAAGCCCCGGACACAAGAAGGCGGCGAAACAGCTGCTGCTCAGCGCCGGCGCGATGCTCGGCTTGCTGCAACACGATCCGGAAGCCTGGTTCAAGCAGTCCGGAGCGGATACGCGCATCGACGAGGCCTGGGTCGAACGCCTGCTCGGCGAGCGCACGGAGGCGCGCAAACGCCGCGATTTCGCGAGCGCCGACCGCATCCGCGACGAGCTCGCCGCGGTGGGCGTAGTCATCGAAGACGGCCCGCAGGGCGCGCGCTGGAAGTTGGCTGCGCCCGTTGCCGAAATGCCATGAACGCCCGACCCGATTTCGCGCATCCGGACACTGCGCAAGCCGCGCAGGACGCGATCGTCGAGGAATTCGCGTTCTTCGCCGACTGGACCGAGCGCTACCAATACCTCATCGATCTGGGCCGCAAGCTGCCGCCGTTTCCGGAGGAGTTCAAGACCGAAGCCAACAAGGTCCAGGGCTGCCAATCGCAGGTGTGGCTCGTGGCGAGCGGCGACGCGCATCGCCTCGAGTTCCGCGCGGTCAGCGATTCGGCGATCGTGTCGGGCTTGATCGCGCTCCTGCTGCGCGTCTATTCGGGACGCTCGGCCGAGGAAATCCTCGCGACCGAGCCGCGCTTCGTCGAGGCGATCGGCCTAGCCAAGCACCTTTCGCCGACGCGCAGCAACGGCCTCGCCGCGATGTTCAAAAGTATACAGGAGCATGCGCGCCGCGCATTGGCGGCGCGCTGAGGGTCAGTCGCCCATCTGCTTCTGGCGGTGCTCCCAACGCTCCTGCGCGTCGAGGCACAAAGTGGCGATCGGCCTCGCCTCGAGGCGCTCGATGCCGATTTCCTCGTCCGTTTCTTCGCAGTAGCCGTAGCGGCCTTCCTCGATGCGCTTGAGCGCCTTGTCGATCTTCGCGATGAGCTTGCGGTAACGGTCGCGCGTGCGCAGCTCGAGCGAATTCTCGGTTTCGCGCGTGGCACGCTCCGCCTCGTCGCCGACGTCGCGCACTTCCTCTCGCAGGTTGTCGATGGTCTGCTTCGATTCCTCGACCAGGTCCTCGCGCCACTTCTGCAGCTTGGCGCGGAAATACGCGAGCTGGCGGGGACCCATGTACTCCTCGCGGGGCGACGGGTGGTAGCCCGGCGGGAGGTCGATCACGGTGGTGCTCGGGAGAGCGTAGCGTCCATCTTCCCGGGTGATGCTGTCCTTGGATGCTGCCGATTCCATTTTTACCTTTTTCGATGCGTTGGTTGCCTGCTGCGCCACCGGTTTGACCGATTTTGCCGCTGTGCTCGACTGCGCCGTCGCCGGCTTGGCCGCTTTCGCGGCGACCGCCGGCTTGGGAGCCGGTTTGACCTGCTTCGGGGCGGCGTGCTTCTTCGCCGGCGGCGCCTTGGCGGATTTCACCGGCGCGCGCGCCGGCACCTTCTTGGCCGAGGCCTTGGGCGGAGCGGCTTTCTTCGCCGCCGGCTTCGGGGAAGCAGCCTTCTTCTTCGCGGGCTGCTTCTTGCCAGCCGTGCCCGGTTTGCGTTTACTCGTCGCCATCTGGTTCACCATTGTCCCTCGGCGGTCGCGTGTTATAGCCTAAGTGCCCGTGAGCAGCAACCGTCCGGTTCAGCCATCCGTTGTGGATACCGGCCGAAAATGCAAGCGCTCCCGCTGCAGGCGAACCGCCGCCCCTATTCCGAGCCGCTCCGGTGACCCGACTTCTGCTTGTCATGCTGACCGGCTACAAGCGGCTCCTGAGTCCTCTGCTCGGGCCGCGCTGCCGCTTCCATCCGAGTTGCTCGGACTACGCGCGCGTCGCCGTGGCGCGTTTCGGGCCATGGCGCGGCGGGCTGCTGGCGCTCTGGCGCATCGCGCGTTGTCAGCCTTTGTGCCGCGGCGGGTTCGATCCTGTCCCTGAAACGTTTACCATGCGCCGGCACGCCTGCGCCGCCCACTCGAGCAAGGAACCGCCCGCATGACCGACTGGCTCATCGTCAACGCCGACATCGTCAACGAAGGCCGCCGCTATACCGGCGACGTGCGCGTGCGCGGCGGCCGCATCGAGCGCGTGGCCCCGACGATCCCGGCGCGTCCCGACGAGCGCGTGTTCGATGCGCGCGGACGACTGCTGATCCCGGGCATGATCGACGACCAAGTGCATTTCCGCGAGCCGGGCCTCGAGTACAAGGGCGATTTCCATAGCGAATCCCGCGCGGCCGTCGCGGGCGGCGTCACCAGCTTCTTCGAGATGCCGAATTCGAAGCCGACGACGACCGACTACGCGGCGCTCGCCGACAAGTACACGCGCGCGGCGCAGAAGTCCCTCGCGAACTACGCGTTCTACTTCGGTGCGACGAACGACAACGCGGAGCTCATCCGCAAGCTCGACCCGAAGAGCGCCTGCGGCGTCAAGATCTTCATGGGTGCTTCGACCGGCAACATGCTCGTCGACAATCCCGAAACGCTCGACGTGATCTTCCGCGACGCGCCGGTGCCGATCGTGACGCATTGCGAAGACACGCCGACGATCGAAGCGAACCTCGCGGCCGAGCGCGCACGCTACGGCGACGCCATACCGGTCGAGCGCCATCCGTACATCCGCTCGCGCGAAGCCTGCATCAAATCGACGCGGCTCGCGCTCGAGCTCGCGCGCCGCCACGGCACGCGGCTGCACGTGCTGCACATCTCGACGGCCGACGAACTCGAGCTGTTCGCGCCGGGTCCCATCGAAGGCAAACGCATCACCGCCGAAACCTGCGTGCACTTCCTGCATTTCAGCGAAGCGGATTATGCGACAAAAGGGAATTTTATAAAATGCAACCCCGCGATCAAGAGCGCCGCCGACCGCGCCGCCTTGATCGAGGCGCTCAAGAGCGGCCGCATCGACGTGCTCGCCACCGATCACGCTCCGCACACGCTCGAAGAGAAGCTCAAGCCTTACGAGCAGGCGCCTTCCGGCCTCCCGCTCGTCCAGTTCGTGCTGCAGTGCGCGCTCGAGCGCTGGTATAGCCGCCTGCTCACGCTCGAGCTCATCGTGGAGAAGACCGCCCATGCGCCGGCCAAGCTGTTCGGGGTGCGCGAGCGCGGCTTCATCCGCGAAGGCTACTGGGCCGATCTCGCCCTGATCGATCTCGACGCCCCGCAGACGGTCACGCGCGAGGCCGTGCTCTCCAAATGCGGCTGGTCGCCGTTCGAAGGCACGACGTTCCGCTCGAGCGTCGCGGCCACCTGGGTCAACGGCCATCTTGCATGGAACGACGGACGGCTCGACGATTCGCGGCTCGGTCAGCGTCTGGAATTCGCGCGCTGAGAAATCACGGGTTCGGCAAAGGGATCGCAATGATGACGTCGTTCGCACTTCTTCGCGTTCTTCGTGGTTCGATCTTTTTTGCCTGCGCCGCCGCCGTAGCGAACGCGAGCGCGGCCGATCGCTCGTTGCAGTTGCCGCAGCACATCGAACAGGGACAGCTCGTGATCGGCCATGCGCCGCGCGGCGCGAAGATCGAGTTCGCGGGCAAGCGCTTGCGCATCGGCGACGACGGCGTGTTCGTGTTCGGACTCGAACGCGATGCGCCGGCACAGGCCGTGCTCAACGTGCGCTACAGCGACGGCAAGGCCAGACGCGTGGTGTTGAAGGTCGAGAAGCGCGAGTACGCGATCGAACGCGTCGAAGGGCTGCCGCAGAAGACCGTGACGCCCGATCCGGAAACGCAGCGACGCATCGAGCGCGAGCAGGCGCGCGTCGCCGAAGCGCGGCGCCGCGACGATGCGCGCGAGGATTTCCTGCAGGGGTTCGTCCTGCCAGTCGAAGGTGCGCGCGTCAGCGGCGTCTACGGCAGCCAGCGCATCGACAACGGCGTGCCGAAGGCGCCGCACATGGGGCTCGACCTCGCCGTGCCCGAAGGCACGCCGATCCACGCACCGGCGGCCGGCATCGTGACGTTCGCCGAGCCCGATCTCGTGCTGACGGGCGGCACCGTGCTCATCGACCACGGTTTCGGCCTCTCGAGCGCGTTCCTGCACATGAGCAAACTCGAGGTGAAGGTCGGCGACCGTGTCGAGCGCGGTCACGTGATCGGCGAAGCCGGGATGACGGGCCGCGCCACCGGTCCCCACGTGCATTGGGGCCTCAACTGGTTCGAAACGCGCCTCGATCCCGCCCTCTTGGCGAAGCCCGAACACTGATGGACGAACTCGCGATCCGCGAAATCGGCGCCGCGGAGTTCGACCTCGTCTGGCCGATCTTCCACGCCGTCGTCGCCGCCGGCGATACGTACAGCTACGCGCCCGACATCGCGCTCGAGGAGGCGCGCACGCTGTGGACGACGCCGCCGACGCGCACGTTCGCGGCGTTCGCCGGGACGGACGTCGTGGGTTGCTACATGCTCAAGCCGAACCAGCCCGGGCTCGGCGATCACGTCGCCAACGCGGGCTACATGGTCGCGCCACACGCGCGCGGCCGCGGCATCGCCGGCCGTCTCTGCGAGGACTCGTTGGCGCGGGCGCGCACCGCCGGATTCCGCGCGATGCAATTCAATTTCGTGGTGAGTACGAACGACGTCGCCGTCGCGCTATGGCGCAAGCACGGCTTCGCCGTCGTGGGGCGCGTGCCGAACGCATTTCGGCACGCGCGACGTGGGCTCGTCGATGTACTCGTGATGCATCGGGAGCTTTGAGGTTGACCGGAGATCGCGCCTAAACCGACCCGCCGGCGCCGTATCCGCCGGCGACGCCCTTCGTGACGATCGCCACTGCGTCGTGCGGATGCAGACTTTCCTCGTGCGACGCGCGAACCCAAAAATCGGCGACGCGATCGTCGGCCGAGAGCGCCGCCTGGATGCGGCGTGCCGCATCCTCGCAAAACATGAGGTTCTGGCCGTTGCGCAGCGCGAAGGCCTGCTCGTCCTCGCGCTTGACGGCGGTCTGCACCGGCGTTTGCAGCGCATCCTCGACGCGGTCGATGAGATCGACGATCGGGAAGCCGAAGCTCGGCGCGAGCTTCACCTTGACCGTCGCGATGCTGCGCTGGCTGTGCGGCGTGGCGCAGATGCCCTCTTCGCTGCCGAGCCAAGCGACGACCGCTTCGTAATCGAGCGGTGCATCGCGCGCGAAATCGTCACGGAAACGCGCCTGGATCAACTGCCGCGCAAGCGCCGCCGAGCATGGGCACGTGCTCGAATAGACCACTTCGAAGCCGAGCTCGAGCGCGAACTGGCCGCGCTCGAGCGTGCCGCCGATGCGCAGCGGATACGACTTCCAGCCGCTGTTGCCGCTCGCGAGCGACGGCCGGCGCACGAGATGGTCGAACGCGATCTCGATGCGCGCGCTGTCCGAAAGCTCCGCGTGCGATTCCAGGAAATCGCGCAGCAGCCGGCGGATCGCGCAGGGCGTGAGCGGCTCGGCGGACAGCGCGCGCTCGACATGAAGGTAGAGCCGCGACATGTGGATGCCGCGCACCTCGGGCCGCGCGAGGTTCACGTAGGCCGAGACGCGGGCCGGCGTCTGCACGCTGCGGCCATCCTCGACGGCAAGGACGACGGGCACGTCGATGTCGGCCATGCCGACCCAGTCCAGCGTTCCGGCGACGGCCGGGCGCGCCTCGTTGGCGATGTCGGGCATCGCGCGCAGGGTGTTCTCGTTGTGCATGGAGGCTCCTCCCGGGAGCTTGGCCGACATGAGACCGGCGGCGGACGGTTATGCTCGCATGCGAGGTGGGGCCTGGCCAATGCCTCGTCAAGGTGCGCGCGGGCGCGACCGACGGGCTTCCTGCCAGGCCAGCCAAACGCTCCGCCAGGGGTCGCTGCGCGACCCGGCCAGCACCGCGGCCGCATCGGCGCCCTTCGCCGCACGTCTGGCGCGCCCGAGGTCGAGGCGCGCACGCACGCGGCGGCCGACGCTCGCGCGGGACGCTCGGGCCAGGTTGCGTTCGATCTCGGCCGCCAATTCCCGCGAAAGATCGCCGAGCACCGCCGTGCGGCGTTGCCCCGAGCCCGCGAGCTCGGCCCGCGTGAGGCCGTGACGCGCGAGCAGGTCGAGCGGCAACGGCGCGCGCTCGAGGCCGGGCGCACCCGCCGCGCCGAGCAGATGCGAACAAATCCACAAGTGAGAAATTGCGGCGTTTTCGGCGGGATCTCCGCCGGCGAGCGCGGTCTCGAGCGCGGCGACGGGTCCGTAGAACGCGTTGAGCACCGCGAAAGCGGCCGCGAGATCCGCAGGCGGCGGCGCATCGAGTTCCGCCAAGGCGCCGTCGACGAGCGCGGACCAGAGTGCAGGATCGATCGCGGCCGCCTGCGCGTCGGCCATCAGCGTTTTTGCGATCGGATGGCGCGGCTCGTCCGCCGCGAGGTCCTGGCGCCACCACGCGAGCTTCGCCGCAGCGACTTGCGGTTCGCGCGTGGCGAATGCGGTCTCGGCAAGTTCGTGCACGAGCGCGCCGAAGCCGCTTGCGCGCAGCCGCGCCTCGGGCGCGAGGAACACGCCGACCGCGACCTGCTCGGGATTCGCCGCGAGCCACTTCTGCACGAAACTCGCAAACGCGCCGTCATTCGCCGCCATCACGAAAATCCGAGCGCGCCGAGCAAGTCGCGCGGACCGGCGACGACCAGATCGGCGAGCCACAGCGCCGGATCTTCGCCGTCGAGATAGCCCCACGCCGCCGCCACGGTCATCGCGCCGGCGCGCCGGCCGGCCTCGATGTCCCGCATGTCGTCGCCGACGTAGACGCTGCGCTTGGCATCCGCGCCGGCGAGCGCGCAGGCATGCAGGATCGGTTCGGGCTCGGGCTTCTTCTGCGGCAGGCAATCGCCCGAGACGAGCGCGGCGCAGCGATGATCGAGCGAGAGCTGCGCGAGCAGGCTGCGCGCGAGCCAGCCCGGCTTGTTGGTGACCACGCCCCACGGCACGCCGCGCGCTTCGAGCGCGAACAGCACGTCGTCGATGCCGGGATACGGGCGCGTGTGCGTGGCGATGGCCTCGGCGTAGAGCTCGAGGAAGCGCGGCAGCAGGCGTTCGATGCGCTCGCTGTCGGCGGCCGGAAACGCCCGGCGCAGCATCGCGCGGCCGCCTTTCGAAACCACGCGTCCCACACCCGCGACATCGGCCGTGGCCTCGCCGATCTCATCGCACAGCCGCTGCATCGCGGCGACGAGATCGGGAGCGGAGTCGACCAGCGTGCCGTCGAGATCGAACAGCACGGCCTCGATGTCGCGCGAGGCGAGTTTCATGCCGGTTTGCGCAAGCACGCGAGATAGTTCACTTGTGTACTTTGCACGATCCAGGCGCGCCGCCCGAACGGATCGTACGCGAGGCCGCTCAGGTCCTCGAGTTCGAGACCCGCGGCGCGCGCCGCCGCGGCGAGCTCGGACGGACGGATGAACTGCGCGTAATGATGCGTGCCGCGCGGCAGCAGCCTGAGCAGGTACTCGGCGCCCAGGATCGCCGCGCCGAAGGCGAGCGGCGTACGGTTGAGCGTCGAGAAGAACGCGCGGCCGCCGGGCTTGAGCAGCGTGGCGATCGCGGCGACGACGCTGCCCGGATCGGGCACGTGCTCGAGCATCTCCATGCACGTCACCACGTCGAACACACCCGGCATCTCGGCGGCCAACGCTTCCACGCCGATCTCTCGATAATCGACGCTCACGCCCGATTCGTGCAGATGCAGGCGTGCCACGTCGAGCACGCGCGGCGCCAGGTCGATGCCGAGCACAGTTGCGCCCGCCCGCGCGAGCGATTCGCTCAAGATGCCGCCGCCGCATCCGACGTCGAGCGCCCGTGCACCCGTGAGCGTCGCACGGCGCGACACGTAGTCGAGCCGGACCGGGTTGAGATCGTGCAGCGGCCGCGATTCGCCGTCGGCGTCCCACCAGGTGCGCGCAAGCCGGTCGAACTTGGCGGTTTCCGCCGGATTGACGTTGACGGGGGCGTCGGCGCTCATCGTCGTGTTCCTCTACGGACAACCCACGACTGCGCGCACCTGCAGTCGAACGTCGAGATCGCGGACGCCGTCGTCGGGTTCTTCGACGGCGAAGTGTAATGCGTAGCGCGCGTCGCGTCGCGGCGTGAAATACGTTCCCCAGCTGTCGTCCGGGCCGATCGGGAATCGCTCGACGCGCACGACGCCCGGCGCGACGGCGATTTCCGCTTCGGTGCCGCGCTGGAACAGGTACGCGTGATCGGGATCGTCGATGCGCCGGCTCGCGATCCACTGCGTGAGCCGCTCGCGGCGCGACAAGACGATATGGCCATTCGCGTCGCGCAGCGTCAGTTCGACGAACGCTTGCGGCCGATGCGCGGCGATGACTTCGCCGTCTTCGCCATCCGGCGCGTTGCGCGCCACGGCAAGCCCGATCGTGGACTCGATCGGCGGCAACCCGGCGAGCTCGTAATTCGATTCGCCCGTGGCGCCGAGATCGACACTGCCGAGATCGACGGTGTAGCCGTCCTGGCAAATCCACGCCGGCGCGGTCTGCGCAGTGAACGTGCCGCTACCACGGTAGCCCGCGTAATGCGTCAGGCGCATGCCGCAACCGGCGAGCAAAACGGACATCGCAGCCACGACGACCGCGACGAGCCCGAGTCGCCGAAACCGTTTCACGTACCGGCTCCGCCGCCCACGTGCGAAGGTCTCACGCGTCGGCCGCCAGGCGCTCGCGCCAGCTGCGCGCCCGCGTGCGCAGCTCGTCGGCATCGACACCGACCAATGTCCCATTTTCCACTTTGCGCACCCCGGCGATCCAGACGTCGCTCACCTGCTGACGGCCGGTCGCGTAGACGAGCTGCGAGAGCGGATGATAGACGGGCTCCGTTTCGAGCGCGTCCAGGCGCACGGCGACGAGGTCGGCCTCCTTGCCGGCGACGATCGAGCCGATGCGCTCGCCCAAGCCGAGCGCCCGAGCGCCGTTGAGCGTCGCCGCCTGAAGCGCGTACGCCGCATCGAACGCGCTCGCATCCGCGGAGACGCCCTTGGCGAGCAGCGCCGCGGTACGCATCTCGCCGAACATGTCGAGATCGTTGTTGCTGGCGCAGCCGTCGGTGCCGATCGCGAGATTCACGCCGGCGCGGCGCAGCTTCTCGGCCGGGCAGAAGCCGCTCGCGAGCTTGAGATTCGATTCTGGGCAATGCGCCACGGAAACGCCGGCCTCGGCGCAGGCCGCGATCTCGGCCTCGGTGAGCTGGGTCATGTGCACGGCGATCAGGTGATCGTTGACGAGGCCGAGCGCGGCGAGCCGCGCGAACGGCCGCGCGCCGTGCTGCTTGCGTGCGTCTTCGACCTCGTGCGCCGTTTCGTGCACGTGGATATGGACGGGCAGATCGAGCTGGTCGGACAGCACGCGGATGCGCGTGAAGCTTTCGTCGGCCACCGTGTACGGCGCATGCGGAGCGAGCGTCGTCGTGATCAGCGATTCGCCCCTGAATGCGTCGTGCACGGCGAGATTCTTGTCGAAATACTCGTCGCGGCTCTTCGCCCAGGCGCTCGGGAATTCGATGAAAGGCAGTCCGACGGCAGCACGGAAGCCATGCTTCAAATACGTTGCCGCCTGCACGTCGGGGAAGAAATAGTTCTCGTTGCAGCACGTGGTGCCGCCGCGCAGCATCTCGGCGATCGCGAGCTCCACGCCGTCGCGCACGAATTCCGGTCCGACCGCCTTCGCCTCGGCCGGCCAGATGTGCTGCTGCAGCCAGACCATGAGCGGCAGGTCGTCGGCGAGCCCGCGCATGAGGGTCATCGCGTTGTGCGTATGCGCGTTGACCAGGCCCGGGATCAACGCGTGTTCGGCCAACTCGACGCGCCGTGCGTTCGTATACTTTTGCCGCGCCGCGGCGATCGGCAGGACGTCGACGATCACGTTGCGTGCGAGCGCCACGGCATGGTGCTCGAACACCGCGCCATGCGGTTCGACGGGGACGACCCAGCGGGCTTCCAGTACGGTATCGATGCTGTCCATAGGGGTTGCGGGCCGGAACCGTCGGCTGGGCCTCGGCCTCAGCCTTCGGCGTCAGCCCTGCTGACTCACTTGACGCGGCCGACGTATTCGCCGGTGCGCGTGTCGACCTTGATCTTCTCGCCCTGCTGCACGAACAGCGGCACGCGCACCGTGGCGCCGGTCTCGAGCTTGGCAGGCTTGCCGCCGCCGCCCGAAGTGTCGCCGCGCACGCCGGGGTCGGTTTCGGTGATATCGAGTTCGACGAACGTCGGCGGGGCGATCGTCAATGGCGCGCCGTTCCACAGCGTGACGATGCAGCTCTCGTTGCCCTTGAGCCATTGCGCCGCATCGCCCATGGCGGCCTTGTCGGCGGCCAGCTGCTCGTGGGTCTCGGGATGCATGAAATGCCAGAACTCGCCGTCCGTGTACAGATATTCCATATCGGTGTCGACCACATCGGCGGCTTCGACCGAATCGGTCGATTTCATCGTGAGCTCGACCACGCGGCCGGTTTTGAGATTGCGGTACTTGACGCGCGTGAAGGCCTGGCCCTTACCCGGCTTGACGTACTCCGTGTCCACGATCGTGCACGGATAGCCGTCCACGATGATCTTCATGCCGTTCTTGACGTCGTTCATGCCATAGCTGGCCATACGCTGCTCCGTTATGCGGCTAGCCGCCGAAAGCGGCTAAAATGAGGAAGTGATCCGCACAATGATAACCGCAAGCCGCCATCCCGCGCAGTACGCTGCGCGGGAAAACCCGTCGTCGACTCGCCGCTCGCGCTGGCAGGAGCTCTGGCGCGAGGCCATAACCGACCCGCGCGAGTTGCTCGAGGCCGTCGATCTCGGCCATCTCGCGTCGCGTTTGCTGCCGTCGGGCGACCCCGGGTTCGCCCTGCGCGTGCCGCGTGGGTTCGTCGCACGCATGCGCCGCGGCGACGCCAACGACCCGCTGCTACTTCAGGTGCTGCCGCTGGCGGCCGAGCTCGGGGAAGTGCCGGGGTTCACGCGCGATGCAGTCGGCGACCTCGCGGCACGCACCGCGCACGGCGTGTTGCAGAAATATGCAGGTCGCGTCCTGCTCGTGACGACGGGTTCGTGCGCGGTCCATTGTCGCTACTGCTTTCGGCGGCACTTCCCGTATGCCGAGGAGATCGCCGCGACCGATCGCTGGCGCGCGGCCGTCGAGCACGTGCGCAACGACACCACCGTCCACGAGGTCATCCTCTCCGGCGGCGACCCGCTATCGCTCGCCACGCCCAAACTGGCGGAGCTGACGCAGGCGCTCGCGGGCATCCCGCATCTGAAACGGCTGCGTTTGCATACGCGGCTGCCGATCGTGCTGCCGGAACGCGTCGATCCCGAGCTGTGCGCGTGGTTGCGAGGATTGCCCTGGCCGACGACCGTCGTGCTGCACGCGAATCATGCGAACGAGCTCGATGCCGGCGTCGCGGAGGCATGCGCAGCCCTGCGTGCCGCAGGCGCCTTGCTGCTCAATCAGTCGGTGTTGCTGCGGGGGATCAACGACGCCGTCGAGACACTCGCGGGCCTGTCGGAACGCCTGGTCGACTGCGGGGTCGTCCCCTACTATCTGCACCAGCTCGATCGTGTCGCGGGCGCGGCGCATTTCGCCGTGGACGACGAGCGGGCGCGCGCGCTCGTCGACGCGCTGCGCGGACGTCTATCTGGCTATCTCGTGCCGCGCCTCGTGCGCGAGATCGCGGGCGAACCCGGCAAGACACCGCTGTGAAGTCCGGCCGCACCGTGCCTTCGGTCCGCTGGAAATGGTGCACGGAATCGAGTAAAAGCTGTCCTGAGCTTCAACCCCTCCCCCAATGACCAAACAAGACAACGTCATCAAGCTGCTGTTGATCGAGGACTCGGTAGAGGAAGCCGAGCAATTGATCAGCATGCTGCGCAACGGCGGCATCGCCGTGCGCCCCGCGCGGGCTGGCAATGCCGCCGAGCTCGAAGCCCAGCTCGCCGCGCAAAGTCCCGACCTCGTGCTCGTCAACCTGGCCGCGAAGGGGCTCAAGATCGGCGAGGTCGCCTCGGCCGTGAACCGCAGCGGCAAGGACATCGCCGTGATCGCCGTCTCCGGCAACGTAACGGAGGACGTCATCGTCGGCGCGTTCAACGACGGCGCGCGCGCGCTCGCGCTGCGCAACCGCATCGACCACGTGCAATCGATCGTGCGCCGCGAATTCGAGAGCCTCAACATGCGCCGCAGCGTGCGCAGGCTCGAAACCGCGCTGCGCGAAACGGAACGCCGCTGCGACTCGCTGCTCGATTCTTCGCGCGACCCGATCGCCTACGTGCACGAGGGCATGCACGTGCGCGCGAACAAGGCCTACCTCGAAATGTTCGGCTACGAGGAATTCGAGGAAATCGAGGGCATGTCGATCCTCGACATGATCGCGCCCGACGATGCCGACGATTTCAAAGCGCTGCTCAAGAAGCTCTCCAAGGGCGAGAAGCCGCCGCAGAAGCTCAATCTGAAGGCGCAGCGTTCCGACGGCACGACGTTCGATGCGACCATGGAATTCGCCGAGGCCACCTACGAAGGCGAGCCCTGCCAGCAGATCAGCTTCCGTCAGCAGACCGTGAGCGTCGAGTTGGCCAAGGAACTCGACGTCCTGCGCTCGAAGGACCTCGTCACCGACCTCTACAATCGCCAGTATTGCCTTACCGAGCTCGACCGTGCGATCGGCGAAGCCGCCAAAGGCCGCAACGATCAGGCACTGCTGCTGCTCGAGCCCGACAATTTCAAGGCGCTGCTCGATACGGTGGGTCTCGGCAACGCCGACTTGCTGCTCGGCGACATGGCGAATCTGATGCGCCGGCACATCAAGGAGAACGACATCGCCGGCCGCTTCGGCGAGCACACGTTCGGTTTGATCTCGATCGGCCGCGCGCTCGACGAAGTTCGCCAGCTCGCCGAGACGCTGCGCAAGGCCTTCGAAGAGCGCATCTTCGAGATCGGCAAGCAATCGGTGAACGCGAATGTGAGTATCGGCGGCTCGCTGATCGGCGAGAAGAACGCGAACGCTCAAGCCGTGCTGACGCAGGCCGCCAACGCGCTGCGCACCGCGCAGACCGAAGGCGGCAACCGCGTCAACGTGTTCGACCCGGCGGCCAAGGACAAGGCCGACGAGGAGAAGAACCGTCACTGGCTCGCGCTCGTCAAGGATGCGCTCGCGAACAACGGGTTCGTGCTGTTCTATCAGCCGATCATCAGCCTGCACGGCGCCGAGGGCGAGTTCTACGAGATCCTGCTGCGCATGCAGGGCGGCCCGAAAGGCGAGATCACGCCGAATTTCTTCATGCCCGTGGCCGAGCAGTACGGCATGATGCCGGCGATCGACCGCTGGGTCATCGGCAACGCGATCAAGGCGCTGGCCGAGCGCGAGAAGGCCGGCCACAAGACCACCTTTTTCGTGAAGCTGACGCCGCAGTCGCTCGACGACCAGACGCTATTGCCGTGGATCGCCCAGCAGCTCAAGAACGCACGGCTGCGCGGCGATGCGCTCGTGTTCGAGATGCCGGAAAGCAAAGTCGTCACGAGTCTCAAGCCCGCGCGCGCCTTCGTCCACGGCTTGAAGCAAGTGCACTGCGGTTTCGCGCTCGAGCAGTTCGGTTCGGGCCTCAACTCGTTCCAGTTGCTCAAGCACGTCGATGCGAACTACCTCAAGATCGACCGCAGCTTCATGGCCGAGCTGCCGAAGAACAAGGAAAACCAGGAAAAGATCAAGGAACTCTGCGACCAGGCCCACCACGCCGGCAAACTCACGGTCGCGGAGTTCGTCGAAGACGCGGCGAGCATGTCGATCCTGTTCTCGTGCGGCGTCAATTTCGTGCAGGGCAATTTCCTGCAGGAACCCGAAAAGGTGATGGCCTACGAGACGGCCTAGTCGCGGGCCGTCTCGCCGCACGAACGCCGTTCACGCCGCATTGCGCAGCGCGGCGATGCGCTCCTCGATCGGCGG
>Ga0070741_10008671_pt1 | contig 20225 bp, 15 predicted proteins | sample Coa_R1_4_FD_66440 | JGI IMG/M metagenome (GOLD analysis project Ga0070741, IMG submission 66440) | Surface soil microbial communities from Centralia Pennsylvania, which are recovering from an underground coalmine fire - Coalmine... | ecosystem: Environmental > Terrestrial > Soil > Unclassified ...
GAAGGACTTCCGCACGTGGGGCGGAACGCTGATCGCCGCGATCGCGCTTGCCGAGCGAGGTCCCGTCGAGTCCGCGACCGAGCGGAAGCGCGTCGTCGCCGCCGTCATGCGCCGCGTGGGCGAGCAGCTCGCCAACACGCCGGCCGTCGCCCGCAGCTCGTACGTCAGCCCGGCGGTCCTCGAGCAGTACGAGGAAGGCGTGACTATCGAGGATTTCCGCCCGCGGCATTTGCGCGTCGTCGGTGCACGAGATATCGAGCTCGATCCCGAAGAGCGATGCCTGTTGTCACTGCTTCGATCGTGGCGCATGAAGCGAGCGCGAGAAGCCGCGTGATTTGCAGCATGCATTTCCGGTAAGCTGCCGCGAGCTGGAGATTGCGACCGGGAGGCAAAGATGGCCAGAAAGACCGTGCTTGTTTGCGACAGCTGTCAGAAGGAAGTCGGGGAGGGCAAGGGCGCGATGCTTCGGGTGACGTACACCGATGCGCGGCGCGGAGCGAAGCAAGCGGATCTCTGCGACGACTGCGCCGGCGGGATGCCGGGTCGCGCGGCGGCGCGGCGCGGCCGCAAGCCACGCACAGCCGCAGCGGCGAGCTCGTAGCGTTTCCCGCTCTTTCCGCGCGGCGCAAATCTGCGTCGCCTCCGGCGGCGTAGGAGCCGTCCAAGCCCAGAACTAGACTCAACCGAATGCCGCTGAGTCTGCTCGCGGGGCCGGCGAACGCCGGCAAGGTCGCCATGCTCCTCGACCGGTATCTCGAGGACCTGGCGCGGGAGCCGTACCTGATCGTGCCGAACCGGCCGGACGTCGACCGTGCCGAGCGCGAGCTCCTGCGGAGCTGCGGCGCGCTCCTCGGGGGTGAGATCGGCACCTTCGACGACCTGTTCGGGCGAATTGCCCGCGGCGACTCGCGTCGGCGGCCGGTCGCCACCGACGCGCAGCGCGTGCTCGTCGCACGCAGGGCGATCGGCGCAGTGCCGCTGAACGGCCTCGGTGCCTCGGCACGGTTCGGCGGCTTCGTCGACGCGCTGCTGCAGGCTCTCGGGGAGCTCGAGTCGGGCCTGCTCGAACCGGCCGACCTGCCCGGCGACCTGGGCCGCCTGTACGCGGCGTACCGCTCCGAGCTCGACGCGCTCGGCCTCTGGGATCGCGACCTGCTGCGCGCCCGAGCCGCGGACCGCGTGGCGACGGAGCTCGATGCCTGGGCCGGCCGGCCGGTCTTCGCGTACGGCTTCGAGGACCTGACCGCGGCGGAATGGCGGCTGCTCGAGGCCCTCGCAGGCCGGACCGACGTCTGCGTCTCGCTGCCGTACGAGGCGGGGCGGCCGGCGTTCGCCTCGCTGCAGCGGACAGCCGAGGAGCTCTCGGCGCTCGCCGACGGGCGGATCGAGCTCCTTCCCGCCGCGACCGCCGGCCGACCGCCTGCGCTCCTGCACCTCGAGCGGGCGCTCTTCTCCGATTCCGCCCCGGCCCCGCCCCCGCTCGAGGGCGCGATCCGCTTCTTCGAAGGAGCGGGCACGCGCGGAGCGCTCGAGCTCGTCGCGGCGGAGATCCTCGAGCTCGCGCGCGGCGGGACGCCGCTCGACCTGATCGGCGTCGTCTGCCCGACGCTCGATTCCTGGCGCGCACCGCTCGAGACCGTCTTCGGAGCCTACGGGGTGCCGTACGCGCTCGAGGCGCGGCCCCGCCTCACGCGCGTCCCGTTCGGCGGGGCTCTGCTCGCGCTGCTCAGATTCGCCTGGCTCGGCGGCGGCCGCGACGACCTCTATTCGTTCCTGCGCTCGCCCTACTCGGCGATCGGTCGTCACGCCGTCGACTTCGCCGAGGGCAGGCTCCGCGGCCGGGCCGTGACGGCACCGGAGCGCGTCGAGGAGGAGACCGAGCGCCTGCGGCAGGGATCGGTGCCGGCGCTGAAGGCGCTCCGGTCGGAAGCCGATCCGGTCGAGGGCGTGCGCGAGCTCGCGGCCTCGATGCTCCGCGCGGCGCACGAGCCGGGCGACCCCGCGGCCGCCGAGGCCGTCCGCGACGACCTGCGCGCGTACGAGGCGACGGTCCGGCTGCTCGACGAGCTCGAGGGCTGGCAGCGGCTCGCCGGAGCGGTCTCGCGCGAGGAGCTCGTCTCGGCGCTCGAGCACGCGACGGTTCGGGGCGCAGCCGCCGGCGAGCCCGGCCGCGTCACCGTGCTCGACCTGCTCCGGGCGAGGACGCGCCGCCTCGACGTGCTTTTCGTGCTCGGCCTCGAGGAGGGCGGCCTGCCGCGCCGCGAGCGCGAGTCGCCGTTCCTCGACGAGGACGCGCGCCGGCGCCTCGGCGCGCGGCTCCAGCGCCCCGACGCAGTCGCCCGCGACCGCTACCTCTTCTACACCGCCTGCACGCGGCCGACGCGGCGGCTCTACCTCGTGCGCGAGGCGGCAACCGACGAGGGAAACCCGCGCGAACCGAGCCCGTTCTGGGACGAGGTGCGCGCTGTCTTCGCCCCCGACGACGTCGCCCGAGCGACGGAGCGGCGCCCGCTCTCTGCGCTCACGTGGCTCCTCGAGGAGGCCCCATCCGAACGCGAGCGCCTGCGCGCGCTCGCCAGCCTCGACACCGACGACGCGGAAGGTGCGGCCGCACTCGCGCGCGCGAACGGGTGGGAGCGTCGACTCGCGCGGGCCCGCAAGGCCTTCACCCGCCCGACACGGCTCCGGCATCCACTCGTTCTCGACCAGCTCTCGCAGCGCGTCACCTTCAACGTGACGGAGCTCGAGCGCTTCGCCGACTGCTCGTCGGCGTGGTTCGTCGAGCGCTTCCTCGACCCCAAGTCGATCGACGCGGAGGTCGACGCGAAGCTGAAGGGCGGCGTCGCCCACTCGGCCCTGTACAAGTTCTTCGCCGGACTTCCGCGCGAGCTCGGCAGCGAGCGCGTCCTCCCCGAGCGGGTCGACGATGCCGTCCGGTTCATGCGCCGCTGCCTCGACGAGGCGCTCGCAGGCGTCCGGATGGACATGACCGACCTCCAGCGCCGTGAGCTCGACCTCAGCCTCTGGCGCGACCTCGAGGCGCTCGTCCACGCCGAGGCCGAGGCCGATTCGCCGTTCGTTCCGCGCCGGTTCGAGGTTTCCTTCGGCTCGGACCGGTCGGCGCCGGAGCTGCAGCGCGGCCTCGACCTCGGCGGCGTCACGCTCTCCGGGAAGATCGACCGGATCGACGTCGATCCGTTCTCGGCCCGGGGGATCGTGATCGACTACAAGTCGGGCAAGGGCGCGCACTCCGCTGCGGAGATCGACAAGGAGCTGCGCCTCCAGATACCGCTGTACATGCTCGTCCTCCGCGACCTCGTCGGAATCGAGCCGCTCGGCGGCGTCTACCGGCCGCTCGCCGGCTTGCGGAAGATGCGCGGCCTTCTTCGCGCAGACGAGGGGCTCACCGGTTTCAACAAGCACGACCTGCTCGAGGACGGCGAGTTCTGGAGCCGCGTCGAGGCGTCGAGGGACCTCGCCCGCAGCCTGGCGGTGCGGATCCGCGAGGGCGACGTCCGGCACGACCCGAAGGGGGGCGAGTGCCCGTCCTGGTGCGACCTGTGGCCGATGTGCCGGGTGAGGCGGCCGTGACGGGCTGGGCGCCGAACCCGGAGCAGGCAGCGGCCGTCGACGCGCGCGGCGAGGTCTTCGTCTCGGCGGGCGCGGGGACGGGCAAGACTGCGGTGCTCGTCGAGCGGTTCGTCCGCGCCGTCTGCGACGAGGGGCTCGACGTCGACTCGATCCTCGTCATCACGTACACGCGAAAGGCTGCTGCGGAGCTGCGCTCGCGGATCCGCGCCGCGCTCGCCGCACGCGGTCGGCCGGAGCTCGCGCGGCGGCTCGACGGCGCGTGGATCTCGACGATCCACGGGTTCTGCAACCGGCTGCTGAAGGCGTACCCCTTCGCGGCGGGACTCGATCCGCGTTTCCGCGAGCTCGACGAAGCCCAGGCGGCCGTGCTCCGGAGCGAGGCGTTCGACGCCGCGCTCGCCGAGTTCTGCGCGGACGAGGAGCCGGAGCGCCTGCGGCTGCTCGTCTCGTACGGCGGCGCGCGGCTCCGCGCGATGCTGATCGGCGTCTTCGAGACGCTGCGCGCGGCGGGGCGCGAGCTGGTGCTCGAGCTGGGGGAGCCCGCGCCGCTCGACGAACGCGTCGAGGAGCTCCGCGTCGCCGCGCGCTGCCTCGCCGACGACGCGCGCGCGACCGAGCGCCAGCACGCGCAGGCGGGAGCTGTGCTCGACCTGCTCGACGGCCTCCGGAACCCGGACCGCCTCCTCGACCTCTCGGACTTCCGCGTCTCCGGCGAGCGCGGCGCCTCCTACGAGGAGGCGCGCAGGCGCGTCGAGCAGGCGGCGCTCGACCGTCTCGCCGCGGGAGACCGCGCGCTGCTCCAGGATCTTCTTTCGCGCTTCGCGGGCGCCTACGCCGCCGCGAAGCGGCAGGAGTCCGCACTCGACTTCGAGGACCTGCAGCTCGCGGCTCGCGATCTCCTTCGCGACCACGACGCGATCCGCGAGCGGGAGCAGCTCCGCTTCCGGTCGGTGATGGTGGACGAGTTCCAGGACACGAACAGGCTCCAGTGCGAGCTCGTCGATCTGATCTCGCGGCCGGGTGCCGAGGTGTTCTTCGTCGGCGACGAGTTCCAGTCGATCTACGGCTTCCGCCACGCCGACGTGCAGGTCTTCCGCGAGCGGCGCGCCCGGGCGGCGGGAGGGCTCGCGCTCACGCGGAACTACCGCTCGCGGCCCGAGGTGCTCGCGTTCGTCAACGAGCTCTTCAGCACGGACTTCGGCAACGAGTTCCAGCCGCTCGCGGCGTCGGGGGAGTTCCCCGACCCGGTCTTCGGACACCCCGTCGAGCTGCTCGTGACCGACAAGGCGAGCTACGCGGAGACCGGCGTCCACTGGCGCCGCGGCGAGGCGAGGCACATCGCGCGGCGCGTGCGGGAGCTCGTGGACGCGGGAGCCGCCGCGCCGGGCGAGATCGTTCTCCTGTTCGCGGCCGGAACGGATGCCGACTGGTACGAGGACGAACTGCGGAAGGCGGGCCTCCCGACGTACCGTGCGACCGGCCGCGCCTACTTCGGCCAGCAACAGGTCGTCGATCTCCTCGCCTACCTGCGGCTGCTCCACAACCGCTACGACGACGAGGCGCTCCTGACGGTGCTCGCGTCTCCCTTCGTCGGGCTCTCGAACGACGCGTTCGTGCTGATCCGGCGCTCGGCGTCGCGCAGGCCGCTCTTCAGCGGGATCGAGCGGTCACTCCCGCCCGCGCTCGGTCAGGAGGACGAACGCCTGCTGCGGGCGTTCAAGCAGCGCTACGACCGGATCGTCGCGGCTTCGGCGCGCGTCGGGCTCGAGCGCCTCTGCGAGCAGATCGTCGCGGAGCACGACTACGACCTCGCTGTGCTCGCACAGTGGGACGGACGCCGCCGCTACGCGAACCTGCGAAAGCTGGCGCGCCTTGCGCGCTCCTACGAGGAGCTGCGCGGCCGCGATCTCGAGGGCTTCGTCCGGTTCGTCCGCCAGCAGGAGGCGGTCGGCGCGAAGGAGCTCGAGGCGGTGGCCGAGGAGGAAGGGGCGGGCGCGGTCCGGCTACTGACGATCCACGCCGCGAAGGGGCTCGAGTTCAAGGTGGTGATCGTCGCCGACGCCGGCCGCGACAGGCCGCCTCCCTCGTCGGACGAGATCCTCGCGCTCTCCGACGGGCGCTTCGGGTTCAAGGTCGCGGATCCGCTCACGAGCCAGCGCCGCAGCGCGTTCGCCTACGACGAGGTGCGCGAGGTGCGCAAGGCCGAGGAGCGCGCGGAGCGGCTGCGCCTCTACTACGTCGCGATGACGCGCGCGATCGACCGCCTGATCGTGTCCGGGGCGGTCGACGCCGCGAAGCTGGGTGACGCGACGCCGATCGAGTGGGTGCTGTCGCGGCTCGGCGCCGGCGAGGAGGTCGAGCGCGCGGGCGAGGAGCCGGTCGAGCTCGAGCGCGCCGGCGCGCGGGTGCTGGTCCGTGTCGATCGGCACCGGGAGGAGGAGCCCTTGACGGCCGCCGCCGCCGAGTTCGGTGAGCCGGCACAGCTCTCGCTCTTCGAGACGATCGCCGGCGGCGCGGCGCGGCCTGCGCCGGTGCTGCCGGAGCTCGAGCCCCCGCCGGCGCCGCCGCTCTACGACGTGCGGCGGCTCTCGTACAGCGCGCTCGCGCTCTTCGAACGCTGCTCGTACCGCTACTTCGCCGAGCGCGTGGCGGGGATGCGCGAGCGTCGCGCCGTCGGCGAGGTACCGGGGCAGCGGGGGCTGGCCGCGACCGAGATCGGCGACGCAGCGCACAAGCTGCTCGAGCAGGTCGACCTCGAGGCCCCCGTCCCGCCGGACGTCGAGCACGTTCGGGCGTGGTATCCGGCGGTGACGGAGGAGGAGCTCGAGCGGGTGCGCGCGCTCGTCGAGGGCTTCTGTCGCTCGGAGCTCGCCGTCCGGATCGCCTCGCTTCCCGGTGCGACCAAGGAGCGCCACTTCACGTTCGAGCACGACGGCGTCCTCGTGCACGGATATCTCGACGTCTTCCACCTCGGCGGCGGGCGCGCGTTCGTCGCCGACTACAAGACGAACCTGCTCGGCGAGCTCACGCCGGCCGAGGTGGTCGAGGCCGAGTACCGGCTGCAGCGGCTCGTGTATGCCCTCGCGTGCTTCCGCGCCGGTGCCGAGGGGGTCGAGGTCGTCTACCAGTTCCTCGAGCGGCCGGACGAGCTCGTTGCGGCGACGTTCGGCGCCGACGACGTTCGGGCGCTCGAGGAGGAGCTGTCCGAAGCGATTGCCCGGCTCCGGCGCGGTGAGTTCGTCCCGACGCCCAGCGACTTCGCGTGCACGGGCTGCCCGGCGCTCGATCTCGTCTGCGCCGGGCCGCGCCTCGCGAACGGCGGGGCGGCGCGGCTCGTCGCGGCGGTTGGCTAGGGACTACAGGGCCGAGGCGCGGCGGAAGAAGGTCGCGCCGAAGCGGGAGCGGATCAGGCCGATCGTCGAGCGGCTGAAGGCAGCGCACCCCGACGCGACGATCGCGCTGCGATTCCGCTCCGACCTCGAGCTCCTCGTCTCGGTGATGCTCTCGGCGCAGACGACCGACGTGAACGTGAACCGGGTCACGGAGCGGCTGTTCGAGAAGTACCGGCGGCCTGAGGACTACCTCGCCGTCCCGGTCGAGGAGCTCGAGCGCGACATCTATGCGACGGGCTTCTTCCGTCAGAAGGCGAAGTCGCTCCGCGGAACGATGAAGATGCTCGTCGAGGAGTTCGACGGCCAGATCCCCCGCCGCCTCGAGGAGCTCGTCCGGCTCCCCGGCGTGGCGCGGAAGACGGCGAACGTCGTGGCGGCGGAGCTCGGCGAGCCGCAGGGCATCGTCGTCGACACGCACGTGCGCCGGCTCTCGCAGCGGCTCGGGCTGACGCGCGAGGAGGATCCCGTGAAGATCGAGCGCGACCTGACGAGGCTCGTCCGCCGGGAGGAGTGGGGCCTGTTCCCGCACCTCCTGATCTGGCACGGGCGTCGCGTCTGTATCGCGCGCCGGCCGCTGTGCGAGGAGTGCGTGCTGAGCGACCTCTGCCCGTCGAGCCGGGTCTGAACCGACTTGTGCGGAGCCATCTCCTGCTCTAGGCTCAAACTGGTCAGGGGTCGAATCGAGAGGGAGAGGGATCGTGAAAGCATTGAAGTCGTTGCGCGCGCTCGTCCTGGGCGCGGTCATCGTCGCGGTCGTCGGTGGCGTGTGGGCGGTTGGACACGGATCGAACGCCGGCGTTCACAAGACCGGGCACCACGCCGCGAGCGCCGCGCCCGAGCGCGACACCGCGACCGACGCCGAGAGCGGCGGCCTCAACGCCGCCGAGTCCTACTGGAACGACCGCGTCACCTACCCGACCGGGAAGTACAACCCAGCGTGGCTGCGCCAGGCGGCGGCACACGACAGCACGATCGCGCGCGGCGTTCCCGCCGCGTCGACGGGCGGCTCCAAGCCCGGGTCGGACGGCCTCTCGACGACGGCCTTCACGGCGCTCGGCCCGCAGCCCGAGCACATGACGAACTGCGGCAACTGTTACGACTACACGACCACCGAGGGCCGGATCAACGCGATCGTCGTCGATCCGACCACGACCACGAACGGATCGATCGTCGCCTACGCAGGGAGCGTCGGCGGCGGCGTCTGGAAGACGACGAACTGCTGCTCGGCCTCGACGACGTGGACCGTCACCACCGACGATCCGCTGATCGCGTCGATCAGCATCGACACCCTCGCGATCGACCCCCAGCACCACAACACGATCTACGCCGGCACCGGCGACCTCAACTTCGGCTCGTTCTCGATGGGCAGTCAGGGCATCCTGAAGTCCACCGACGCGGGCGCCCACTGGACCGTCCTCGGCGCCAACGTCTTCGGCCCCGGCTACACCGAGCCGGCGGGTCAGTTCCCGCAGTACGACGCGGTCGGCAAGGTCCGCGTCGACCCGAACAACAGCAGCCGGGTCCTCGCGGGGACGAAGAAGGGGCTCTTCCTCTCCTACGACGGAGGCGTGAACTGGACGGGCCCGTGCCTCACGAACAGCTTCCTCAGCCAGCGTCAGGACATCACCGGCCTCGAGCTGAGCGACATGGGCGGCGGCGTGACCCGGATCGTGGCCGCCGTGGGCGTGCGCGGCTTCGCGACGCCCGTCCAGTACGACCTCGGGAACAACGGGGCAAACGGCATCTACTCGGCGACGGTGCCCGCGAGCGGGTGCCCGAGCTTCACCTCGATCGCGAGCAACGCGAACGGGTTCGTCTTCGGCACGCAGGTGACCGGCAGCCCGTACACGACGGGCGCGAACATGAACGCCGGCACCGGGACCCCGTACTCGAACCCGACCACGGGCGACCAGCTCGGCCGCGTCGACATCGCCGTCGCGCCGAGCAACCCCAACTACATCTACGCGCAGGTGCAGTCGATCGCGCCCAACAGCAACGGCGGCTGCGGCAACACGAACGGCTGCCAGCTCGGGGTCTTCGTGACGAGGAACGGCGGCTCGACGTGGAAGTTCATGGACGGGTCGGCCGGCGGCTCGCTCCGCAACTGCACGGGCGGCACGAATCCCGCCGACTATCCGCAGAACTGGTACGACCAGGGCATCGCCGTCGACCCGAACGATCCGGAGCGGATCTTCGTCGACACGTTCGACATCTGGTTCGCGACGCGTACCGGCTCGACGTTCACGGACCTGACGTGCGGCTACAACGGCCCGGGCGCCGGAAACCACGTCGTGCACGTCGACCAGCACGAGCTCGAGTTCGTCTCCGGCTCGTCGAGCATCCTCCTGATCGGAAGCGACGGCGGCGCCTTCTCGACGTCGAACGCGGACGTGGCGCCGACGAAGCCGACGTTCGTCAACATGGACGGCGGGCTCAACACGATCGAGTTCTATTCGGGCGATATCAGCGGCAACTTCGCGACCTCGCCGAATCCGTCGGCGGCCGGAGGCGCTCAGGACAATGCGCCGAGCGTGGTCGGCTTCACCGGCACCCCGACCGGCCCGGCGCAGTGGCAGACCGTGACCGGCGGCGACGGCTTCTACGCCCGCATCGACCCGGTCGGAACGGGCTCGAGCCTCCGCTACTTCGTCGGAAACAACAGCGGCGGCCTCTACCGGTGCACGAGCGCCTGCCTGGCGAACGGTTTCAACTACAACTCCGTCGCCGGTAGCTGGGGCAGCGACACGAAGTCGTTCATCCTGCCGTTCGACATCTTCCACGGTGGAACCCCCGGCGGCGACGACTGCGCGCCGGCCGGCGTCCCCGGCGGCTGCGGACACCTCGTCGCCGGAACGACCAGGGTCTGGGAGACGATCGCCGGCGGCAACTCGAGCATGTCCGGGACGTGGTACGTGACGAACAACCCGGCCACGCAGAACATGACGAAGCAGACGCTCGGCAACCGCTCGTTCATCAACCAGGTGAAGTACTCGCCCAAGTGGCAGAGCTCGGCGATCGTCGGCACGAACGACGCCAACGTCTGGATCGGCTTCAACCTCGGCACCGGCTCGGCCAGCCAGGCGAACTGGGTGAACGTCACCGGCGGGAACACGGTGCTGCCGAACCGGCCGGTGCTCGGGATCGCTCTCGACCCGTCCGCGCCGTCGGCGAACGTCGAGACCGGCTACGCGGCCGTCGGCGGCTTCAACGCCAACACGCCGAGCACGCCGGGCCACGTCTTCCGCGTCGTCTGCAACGCCAACTGCGCGTCCTTCACGTGGACGAACAAGAGCGGAAACCTGCCCGACATCCCGGTCGACTCGATCATCGTCAACCCGAACATCCCGCAGCAGGTCTTCGCGGGAACCGACTTCGGGCTGTACTACACCGACGACATCACACAGGCGTCGCCCGTCTGGCAGAAGTTCACCTCCGGCATGCCGAGCGTGATGATCTGGGATCTGCAGATCGACCGCGGCGCGACGACGCTCTCGGCCTGGACGCGGAGCCGCGGGGCGTACGTGTGGCCGCTGCCCACGCAGTCGCAGGGGCCGACGATCACCTCGTTCAGCCCGCTGAAAGGCATCACCGGCACGACGGTGACGATCGACGGAACGGGCTTCGACTCGTCGGCGAAGGTCAGGATCGGCCACAAGGCCGCTCCGATCACCTCGCTGACGCCGACGGAGATCCAGGCGACGGTGGGGAACGGAGCGACGACGGGCAAGGTCATCGTCACCACCGACGCGGGCAAGGCGACGTCGACCAAGTCCTTCAAGGTGACGATGTCGATCACGCAGCTGACGCCGACCTCGGGTCCCGTCGGCACGCCCGTCACCGTCAGCGGCGTCGGCTTCACCGGGGCGACCAGGGTGAAGTTCGCCGGCAAGAACGCGACGTTCTCGGTCACCGACGACTCCACGATCGAGACGACCGTTCCCGCCGGGGCGACGACCGGCGTCGTCACGGTCACCGGACCGCTCGGAACGGTCAAGGGACCGAAGTTCACCGTCACGGGCTGATCTGATCGCGCGGGCTCCGCGGGGCGGTTTCGCCTCCGCGGGGCCCGCGCTTCCGCCTGCTACCGCGGCGCGAGGGCGACCAGCAGGCCGCCGTCGGCGTCGTAGGCCGGAAAGATGTCGGCGACGATCTGTTTGCGCAGGCCGGCCCGCGTCGTCAGCTCGAGCTGCTCACCCATCCGGCGCACGCCCCACTCGAGAGCGAGCGCAACCGGGTTCTGGCCGTTCTCGAACGTGATCGAGAGCCGCTCGATCACGTCGCGGCCCATCAGCTCGTGCTCGGGCCAGCCGGTGAGCTCGAAGACGCCGCGCCCGGCGGCGAGGACTCGTCCCTGCTGGTCGCAGACGACGAATCCGGTGTTCGGGCCCGGGTAGTAGTCCTCCATCAGCTCGAACAGGAACCCGAACCCGCAGCGGTGGCAGCCGACCGTCTGCCGGTCGAGCAGGCTCTCGAGCCCGTCCGAGTCGATCGAGCGCTCCTTGCAGTTCGGGCAGATGAAGTAGGGCACGCGTCCAGACTAGCCGTGGCTTACAGCCACCGACGCGCCCTTATCAGCGCGAAGAGTGCAGCCGCCGCGCCGAGCTCCAGCGCGACGCCGAGCACCCAGAACGTCCATGCGGGCACCTCGATGTCGTTCACGAGATAGTCGAAGTTCTGGCCAAAGAAGCCGGTCAAGAACGAGAGCGGCAGAAACACCGTCGCGAGCACGGCGAGCCGTTTCATCACCTCGTTCTGGTCGTTCGCGATCTTCGCCTGGTGGTAGTCGCGGGCGCCGGCGACGAGATCGCGTGAGAGGTCGAGCCCGTCGGTCGCGCGCAGGAACTTGTCGTACGCCGCTCCCATCGAGAGCTCGACGTCGCGGGTGAAGACCTCGCCGCCCGCGAACTCGATCCGGTCGTCGACGATCTCGCGGACCGCGTCGCGGGTCGGTCCGAGCGTCCTGCGGATGTGGAGGATGTCGTGCCGGAGTGCCGACAGGCGTGCCCTCACGCGTTCGGACGGCCACGTCTCGACGTTCTCCTCGAGCTCGTCGATCTCGTCGTTCAGATCGTCGATCAGGTCGAGGTACTTCTCGGCGATGTCGTCGAACAGGTGGTAGACGATCATCCCGGCGCCGTCCGACTCGCGGCAGGACGCGATCGCCTCGCACGGGTCGTAGGGCGACCGCCCTTCCGGGGTCTTGTGGATCGTGACCACGCGGTCGCGCGTCATCACGAGGTCGACCTCCTGGTAGTAGACGACGTCCTCGTCGCGGACGACGACCGGGATCAGGAAGACGCCGAAGACGTAGTCGCCCTGCGACTCGAGCTTCGGGCGGGGCTCGTCGTCGTGCTCTGCGGGCGCGGTGAGCCGCTCGAGGGCACGCTCGTGCACGCTTGCGGGAAGGTGCCGCTCGAGCTCCTCGAGCGTCGGGTCGAGGAGATCGATCCACTTGTCGCCCGGTGCCACGCACGTCGAGCGTACTGCCGGCTCCGGCTGGACTCGAGGCTGACTAGGCGGGCGCCTCGGCCTCTTCGCGAGGAGCCGCGAGCGCGTCCATCGCGTGGCCCCGCTCCTCCGCGAGGAACCGCTCGGCGTCGAGCGCGGCCATGCAGCCCGACCCGGCCGCCGTGACCGCCTGGCGGTAGGTGTGGTCCTGGACGTCGCCGGCGGCGAAGACCCCGGGGATGTTCGTCTCGGTGCTCCGCGGCTTCGTCACGAGGTAGCCCGCGTCGTCGTGGTCGAGCCAATCCAGGAAGAGCTTCGTGGTCGGGTCGTGGCCGATCGCGACGAAGAGCCCGTCGGTGCGGAGCTCGCGCGTGTCGCCGTTCTCGACGTGGCGAAGGAGCACGCCGCGGAGCTTCCCCTCTTCGACGCCGAGCGCCTCCTCGACGACGTAGGGCGTCGCGAACTCGATCCTCTCGTTCGCCTGCGCGCGGTCGGTCATGATCGCCGAGGCGCGGAAGTCGTTTCGACGGTGAACGATCGTGACCTTCGTCGCGAACTTCGTCAGGAAGAGCGCTTCCTCCATCGCCGAGTCGCCGCCGCCCACGACGACCACTTCCTGGTCGCGGTAGAACGCGGCGTCGCAGGTTGCGCAGTACGTGACGCCGCGGCCCTGAAGCGCGACCTCGGACGACAGCCCGAGCTGGCGCGCTGTCGCGCCCGTGGCGACGATCACCGCCTTTGCGCGGTACTCGTCGTCGCTCGTCCAGACCCGGAACGGCCGCTCCGAGAAATCGACCCGGGTGACGTCGTCGCTGACGAACTCGGTGCCGAAGCGCTCGGCCTGGCGCCGGAAGTCCTGCATCATGGTGGGCCCGAGCACGCCGTCGGCGTAGCCCGGATAGTTCTCCACGTCGCTCGTGATCATCAGCTGGCCTCCCCACTGGAAGCCCTCGATCACGAGCGGGTTCAGGTCGGCACGCGCGCTGTAGAGCGCTGCCGTGTAGCCGGCGGGACCGCCGCCGATGATGATGACCTCGCGTACGCCGTTTTCGCTCATGGCTATGTTGTAACGAACGGACGGGGCGAAACGTTCCTACGCCACCAGCTCGCCGCAGAGAGAGAGCCTGCCTCCACGGTACTCCGCTTCGTCCGAGGGCCGGTGCGGCTGGCGCTTCCGAGGACCGAGGAGGTGGACGACGTCGTGCCCGCGGGCCGCGAGCAGCTCGGCGATCAGGCGGCGGTGGCAGCGCCACCACAGCGTCTCGGCGCACATGAAGCACGGCGCCGGCGCGGCGAGCGTGCGTGCAAGCGCCTCCTGCCACACGGGAGTCCCCATCCGTGCCGCGTAGCTTCGGAAGGCCGGCGTCCGGAGGCAGCCGAAGCGCTCCTCGCCGGGCTCGCCTCTTCGGCGGCCGCCGAGCTCGACCGCGTGGAGGTAGTCGATGCCCGCGGCGGCGAGGGATTCGGCGACCGCGGCCTGGTCGAACTGCGGATTCCGCCGCGACGAGGGGTAGCGGCGGACGTCGACGAGCGTCTCGACCCGCGCCTCGCACAGCGTCTCGACGAGCTCGGCCGCCGGTCGCGTCCCGTGTCCGATCGTGTAAACGCGCATGCCGCTCATGGGCTGCGAATACAATCGCGCTTCGTCGGGCAAGGGGGTGTCTGGGCATGGCCGCAACCGTCAGCTGGCAGGTGCTTCGAGATCTCGCCGGCTTCCGCGCGGAGAAGGGTTGCGCAATCAGCCTCTACCTGAATCTCGACCCGAGCGTCTCTCCGACGGCCGGAGACGCCGCAACGCGCGTCAATGCCCTGATCGACCAGGCGCACAAGCGCTTCGGCGCGAGCCGCTCCGAGCTGACGCATGACCAGAAGATCGCGCTCAAGACCGACCTCGACCGCGTCCGCCGCTACTTCGAGCTCGACTTCGAGCGCGACGGCGCCCACGGCCTCGCCGTCTTCGCGGCCGCGCTCGACAACTTCTGGCGGCCGATTCCGCTGACTGCGGCCGTTCAGGACGAGGTCAAGATCGACGAGACCTTCTACCTGACGCCGCTCGTTCCCCTCGTCGGACGAGGGGAGGGCGCGTTCGTCGCCTTCGTCGGTCGCGAGCGGGGAGATCTCTACAGCCTCCGCGCCGGCAGGCTCGCGGAGGTGGCGGACCACACCGAGGAGGCGCCTGGCAAGCACGACCAGGGCGGCTGGTCGCAGGCGCGCTATCAACGCCACATCGAGAACATCGTTCAGTCTCACCTTCGCGACATCGCGGACGAGCTCGACCGCCAGATCAGGCGCCGCGGCGGCAAGATCATCGTCGTCTCCTCCGAGGAGACGCGCAGCGAGTTCGCGGACCTGCTCTCCGCCGAGGTCAAGGGCGCGGTGATCGGATGGGCGCAGGCGGAGGCGCACTCAAGTCCGGCCGAGCTGCTGTCGCTCGTCCGGCCGATCCTCGAGAAGTGGCGCGACCAGGAGGAGAGCAAGGCGCTCGAGCGCTGGCAGGAGGAGGCCGGCCGCAACGGACGCGCCGCGGCCGGCTGGTCCGAGACGCTCGAGGCGGCCTCCGACGGCCGCGTCGAGCTGCTGCTCTACCAGTACGGAATGGATCGCCCGGCCTGGTGCTGCCCGGCATGCGGCCGGCTCGCCCTCGAGGCCGGCAAGTGCCCGCTCGACGGGACCGAGCTCGAGTCGCGGAGCGACGGGCTCGATCTCGCGATCCACCAGACGCTTGCGCACGGGGGCACCGCCTGGGCGGTGCTCAGCCGGCATGACCTCGAGCGCGTCGAGGGCATCGCGGCGCTGCTCCGGTACTAGCTAGGAGGGCGCGTCTATCGGTGGACGTCGACCCACGGCATCCACGCCGCAGGCGGAGGGAGCATGACTCCGACGCGGGTTCCGTTCGGCACGACGAGCCGCCAGCGGCCCGGGCGCGGGAGACGCACGAGGGCGTGCCACCTCTTCGGCGCGACCCGCTCGAGCCTGATCTCGAACCCGTCGCGCGGGATGCTCGCGTGCACTCGTGACATGTCGCCGGTCACGGTGCCGACGACGTCGTACCAGTCCTTACCCGGAGCGACGGCGATCAGCCGCAGCCAATCGTTGGGTGGGACGACGAAGCTGGTGACGACGTCGACCGCGAACGGCTGCCCGACGGCGGGCGTTCGGTCCTGAATCCGGACGGTGATTCGGCCCTTCGCGCTCGCGGCCGGGGCGGCGACCGCGGCGACGCACAGCGCGGTGACGAGAAGCCTCATGTTCCTCTTACACGCCGCGATGCCGGGACGTTCCCGGCGCCGCGGAAGGATCTTACGCCGCGTCCTCGTCGAGCGACGCCAGCTCGGCCCGCGTCAGCTCGGGCGCCGTCAGCGGCTTCGCGACGCGCTCGATCGGCGTGATCTGCGGAAGCTCCTCGCCGGCGACCCCGAGCTCCGGGAAGCGCCGTGCGGCGGGCAGCACGCGCGTCTCGAGCGACCCGACGGTCTCGTTGTACGCGGCCACGGCCTTGTCGAGCCGCGAGCCGAGCGTCGCGAAGTGCCGGCCCATCGTCCCGAGACGCTCGTAGAGGTCGCGGCCTCGCTCGCTGATCTGCCGCGCGCTCTCCGCAATCGTCTCCTCCCGCCAACCCGCCGCGGCGGCGAACAGGAGCGAGATCAGCGTCGTCGGGCTTGCCAAGATGATCCGCTGACGGGGACCTTGCTCCAGCAGCGCGGCGTCGTGCTCGATCGCATAGCGGTAGAAGCTCTCGGAGGCGAGGAACATCACGACGAACTCGGGCGACGGCGAGAACTGTTGCCAGTACGCCTTGGCGCTCAGCTTCGCCATGTGCTCGCGAACGTGGCGGACGAAGTCGGAGAGCCGCGCCTCCCGCGTGGCCTCGTCGTCGGATTCGAACGCGTCGAGCAGCGCCTCGAGCGGCACCTTCGCGTCGACGACGATGTGCTTGCCGCCGGCGAGCTTCACGATGACGTCCGGCCGCAGGAGCCGCTCGTCTGCGCTCGCCGTCGGCTGCTCGACGAAGTCGCAGTGCGCGAGCATTCCTGCCATCTCGAGCGCGCGGCGGAGCTGCATCTCGCCCCAGCGACCGCGCGTCGCCGGCGCGCGGAGCGCCCGTACGAGGCTCGACGTCTCGCTTCGCAACCGCTCCTGGCTCGCCGATAGCAGCTCGACCTGCTTGTGCAGCGCGCCGTAGGCCCGCTGGCGGGAGGCTTCGAGCGAGCGGACGTGCTCGTCCACCTTCGCCAGGGACTCCCTGATCGGCGCCACGAGCTGCTCCACGGCCTGCTGGCGCTGCGCGAGGTCGGCCGTCGCCTTCGTCTGCAGGGTCTCGAGGTGAGCGCGCGCCAGCTCTACGAAGGACTTCGAGCTCTGCTCGAGCGCATCGGACGACAGCGCCTTGAAGGTCGTCTCGATGTCCGCGCGTGCACGTTCGGCCTCGACGTCTCGCCGGCGGGTGAGCAGCCAGGCGAGCCCGCCGCCGAGGGCGAGTCCGAGGACGAGGAGAAGCAGTCCGACGGCCATGAGCCGACGGACGCTAGCGGGCGGTTCGGACGGAGCCGGGGTCCGCTACGGCTCGGTCGTGTCCGTCCCGGCCGTCGGCGCCGCGGGCGGCGGGATCGGGGCTGCGGGCGGCTCTGGAATCTCTCTCGCTTCCGTCGGATCGGCGGGAGGTGACGTCGTCGCCGTCGCGGCCGGCGGCTCCTGCTGCGGCAGGTCGTCGTGATCGTGGCCGTGGTCGTGATCGTGGCCATGATCGTGGTCGTGGGCATGCTGCTTCCGGTCGCGGCCCAGCAGCTTGTCGAGAAGGCCCATCTCTTCCTCCTGTTCGGATGGGGGAGTATCCCCGATCTGAGCGGGCACAAAAAGCGCCAGATCCGGCTGACCCGAAGGTCTACCGGATCTGGCTGCGCCAGCCTACGACGGCCCCGTACCCGAGTCAAGAGGCTGTGGCGCAGAAAAAGTGCGGAGTTTGCGGAGATCTCTCCACGGAGGTCTGACGAACGCGTGTTCGCGTCCGGAGGGCCTCGTACGCTTGCCTCGTGGACGCCTTCTGCCGCCTCGCCGACGTGCTGCCGCGCTACGAGCCCCGCCCCCAGCAGGCCGAGCTGGCAGCCGCGGTTGCGGCCGCTCTCCGAGGCGGGCGGAGCCTCGTCGCCGAGGCCGGGACGGGGACAGGGAAGAGCCTCGCGTACCTGATCCCGGCGCTCGAGTCGGGCCTCCGGATCGTGGTCGCCACGGCGACGAAGGCGCTCCAGCAGCAGCTGCTCGGCAACGACGTGCCGCTCGCCGCCGCCGCGCTCGGCCGCGAGGTCGACGTGGCCGTCCTGAAAGGGCGTCAGAACTACCTCTGCCGCAAGACCCTCCACGGCTTCGAGCTGCTCGGCTCGGAGCTGTTCGCGCGTGCGGAGGAGGCCTCGGCGTTCCGCGCGATGCAGCCGTGGCTGGACTCGACCGAGACGGGCGATCGAGCAGAGCTCGACCTCGAGCCGCCGGCGGCCGTCTGGGCCGAGATCTCGGTCGGGGCGGACGGCTGTCTCGGCCGGCGTTGCCCGTTCACGGGGACGTGCTTCTCCGAGGCGGCGCGGGCGAGGGCGGCCGAGGCCGATCTCGTGATCGCGAACCACGCGCTGTACTTTGCGGATCTCGCGCTGCGCGAGCGCGCGGACGGAACCGGCGTCCTGCCCGAGCACGATGCGATCGTCTTCGACGAGGCGCACAGGCTGGAGGAATCGGCCGCGGCGTGGCTCGGCGGGCGCGTGAGCGGCGCGGCTCTCCGGCGGCTGCTGCGCGACGTCGATCGCGCGTGTCGCGAGGCTGCCGTTCCGGTACCGGCACGGCAGCTCGACCGGGCCGAGCGGGCAGGGCTCCGCCTGCTCGCGGCCGTCGCGCCGGAGGCGGGCCGGCGGCGGCTGCGCGAGCCTCCGCCGGCACACGCCCCGCCGTTCTCGGCCCGGCTCGCGGAGCTGGCGGCCGCTCTCACAGGTGGCCGCGACGAGCTCGACGCGCTGGCAAAGCGCGCCCTCGCCATGTCCGCCGACGTCGGCGTCTTCGCCGAGCCGAGCGAGAACCAGGTCGTGTGGGCCGAGCCGGATGCCGTCGCGTGGGCGCCGATCGACGTCGCGGGGGAGCTGCGCGAGCGACTCTGGGACGGCGGGCCGACCGCGATCCTGGTGTCGGCGACGCTCGGCGCCGGCGACGGGTTCGGCTTCGTCCGTGGGCGGCTCGGCCTGCGCGCGGCCGACGAGCTCTCGGTTGGCTCGCCGTTCGACTTCGAGTCGCAAGCACTCCTCTACCTCCCGCCGGGACTGCCCGACCCGCGCGAGCGCGATGCTCTCGAGCGCGTCGCCGAGGAGGCCGCGGCGCTCTGCCGGATCTCCGGCGGCCGCGCGCTCGTGCTGACGAGCTCGTATCGGGCGCTCGACGAGGTCGCAGCGCGCCTCCGCGGTCGGATCCCCTACGAGATCCTCGTCCAGGGCGAGGCGCCACGGGAGCGGCTGCTCGAGCGGTTCCGGCGGGAAGTCGCGTCGGTCCTCGTCGCGACGGCGACGTTCTGGCAGGGCGTCGACGTCCCCGGGGAGTCGCTCTCGCTGCTCGTGATCGACAAGCTGCCGTTTGCGGCGCCGGGCGACCCGCTCGTCGAGGCGCGCTGCGAACGGATCGCCGAGTCCGGAGGCGACTGGTTCCGAGAGTACGCGCTGCCCTCGGCCGTGCTCCAGCTCCGGCAGGGGTTCGGGCGGCTGATCCGCGCCCACGGCGATCGCGGGGTCGTCGCGATCCTCGACCCGCGCGTCCGGACGCGCGGCTACGGGAGAGCGTTCCTCGCTGCGCTGCCACGCTGCCGCGTCGTCGCCGACCGCGAGGCCGTCGCCGACTTCTTCGCGTCCGAGACCCGATTGTCAGCCTGATACCCTCGATGCGTGGCGAAGAAAGCGCGCACGCCGGCGCCTCCGCGCCCGGTCCAGGCACCGAAGCGACGGGCGGAGCCTCGGCAGCGGAAGCCGGTTGCGCCCGACCGCTCCCGCTACTGGCTGGCCGGCGGTCTCGTCGCCGTGGTCGTCGTGGGCGCGATCGTCGGCATCCTCGCCTCGCGGGGCGGCGGCGGCGGGAACGCGGCGGCGGTCGCGAAGGACGCCAGGGCCGTGGGTGGGACCTTCCAGACGGTGACCGCGTCGCGATCCGCGCTCCACATCGCGAACTTCAAGCCGACCGTGACGTACAACTCGTACCCGCCGACGAGCGGCAAGCACTACTACGTCCCTGCCGTCTGGGGCGATTACAGCCAGCCGGTCGACCCCCGTCAGGCGGTGCACAACGAGGAACACGGCGGCATCGTGATCTGGTACGGCCCGAAGATCTCGTCGCAGACCCGCCGGGAGATCTCTGCGTTCTACAACGAGAGCCCGAACGCGATGCTCGTGACGCCGCTTCCGGACAGCACGCCGGGTGCGAAGTTCCCGCCCCACAAACCGCTCGGCAGCCGGATCGCGCTGACCGCGTGGAACGGAACCAGCTCCGGCGGCCACGGCTACGTGATGATCCTGCCGCGGTTCGACGAGAAGGCGATGAAGGCGTTCAGGGACGCGTTCCGCGGCAAGGGCCCGGAGCCGTTCCCCGTCAGCAGTCTGACGCCCGGCTCGTAGCTATCCTGGCCACCTCCGCATCCGGCCGGGGTGGCGAAATCGGTCAGACGCGCCTGACTTAAAATCAGGTGTCCCCCTGCGGGGCATGAGGGTTCGACTCCCTCCCCCGGCACAGAAACTGGCTGCATCGAGCCGGAAATCGCGGCGCACTGGGCAAGCGGTT
>Ga0070741_10008672_pt1 | contig 20221 bp, 16 predicted proteins | sample Coa_R1_4_FD_66440 | JGI IMG/M metagenome (GOLD analysis project Ga0070741, IMG submission 66440) | Surface soil microbial communities from Centralia Pennsylvania, which are recovering from an underground coalmine fire - Coalmine... | ecosystem: Environmental > Terrestrial > Soil > Unclassified ...
ATCAGAGAAACACTGCGTTCGAGCGACGTTGTCGCGCGCCTCGGCGGCGATGAGTTCGTGGTGCTGCTGCAGGAGGTGACGGAGCGCGAACAAGTCGCCATCGTCGCGCGCAAGCTGCTCTCCGCCGTCATCAAGCCGGTCGTCATACGGGGCCAGGAGTGCCGCGTGACCGCGAGCATCGGCGTCAGCATGTATCCCACCGACGCGCAGGATGAGCAGGCGTTGATGAAAAACGCCGATATGGCGATGTATTTCGCCAAGGAGGAGGGCAAGAACAACTTCCAGTTCTATTCGAAGGATATCAAGGCGCAATCGCTCGAGCGCCTTACGCTCGAAACCAGCCTGCGGCGCGCCTTGGAGCACGAGGAATTTTTTCTCCACTATCAGGCCAAGGTCAACCTGGCGAGCGGGACGATCACCGGCGTGGAGGCGCTGCTGCGCTGGCAGCATCCGGACCTCGGATTGGTGTCGCCGGCGCAGTTCATCCCGCTCGCCGAGGAAACGGGGTTGATCGTGCCGATCGGCAAGTGGGTATTGAAGACGGCATGCGCCCAGAATATGAGCTGGCAGCGCGCCGGCCTGCCGCCGGTGTGCATGGCGGTCAACCTGTCGCCGCGCCAGTTCGCCGACGAGAACCTGTTGCACGATCTCGCCGCCGTGCTGCAGGAGACCGGCATGGCGCCGGAGTTGCTCGAGCTCGAGATCACCGAAAGCATGGTGATGGGCAACGTCGATCGGGCGGCCAAGCAGCTCGCCGCGATCAAGCAGATGGGCGTGCGCCTCGCGATCGACGATTTCGGCACCGGCTACTCGTCGCTCGCGCAGATCAAGCGTTTCCCGATCGACACCATCAAAGTGGATCGCTCGTTCATCCGCGAAATTCCGCGCAACGCCGAGGACAAGGCAATCACGGAAGCGATCATCGCGATGGGCAAGAGCCTGAGCCTTACGGTCGTCGCAGAGGGCGTCGAGACGCTGGAGCAACAGACGTTCCTGCGCGAGCATGCCTGCAATGAGATGCAGGGTTACTACTTCAGCAAGCCGGTTGCTCCGGAGCAGTTCGCCGACTTGCTGCGCACGCATATTTCCGAGAAGTCGCCGCCAAAGAACTTGACGGCGCCATAGCGTCGGCGCTCCGATCCACACGGACGACGGCGCGTTTCACGCCGTTACTCCCTGTCGCACGAGTCATCGCTCGCCTGTCCACGCGACCAAGCGCGCCGCGCACCGTGCAGTTCGAATAGCGAACGTCTCCATACTCATGGCGGCAATCCGGCGACGCCGCCGCTGTTCCTGCCGTTCTCGACGCCAGTTGAAACTCCTCGTCAGGCGGATCAGGATGTGCTCGCCCAAGTCGCTTCTTAATCAGGAGGCAGGATGGTTTCGTTTACTCTCAACGGAAAGACGATCGCGGCCAAAGCGGAAGGCAAGACCCCGCTCCTCTGGGTGATCCGCGACGAGTTGAAACTCACCGGCACCAAGTATGGTTGCGGTATCGCGCAGTGCGGCGCCTGCACCGTGCACGTGAACGGCAAAGCCGTACGCGCGTGCGTGACGACGCTCTCCGCCGTCGCCGGCGCCCGCGTGACCACCATCGAAGGACTGTCGCCGGATTCCTCGCACCCGCTGCAGAAGGCCTGGATCGCGGAAGAAGTTCCGCAATGCGGTTACTGCCAGTCCGGGCAGATCATGAAGGCGGCCGAGCTGCTCGCCGCCAACCCGAAGCCCACGCGCGCGCAGATCGTGAAGCACATGGACGGCAATATCTGCCGCTGCGGCACGTACGGCCGCATCATCGCCGCGATTGAGCGCGCGTCGCAGGAGGCCTGATCATGGAAAGCGAGCTGAATATTTCCCGCCGCACGTTCCTGAAAGCGAGCGGCGGTTTGGCGTTCTACCTCGCGCTCGGCGCGCACGGCGTTCGTCTCGTCGCCGAGGCGGAAGCGGAGGCGAGCGCCGGCGGACAGATCAACGCCTGGGTGCGCATCGCGCCCGATGGCACGGTCACCATTTTGAGCGCCGGCGCCGAGATGGGCCAGGGTTCGATGACGTCGCTGCCGCTGATCGTCGCGGAAGAGATGGACGCGGATTGGTCGAAGGTGAAAATCGAATGGGCTCCCGCCGATGCCGATGCCTACGGTTACCTCTCGCGCGGCGGCGCGCGCAGCATGTCGATCAGCGGCAGCCGCGCGGTCATGATGTACTACAACGACCTGCGCATGGCGGGCGCGCAGGTGCGCAAGGTGCTGATCGTGGCCGCGGCCGGGAAGTGGGGCGTAAACCCGGCGACGCTTCGTACCGAGCCGGGAGCCGTCGTCGATCCGGCCACCGGCCGGCGCTTGAGCTACGGCGAGATCGCGCAATTCGCGAGCGTGCCGTCGCCGCTTCCCGCCGTCGATAAGAGCGAGCTGAAGAGCAGGGACCAGTTCCGCCTCATCGGCAAGCCCGTGCCGCGGCGCGATACACCGTCCAAAGTGAACGGCACCGCCCGGTACGCGATCGACGTCAATCTTCCGGGAATGGCGTACGCCACGGCGCGCCACTGTCCGGTGCACGGCGGGACGCCGGCAAGCTGGAACGACGCGAAAGTGAAGAAAATGAAAGGCGTCATCGACGTCGTCAAGCTGCCCGACGGCATCGCGGTGGTCGCCGACAGCCTGCCGCACGCGCTGGCGGCCCGGCAGGCTCTCGATGTGAAGTGGAACAAAGGGGCGGCGGAAGGCTTTAACTCGGACAACGCCTTGTACCAGACCTACGCGAAGGTGCACGCCGACCCGGCGGCGAAGACGCAAACGCTCGATGCCAAGGGCGACGCCAAGGCGGCGTTTAGTGCGGCGGCCAAGACCTTCAAGGCCGAGTACTTGAGCGACTACGGCTATCACGCGCAGATGGAACCGCTGAACGCGGTCGTGCGATTCAACGCCGCGGGCGATCACGTGGAAGTGTGGGAGGGCACGCAGGCCCCGGATGCCTCGCGCGAAGCGGTCGCGCAAGCGCTCGGCTTCAAGCCCGAGCAGGTCACGCTGCACCAGTGCTACATGGGCGGCGGCTTTGGGCGCCGCACGCTCGGCGACTACGCCGCCGAGGCGGCGCTCATCGCGCGCGACGCCAAGCGCCCGGTGAAGCTCGTGTGGACGCGCGAGGAGGATCTCGGTCACGGCATGTTCCGGCCGCAGTCCTTCCAGTGTCTCGAAGCGGCGCTCGACAAGGACGGCAAAGTGACCGGCTGGTCGCATTGCGTCGTCGGCGACGGCGGCGGATTGCTTTCGAGCGGCATCAAGATTCCGTACTACCAGGTGCCGAACCAGCACATCGAGGCGCGCGGCGTGTCGCACGGTATTCGCGTCAAGCACTGGCGCGCCGTGGGACACGTGTTCAACGTGTTCGCCATCGAGTCGTTCGTCGACGAGATGGCCGTCGCCGAGGGCATGGACCCGATCGACTTCCGCCTCCAGCGCATGGCGGTATCACCGCGGGCGCGCGCGTGCTTCGAGCAAGTCGCGCGGATGTGCGACTGGAAGGCGCCGCGGCCGCCCGGGCGCGCGCTCGGCCTTTCCATCAGCGAACGTTCGGGTTCGCTCGGCGCCGGCGTCGCGGAGATCTCGCTCGAGCGCGATAGCGGCAAGATCCGCGTGCACAAGGTTTGGCTCGCGATCGACGGCGGATTGGTGGTGCAGCCGGAAATGGCGCGGCGCAACATCGAGAGCGGCGTGGTCTACGGGCTCTCGAGCGTGCTGTACGAACGCGTCACGGTAAAGAACGGCGTCGTCGAGCAGAGCAACTTCCACGACTACCACGTCATGCGCATGTCGGACATGCCGGAAACGATCGAAATCGCTTTTGTCGAACGCGACGCGCCGCCGAGCGGGCTCGGAGAGATCGGCAACCCCTGGGTGGGCGCGGCGGTGGCAAATGGATTCCACCGCCTGACCGGCAAGCGGCTGCGCCATCTGCCGTTCACGCCGGCGCGCGTGCAGGAGGTTTTGAAGGTGTAATCAGCAGGGCGCTTAGCAGGGAAATATTACGGCCGCGGTCTCCGCGGCCTTTTTTTGTCCGTCTTGAATGACGGCGGCATTCCCCGCGACAGCGGATGACGCCCAAGGCTATTCGGACCCGGGGCCGTCGCCGTCGCGATACGCTCGTTCAAAAGCGACCGGCGTCCATCTTGATCGTCGCGATCATGCGGAGTGTGGGCGCAGGGTCCGTTTGAGCTGTCTCCCATTTCGACAGGCAGAGTGCGCCGTGGCGCGCACCAAACCATAAGATTGTTGGTGCGTGGGACGCACTCTGATCAGCGGGCGCGGCACGTAGGGTGCGCCACGCGCGCCACAATATGAGATCGTTGTGCCGACACACGCTACGGTCTTGGAGCGGGAAATCTCCCGGCCTGGACCGACAAATCGTCTTTCCGAGCCGCCGGATCGGTCGTTTTACTTGAGCAAGTGGCCGAACTTCTGCATCGCCTTGGTGTATTCGGCCGGACTGAGCTTGTTCACCAGCGGGAACTTGTCGCGCCAGTGGAACGGCCGGCACGCGTCGATGATCGCGCGTGAATTGGTGTTGTTGCCCTTGGCCCGGTCCTCGGGCTCCAGACGCGGGTCGAGCGGCGTGCTCCACGCGCCCTTGATGAAATCAATCGAGGTGGCCGGATCCGAGCGCGTGACCATCGCCCAGATCAGCTCCTCCAGGTTGGATACGTCGATGTCGTCGTCCACCACGATCACGTACTTGCCGGCGTAAGCGCCGACGTGGCATTGAGAGGCGATATGGCCCGCCTGCTTGGCGTGGCCGGGATAGCGCTGCTTGATCGAGACGCCGAGCAGCATGCGCGCCGCCCCCGCTTCATGCGCCCATGCCGCCGTCACATCGGGAATGCCGGCCTGTAAAATTTCCTGGCGCAGCAGCGCCGAGCGGGTGACCGCGCGATAGCGCGCCATCTCGTCCGGAGGACACAGCGGCGGACAGCCGAGGATGATCGGGTTGTTCCGGTGGTAGACGGCTTTGATGTCGAGCACCGGTTCCGGCCGGACGTCGCTCGCGTAGTATCCGGTCCACTCGCCGAAGGGTCCTTCATTCTTGCTCTTGCCGGGTTGCACGAATCCTTCGAGAGCGATCTCCGCGTTGGCGGGGATCGGCAGTCCCGTGATCTTGCCGCGCACGACCTTGACCGGCTTCCCGCGCAGTCCGCCGACGACGTCGTATTCGCAGATGCCGTACGGTATCTCGCTGCACGCCATCATGAACGTCAGCGGGTCGCCGCCGAGCACGATCACCGTCGGCATCGGCTGGTTAAGCGCTTTGTACTTGTCGCGATGAATGCGGCCGTGCTTGCCCGGCGAGATATAGAAGCCGACGGAGTTGCGGTCGTGCACCATCACCCGGTAGGTTCCGAGATTGATCCACTTCTCTTCCGGATCCCGGGTGACGTTGAAGCTTCCGGTGCCGATGTAGCGGCCGCCGTCGTGCGCGTGCCACTGCGGCGCCGGCAACTTCAGCACGTCCACGTCGTCGCCCATCATCACGTTCTCGAAGATCGGACCGTCCGCCACTTCCTGGTGCGGGATCGTCTTCAGCTCACGTAGGTACGTATCGAGGAACGCTTCGGACAACTCGATCTTGCTGTAGCTCGGCGGAAAACCGAGCGTCATGTTTTTGCGTTTTCCGCCGAAAAAGTTGACGAGCACCCGATGCCCCTTGGGATAGCCGGGTACCTCGTCGAAGATCACGCACGGGGCCGTGTCCGAATGCATGACGAGGTCGGCGGCGAGGCCGATTTCCTCCTGCCATGAGGCACCGGCGACAACTTGCACCTCGCCGAGCTTCTCGGCTTGCGCGATCCACTCGCGCAAGTCTTCGTAGGGGAACTCGAAGCGTGCGCTCTTGTCCCGCGTTCCGACCACACCCGTTATTTTTCCGATCGGGTTGGCCATGCCATCAGGAGTTTTCAACTCGTCGTGCTTCATGGTGTCCGCCCTCTCTGTGTTGCGACCGCTGTGCCCGGTCGTTGCCGATGTTGTTAAATCTTCGATACGGCTTCCGCTAAATCAGTGACGCGGATTTACGCGACCGAGCAAACGCTCACGCCGGCGAATCGCTACGAAGGACAAGACATACCGAGGGATACGCATTTCACCGCAGCCAAGCATGCACCGCTGAAACATTCCGGCCCCCGGGTCAAACTCTCGCTGCTTTCACGCGGATAAATATTTGACGCAACCATAATTGTCCCGCCCATCTAAACCGATTGAAGCACGGGCTTTTGGCTCTCGACTTGACATAGGTCAAATAGAATACGACCCGCGCTTATTCTTGTTGCTGTGGCGGATGCTCGGCGGCATAGAGGCGGGCGACCCCGGTTTCGCCGATCGCCCTGCGAACAAAATAATGCGAGGCGCGCTGCAAGGTGCGAAAGGGACCGAATGTCCGCGGCGTCGCGGCGAGGCGAGTGCCGTTATACGTTAACCGGCGTCGTCGCCCTTTCGGCAGGTGACAGGGTCGCGGTGGCCAAAGCCCCGGGAATTATCGATGAAGTACAACGTCTCGGGTGTAATCTGGTACCAACTGATCTTGCTGAACGCGGCGGCGATTTCCCGCGGTGCTCGCGCCAGATCGGCGACCAGCGGAAATTTTCGGCCGTAACGAACGATGGCGGCAGCCTGTTCGGATCCCTCGAGTCTGCGGACCGTGCCTTCCAGCTGGATCCCCTTGATCTCCGGCCAAGTCTTGTAATCCTCCTGGATGGTCGCGGCGATCGTGGGATTGGCGGCAATGTTGATGCCGTGGCGGCTCTTCGGCGACGACAGGAAATACAAGTCGAGGTCATCGTTCACATAAAATACCGCGGCCGCCCACAACCCCGCGGGGCCGCTTGTCGCCAAGGTCGCGACGTTGTGCGCTTGCAGATAATCCAATACCCGCCGGTGCAGCTCGGTGTCTGTCGGGTTCACCGATCGGTCCCTCCTTTCCTCGCCGTCGCCATGCCACTAGTGTGCGGCATTCGACGGAATTTGCCCACGGCTGTCTTGGAACGACGGCTTCGAAAGTTTTCCGGAGTAAAATAATCCCGCTGACGACACGCACGGCAGGAACTCAAACCCGCAATACAACAGACTAAGACTAATTGGAGGAGACCCGTCACGATGAAACTCTATAGTTATGCGGTCAGCTCGGCCTCGTTCCGGGTGCGGATCGCGCTCAATCTGAAGGGCCTGCCGTACGAGTTTGCCGGCGTGCACCTGCTGCGAAGTGGCGGCGAGCAGTTCGCGCCGGCGTTTGTCGCCGTTAATCCACAGTCCCTGGTGCCGGCGCTGGTGGATGGGGACCATACTCTCACCCAATCCCTCGCGATCATTGAATATCTGGAGGAGACCCATCCCGAGCCGCCGCTGCTGCCGAAGACACCGGCGGAGCGGGCTCGGGTTCGATCGCTGGCCCTGCTCATCGCCTGCGATATTCATCCCCTGAACAATCTGCGCGTGTTGAAATACTTGAAGCGTGCGCTGAAGGTGGAGGATGACGCCAGGGATGCGTGGTATCGGCACTGGGTGAATCTCGGTTTCACCGCCCTGGAAGCGCGGCTGGCGGGCGATCCGGCCACCGGTCGTTTCTGCCACGGAGACGTACCCGGACTTGCCGACTGCTGTCTGGTGCCCCAGGTGTTCAACGCCCAGCGCCTTAAGTGCGATCTCTCGGCCATGCCGACGATCCGCCGCCTGCACGAGAACTGTATGGCGCTGGAGGCATTTCGACAGGCGGCGCCCGCCAACCAACCGGACGCGGAGTGATTAGTAGCCGCCTCAAGATAGAGCGCGGATTCTCGTGCTCACGAGCGCGTCGTGCTATTGATGGCCTTCTCGAGGATCGCGGCTTCCGCCTTCAGCAGCGCGACCAGTTCTTGTTGACGGCTCGCGGTCATTCGGCTTGCGATAGCGCCAATGCTTATTGCCAGGAACGGATCGCTATAGCGGCTTGGAATCGCGACGCCCACGGACAGGGCGTCGGGCGTGATGTGAATATTATTCAGCGCGTAACCCAGTTGCTGGCAGCGCGTTACCATGCGCAGCAAGGTGGGCACGGTGAGATTGTTGTAGGCGCCGAGTCGCGGCGCATTGGCGGAGACAATGTTCTGAACGGTTTCCGCCGGGAGGTGCATGAGGAGCGCGAGACCGCCGGCGCCGACGCCGAGGGGGCGCCGCGTCCCGACGTCCAAGGTAAGCGTCCTAATGGGAAAGGGACCTTCTCTGCGATCAATGCATACTGCGTCAAAACCGCTGCGAAGCGTTAAGAAAACGGTATCGCCGGTCTTTTCAGCAAGCCGCTGCAGCGAGGGGTGGCAGGCGTCGCGCAGGTCGTATTGCGAGGCGGCAGCCAGTCCCAGCTCGAACATCAGGTGCCCCAGAAAATAGCGCCGCGTCTTGGGGTCCTGCTTCACCATTCCCTCGGACATGAGGCACTTGAGGATGCGATGGACGGTCGGCCGCTGCAGTTTTGTATGCTGGGCAATGTCGACCAGTCGTAGTCCTGTGCGGCTACGCGAGGCGATCAGACGCATCAGCAACGACGCCTTTTCAATGCTTTGAGTCCCTTGGGTTTTGAGCACGCCAGCTTTGTGGCGATTGCTATTTGCCAATCGAGCGTTCAAGCTTTAAGTCCACATGGTGGAATAGTGTTTGTGCGAGATCATTTGCGAGCGTAAAATTATCCGTATATTATTCGTACATCCGATTCTACGATAGTCCGATATATGGACTGTAGCAGCGTAATAACGCGAACGGCATGTGTCAATGATTTCGGGAACACTATGATAAAAGCAGCTGTCGTGTCGCATGAGTTCCAGATATCGACACGCGCCTTCATTGAGAAAGCCGAGTAACCGAGTAACGCCTAGTGAAACGACTCATTGTCGGTATGACCGGCGCCACCGGGGCGATTTTCGGAGTGCGCCTGCTGCAGGCCCTGAAGGGGACCGATGTCGAAACCCATCTGGTCCTCAGCAAGTGGGCCCAACAGACGATCGAGCATGAGACCGATTTTACCCAACGCGACGTTCGGGACCTTGCTTCCGTGGTTTACGAACAGGGGAACATGGGCGCCGCCATCTCCTCGGGCTCGTTTCTCACGGAAGGAATGGTGATCGCGCCCTGTTCGGTGCGCACGCTCGCCTCGATCGCGCACGGTACCGGAGACAACCTGGTGCATCGCGCCGCCGACGTGGTCCTGAAGGAGCGCCGCCGGCTGGTGTTGGTGGTGCGCGAAACGCCGCTCAGCGACATCCACCTCGAGAACATGCTCAAGCTTTCGCGCATGGGCGTGACGATCACGCCGCCCGTGCCCGCTTTTTACAATCACCCCCAGACACTCGACGACATGGTGAACCATATCGTCGCGCGCGTTCTCGACCAGTTCGGCATCCCCACCGATTTCGCGCGACGCTGGAGCGGCCAAATGCATACGAAAAAAGTTGCGAAATTCGAACCGAAATCCTAGACGAAGAAACCATTTTCACGAACCGCAGACGGAGAAATCGCCATGAGCGAAGTAGCCAGCAAGAGCCTTCCCAAAACCACCAACAAAGACATTACCAGCCTGCGCTCCACCGTGGAGTGGTTGCGCGCCGAAGGCCTGCTGATAGAAACGCAGAAGGAAGTCGATCCCGATCTCGAAATCACCGGCCTGCAGAAGCACTTCGACGGCAGCTATCCGATTCTGTTCCATAACGTAAAGGGCAAGCCGCACGCCCGCGCCATCACCAACCTCTTCGGCGACATCCGCGTGATCGAGAAGATGTTCGGTTGGTCGAGCTCGCAGGAGCGCACGCGCGCGATCGCGCGGGCGATCAACCGCCCGCTAAAGCCGGTCGTGATCGATCAGAAGACCGCGCCGTGCCAGGAGCACGTCATCACCGACGACCTCAACGTCAACAAGTGGATCACGGCGATCCGCCACACCGCCCTCGAGCCCGAGCTCACCATCGGCTCGGGCATCCGCTGCGTCTACGGTCCCTACTTCGACGGCGGCGGCGACATGGGCTACAACCGCATGAACTTCCGCTGGGGCAACGTCGGGACGTTCCAGATCTCGCCCGGTTCGCACATGTGGCAGGTCTATACCGAACACTACGACGACCCGAAGGGCATACCGATCACGATGTGCTTCGGCGTGCCACCGGCGTGCACGCTGCTCGCGGGCGCGGGATTCGACTACGCGATCATACCGAAGGGCGCCGACGAGATGGCCATCGCGGGCGCGGTGCAAGGATCGCCGGTGCGCCTCGTGAAGGCGCGCACCGTCGATGCCTACGCGCTTGCCGACGCCGAGTATGTGCTCGAGGGCTACATCAAGCCGCGCGACAAGCGCTACGAGACCGCCGAGTCGGAGAAAGCCGGCGTGCAGGGCAAGACCTTCTTCCACCCGGAATGGGCGGGCTACATGGGCAAGGCCTACAAGGCGCCGACTTTTCACGTGACCGCCATTACGATGCGCAAGCCCGAATCGAAGCCGATCATCTTCCCGCTCGGCGTGCACACGATGGACGACAGCAACATCGACACCACCGTGCGCGAGGCGGCGATCTTCGAGCTGTGCAACCGGCTGCAGCCCGGCATCATCCAGGACGCGCACATCCCCTACTGCATGACCGACTGGGGCGGCTGCGTCATCCAGGTGAAGAAGAGGAACAAGATCGAAGAGGGCTGGCAGCGCAATTTCCTTTCGGCGATCCTGTCGTGCTCGCAGGGCATGCGCCTCGCGATCGCGGTCAGTGAGGACGTCGATATCTACTCGATGGACGACATCATGTGGTGCCTCACGACGCGCGTGAACCCGAAGACCGACATCCTCAACCCGATCCCGGGCGGGCGCGGGCAGACCTTCATGCCGGCGGAACGCATGACGGCCGGCGAGAAGCAGTGGACGGCCTCGAACACGATCTTCGAAGGCGGCATGGGCATCGACGCCACGGTGCCGTACGGCTACGAGCAGGACTTCCACCGGCCGGTGTATCCGGTCGATCGCGTGAAGCCGGAGGATTTCTTCAGCGCGAAACAGATCGAAACCATGAAGGCGCGCATGGCAGGTTGGGTGCTGTCGCTGGCTCGCACCGGTCGTTAGCCGTCGATGCCCGCGCGGCCGGCGAGCCGCGCGGGCCTGACCCTCGCTTGGTATCGCAACATGGAACCGATGCTGCAAGGGTGCGTGGTGCTCGATTGCAGCGAGCGCCTGGCCTGGCTCGCCGGCCGGCTGCTCGCGGACTTGGGCGCCGCAGTCACCAAGCTCGAAGCGCCGCGGGCGGATGTTTCATCCGTCGAATGGCGCGCCCTCAACGTCAACAAACGGCTGCGTCGGCTCGATTTCGCCGAGCCGGCGGGACGGCGCGCGCTCGATGAGCTCGCGGCCAGCGCCGACATTCTAATTGCCACCCCGCACCCGGGCGCGGGCGATGCCGAAATATTCGATCATCGACGCCTGGCTCGCATCAATCCGCGGCTGATTGTCGTCGCTGTCACGCCTTTCGGACTTACCGGCCCCAAAGCCGGATGGCTCGTCTCCGACATCGAGATCATGGCCGCCGGCGGCGCGATGTCTCTTGCCGGCGAACCCGATGGAGCGCCGATGCGAGTGAGCGCGACGCAGTCGTACGCGTGGGCGGGAGCCCAGGCGGCGGTCGGCGCCTTGACGGCTCTGGCCGCCCGCGCGCGCACCGGTCGTGGCCAGCTTGTCGATGTATCGGCGCAGGCGGCGGTCATCACCGCGATCGCGCACGCGCCGGCGTTCGTCGACATCCTTGGGATCGTGCCGACGCGCGCGGGCGCGTACATGACCGGCCGCTCGGTGACCGGCGCGCGCTTCCGGGTCTTCTGGCCCTGCCGCGATGGACACGTCAACTTCATCCTTTACGGCGGCGGCGCCGGGCGGCGCACCAACGAGCAGCTCGTCGCGTGGATGCGCGAGCGCAACGTCGATCTCGGTCCGCTCGCCGCCATCGATTGGGCGCGGTTCGATCCGACCGGGTCCACGCAGGACCAAATCGACGCGATGGAAGCGCCGATTGCGAAATTCTTCAGCTCCATCAGCAAACGCGAATTCCTCGAACAGGCGCATCGGCGGGAAATGCTCGGCTATCCGGTTTCCAACGTCGCCGATATCGCCACCGACCCGCAGCTGGAGGCGCGCGGCTTCTGGCAGGACATCGCCGGACCCGGCGGTCGCAGCGAGCGCCATTGCGGCGCTTTTGTCATCGTCGACGGCGTGCGGCCGCCGCTTGTGCCGACTGCCGACGAACCGGATCGAGCGTTGCCGAAGGTGGCCACGTGAGCGCCGGCGTCCAGGCATTGGCGGGAATCAACGTCGTCGAGTTCGGCGGCTACGCCGCCGGCCCGCATATCGGCAAAATGCTCGCCAATTTCGGCGCCATGGTCGTGCACGTCGAATCCATGGGCCGGCCGGACGGCTTCCGCTTGCAGTATCCGCCCTACAAGGATAATAAGCCCGGGATCAACGCGGGCGGCTGCTTCGCCTTTTTCAACGATTCCAAGTTCGGCGTCACCCTCGACTTGAAGAAGCCGGAGGGCATTGTTCTTGCCCGGCGGCTGACGGACTGGTGCGACATCGTCATCGAGAACATGCGGCCCGGCGTGATGGAGCGGCTCGGCCTCGGATATGAGTCGTTGCGCACAACCAATCCGGATCTCATCATGCTGTCCACCTGCAATATGGGGCAGACCGGTCCGCGCGCCGATACGCCTGGGTTTGGTTCGCAGTTGTCGGCGCTCGCGGGCATGTGCGGGCTGACCGGCGAGCGCGACGGCCCGCCGATGCTGCTCTACGGGCCGTATATCGACTTCATCGCCTCGACCCTCGGCGCCGTCGCGGTGCTCGCCGCGCTCGAAAAACGCCGGCGCACCGGCGCGGGCACCTTGCTCGACATTTCGCAGTACGAATGCGGGCTGTTGTTTCTGGCCGGTCCGTTACTCGATTACCACGTGAACGGCAAGATCGCCGAGCGTTGCGGCAACGATGATCCGGTCGCGGCGCCGCACGGCGTCTGGTCCTGCCGCGACGGCGGGTGGCTCGCGTTGTCGTGCTGGACGGACGCCGAGTTCGCGCGGTTGTGCGCCGTCCTCGGAAAGCCGGAGCTTTCGGCCGATCCGCGCGTGGCGACGGCGGCCGGCCGAAAATCGCATCGTGCTCTCCTCGATGCCGCGATTACGGATTGGTCGCGCCCGCGGGATGCGGAGAAAGCGGCCGAGATCCTGCAAGGCGCGGGTGTGCATGCGCATGTCGTCGAGACCATGGCCGATCTCTTCGCCGATCCGCAGCTCGAGGCGCGGCGCCAATGGCGCCGGCGGCCCCATCCGGTCATCGGCAATCAGGCTTACTTGATGCCGGCGTTTGATTTGAGCGAAACGCCGGGAGAGATCACATGCGCCGCGCCGACGCTCGGCGGGGACAACGAGAAGGTGTTCCGCGAGCTGCTGGGACTCACGGAGCGGGAGTACGCCGACTACCGCGCCCAGAAAGTGTTCGACTGAAAGCCGACATTACAGCGGCGAAGAAGGGGATGCCGCCGCAGGCACTGGATTCCTTCCGCGCGGGCCACACTTTCCGAGTACGCCGCCTCTTGACGGTTACCGTGGGCGGTACCGGCGCATCATCCGCACGACGCGCGCGGGAATCCTTTCCGCCCTGTAAAACCGATAGGCGGACACCGCGGTCCACAGAAACCCAGCCACGAACACCACGGCGACGAGGCCGCGCAAGATTTCGGATAGGTTCGTTTCCATGGTTTGTTCCTTTACGGCGATTTTGACATCCCATAAATAGCATGGGATCGCCGGCCCCACCTTGATATGGGTCAAGAGACGAGAACGGAATTTCAGCGCATTACCGCGCGGGCCTCGTGAACCGCCCGGGGGCCGCGGTCAGGCGTTGAGGTGTTCCTTGAGAAAGGCGATGGTGCGCGACCACGCGAGCTCCGCCGCCTGCTTGTTGTAGCGTGCCGCCCCGGTGTCGTTGTTGAACGCATGGTTCGCGCCTTCGTACATATAAAGAACATATTTCTTCTTACTCTTCTTGAGCGCATCCTCGAACGCGGGGACGCCTTCGTTGACGCGTTTATCCAATCCCGCGTAGTGCAGCAATAACGGCGCCTTGATGTTGCCGACGTCCTCGGTCTTCGGCGGCCGGCCGTAGTAGACCACGGCGGCATCGAGATGTGGCGCGTTCACCGCGACCTCGCCGACCAGCGTTCCGCCCCAGCAAAAGCCGATGACGCCGACCTTGCCGTTTGAGTTCGGATGCTTCTCGAGAAAGGCGACGGCGGCAACCGCGTTCTGCGTCGTCCGCTTGGCGTCGAGCTTGCCCGTCATGTCGCGCGCGGTGTCTTCATCAGCGGGCGTGCCGCCGAGCGGCGACAGGAAATCCGGAGCAAGCGCGAGGAATCCTTGCACCGCGACGCGCCGCGTCACGTCCTCGATGTGCGGGTTGAGACCGCGGTTCTCGTGCACGACGATCACGGCTGGTAGCTTCGATGCGCCCTTCGGGCGCGCCATGTACGCCTTGATGTCGCCGGTTGCGCCGGGGTAGCGGGGGTGGCTCGTGTCGAGCCGCGGATCGTCGACGGCCACCATCGCGGCGTGCGCCCGGTTCGATTCAAGCAGCGGCATCAAGGCAAGCGCCGAAGCGATGCCGCCCGTCAGCTCGGCGAGCCGCGCCAGGAACACGCGACGGTCGAGCGGCTCGTGCGTGTAGCGATCGTAAAGGTCGATGACTTTCTGATCCATGTCGGTTGCTCCTGCCGCCTCCGGTAATTGCCGCGCCGATGCAGCGCGAATGCCGGTATCCTCGCCGGCGACACCGATCCTAGTTCTTCACCTTGATCGCGACAAGAAGAGGCCGAAATACGCCGTCGTTTCCGTTTTCCGCCACGGATGCCCCCGGCCGGTCGGTCGCGGTCGGATCGAAATCAGGGCGACGCGGCGCGTGCGACCTCGGTCGTCCACCGCACGATTTCATCCAACGAAGCGGAAGGAGCGCCGATATGATCGGAGTTCGATTCGTACATCTTGGTCAGCGGATTGCTCGGAAAATTGGCGAACAGAGGAATGTTCGCCCTGCGCAGGCCGGGGTAATCGTTTTTCGCGACGATAAATAGTATCGGGATGCGCGGGTTGGCGGCGCGCACGGCGCGTTGCATGCTCATCGCGCCTTGCGGATCGAACCAGTTCAGGTAGAGCGCGGGCGTGGTGACGACGGGGTAGACGCCTTTCCTGCCCTCGTAATCCGCGAGCTTGGTTTTTTCGTCGCCCTTGCCGTCCGCCACCAGTTGCCGGGCGCGGGCGAGAGTCGCGCCGAGCTGTTCGCCGAAGAGCCGGTTGCCGGTGTCTCCGCCCGGAGCGATGGCGATAATTCCGTCGACGGAATGTTTGCCGGCGAAGTGCAGCGCGAACGCGCCGCCCTGACTGTGTCCCGCGACAAAGGTCTTTTGCGCTCCCTTCGCGCGCAACGCCTGCAGCGCGGCCTCGATTTCTTCCTCCGCCCGGTCGGTAGTGACGTCGTAGTCGCGCCGGCCCGACCAGGGCATCTCGAGATTCGCGACGAGGTAGCCCTTGCCTTCGAGCGCCCGCGCAAGGTCGGTGACAAACTTGGTGGGCGAGCCGCCCTTGCCATGCATGATGACGATGCCGATCGCCGGTGACTCGGAAGCTGCCGCGTATAGCGTGCCGGCGAGGCCGGCGGCGAGCGCGAGCGCGATGACGATTCTTAGAAACTTAATCACGTGTTGTCTCTCCTGTGGCGAACGAAAGCGCAATAAAGTTTGTCGGGCACGTGACCGCGGCGCAGAGACGCCGGTATATGCGGTTCATGCGCCGCGCGATAACCATTTCTCATAGGGTAGCGCACGCTCTTTCGCGTGCAATTGGTTCGTCACGGCCGCGGCGCGGCGAAGCCCTTGGAACGAACACCGCCCGTCCCGGTTAGACAGCCGACAAACGCCGCCGCCGGTTTCGCGGCCTTGGCATCGCTCATGATCGCTGCGCCATACGTCGTCACTTTTTGCAGATCGCCGGGCGGCTGTCGGACGCGCGTAACGCCCCTCACCGGCGGGCGGAACGCAAAGACCGGAGGCGCAGAGCGTAAAATCTGATCTGGATCAATAAGGGATGGGCCGCGAGTGGGCATATTGCTCATACTGCTACTTCGCAGGTGGGAGGCCATGATGATCCGCACATACAATAAGTTTCTGAACGCGGTGCTCGTGTTGTTGCTGGCGTTTGTTTTTGCCGGTTGTCAGAAGAGCGCCGACGTGGCGTCTGCCGGCGCGCCCGCGCCGACGGCGGCCGACACGCAACTTCCGCCGAATCATCCACCCCTGCCTCCCGCCGATAACGCCGTGCCCCCCGATCATCCGCCGATGGGGCAATCGTTGCCGCATCCGGTTTCCGGCAGCCAGGCTAAGGTCGTCGTGCCGCCCGAGGTTGCCGCGAAGTGGAAGAGCGTGCAGCTCGCGGTGACGGCGGGCGGCGCCGAGCAGCGTCTGGCCGTCGCTGTCGGCAAGAGCCGGCCCATTACCGGTACCGATCTCACGGTGGACGTCGTCGCCTATCTGCCGTCTTTCAAAATGAACGGAGACGTTGCCACCAGCTCGTCTGTCAGCGAAGACAATCCCGCCGCCCTGGTCCGCATCAATTCACCGGGAGGCAAACCGGCCGAGGGCTGGGTGTTCCAGAAATTGCCGGATTTCAACACGCTTAAAGACGATCGCGTGAAGGTCAAATTGATCGCCGCCTCGACCGCCGCTTCTTAAGCTCGACCACCGCCGATCCCGCCCTTACGGGGCGGGATTTCCGTCGCCGTTATCTTCCGCCGATGACGTAATGCCGTCACGGGCAGGTCTTTTGCACTAATCTTCCATTGGGCCCTGAGCGCACTGGTGCAACCGCGGCAGGAATCGTGCTCTTCCGTCAGGCAGATACGAGAGTAGTGGATGCGTGGAAGAATATTAATGATGCTGCCGCTGTTGCTCGCAGTCGCGGACGCCGCGCGAGCGGAAGGCTTCGCGGCTCGGTTCCGCGATTTCATTATCGGAACCGAAGCACAGGCGCACTCGTCCGCGCCGACCTTCGATTCCGCCACCGCGGCGTGCGTCTCCTGCCATCAGCGGCATGAAAGTCACCTTACCGGCATGAGCGGTCCGGCGCGCAATCATCCCGTGGGCATCAACTACGATTCGATCGCGCGCCTCCAACCGCACAGCTATCGGCCGGCGGCGCAGTTGCCGGCGGACATCCGCCTGGTAAACGGGCAGGTCAGCTGCGTCTCGTGCCATCGGCCGAAGGACGAGAGTGTCGCGCCGCTGGCCGCGAACGCGTCGGCGCCGTGCACCGCGTCGAAAGAGCTGACGCGCGGACCGCGCGACCGCGAGCTCTGTCTCGCCTGTCATATCAAGTAGCGGCTCAGCGGAACAGCGGGTACGACCGGTGCGCCGCCTTGCTGTGGAAATATTTGTAGCGGAATAAGGCGTCCTTGCCGTGGCAATCGGCGCACACGACATGCTCGGTGTCGGGCGCGCGCAAGAAGCTGTTGCGCACGTCGCCTTCCAGGTTTTTTCCCGCGCCTTCTTCCGCCGCGCGCGCATTCCATCGATGCGGTTCATGACAGGTGGGGCAGGTGATGGTGCCGCGCTCGATGCCTCGGTTGCCGTTAGCATCGAATACCGGCAAAACGGCGCGGATGTCCGCGCCGAAGCGCGCGCGCACCGCATCCGCCCAGACCATCACGCCCGCCGGATGACGCGTCTCCGGCGGCACCTTGGCCGCCGCGGTTTTGCCGGCCGCATGACAACTCGTGCACCGGCGCGCCGGGTCATCCGCGCCGTCGCCGGGCGCGCGCGCCCAGAGGCGGCGCGCGTCGGCGGCGTTGTGCACCGCGTGACACTGGCCGCAAACGCCCGACTGCGCCGCGCTCTGCCCGAGCGCGTTCACCGAGTCCGGCGCAGTGACGGCGAGATCGTGGTCGGTGCCGCGCACGAAGCGCTGTTCGACATGACACTCGATGCACAGCTCTCCATTCGGCGCCGCCGCTTTGCGCAAGAAGCTGGTGCGCGCGTCGCCCTTATTCTTCGCGCCGGGTGGGGGCGCGATATTGTTCGGGTCCCATCGGTGCACGTCGTGGCAGGTGCCGCAATCGATCTGTTTTTTGGCGGCGCCGTCCGCGCCGAAGAGCGGCAGCTTCGGCTGCATCGAGCGCGCGAGCCGGACGCCGACCGGATGGCTGTGCGCGCCCGTGAGTTTTTTCGCGGCGACGCCGCCCTCGCGGTGGCAACTGGTGCAGCGCACTTCGGTTATCCCTTTGCCCGGGCCGTCCGCCCGCGTCCACAGGTATTTGCCCTTCGCGTCATGCACCTGATGACAGCTCTGGCATAGCCCGCTCGCCGCGTTCTGGTCTTTGGCGGCAGCGAGGTTGTGCGGACTCGTGGCGACGGTGCGCTTATCCACGTGACAATTCACGCACAGACTGCCGTCCTCATCGAGCGCGAGGCGCAGGAAGCTGTCCTTCGGCCCGCCTTCGATCTTGCGCGGATCGGGTGCGCGCGCGTCTCCCGAGGGCGACCAGCGGTGCGGATCGTGACACGTGCCGCAACCGACTTGCGTGCCGAGCCGATCGCGCATGCCCTTCCTGTCGAACAAGGGGAGCGCGGCGAGTTTGCCGCCGTTGAGCGCATCCGTGAAGCGCGTGACCCAGCCTTGCCCGGTCGGCGTGATCCCGACGTCCGTTACCGAAACATTCACCGGATGCGTGTGCGCACCCGTGAGTTTATGTTTCGCCAATCCTTCCGGGTTGTGACACGCGAGGCACGCCGCGGCGGTCGCGTCGGCGGAGGCGGGCGGCGCAAGGCGCGCCCATAACGCCGGCCCGTTGCCGCCGTGCGGCACATGACACACGCCGCACGGGCCGGACTCGGCCGGCGACTGATTCAAACGGTTGCGCGCCTGCGGCGCCATGACCGAGAGATCGTGCTTGGTGTTGGCGATCTCGCTTTTGTCGGCATGACAGGCGGCGCAAAGCTTCGAATCGCGGTTATCGAGCACCAGCATTTGCTTTTGCGTCGCGCCGTGCACCCGATGGCACGACTGGCAGATCACGTCCTGTTTGCGTCCCACGCGGGCGCCGGCGGCCATGAGCGCCTCCGGCGGTGATCCGAGCGCTTTGAAGATCGGATGATTGCCTTCGGCCGGTCCGGTGCTTCGGTCCAGGTGGCAGGCGAGACACAGGCTCGAGTCGACGTTCTTCACCCGCAGGAACACCGGCGATTCTTTTTGATCCCAATTCACGCCGTGCGCCGTGTGGCAGGTCCCGCAGTACATCTTGCCGTCGTCGTTCAACGGGAACACGACTTTGCCGCCCGACGTCGGGATTCTGATCTTATCCGAGGGCTTCATGCCGACCGGATGCTCGTGCTGCTTGTTCGCCCACACCGAGCGCGAATCGAGCATGAACCCGTCATGGCAGGAAAAGCACATGCGCTCGGTGCTCGCGGCATCCTGGCGTCCGCTCTCCGTCACCGGTTTGGGCTCGTAGGGAATGAGCGGGGTCACGTCGTCGCGGTTGAAATCCTTGAGCCACATGACGTGGCAGGTCGCGCACTCGCGCTGCGGGCCGACGTCGCGCGCCGCCTGCGTCGGTGCGGCAAGGAGCGCCAGCATCAACGGCACGGTCCATGGAGGAGGTGCGCGCCACACGGTCATGGCCCGAGCTCGTACACGGAGACCTGGTGTTTCAGCATTTCGGCGACGTACAGGCGACCGGCGCTATCGAGCGCGATGCCACCCGCCGAGACGAACCGCTGCGGCTTGCCGCTTTGACCGAGCACGTACATAAAGTGGCGCTGCTCGTCGAATACCTCGATCACGTCGAGATAACTGTCCGCGACGTACACGCGGCCGCGCGCGTCGGTCGCCACGCCCTTGGGGCGAACGAACTGACCGGGCAGCACGCCCCACTCGCCGACGCCGATGATGAATTTGCCGCCCGCGTCGAACGCCTGCACGCGCGTGTTCAGCACGTCCACCACGTAGATCAAACCGGCGCGGTCCAGCGCAACCGTCGCGGGATAGCGGAACTCGCCTTCGTTCGATCCCTCGCCGCCCCATTGGCGCAACAGTCGGCCCTGAGCGTCGTACACCAACACGCGGTGGTTGTTCGTCGTCACGTAGAGACGGCC
>Ga0070741_10008673_pt1 | contig 20221 bp, 17 predicted proteins | sample Coa_R1_4_FD_66440 | JGI IMG/M metagenome (GOLD analysis project Ga0070741, IMG submission 66440) | Surface soil microbial communities from Centralia Pennsylvania, which are recovering from an underground coalmine fire - Coalmine... | ecosystem: Environmental > Terrestrial > Soil > Unclassified ...
TGGCCCACTACCGGCGGGTGGGACTGCAGTCGCCCGACGGGGGCGTGCGGCTGCGGCATCTGCAGCGGCTGCTGGCGACGCGCCAGATCGACGGCCGCCTGCGCTTCCAGCCAGACCTGTTCGAGGTGTCCGCATGCTCTCTCTGACCGCGGCGGCCTCCTGCCGCGCGGTGGTCGCCTGCCTGGGCTGTGGCTCGGCGCGGCTCCGACGCCAGGGGCCGGCCTGGAGGCGCTTGAGAATCTGGCGCACCGTCAGCTGTTCGTCGACGAGCCAGCGGTAGAGCATGCGGACGATCGCGGCTTCGGCCTCGTCGATGACCAAGTGGCCGGGACACCCGTCTTGCTTCGGGACATACCGGTAGCCGTAGGGGGCGACGTTGGCCACATACTGGCCCGCGCGCGCCTGGTGCAGCTTCCCGCGCCGGAACCGTTCCCCGAGCACCGCCCGCTCGTACTCGGCGACGGCAGCCTGGATCTGCAAGAGCAGCTGGTCGTTCGGGTTGTCGCTGATGGGGTGCTGGACGAAGACGACCTGGCAGCCACTCCGCCGCAGCTCGTCGAGGATGAGCGCCTGGTAGGCATACTTACGGGCCAGCCGGTCGGAGGTGAGAATGGCGACGAGGCCGAAGGCCCCCGCCTGGGCGTCGTCCCGCAGGCGGTCGAGGGCCGGGCGATCGAGGCGGGCGCCACTGTACCCCCGGTCACAATAATGGTGTTCATCAGCGAGATGGTGCCCTTGCTGCCGGACCCAGGCGGTCAGGATGGCGATCTGGCTCTCGATCGTTTGCTGCAGGTCCTGGCGCTCCGTCGAAACCCGGGCGTAAATCGCGGCTTCCAGGAGGTTCCTCCTTCCCGTCAGCGACAGGCGCGACCGGCGGTCCTGGCGCGGGACCGGTTAACAGCAGGCCGTAGACCCGGGCGAGGCGCTGTGGACCATCGCGAACGCGGACGGAGACGGACTGGATGCTCCAGATTACGGGCGGGGTGACGCCGGCACAGTGGGACATGGCAGCACCTCCCTCTAGGGAGGGATAGCGTGCCATGTGCGTTGGGGCTGGGATCAGCCGGTGGCGCGGGAGTGACGGCGGCGGGGCTTATAGGGCTGAGTAGTGAGCACCACCGACAGCACCACCGTAACGCGCCAATGTGCGATTGCGTTCGGATGGTGCATCTCAAACGGCACTTCCAGGCCTTGGTGGACCGTGGTGGCGAAGGGGAGCCGATTGGCCGTTGGGGGCTGGCCGAAAGCGAGCGCCTGTTTGCGCTCTGGCACCGCTTCCGCGCCGGGGAGTTTGACCGGCGGGAGTTGCAACGGCGCCTGGTGCCGCTCCAGGCACGGCTGGGGCGGTTGCTCCGGCGCGGGCAAGCGAGTCGGGACTGGAAAGCGGCGGCGCTGTGCCGGCAGCTCCAGAAGTGGTGGCCAGCCCTGTGGACCTTTGCCCGAGTGGAAGGCGTGGAGCCTACCAATAATGTGTCCGAGCGCGCCCGGCGGCCGGCGGTACTCTGGCGCAAGGGCGGCTTCGGGTCGGATAGCGCGGCGGGCAGCCGGTTCGCGGAGCGGCTACTGACGGTGGTAGCCACCTGTCGGCAGCAAGGACGGTCGCTATTGGCCTTCCTGGTGGCTGCGGTGGAGGCGGCGCTGCGGGGTAGTTCGCCGCCAGCGTTGCTCCCAGCAAACTGGGAAGGCTGAACGCTTACCAATTACCTATGGATGAGGGCATGAAGGACTATCTCTCCGCTTTCTCAAAGCGCTATCTCTCTGCTATTCGGCACTTGGCAATAAAGCCGCTCATTGCCAAGATAGATGCCATTCATATCGATGTCAGGTCCAATCAGCTAGCGCAAGTCGCGTTGACGCTGCAATATAAGGAACTGGCGGCCACTAAACGACGGTTGCCGGCCTTCGACTCAGTACAGTTCCGCGTTTTCTCGGGCGAAGGCCAGGACGGAATTCTGTTGTACATATTCTCCATCGTCGGGGCTACAAATAAAATGGCCGTAGAACTCTGTGTTGGTGATGTTGTTGGGAGCAATACAGCTAACCTAATCGTGAACCACGGATGGAATGCCCTTTTGATTGACGGTAACGAGGGTGCAATCGACATCAATCGTCGTTTTTACGCTAGTCGTCGGGATACATCTATCTGGCCTCCAACTATGGTGCATGCTTGGGTCACTGCGGAGAACATAAATCAGGTTATTGGGAATAACGGCTATTCAGGTGAGATAGATCTGCTATCATTGGATATCGATGGCGTTGACTGGTGGATTTGGAGGGCCATCGATTGTATATCGCCAAGAGTGGTAGTGGTAGAGTATAATGACCTTTGGGGCCCAGAAAAATCAGTCACTGTCCCATATCGCCCGGATTTCGTGGCAGAGTGGAGCGTTGATGGGCCAGATTACGCCGGCGCGTCGCTACCAGCATTTGTAAAACTTGGCAAGGAAAAAGGTTATCGCTTAATAGGATGCGAGCGCTATGGATTCAATGCGTTCTTTATGAGAAATGATGTAGGTGAAGAGCTATTCCCTGAAGTTCCAGCGCTTTCATGCTTTTGGCACCCAAGAACGAAGTGGTGCAGCGAGAAGCGGCTTCCACGAGTGGCCCATAAAACATGGGTCGAGGTCTGATGGCACCATGGTTCGGGCAATGGTAGTAGCCGGGACTATTCACCAGAGTTCAGCAGCCGTCTCTGCTAGGCACGGTGGTAGTGCTGCTCGATCTGAGATGCTAGCCCCCGCCGTGCCAGCTCGTCAGGCCGACGTACCTCCTACCGCGCAGGGTGAAGCACAGCACCACACCGCGACTAGTCTTGGAGCGGACCTCGGGCATTATCCGCGCAGGTAGTCATTCCGCTTGCTGCGGTACGGGGGCTGAACGCTTACGATTCCGTTACCCAGCGCCGCACCGGCGCGGCACCCGCCCTGCCCGTTCGGGCCTTGTCCGGCCAGCGGTTCCGTCGCCAGCGTGCGAAATCACTGGTCAATTCCCAGGGCGCCATGGCGAAGACGCCAAAGCAGTGTTAGTCATGATGGTGGGCGCTTGCCTGGGCGCCGTAGGCCGATCAGGCTGCCATGGTGTGGGCGTATGTGATCTGGGCCGCCGAACAGCGGCCCGCCGCGATCCCTACATCATTGCCTTGGCGACGATGCGGGCCGCTGGGGTGATGCGGCTCGCGCAGTCGCTACGGGCGTCTGGGCCAGCGAGCGCGCCTTAAGCCCGCACACGCAGGAGCACGTGGTGGTCCAACGCGGCGCAGTCTACCGATCAGTAATAAGGGCCTGAGAGGCGCGACGATTATGGAGATCCTTCTCTATCCGGGGGCTGGCATCACGCCCAGCGTTGGTGGACAAGGGGCGTTCTGCGCCTTTCTCGCAGAGGGCCTCGCCACGCTCGGACATTCAGTGACGATTGCCGGCGGACACGCCTGGGCGCCGTTCTGTCATTCCCGGCGGGTGAGGCTCGCCGCTTCCAAGCCCTCAGCTAAATTCATCCGATCGATGGATATCGTGCACGTCAACGGCCGGGGTGTACGAGCCGCCGCCCAGGGATTGCTCTCCGGGCGCCGGGTTGTGCTGACCCATCAAGACTACAGCTGTTTCTGCCCAGCCAGCGTAGGCTGGACTGTCGCCGGCTGCGCCGCGGGGGGGGGGCGCTTGGGGCCGTGTCCGAATTGCCCGGATAGAACACTGATAGGACGGCTGCATATGCGAGCGCTACGGGGCATGGCCCGCTGGTGTACCAACGTGGCCGTCTCCCAGCAAATGCTACCGCGGCTCTCCCTGCGAGGGGCACATGCGGTCCTAAGCCCCATTAGAGCGCGGGCCGTCAGCGACTGTGATGAAGCCGGGCTGCTTGCCTTCGCGGGGCGCCTAGCACCCGAGAAGGGGCTCGACACACTCATTCATGCGCTTGCCCGACTCCCCGAGGGCCGGTTAGCAATCGCGGGCGACGGCCCGCTCCGGCAGCACTACGAGCTGCTCGTCCGAAGGCTGGGCCTTGAAGACAGAGTGCGGTTCCTCGGCCAAGCGCCAGCGTACTCGGTCGTCCAGCTATACGCCCGTGCCAGTATTATTTGTACGCCGAGTTCTTGGCCCGAGCCTTTCGGCTATAGTGCCGCCGAAGGGATGGCGCTTGGAAAGCCCGTCGTCGCCGCAGCAACGGGGGCCTTCACGGAGCTCTTGGCCGATGGGCGCGGCTGGCTGTGCCGGCCACGTGATGTTGACGACTGGGCGACCACCCTGGCCCACGCTCTCGCGGACCCCGCCGAGCGGCTCCGCCGCGGCCGAGAAGCGGCCGCGTTTGTCCGGCGGGAACTGGATCCGACGATTGTGGCGCACCGCTACCTTGATAGCTACGCCGCAGCCTTGGAGCGGCCGCCCGGCCACTCCCCGACAGAGCCGGAGGGCCTGCCCGATGAGTGCACCGATCCCCGTCCTAATGGTCCATTGGAATCAGCCTGACCTATGTATTACATCTGCCAAGAGTTTTCTTCAGCAGGATTGCCAATGTCGCGTAGTAATTGTCGACAACGCGTCTTGTGCCGAAGCGTACTGTCGTCTCCAGGAGAGTTTACGGCAATACAGTGGTATCGAAGTAGTCCGCCTTGAGAGCAATATGGGGTTCGCCGGCGCCCTTGCGTTCGCAGTTTCGAGGATATTGCCCGATTGTCGCGCACCGGTTGTCATCTTTGCCGCCCATGATGCAACCGCTCGACCGGGGGCTGTTCAGAGATTGATTGATGCCGTCTACTCTGATGATAACGTGGGGATTGCGTTCTCTAGAAGTGAAATCGCGTATATAGGCTCGTGGCATCCTATCCTCGGTCCGCGCTGGCGGCGAGTACCGGAGTCCGAGTTGCAGTCTTACGAGGTACTTTACGGCACATGGTTTCCTGGCCATTGCCTGGCTGTGCGGAGGGAAGTACTTGATCAAGGTATAGGTATGGATGCGCAGCTATTCACGTACCACGAAGAGGTTGATATGTGTTTGCATGTGCGGCGAGTCGGGCTCAATAGCGTGTTAGCTACCAGGGCATTCGTGGATAATACGTCATGGAGCGGCACAACTATCCAAACGCGTTTGATACCCTACCTATTTGCGCGTAATAGCGTAATAATTTCGCGCAAATACCGAGGAGAAACAGCAAGCTGGTTCCGTGGTGCATATGTTATGCTAGGAGCATTCAAGGGGCTGCCTGCATCGTGGGGAAGGGCACCGCAATTCTCAGCAATCGCAAGGATACGCGGCGCAATTGATGCGTTGCGGGGACGATATGGCATGCCGCCCGAAGATATATTCAAGATATACACATAGGCGGCGCAGTATCTGCTTGATTGTCCCGATATGAGCGTAACACTCCCAGATTGTGCTATAATTGGCCAATATGGCCGCTAGAGACCGCGCTGCGCCCAGTAAATGTATCAGAGAGCGTATTATACTGGCCAATGATGCTCAATCATGTAGGGCAATGTTGCCCTTGCTGAGAATCTGCAGGGAAGGCAAGTAATCGCCTATGTCAGCAATATCGCGAACACCACTATGCACCGTGCCCGTGCCGACATGCCCGGTATGTGGTGATGAGGGTATCATACGGTTTTCAGGGGTCCGCGATCCGTTGCATTATGCCGGTGGCCAATGGACTTACCGTTCGTGCACCGTCTGCGATTGCCTCTGGCTGAGCCCCCGCCCGGGGCCGGAGAGCGTGCAGTCCATATATCCACCGAGTTACTATACTCATGACGCTCTGCCAGACTACTTCGGTGCTTTATTTGAACAACGCCAGAATCGCCTCTCGCGCCTCCGACTGGAGGGCAAACGTGCCGTCCTCCGGCACTCATATAGTTATCCTCTGTCGTCGCTTGGGTGTCTTCCCATGTCAATCAGCAGGGCTGTCTCATATGCTGCCCCCATTAGGCGCCTTGTCGGCTATACCGTAAGATTTATCCCCGGGCCGCCTGGCACTCTTCTGGAGGTCGGCTGCGGCAATGGTGCATTCCTTCGCTTTATGTCTCGACTCGGCTGGGAGGTCTGGGGCATTGAGCCGGATCAAGTGGCCTCCCGGCTCGCCATGCAAGCCGGGCTGAACGTGATCGCCCAGCCGCTGGAGGCCGTCTCGCTTGATCCTGAGAGTTTCGACGCGATAACCCTAAACCACGTACTTGAGCACCTGCCTAACCCTGCAGAGACGCTCCGTGTGCTCGCCACGGCACTCCGGCCTGGCGGGACCCTCGTATCAATCTCGCCCAATCCCCGTGGCCTGCTTGTGCGCGTTTTCGGCTCCGCGTGGCGAGGGCTCGAACCGCCCCGCCATTTCGTCTTGCCCGGGCCGCGCGCTCTTCGCCGCGCGCTTCAACCCATGGGCCTAGACGCACGAACCTGGACAAGCTGGCGCAGTGCCGACTGGGTAATACGCCAGAGCGCGGGGTTGCGTTGGCGTGGTGATCCTCAGGCGTTCGAAGTAGGAAGGTTCTGGAACCTTGTTCACAGCGCTGCCTGGGGGGCAACGGCGATGATGTGTGGTCTGGGCGACGAGGTGGTGCTCGTCGCTCGGAAGGGCCCACGTCAATGACCCCTCCGTGTCCGCCAATCGGCATCCTTTTGAGCGGCGCGCGTATCTAGGCTACCGCAGTCGCTGGCTTTCCTTAAGATGGCCAGCTTCGTGGAAGTGTCCGTTCGGGTTCCCCGCATGAGGAAATGGCGACTCAGTTCCTACCGATCTGAGCGTCAAGGCAGGGCTGGGATCGCCTTCCCGCTGGTGCGAATCAACTCCAGGGTCTCGCTGCGAAAGGCCACCGGGTACGGTGGACGCGACCGGGGCATGGGACTCCTTTGCTGCCGCGGATTGCTCGCCAACATCCGGGTGTTCACCGAACCGAGGCAAGCTCAACGCGGAATGATCACCGGCAGCGGATAGGCTACTCGCCGACCGGGGGAGTGCCCGCATGGCTCTGAACACGACGCCGAACTGGCCACGATGAGCGAGCCACCGGGCGCAGAACTCGGCCCGGGGCTACTGAGCAACCCAGCACCTTCTCCTCCGGCGGCGCGGAGGCCGTCAATCAGGCCGAGGAGGGAGATTTCGTGCTTAGCATTCCCAGGCGGGCCTTGTTGGCCCGGGGTGCCATGATGGCGGCCGGGGCATCCGTTGCGCCCGGGTTCGCCCGTCCCCTTCCGGCGCAAGGACTAGATGCGACGGTCCGCTACGTGCACCGGAACGGAAATGACGCCAACGACGGGCTGTCATGGGAAACGGCCAAGCGAACGGTGCGAGCCGCCTACCAAGCCCTACCGCAGTTCCCGGAGGGCGGCACCATTCGGGTGGGCGGGTCGCGTGTGGAGGCCGGCGCCGGCGGGGGGCTCTGGTTCGCGGACGGGCTGATGCTCTCGTCCCTGCCCGCGGGTTTCCTGCCGATGCGACCGTGCGCCATCATCGGGGATGAGCGGGGCACCGAGATCGGAGTGGAGGACGAGGGGCAGCCGGCGATCTGGCTGCCGGGTTCGTTCACGCCCTATCGGTTCGAAAACCTGCGGCTGCGGGGATCGAGCGCGGCGCGCATCGGTCTGGACCAGAACCTTGAATCGCGCGACGATGCGTGCAACATCTGGTTTCGCCACTGCGAACTCCGCAGCACTGTCGGCCCCACGGTGGACCTAGGTTTCTGTTACTGGATCTGGATCGAGCACTGCCTCATCGACCACGCGCAGGGGCCGACGCCGGAGAGTGACCTGCGCGCGGCCATCCTCTGCAAAGGCCGCAACGGTCCCGGCTCGGGACTTACCGTGGAGCATGCCGTGCTCTGGGGCGGCGGCATCCGGTACTACGTCCCTCAAAGCACCTGGGGCATCACCGTCAAGGATGTACTGGAGGAAGGGCCGTTCGGCACGGAGGTCGTCCCCCCGGTGGTCGAGCTGTTCGACGTGAACCCCTCCGGCCGTGCGTTTATCGAAAACATCGCTCTGGCCGACGCAAGTGCCCCGGGCCAGCCGGCCGCCGTCGTCATCCACGCCCGGCCTGAGCATGCCAATGTCGTGACCGCGATCTCCTGCGATTCGGTGGACGGTCCTGCGACGGTCCTGAACGCTCCGTTGACCAACTCCCCCGTGTCGCTCTGGCGCCGCCACCAGCAGGGCTGGGAGGGCGGCGGCAAGCTGGTGGGCGACCACGACGCGAGCCGCCGCGCCTTCGGACCCGTGGCCGTGCGCTTCAAGAACCTCGCGGACCTTGGGGGCTGGGCGGCGGCGCATCCCGAGTTCTGCCAGGCCGGCCTCCCGGCGCCGGACGGCACCCACGGCGCCGTGCGCCTCCAGAACGCCGAGAATGGCGCGGTCTACTTGCAGGACCGCACCTTCGCAGAGGGCGACTACGTCATCGGCGGCGGCTGGGCGCGGGGCGGCCAGCTCGGCTTCAGCGTCTACCGCGAGGGCGTGGGCGACATCGTGCGGGAGTGGCTCTGGCCGGGCCATCCTTCGGACGGCGACTGGCAGTGGAGCGCGGGCTGCGGTCGGGTGCCGAGCGCCGGCCCAGGCCGGCTCGGGTTCGGCATCAACGGGGACGGCGGCGAGTTCTACGGCCTGGTGCTCCTGCACATTCCCGCCGGCACCGTCTCGGACAACGAGGCGCACGCCATCGCCCAGCACCTGCAGAGCTACCCGCCTACGGCCGAGCCGGGCGACCTCGCCATCATGCCTGGCCAGCGCGTGACCTGGGCCGGGGTCACGACCGAGCGCCCGCCTCCACCGTCCCCGTCCGATACTACGGCGCTGACCATCGGCGCAGTTGTGGTAGGCACGTCGACGCAGACTGGGGCGACGGTCACCCACACCACTAACAAGGCCAGCGGCGCTTGGCAAACCTCGCCTTCGTCTCGTTGACATATCTAGAAATGCCCGCGCGCTGGTTGGAGATATGGATTGATGGCTCGGTCCGACCGTATAGGAGCCTCGGGTCGGGGGCTCGATAGCCCGGTACCGAGAGAGAGACGATCAGATGTGGACGGGAGCAGGTTGGCGGCGGATGCGGATCTAGACGGCGCGGTGGCCGCTGTGCTTGGACGGCGGGATGCACCGACCGACGGGGTGGATGACTACTGCGTGCGCTTGCAGGCCGCGCTGGGCAAACGACAGCGCACTCTTCGCCTGGTCCGCTTAGACTGGCCGGAGTTTGGCTGGCTGAATGCGCTTCGGCAGTTGCGGCGATACACTCAGCGGCGGCCCTGGGATTGCGCTTTCGTGCAATACACGCCTCTGATGTGGCCGGCACGAGGGTTCCCCTTCGGAGTCCTCAGTGTGCTGAGCGTCCTCCGCCGGGGTCGGGTGCCTGTCATTCTCGTGGCGCATGATCCCTCGCCATTCCCTGGTAACCGCATCCGCGATAGGGCGCGGCGACGCACGCAGTTGGCGGTGCTGCGCTGTGCGGCGCGGGGCGCCAACAGTGTGATCAGCACCATTCCGCCGCAGCAGGTGCCGTGGATGCGCGATCCCGCCATGATTACCAAAGTGACGTTCGTTCCTGTCGGAAGCAACGTGCCTGAGCGCTGGGCGGAGAGCGATGTGGCGAAGGCGGGCGAGCCAACGGTAGTGGTATTTGGAGTAACCCATGGTCGTTCGGGCTGCGCTGAGGCATCGCTTGTCGCAGACGTTGTGCGACGGGCCTCTGTGGAGGCCGGCCCTGTACATCTCATCGTTCTCGGCCGTGGCAGCAGGGAAGTGGCGGGTGCGCTCCACCAATCCCTTGACGGTGGAACGGTAAAGGTGAGCGTAGTCGGGCTCCTACCCCCTGGGCACGTGAGCGACCTGCTTGCCCGAGCACACGTGCAGTTGTTCGTGCGCGGTGGAGTCTCGACGCGGCGTGGTAGCGCTATTGCGGGTATCGCGTGTGGACTGCCAGTCGTCGGGTACGCCAGCGAGGAGACGGTCTTCCCAATTACCGAGGCCGGCGTCCGGTTGGTCCCGGAGGGGGACCAACAAGGGCTGGCCCGCGAACTGGCGGCGGTGCTGAGTGATTCGACTCTGCGCGAGGCTCTGAGTGTCCGCAGCCGAGATACCATGCGTCACTACTTCTCCTGGGATGCCATCGCGCGGCGATACCAGGAATTGCTTGGGGCACAGCGATGACTGTCCCATCGAGACGGTATCGCGTGCTCCTGGTAGCCACCCATCCCGTGCAGTACGCTGCCCCTACATTTCGTCTGCTAGCCGGCGACGAACGCTTCGACCCCCTGGTCGCCTACTGCAGCCTCGACGGCGCTGAACGAGCCCTGGACCCCGACTTCGGTGTCGAGATACAGTGGGATATACCGCTACTAGATGGTTACCCGTGGATACATGTTCCAAACATCTCGCAGCGGCTAGGTCTGGGGCGCTTCCTTGGCCTCTTCAACCCAGGGCTTTGGCGCCTCGCACGGCGAGGCTCATTCGATGCCATCGTCGCGTACACGAGTTACCGCCATGCGAGCTTTTGGACCTTAGTAGTCGCGGCCAAGACCAGTGGCACCGCCCTGCTTTTTGGTACAGATGCTCACACTCTAGAGCCCCGGGATCACAAGAACTGGAAGCTGCAACTGAAATGTCGAGCCTGGCCGTGGCTCTTCCGCCTGGCCGACGTAGTAACCGTCCCATCTAGTGCCACTTCTGCGCTAATGAGGTCGCTGGGCATACCGGCCGAGCGCATCGTACTGACTCCGTACGTAGTCCACAACGAGTGGTGGCTGCGGCAGGCTGGCTCTGTCAACCGCACCGCGACGCGTGCCCAGTGGGGCATACCTCCTGATGGGCTCGTGGTGCTGTTCAGCGCTAAGTTGCAGACTTGGAAGCGCCCCCTCGACTTGCTTTTGGCTTTCGCTCGGGCTAACGTGGCCAACGCTTACCTAGTGTTCGCTGGGGACGGAGCATTGCGAGCGGCGCTGGAGGCCGAAGCTAAGAGATTAGGGATCGTTGGTCGCGTACGGTTTCTCGGCTTCCTGAACCAATCTCAGCTTCCCGCCGTCTACTGCTCGGCAGATCTCCTCGTCCTACCATCGGAGTACGAGCCGTTCGGCGTGGTCGTGAACGAGGCGATGCTTTGTGGGTTACCGGTGGTAACGAGTGACCAAGTGGGCGCCGCCCGCGATCTGATCGTGACCGGCCGGACCGGATTTGTCTACCCCGTGGGTGATGTGGAGAGTCTAGCGGGAACGCTCCGCACCATTCTCACCGACCAGACGCTCTTGCATGTTATGGGTGCCGCAGCGCGCGAGCGCATACAAAGCTGGTCGCCAGAGCGGAACGTAGATGCTTTGCTCGGTGCGGTGGAGACGGCCATTGCCCTGCGGGGGACAAGTCGAAGAGGCGCGTCCCAGTGTTCCGTTCCGTAAAGAGGGTAGACGGGGCAACGGGGGCGAAGTCGATGGGGAGGCGCTGGTGGCCCCCAGATCCAGGCCTTGGCGCGGCGGGTGAGCCGGGCGGTGGCAATCGGAGTAGCCTGGTCGATCTCCTGGGCGTCGGCGAACGGCTGCCCGGCGAACGCTTCGCGGCCGAGCAGCCGCCACCACGCTTCTTGGAGATTGAGCCAAGAGGCTCCTTTGGGGATGTGGACGGCATGCACGCGGGGGCGGGCGGCGAGCCACTCTTGGATCGGCGGGCTCGGGTGGCTGGTGAGGTTGTCGCGGAGCACGTAGAGACCCCCCAGCGGATTGGCCTGATCCAGCGCGACCAGCAACTGCCGGTCCCCCGCGGGGTTGCGCGTCGGTGCCGTCAACGTCCGGGCCGGGCCATCGCCCCCGCGCAGCGCGCCGTAGCCCCAGACCTGATCCGGGCCGCGGCTGCATTCCAGCAGCGCGTTGCGCCGGTGCCCATCGGACGACCAGCCCGGGGCCGGTGGGAATGCGCGCGCTCACGGGGCCGAGTTCGTCGGCGCAGATGATCGCCGCGCCGGGCGGCGGCGCGGTGTAGAGTGCGATCATCTGCGTCCTCTTGGGGCGAACGTAGTGCGGAAAAGAGGAGAGCCGTGGGTCCGACCATCCTGCTGATATCGGGATGCCTCTTATTCGTGCTGGCTGCGATACGCTGGCGAGAGGCTACGCTGTTGGCCGTGTTCCTAGTGTTGTTCGAGGGCGCACTGCGGAAATGGGTCTTTTCAGGCGGGCAGGAGCTAGTATTCTTTATCAAGGACTTTCTGCTACTTGGAGCATATGCAGGCTATTTCTTCCGACGCAATCGCCAAGGGATGGTTCGGTTGCCTCACCACCCAGCTAATGCAGTCCTAGCGCTTCTTGCCGTAGTGTGCGGGATCCAGGTCTTGAATCCGAGGACAGAGAATTTGGTTGTCGCGTTGTACGGAGTCAGAGCGTATCTTATATATATTCCATTGATGTATGTAGTGCCCTCGCTTTTTCCAGACGCTGCTTCACTGCGGCGGTTCTTGGCCATGTTCTTATTGGCGGCTCTCGTTCCTTTGATAGTAGGGATAGCGCAATTCGGAAGCCCGGCGGACAGCGTCTTTAACCGGTATGTGGGCCAGGACGAGGCGGCCACCGTCTTTGGAGCTACCAATAAGCCGCGTATCAGCAGTACATTTTCATATATTAGTGGGCACACAACGTTCTTAACTGTGATGCTTCTCATGTGTTTTCCGTTTGTAGTATACGCTAGATCGCTTAGAACGCGGTTAGTCATAGTCGGGGTGTTAAGTCTCACGCTGGTGAATGTGCTCATGTCCGGATCACGTGGCCCGCTTGTCATCGCCGGAGGCGCGCTGCTGGTGTTCCTCGTGAGTTCGATGAGTGGAGGGGTAGGGCAGTTTCTACGCACTGTTCTTACTGTGGCCTTAGTGCTGATGGTGATGAGTTGGGCGGCGGTGAATGCGTTCCCAGAGGCGTTTCAAGCTTTTATGGATCGGGCCGTTGGTAGTGAGGAGGAGGTGACCCAACGGTCGGTGTCGCCTGTCGCTAACTTGCCTAGTGTCATCGAGGAGAGCGGGTGGAGCGGATATGGGATCGGCGCGACAAACCAGGCGGCGCGGAAGATCGAGCCGCGAAGCGGGAGCGCCGTGCCGGGCGCGGAAAATGAGTGGGATAGAATCCTCCTAGAATTAGGGCCTGTCGGTTTTCTTCTCGTCGTGATCGCGCGGCTACAGGTGTGCGGCGCCCTGTGGGCGGCCCTGCGCGCCGCCGGCGGGTCGGAGTCACGTCCGCTTCTGGTCGGCGCCTTCCTCGTCTCAGTGGCTAGCCTTCCGGGAAACCTCGTTTTCAACAACACCGCGTCGATCGGCTATTGGTTTCTGGCCGGATTTGCCTTCCTCCCTGCCTGGACCGATCAGGGTGAGACTGTCAACGCGCACACCGAGCCGACCAGGGCGTGTGTCGCGCTGGTGGGCAGCCCAGCGCGGAACGGTAGTGCTCGATGAATATCGCCTACGTCGTGCAGGATCTCCATCGGCGCGGTGGTACCGAGCGGTGTATGCTTGAGTTGGCAGGGGCAATGACTGCACGGGGGCACCGCACCGCGGTGTTCGCCAGTTCGATGGATAGCACAGCGCTGCCAGAGACTATCTGGCACTGCGTACCGATTGTCCCTTGGCCGTCATTGGCGCGGTATCTGTCGTTTCTATTAGGCAACACGCTGGTGCGCGCGGCGGTCCGTTATCACGGACGCGTGCAATTCGATATTATCCACTCGACGGGGCCTGACGTCCTGCGGCCTGCGGTCACGACCTTGCACTGCTGCACCGGCGCTGTTGCCGACATCCTCTCACAGCAGAGCTGCGGAAGCGAGTGGCGACGTTTAAGTTCTGTGCGGCGGTGGCACAATATCCTCTCTTACCGGGCGATTTCGCTGTTCGAACGCTATGTGGTGCGGCTGGGCGCACAGCGGGTGATCGCCGTGTCGGGGGCGCTGGCGGCCGATGTGGAGCGGCACAACGGCCCGCTAGCCGGGCGGCTGGCCGTAATTCCGAACGGCGTGAACCTGGAGGAGTTCACCCCGCTCCCGTACTCGACTCGCGCCGAGGTGCGGCGGGAGCTGGGGGTGGGCGCAGACGAGGTGGTGGTGCTATTTGTCGGCTACAACTGGGAACGGAAAGGCGTGGAGGTATTGGTTGAGGCTCTGGCGCGACTTCGAGCGCACAGCGATTTGCCACCAGTGAGCTTGACCCTCGTTGGTGGCAGGGGACAGGCTGCCTATGAAAGCCGGGTCGTGGAGCGTCTGGCCGGACGGGTTCGGTTCCTTGGTTCCCGAACCGACCTGGTACGGCTCTACGGCGCCTCGGACGTTTGCGTGCTGCCGAGCCTTCAGGAATCGTTCGGTCTGCCCATTCTGGAGGCTATGGCCTGCGGTCTTCCGGCTGTGGTGAGCCGCTGCGCCGGAGTGGCGGAGCTTATCAGCGATGGAATAGATGGCGTACTGCTCAGTGATCCACGCGACTCAGAGGAGTTGGCGAGGAAACTTCGCGATCTTGTCACCGACGAGGGATGCCGCCGGCGAATGGGTGCCCGCGCCCGCCACACAGCGGAGCAGTACTCGTGGCCGGAGATCGCGGTGCGCACTGAGTCACTGTATTATGAGCTCTTGCGCGGCGGGGCCGCCAGGCGACAGCGGGACGCACGGCCCCAGGACCCGGACCGCTCTCACCACTGGGGGTGGTCATGAAGGTCCTGATGTACACGGTGGCGTTCGCGCCGAAGGTCGGTGGCGTCGAGACCGCTGTGCGGTTCCTCGCCGAGCAGTTGGCCACCAAAGCTACGCCCGAGTGGGACCTCGTGGTCGTAGCGCGCACGCCTGGAGGCGAGTTCCCCGACCATACCTTGCCCTTCCCTGTGGTGCGCACTCCTAGCATGCGAAGGCTCTGGCAGCTCATCGGCCAGGCCGACTTAATCCATCTAGACGGCCCGACGCTTTTGCCACTGATAATGGCTCTTGTTCAGCGCAAACGGGTCGTCGTGCGGCATCACGGCTACCAAGCCGCGTGCCCGACCGGGCTTCTTCTGTACGAGCCCACCAAGACCCCGTGTCCGGGACACTTCATGGCGCGACGATACCATCGGTGTCTGGCCTGTAATCTGGCGGTCGGCGGCCCGGTAGCCAGTGTAAGAAGCCTACTCTTAACATTCCCCCGTAGACTCGCGTGCAAGCTAGTGCGCACCAACATTCACAACTCGAACTATGTTCGGCGCATGCTGCAACTGCCCCGGTCGCGCGTCGTGTATTATGGCGTACGCTGGTCAGGTGGCGAAGGGATGGAGCGTCCACGGTCAGCCGTCGCCGCCAATGTTCAGACGCCTCCACCGGATGGCGCCGAAAATGCACGCCCGACCTTTGCATACGTGGGGCGACTGGTTAGCGAGAAGGGCCTGGCCATTCTGCTCGAGGCAACGCATAAGCTCAAAGCCCGTGGCATAAAGTGCCAGGTCAAGCTCATCGGCGATGGGCCGGAGCGCGAGCGGCTCGAACAATTGACGGCCGCATACGGTCTAGATGATCACGTGACCTTTGTCGGATTCAAGACCGGTGACGATTTCGCGCGAGAGCTGAGGGACGTGCAAGCTGTCATCATGCCCAGTGTCTGGCCAGAGACAGGAGGCCTGGCGGCAGTAGAGCAGATGATGGCCGGGCGCCTAGTCATCGTCTCGGACACAGGCGGGATGAGTGAATACGTGGGACCCGCAGGGTTGAAGTGCCCGGCCTTTGATGCCGAGGCGCTGGCGCGCTGCATGCAGTTGGCGGTCGAAGACCCGGCGTTGGTCGCACGCTTGGTCGCTGAGGCCAGAGAGCGAGCCATGACGCACTTCGCGCCGGACGTTACGTTACGCGATAATCTCGACGTGTTTCGGCATGCCGTCTACTCTTGATCAAGATTGCGCGCATGCATGGACGGTGGCCCGCTGGGCGCAGGGCGGCGCCAGAACCGATGCGGACATCCGACACGAGGCCGTGCTGGGGACTCCCCAGTGGCCTATGCCGAACGGCGTGCCGAGCTGTGGCCTGGCCATGACGGTATGAACGACTCGGTCCTGCTTCTCGCCCCACACCTCGGCGGGACGGGCGGCATCCAGGCGAGCGGGAGACTTGCTTGGGACGCGCTTGCCGCCACTAGCCGACCGAAGCTTGGGCCAGTAGGCCCGCGAAGCATACTGTTCTGTTACGGTCGACCCTCGGGTATCGAAGACACCCGGAGCGTGGATACCGCGCCAGGTGGAAGCGGTGAGCAGCCAGGTTCCGTCATCTGGGCTCGTTCTAAGCCGCGCGCGGTCACGGCGGCGCTGAGCCGCCGGTGGCCGGTCACGACAGTCTTGGTCTGGCACACGTCCTTACTGAAGCTGCTGCCATTCTTTGGTCTGCACGGCGCGAGTGTCGCGCTTTTCCTGCACGGCATCGAGAGTTGGCGGCGGCTGGACTGGGTTACCAATCGGATGTTGAGTCGGGTAGACCTCCTTCTCAGCAACAGTAACTACACCGTCGGACGCTTCATCGCCGTCAATCCGGAATGCAGCGGACTGCCTTGTCGGATCGTACCCCTGGGCATTGCTTGCCCAGTTAGCCATGCTCCACCGATGCCGTCAGATCCTCCGGTGGCACTTATGCTTAGCCGGTTGCTGCACAGTGAAGACTACAAGGGCCATCGTGAGTTGATTAGCGCCTGGCCGCTGGTGCTGCAGCGTGTTCCCAGCGCCGAGCTGTGGATCGTGGGCGAGGGTGACCTGCGCTGCGACCTGGAGCGGCTCGCGGCCGGACTCGGGATTGGGGCGCGGGTCCGCTTCTGGGGCCACGTTTCTGAGGCGCACAAGGAGCACCTGCTCGCACGCTCCCGCTGTCTGGTTATGCCCAGCCGCGGAGAGGGCTTCGGGCTCGTCTACCTGGAAGCCATGCGCCTGGGCCGGCCCTGCTTGGTGAGTACGTACGACGCGGGGCGCGAGGTCGTCAATCCCCCGGAGGCGGGACTCGCAGTGGCCCCCGACAAGCCACCAGAGCTAGCTAACGCTATCTGCCGCCTGCTAAGCCTCAGCGACGAGTGGCAGCGGTGGTCGGAGCAGGCTAGAGTCCGCTACGAATTGCACTTCACCGCTCAGCAGTTCCAGCACCGGCTTCGCGATGCTCTCCAGCCGCTGACCGTGCAGGCCGTGCCGCGCTAGATATGTGTGCCATCGCCGGTCTGCTACGCTATGCCGGGCACCGGGCGGCAGCCCGAGGTAGCCTCGATTTGACAACGCCGCGGATGGTGGACGCCGTATGCCGGATGGTGGAGCAGTTGCGCCATCGCGGGCCCGATGGCCATGGGATCAAGACACTGCAGTCGCCCGATACCGATGCCGCGATCGTTCTCGGACACACACGGCTGGCGATCCTGGACCTCTCGCCCGCTGGCAAGCAGCCGATGGAGGACCCGGAGCGCGGGAATTGGGTGAGCTACAACGGCGAAATCTACAATTACCGCGAGCTGCGCGGTCGCCTCACTTCGTGGCGCGGAGCGCAGAACCGCGCGCCGGACGAGTGGAGGTCGCAGACCGATACGGAAGTGATCCTCAAGGGTTACGCTCGGTGGGGGCAGGACTGCGTCCAACAGTTCCGTGGGATGTTCGCCTTTGCTCTCTGGGATCGGGACCGGCAGGAACTGTTTCTGGCTCGCGATCGTTTCGGGATCAAGCCGCTGTATTACTACCGAGGGGAAGGCTTCCTGCTCTTTGCATCGGAGGTGAGAGCCCTGTTAGCCAGCGGGCTCATCCCTTGCCGGATCGACCCTGTCGGGCTATGGCAATATCTGGCCTACCAGACGGTGCCGGCACCGCGAACTCTAGTCCAGAACGTCTCGCTGCTCCCACCCGGCTGCTCGCTCGCGGTGACCGCCGATGGTATCTTGCGAGAGCAGCAATACTGGGACTTACTCCAGAATGCCTCGCCCGAAGGCGCGGTGGCTTCCTGGGCTGAAGCCCACGCACGGGTGGCGGAGCTGCTCCGCGAGTCGGTGGCTTTGCACCTAGTGAGCGACGTGCCGGTGGGCGCGTTTCTGTCCGGGGGCATCGATTCCTCAGCGATCATCGCGCTCATGCACCAGTTGGGCCAGACGCCTCGTACCTTCTCGGTTGGATTCGCCGAGCGGCAGTACGACGAGAGCCGCTACGCTCGCGACGTGGCGATCCATTTCAATACTGATCATACTCAGATTTTGGTAAAGGAATCGGATCTGCTGGAGCAAGTATCGGATGCGGTGGCCGCGATGGATCATCCGAGCGGTGATGGCGTTAACAGCTACATTGTGTCCCGAGCTGTGCAAGCCGAAGGCATGTCGGTGGCCCTCTCCGGCCTAGGCGGTGACGAGTTATTCGCCGGCTATCAATCATTCCGACGGCTACAACGACTCGTGCGCCTGGGAAACCTATGGAGGCGAACGCCACAGAGCGCCAGGCAGCTAGTAAGCGGAGCTATTCGCACGCTCGGGCGCTCGTCCATTAGCGCCGTGAAGAGCGCGGCGATGGTGGAGAGCGATGGCGATCTCGCGGCGCTATTGCCGATCACCCGACAGGTGCTCTCCCCCTGCCAGCGGCGTGCTCTGCTCGAGGCTTCCTGGGTTGAGGCCGCACAGACACAGCCAGACCCCTATGTACAGCTACTACATAAGCGCCTTGGAAACGGGATCCATCCGAGTACGCTTGCCTGTATCACGTATGGCGAGACGCGAACGTATATGCATGACGTTCTCCTTCGTGATACAGATCAGATGAGTATGGCCCACGCCCTGGAGGTTCGGGTCCCCTTCCTGGATCATAAGCTCGCTGAATATGTAATGGGGGTGCCGGCTTCGTACCAGTGTTCCGGCGGCACCCCGAAGCCTCTGTTGGTCGCCAGCCTTGACGGTGCGCTTCCCGATGGGATAGCACGGCGCCCCAAGCAGGGTTTCACTCTGCCGCTAGACTCCTGGATGCGGGGGCCGCTGCGAGGATTTTGTGAGGAACGGCTCGGGCCGGGCCGCCTCGGTGGCCGAGGTATCTTCCAAGCACCCGAGTTGCAAGCGCTCTGGGCGTCATTCCTCGCGGGGGACAAGGCCGTGTCGTGGTCGCGTCTCTGGGTGTTGGTTGCCCTAGAGGAATGGTTGGACCGTCGTGGGATTTAATGCGCCGTGAAAGTCCTTCATGTTATCCCCAGCGTGGCACCGCGGTACGGTGGGCCGAGCAGAGCGGTCGTAGAGATGTGTCGAACGTTGAGCCAGGAGGGCGTCGACACGCTCGTCGCAACAACCGACGCCGACGGCCCTGGGCGTCTGTCCGTCCCGCATGGGCGAGTCGTTTCTTACTGCCAAGTGCCGGTTATTGTCTTCCGCCGGCAATGGAGTGAGGCTGTCAAGTACTCGGCGCCTCTCGCCCGCTGGCTCGAACGCAATGTCGAGCGGTTTGATGTTGTGCACATCCATGCGGTCTTCTCTCACGCTTGCGTAGCTGCCGCCACCGCGTGCCGCCGCCGTGGTGTGCCTTACGTCGTTCGCCCCTTGGGCAGCTTGGATCCCTGGAGCATGCAGCAAAAGTGGCTACCGAAACGGCTGCTCTGGTATCTGGGAGTTCGCGCCATGCTGGCGGGAGCCGCAGCGGTCCACTACACTACGTTCGAGGAGCGTCGCCTGGCGGAAGACGGGCTTCGCTTGCGCCGGGGGACGGTGATTCCACTCGGCGTTGATCCGTCTCTGCTGGCCGATGTGGACCCTCAACCGCTGTTCCGAGAAAGCAGCCCAGAGCTCGAAGATGGCCCGTACGCTTTAGTCCTCTCGCGGCTGCACCCCAAGAAGGGCCTCGCGCTGCTGCTCGATGTGTTTCTCGAGGTAACGCGGGAGAGGGAATTCGAGTCGTGGAGGCTAGTAATCGCCGGCGATGGGGACCCCGAGTATGTGGATGAGCTCCGTCGGGTGCTCATCACTAGTCGGGAGCTTCATCGCTGCATGCCCGTCATCTTCACCGGATGGCTCGAGGGGCAAGCGCGGATCGCCGCCCTCCAAGGCGCTGCGCTGTTCGTGCTGGTATCGCAGCAGGAGAATTTCGGGCTTGCCGTGGCCGAGGCGATGGCGTGTGGGGTGCCGGTGCTGGTCAGCGAACATGTCAACCTGGCTCCAGAAATCGTGGGCGCTGGGGCGGGGTGGGTGGTGCCGTTTGAAAGGGAAGCCCTGCGACAAACGCTGATCCAGGCGCTCCGCGACGAGAACGAACGCGTGCGTCGCGGGGCGGCCGGCCGGCGGCTGGCGCGTGCACGCTTCTCCTGGTCGGCC
>Ga0070741_10008674_pt1 | contig 20219 bp, 23 predicted proteins | sample Coa_R1_4_FD_66440 | JGI IMG/M metagenome (GOLD analysis project Ga0070741, IMG submission 66440) | Surface soil microbial communities from Centralia Pennsylvania, which are recovering from an underground coalmine fire - Coalmine... | ecosystem: Environmental > Terrestrial > Soil > Unclassified ...
TTCGGGCCCACCGGCGTGTTCAGTCCGTCGGTGGGCTCGTTGCCGTTCACCCACACCCGGCTGATGTCGAGGACGGCGGCGAAGTCGGGGCCGTAGTCGGCCACCGCCCGCTCGAGGAGCTCGCCCAGCGTCGAGGCGTCGATCTCGTCGGCCTTGCGGCCGGCCGTCTCCCGGGCCCGGGCGAAGAGCACCAACCGACTCATGCGGCGCAGGTTACCCCGGCCGGAGTTCGGCCCGGCCGTCCTTGACGACGGCCTGGCCGTCACCGTTGAGCGCCTCGAAGCCGTAGGCGCGGCCGTCCCCGCCGTCCGGGCCCGGGACGGCGTAGATCCGGATCGTGATCTCCTGGCCCGGGAGGACGGGCCGCGAGAACTTCACCGCCAGCCGGGCCAGCCGGGTCGGGTCGCCGCCGGCCACGGATTCGATCACCGCCCGGCCGCAGAAGGCCATCGTGCACAGGCCGTGGACGATGATGCCGGGGAGGCCGACCGACCGGGCGATGGCGTCGTCGAGGTGGATCGGCATCGGGTCGCCCGAGGCCTCGGCGTAGCGGAACGTCTGGTCGGCGTCGAAGCCGTAGGTGAGTTCGGCCAGCGGCGCCCCCGCCTTGGCCGCCGCCGTGAGCTTGTGGTCGGGAGGCGCCGCGCCGCCGCTGTCGCCGTCGAACGGCCCCCGGAAGAACAGCGTGACGAACTGCTCGTTGACGAGCGCGCCGCCGGTGTCGACCGTTTCGGTCCGGACGGCGACGGTGGTGCCGACGCCGCGCACCGACAGGTACACCGGCGCCGCCCGGGTGCGGAGGACGTCGTCCGGGACGATCGGCCGGAGGAAGCGCATGTCCTGCCCGGAATGGACGAGCGAGGCGAACGCCTCCTCCGGCGCCACCAGCCGGGCGGCGGCGGTGAGGGCGTCCCAGGCCGGGACGACGGCGAAGACGGGCGGCGCCAGCTCCCCCCCGGTGTGGCGGGGGTTGTCGTCGTTGGTGGCGGCGGCGTAGGCCACCGTCCGGGAGGCGTCGACCTTGAACTCCCGCTCCCCGGTGGACCGGCCGAGGGCGCCGGCGTCAAAGGGGCTCAACGCGCTCCGGCGTGTTCGATGCAGGTCCGGGTCCCCGGCATGGCCTCCAGCCGGTCGGGTTCGATCTGCTTGCCGCAGATCTCGCAGACGCCGTAGGTGCCCTCGTCGATCTTGCGCAGGGCGGCGTCGAGGTCGCCGATCTCCGCTTCGAGCTGCTCGAGGAGGGAGAAGTCCTTCTCCCGCTCGAAGGTTTCGGTCCCGATGTCGCCCTGGTGCTGGTCGAACGACGACAGCTCCGAGATCTGCTCGGTCTCCGACTGGGTGCCCACGCCCTCGGCCTCCCGCTCCCGGACCAGGCCCTCCAGGCGCTCCTTCTCGCTCACGATCAGCTGGCGTGCGTGTTCGGCGTCCATGCCCGGGAGGGTACCCCCCTCGGAGGCGCCTTCACGCCGGCGGCGTGTCCCGGAGCGCCTCCTTCCACGACCGGAACCGGGTGTGGACGGCGCCGTCGGGGCCCTCGCCCGTCCCGCTGCCGTCCGGGAAGAGCCGGAACGTGAAGCGCTGTCCCGGGTCGTCCCCGGCCAGCGCCATGTAGCGGGCATCCCCGTGGTTCGGGGGACCGGCCCGCCACAGCAGCCACCCGCCGATCCGCCGCTTGTAGACGACGAGCGGTTCGCCGATGTCGGCCCCGAGTGCCCGCAGCTCGGGCGGCGCCTCGACCCACCGTTCGGCCGGGATCGTCCGGTCCCGCTGCGGCAGGGGCGGCAGGTCGGCGGTGTGGTGGTCGACGTCGACCAGCGGCCGGTCGTCCGGAACGTTCACTTCGGCATGTTGGCAGATAACCTCCCCGGCCATGCCGACCGTGGGAATCGTGATGGGGAGCGCCACCGACCTGGACGTGATGCGTCCGGCCGCCGAGGCGCTCGACGAGTTCGGGATCAGCCGTGAGGTCCGGGTCATCTCCGCCCACCGGGCGCCGGCCGACGCCGCCCGCTACGCCGAGGAAGCGGCGGGGCGGGGGCTTCGGGTCATCATCGCCGGCGCCGGCGGGGCCGCCCACCTGCCCGGGGTGCTGGCCGCCTCGACGTCGCTCCCGGTGATCGGAGTTCCGGTCCCGTTGAAGGCGCTGGACGGGCTGGACTCGCTGCTGTCGATCGTCCAGATGCCATCGGGGATCCCCGTCGCCACCGTGTCGATCGGCGGCGCCCGCAACGCCGGGCTCCTCGCCGTCCGCCTTCTGGCCGCCTCGGACGAGGCGCTGCGGGAGCGGATGGACGCTTTCCGGGCCCAGCTGACCGAGAAGAACCGCGCCGCCGACGCCAAGGCCCGGGCCGAGTTCGGGTCCTAGCCCGTCCGTTCCCGCCGGCGAGGTAGATCCGGGCCACGGTCGTGGAGCATGAGCCGCCCGTTTCGGCGTTCCTGAGGAACAACCCCTGTTCCTCACGAACGCAGGTTGGCGGACCGGTCCGGAACTGCCGCATCCTGGGGCGGGGTCAGTTGGCCCGGGCCCGGAGCGCCCGGGCCTCGGCCCGGATCGTGACCGCCTCGGCGTCGGAGAGCGCGTCGGCCACCCGGTCGAGCTCGGCCGCCGCCGCCCCGAACCGGCCGAGCGTCCCGAGGGCCCGGGCGAGGCCGAGCCGATCGGGGACCGGCACACCCGGGATGACCAGGCGGAGCTGCAGAACCCAGGCCGCCGACCGCAGATCGGAGGGCAGGAACAGGCCCTGGAGGTTGAGGAGCATCCGGGTGAGGATCGCCCGGGGCCCGACCGGGGCGAGGTAGTCGTCACTCCAGCCCATTCCCCCGAGGGCGCTGAAGATCTCCCGGCAGCCATCGGCGTCGAGGCGGCGGCCGCCGCCGAAGGGGTCCAGGAACGTCGCCGGTTCGGCCCGGTGACGGACGAGGAAGTGGCCCGGCATGCCGACGCCGTCGAGCGGGACGCCCAGACGCCGGCCGACCTCCATCGCCAGCACCGACAGCGAGATCGGGATCCCCACCCGCCGGCGCAGGACCTGGTCGAGGTAGGAGTTGTCGGGTTCCCGGTAGTGCTCGATGTTGCCGTGGAAGCCGAGGTCGCCGAAGAGATGCCGCACGAGCCCGTCGAAGGTCGGTGGATCGCAGCTGGCGGCCAGATCGTCGAGCAGGGCCAGTTCGGCCCCCAGGTCGAGCTCGGGCCGGGCGTGGTAGGCGATCAGGAGCGCGGCCTCGTCGAGGGGGATGTCGTCCTCGGGGCGGGCGACGAGGTCGGCGAAGTGGGCCATCGCCCGGCCGCCCCCGGAATCTCCACCGCCGGTCACGCCGCGCCCGACCCGCGCTATCCCGCCTGGGCGGCGTGGGCCAGGGCGTCCTCGAAGCTGGTCTTGGCGGCCAGCAGCTTGCGATAGGCCATGAGCAGCCGGGGGCGGCTGAAGGCCAGAGCGCCCACGAGCCGGCCGTCGCGGCCGAAGAGCGCCACGAACCGCCGCTCGTCGACCGAGCCGTTCACGATGCGGACGTCGTCGGTCGGGCAGCAGCGGCCGAGGAACTGGATCTTGGCCTCGTACTGGTCGGACCAGAAGTACGGCACCGGCGAGAAGTCGACGGCCTCGCCGGGCCCGGCCAGCAGCCGCTTGGCCGCCGCCGCCCCCTGCTCCACGGCGTTGCTCCAGTGCTCCACCCGCATCGTCTCGCCGAAGAGGTTGTTCGGCCAGCGGGCGACGTCCCCCGCCGCCACGACGCCGGGGGCGCCGGCGGCGCAGGTGGAGTCGCACACGACGCCGTTGTCGAGCGCCAGCCCCGACGACTCCAGCCACCCGGTCTCGGGGACGACGCCGACGCCGACGACGACCACGTCGGCCTCGACCACCGTCCCGTCACCGAGGCGGACGCCGGTCACGCGCCCCTCCCCCTCGAAGCCGGCCACGGTCACCCCGCACCGGAGGTCGACTCCGTGGTCAAGGTGCAGAGCGGCGCAGGCGGCGCCCATCTCGGCCGGGAAGGCCCGGGCCAGCGGGGCCGGCAGCGCCTCCAGCACGGTCACGTCGAGGCCGCGCTGGCGGGCCGCCGCCGCCACCTCGGCGCCGATGAAGCCGGCGCCGACCACACAGACCCGCGGCGCCCGCTCGAACTCGGCCCGCAGGGCCAGGCACTCGTCGAGCGTCCGCAGCACGTAGACGCCGTCGAGCCCGACGCTGCCCGGCAGCCACCGCGGCGTGGCGCCGGTGGCGATCACCAGCCCGTCGTAGGCGAGGGGCTCACCGTCGTCGAGGGTGATGGTGCGGGCGGCGGGATCCAGGCCGGTGGCGCGGCGGCCGAGATGCCAGGTGACCCCGAGGAGGTCGTACTGGGCCTGGTCCCGCAGCTCGGTCTTCTCGGGCTCCCAGGTCCCCTGGAGCACCTGCTTGGAGAGCGGTGGCCGGTCGTAGGGCAGGACCGGCTCCGCGCCGACGGCCACGAGTTCGCCGTCGAAGCCGTCCTGGCGCAGCGTCTCGAGGGCCGACAGGCCGGCCAGCGACGCGCCGACGACGACGATGCGCCGCGACCGGGCGGAGGACGCCAACGCGCCTCAGTCCTCGGCGATCGAGATCGCCTGGGTCGGGCAGCGGCGCACGGCTTCGTCGAGCTTGGGGCGCATCACCTCGGCGGGCTTCTCGGCCAGGACGTAGAGGAGGTTGTCGTCCCGGACCTCGAAGATCTCGGGAGCGACATCCATGCAGACCGCGTTGCTCTGGCACCGGTCGAAATCGACCACGACCCTCATGTCAGGACCTCCGGACTCGCCTCGGGGTGGGCACAAGGTACCGCTTGCCCACCCCGAGGCTCGGCCGGAGCGTCGATCAGCGATTACCAGCCGCCGCCGAAGCCGTTCAGGATATTCAGAATGCTGACGTTGTTCAGCGAGTAGTTGCCCGTCACGAGACAGGTGTTGCTCCGGTAGCTCCGCCGGCGCCAGCGCCGGTGCAGCTCGGCCGCGTCGGCGAACGACTGCAGAGCACGAACGTCGGTACCAGTGGTGAGCTCGAACATGTCCTTCTTCTCCTTGCGCTTAGGTGTTCAGATCCGATGGCCACAGCCGAATCAGGCCGCGACCGGTGTACGGCGGGGCCGGCCCGGACGCGGTCGGTCCGCCAGGCCCGACATCCCAAGGGCGGCGTAGCGCTTGCGCCACATGCCGACCTGGTTCTGGTTGAGCCCGACCAGCATGGCGATCTGCCGGTTCGGGACACCGTCGGCGGCCAGCAGCACGATGCGGGCCCGCTGCGCCACCCGGCGCGACGCGTGCTCGCCCTGCGCTCTCCGCTCCAGTTCCCGTCTCTCCTCGTTGGTGATGCGAAGTGCCGGAACCATTCGCATGGCTTCCCCCAGTCTTTCCCCAGTCCCCAGTTCCAACTGCCGTCCTGCCGTGCTGCTGTGCTGCAGATCTCTGCTCCTCAACCCACCAGTGCCGAACCGAGTGCTTCCACCAGCGCCGACTCGTGCTCCTCCAACCAGCGCAGACCGGCGGCCTCCGCCTCGAGCACCTCGACGATCCCTCCCACCGTCCCTTCGGGCTCCCCCTCGGCGAAGCGGTCTGAGAACCCGGACACCAGCCGGTGGACCCGGGCCAGCCGCTCCATCCGGAGGATGGCCGGCAACGCCGTGACCTCCGCCGGTGACAGGGCGTCGACCTCGTCGTAGGCCGACATGACGTCGGCGCACCGATCGAGTTCGAACTCGCCCCCCATCCGGGCGAACGTCTTCAGGGCGGCGGCCAGGTCGACGGCGCGCAGGTCGTAGCGGGCGCTCTCGAAACCCGCCAACCCGTCGGCCGGCCAACCGGGCCGCCCCCCATCGAGAATGACCCCCGCCCGCCCGAACCCACCGTGGATCACGAGGCGGGGAAGGATGGCCCCGCCGGCGGTGAGCGATTCGGGCACCGGGACGTACTGGCGACACAGATACGATGCAGCGCTCCGGAGGCGCCGGCGCCCGTCGGCGTCGAGGTACCGCCCGGAGATCCCTGTGAACGCCTCGAGGGCGGCGGGCCCCCCGTGCTTCAGGATGAACGGGGTCGGACCCCCGTCCACCCGGAGCCGGGGCGGGAACGAGCGGACGGTGGCGTGGTACGCCGCCAACGCTCGGACTGCCCGCCGCCGATGCTGGGCGAGGGCGGGATCCACCGGGCCGCCCCCGACCCATTCGCGGACCAGGACGGGCGTCCCGGTCACCGACCGATACCAGGGCCGGCCGGCCCTGGTCCGAACCAGACGGGGGGCGAGGAAGGCCCGGTCCTCGAGATGGGCGAGCAGCATCGCCTCGAACTTGAGCGATGCGTCGCTGCGCATCTCGGACGACACCGAGACGAGGAACTCCCCCGCCTCGGCGGCGATGCGGATCCCACCGGCCACCGGCCGCACATCCCACCAGCGGCCGACGTCATACCGCGCCGCGACCTCGTCCAGGACGGCGTCGATGTCGTCTCGCTCGCTGTCCACCGGTCCGCTCCTCCCGATCCCTCGTCACCGCGAATCCCGGGAGGTCGGGACCCCACCTTCCGCGAGCCCGGCGCAGGGTTGCCGTGGCGCGGACGACGAGGAGAACGGGGGTGGTCGCCCCGGGCCTCACGGCTCGGCGCGACGCAACCCTCGTACGAGAAAATGGCTCCCCAGCCTCCCACGTACGGGGTTCCCGGAAGCGCAGATTGCGCTGCCCGAAACGCCCGACATGGCCAGTTTGCGGGGATATCGGGGGGTGGTCAAGCCGGGCCGGGCGCAAAAAAGCATTGTCATACAACGGTCAAATGCGCAGTGTGGCAGGAGATTGACGCTGCGTGACAAGAAGCGCCACCGGCGGTAATTACCCAGGATGTCGGCCACACTGAGCGTCAGGCGCACCGCCAGACGACCACCGACCGAGCGGCGTCGGCCGCCGCGAACTAAACTGGACTCTTACAGAGAGCCTGGGGAGGGCATGCGTTGAACCCGTCTGAGATCGCCAGCAAGGAGTTCCCTGTCGTCATGCGCGGGTACCTCCGGGAGGAGGTGCAGGCATTCCTGGCCGGGATCTCGGATCAGATCGCCGCCCGCGACAACCGGATCGCCCAACTCGACGCCGAGGTGGCCCGCCTCCGGCAGGAGGCGGCCAGCCGCCCGGCCGAGACGGCGCCGGCACCTCCCGCTCCCGCTCCCGCTCCCGCGCTCGACCGGCCGGCGCTCCTCCGGCTCCTCGGCGAGGAGGCGGCCAACATCCTGGCCTGCGCCGACGCCTCGGCCGAGCGGATCAAAGCCCAGGCCGGCATCACCACCGAGCGGGTGCGCAGCGACCTGCGGACGATCGGTTCCAGCCTGGCCGACGTCCATCAGCTCCTCGGGGAGCTCCTCTCGCTGGTGCAGGGGCTGACCGAGGGAGCGAACCTCCTCGCCGCCACCGCCGTCGAGGGCAGCGCCACCGCCGGCGGCACCACCGCCCCCACGGCGGCCGGCTCCACCGGTAGCGGTGACGAGGTCCGGACGGTTCTCGGCGAGGTGCTCGGGCTCGACAGTGGCCAGGGCCAGGAGATCACCCTCCCCGACGAAGCCCAAAGCGCAGCGAGGGAATAGCTTCCGCGAATCGGGAGGGCCCGAGTATCAGTTGATCCGCTTTTCGCGCCCGGACCACTCCTTCTCCCGGAGCACGAACTTCTGGATCTTGCCGGTGGACGTCTTGGGAAGCTCGGTGAACTCCACCGCCGCCGGGCATTTGAACCCGGCCAGGTGCTGCCGGCAGAAGGAGATGATCTCCTCGGCGGTGGCCGACGCGCCCGGCTTGAGCACCACGAACGCCTTGGGGCGCTCCCCCCACTTGTCGTCGGGAACGGCCACCACGGCGCACTCCAGGACCGCCGGATGGCGGGCGACGGCCTGCTCCACCTCGATGGTCGAGATGTTCTCGCCGCCGGAGATGATGATGTCCTTCTTCCGGTCGCGCAGCTCGATGGCGCCGTCGGGATGCATCACGGCGATGTCGCCGGAGTGGAACCAGCCGCCCCGGAAGGCTTCGGCAGTGGCGTCGGGCTGGTCGTAGTAGCCCTTCATGACGTCGTTGCCCCGCATGCAGACCTCCCCCAGCGTCGTGCCGTCGCGGGGGACGTCGGCCATGTCGTCGGTCACAACCCGGACGGGATCGGCGATCACGTACTCCTGGCCCTGGCGGGCGAGGAGCCGGGCCCGCTCGTCGGCCGGAAGATCCTCCCAGCCGTCGTGCCAGTCGCAGACCGTGTAGGGACCGTACGTCTCGGTCAGGCCGTAGACGTGGACGGCCCGGAAGTTGAGCTCGCCGAGCTGGCCGAGCAGCGTCGGCGACGGGGGCGCTCCGGCGACCGTGATCGTCACCGGCCGGTCGAGCCGCCGGGCGGCCGGGTCGTTGACGACGCCGATGTGGACGGTGGGCGCCCCGTTGAAGTGCGTGACGCCCTCGCTTTGGAGCAGCTCCCAGATCCGGCCCGGGTCGACCTTGCGCAGGCAGACATGACGGCCGGCCACCGCCGTCACCGCCCAGGTGAAGCACCAGCCGTTGCAGTGGAACATCGGCAGGGTCCACAGATAGACGGTGTCGGCGGCCATCGACGTCGTGATGACCTCGCCGAGGGCGTTGAGGTAGGCGCCGCGGTGGGTGTACATCACGCCCTTGGGCCGGCCGGTGGTGCCCGACGTGTAGTTGATCGAGATCGTGGCCTCCTCGTCGTCGAGCCACGACTCGGGGAGCGGCTCCGTGGCCGGGCGGGCGCCGGCGGCGGCCAGCCGGTCCTCGTAGGGATCGCCCGGGACGCCGGTGTCGTCGATGCGGACGACGGTGATCCCGTCGACGTCGAGCGGCTCGATCGTCGGGGCCAGCTCGGCGTCGACGAACAGGAGGCGGGCGCCGGAATGGCCGAGGATGTAGCCGACCTCCTCCGAGCTGAGCCGGGTGTTGATGGCCACCAGCACGCCGCCGGCGGCGGGGACGCCGTAGTGGGCCTCGAGCATGGCCGGCGTGTTGGGCGAGAGGAACGCCACCCGGTCGCCCGGCTCGAGCCCCGCGGCCTTCAGCGCCCGGGCGAGCCGGTCGACCCGGTCTTCGAGTTCCCGGTACGTGTAGCGGCGCTCACCGTGCACCATCGCCGTCCGGTCGGGGAACACCGACGCGCTCCGGCGGAGGAAGCTGATGGGGGTCAGTTCCGTCCTGTACGGCTTCATGATCTTCGGATCGTATCGAGCCGGCGACGATCGTCACTTCGCGGTCGGCCAGCGCCCGGGCCCGGTCGAGCTCATGGGAGACGAGCAGCACCGTCCGGCCGTCGTCGGCGGTGCGGCGCAGCAGCCCGTCGAGGAGGTCCCGCCCGGTGGCGTCGAGACCGGCGTGGGGTTCGTCGAGGAGGAGCAGCCGGGGGCGCCGGGCGAGGGCCACCGCCAGGCCCGTCCGCCGCTGCTGGCCGGCCGACAGGCGCCCGAAGGCCACACCGGCCAGCCGGCTGAGGCCGAGCTGCTCGATGACGGCGTCGGCGTCCGCCGCCTTGCCGCCGCCGGCCCGGACCCAGAAGCGCACGTTCTCCCGCACGGTCAGGTCGTCGTAGGCGCCGGGGGCGTGGCCGACGAGGGCCAGCTGTGACCGGACGCTGTGGCGGTCGACGGCGAGGTCGTAGCCGAGCACGACCGCCGTCCCGGCCGACAGGGGGAGGAGACCGGCCAACAGCCGGAGGAGCGTCGTCTTGCCCGCGCCGTTGGGCCCGGCCACCAGGACCACCTCGCCCTCGGCCACGTCGAGGTCGACGCCGGCCAGTGCCGGGTAGCGGCCGAGGAGGCAGAGTGCGGAACGCAGGTGGACGGCGGAAAGGCTCAGATCGACTCCCGGAGCGAGTTTCTTCACCTCAGTGTACGAAGCGAAAAACCTGGCGCCGGTAGCCTGAAGTGGTGGATCGCCTCCGCTCCGTGCTCAGCGCCCTGGGTGCCGCCTTCACCGGCGCCGGCGTCCTCATCCTGTTGTTCGTGGCCTACCAGCTGTGGGGGACGGGCATCTACACCGCCCGCCAGCAGGACAGCCTGCGGTCGGAGTTCAAGCAGAAGGCCCACATCGAGGAGCCGGCGTCGTCGACCACGTCGACGACGATCGACCCGCTGCACCTGCCGCCGGCGCCGCCGACGGGCGACGCGGTGGCCAACATCCGCATCCCCAAGATCGGCGTCGACAAGTACGTCGTGCAGGGCGTCGGGGAGGCCGACCTCCGCAAGGGCCCGGGCCACTACCCGCAGACGCCGATGCCGGGGGAGCAGGGCAACGCCGCCATCGCCGGCCACCGCACGACCTACGGCGCCCCCTTCAACCGCCTCGACGAGCTGGCGCCGGGCGACGACATCCTCGTCACCACCCTGAAGGGCAGCTACACCTACAAGGTCGTCACCACCCACGTGGTCAAGCCCGACCAGGTCGAGGTCCTCGACCCGACGCCGACCCCGACGCTGACGCTCACCACCTGCAATCCGAAGTACTCGGCCAGCCAGCGGCTGATCGTGGTGTCGACCCTCGCCCCCGGGCAGACGGCGACCGCGGCCACCCCGCCGCCGACCAGCCCGACGGCGGGCGGCAAGCCGCAGACGCTGCCCGGTGAGGGCGCCGCCGGCCTCGGCGACGCCGGGCTGGCCAGCGGCCGGTCGAAGGTCCCGACCGTGCTGTGGGGGCTGTTCACGGCGCTGATCGGGCTCGGCTGGTGGCTGGCGATCCGCCGGCGCCGCAACTGGCTCAGCTACCTGGCTCCGGCGGTGCCCTTCCTCATCGCCCTGTTCTTCTTCTACGCCCACCTGGAGCTGCTGCTGCCGGCCAACTTCTAAGCACTCGGGGGGCTCCGCCCCCCGAGGACCCCCCAGCTGCTTCTCGAACCAGGCTGCGAACGTGGCCAGCGTCCGGTCGCGGCGGTTGGCGCAGTCGGCTTCGAGCAGGTGGGCCTGGGTGGCGCCGAAGTGGTGGCCGGGGCCGAACCGGACGGGCGGCAAGATCCCGGAGGAGAACCTCACCAGCCATCGCGGGCAACGGTACCGACGCCGGGCCGCGGCGTCATCCGGTGGCCCGGGAGTGCAGCGCCTCCACGACCGGGCGGTCGTGGTCGTAGGACAGCAGGCGGAGCGCGTCGGGCACCGGGAGCCACCGCAGCTCGTCGATCTCGGCGTTGGGCGTGAAGCCGTCGTCGGCGATGGGCTCCATGGTCCAGTACCGCACGAGCTTGTCGCGGCCCTTGTTGTCGCGGTAGCGGGTCGAGGGCAGCTCCCGGCCCAGCCGGCAGGTGAGACCGGTCTCCTCCAGCACCTCCCGGAGGGCGCACGCCTCGTCGCTCTCCCCGGGGTCGGCCTTGCCCTTGGGAAGGGACCAGTCCCCGTAGCGGGGCCGGTGCACGACGAGGACCTCGACGGGGCCGGGGACGCGCCGGCGCCACACGACCCCGCCTCCCGCCCTCACCAGCTCCCGAGGTGTTGTCGCGTCTTCCAGGGACATTCGCGAGAGGCTATGGCCGTGCCCGGGCCCCGATCACTTCGCGCCGCCGTGGTGGCCGCCGTCCTGGCGGCCACCGTGCTGCTGACCGCCGGCGGGGCCGGGGCGACGGCCCGTCCGCCGGCGCGCCGGGTGCTGATCCTGTCGCTGCCCGGCACGACGTGGGCCGACATCGCCGGCGCTGACGTTCCCAACCTGAAGAGCCTTTTCGCCGGCTCCGCCGTCGGCAGTACGTCGGTGCGGGGCATCAGGCGCCACACTCGCCCCGGCGACGGGTACGCCACGATCGGGGCCGGCACCGCCGCCGCCGGCGTCCCGGCCGTGGACGGCCTGGCCTTCGACGCCGACGAATGCCGCCAGCCGCCGGGCGGGATCGAGGCCTACTGCCGGCGGTCCCCGGTGTCGGATTCCGAGGCGATCGTCTCGGTTGCCATCCCGGAGCTCACCCGGGACACCCGGCGTCGCCACCGCGGCGCCGAGATCGGCGCGCTCGGCACGGCGCTGGCCCAGGCGGGCGTCGATCGCGCCGTCATCGGGAATGCCGACACCGCGCTCCAGCCCGGCGATCCCGCCACCTACCACCGGGAAGCGGCGCTGGCGCTGGCCGACCGCAACGGCGCCGTCGAGTACGGAGAGATGGATCGGCACCTGCTCGCGCACGACGCCTCGGGCCTCCACCTCGACCCGGACCTCACCCTCGGGGCCTTCCACCGGGCGTGGAACGACTCCCGCCGGACGGTGGTCCTCCTCGAGGCCTCCGATCTGGCCCGGGCCCCGGGGGCCACCGCCCGCACCCTCCCGGCGGTGGACCAGCTGGTGGGGCGGGTCCTGGCCGACGTCGACCCGCAGCAAGACGCCGTGATCGTCACCGGACCGTCGGATCCGTCGGACGGGGTGCATCTCACCGTGGCGGCATTGCGGGCCCCCGGGGTAGGCCCCGGATTGCTGGACTCGGCCACGACGCGGCGGGCCGGGTACGTGACCCTCCCCGACCTCGGCCCGACCGTGCTCGACCTGCTCGGCCTGCCCCGCCCCGACTCCATGGAGGGCCGGGCTTACGACGTCCATCCCCGGTCGTGGGCGGCGCCGCCGGTGGCCCGGTTCGTCGAGGCCGACCGGGAGTCCCGCTTCCGGGACCGGATGGTCGGCCCCGTGGCCGGCATCTACGTGGCGATCGAGATCCTGCTGTCGCTGGTCGTCGGGTTCGTCCTGGCCCGCCTTCCGGGACGGCGGAACCTGCGCTCGGCGCTCAACTTCATCGGGCTCTGGCTGCTGGCCGTGGTGCCGCTCACATTCTTCGGGGCGGTGCTCGACCTCGACACCGTCGGGCCCTACCTGGCGCTGGTGATCGGCGGCGGCGTGCTGCTGGCCGCCGCGGCATTGACGCTGCGGGGAACCATGCGGCCGCTGGTGGCGCTGCTCGGGCTGCTGGTCACGATGCACGTCGTCGACGTCGTCACCGGGGGGCACCTCCAGATCAACACGGTGTTCGGCTACTCCCCCACCGTCGGCGGCCGTTTCGCCGGCTTCGGCAACCTCACCTACGGCCAGGTGGCGGCGGCCGCCGTCCTGCTGGCCGGGCTCCTCGCCCACCTGCTCGGGGGGCGGCGGGGGCTGACCGCCGCCGTCGCCGTGCTCGCCGTGGCGCTCCTCGCCGACGGGTTGCCGTTCTGGGGTTCCGACGTCGGCGGCGTCCTCGCCTCGGTCCCCGCCTTCGCCCTGGTGGTGCTCGGCCTGAGCGGGATCAGGATCTCGTGGCGGCGGGTGGCGGAGCTCGCGGCGGCGGCGGCGGCCGCCGTCCTTGCCCTCGGGCTCCTCGACCTGCTGCGGCCGGCCGGCGAGCGGACGCATCTCGGCCGCCTCTTCGAGCAAATCGGCCACCAGGGACTCCGGCCGTTCAGCGACGCCGTCATCCGCAAGCTCGGCGAGAACCTGTCGGTGCTCCCGACGTCGATCTGGATCCCGCTCGTGCCGTCGGTGCTGGCCTTCCTCGCCTGGCTGACCTACGGCTCCTCGCCCCGACTCGAAGCCATCCGCCGGCGGGCGCCGGAGATGCGGCCGGCCTTCGTCGGGCTGCTGGTGGCGGCCGTGCTCGGGATGGCCCTCAACGACTCGGGTATCGCCGTGCCGGCCATGATGCTGGGCGTGATGAACCCCGTCGTGGTGCGGCTGGCGCTGCACACCGACGGGGAGGGGCTCAGCCCCGCGCCCCTCCGGTGAACCGCCACGAACCGAGCCGTAGCGCCGGGCAGTGGACGAGGCCCGCCCCGAACTCCGAGTCGGCGAAGCGGGCCTCCCGGGCGATGCCGAGGACGTTGCCCGGGCCGAGGGCCTCGATGAAGCTCTGAGTGAAACGGAGGTTCTTGACCCCGCCGCGGACCTTGCCGTCCTCGATGAGGAACGTGCCGTTGCGGGTGAGGCCGGTCACCACCTGGGTCTTGGGGTCGAGGATCCGGCAGTAGTTGAACGTCGTGACCAGCAGGCCCCGCCCGACGGCGGCGATGAGGTCGGCGGTGCCCGCTCCGAAGGAGGCGTCGGCCGGGCCGAGGAACAGGTTCGAGGGGATGGCGCCGTAGGCATCGCTCTCGCCGACGGCGTGGCCCGTGCTCTCGACGCCCATCTTCTTCGCCGTGCGCCGGTCGTGGGCCAAGGCGACCGAGACGCCGGCCCGGACGAGGTCGAGGCGGCGCTTGGGCGTGCCGTCGGCGTCGAACGTCACGCCGAGGGCGTCAACGCCGGTGGCGTCGTCCCAGATGGAGACGGCCGGATCGAACTGCGCTTCGCCGAGGCGGATCGCCGACTGGCCCTCGATCACCTGCTTGGCGTTGAACCCGTAGAAGGCGAGGAAGATCAGGATCGTGGCCACGCATTCCGGCTCGAGCACGACCTCGTACTCCCCCGGCTCGATGTCCGACGCCGCCTGCGAGCGCCGGGCCCGGTCGGCCGCCGCCGCCCCGACCCCGGCGGCGTCGAGATCGCTCAACCGCACGGCGGTGGCGTGTCCCGACCCCGCCGAGTCGGTCGTCTGGTGGATGCCGTCGATCGTGGCCCGGCTGCTGCGCCCCTCCGCCCGCTGGCCGGCGGAGTTGGCGAAGGCCGTGGTGCCGCCGTCGGTGTCGCAGTAGCCCGCCGCCCGAAGCGACCGGTCGGCGTCGACGAAGGCCCGCACCCGGCGGGCGCGCTCGTCGGGGGTGGCCTCCTCGGTGGCGGGATCGTGGTGGTCGACGCCGGCCACCGGCGCCGGCGGCGCCAGCCCGGGCCAGTCGGGGTCGACCGGCCGGAGAGCGGCGGCGGCCAGCGCGCCGTCGACCAGCGCTTTGAGCCCGTCGGCGTCGGCCCGGGTGGTGGACGCCACCGCCACGCGCCCGTCCGGCAAGGCCACCTTGAGACTGACGGAGACGCCGGCCTCACCGACGTTCTGGTGGATGAAGGAGTTGGCGAAGCGGGTCAACGCCGGCCGGCTCCGGTGGACGGTGACCTGGGCCTCGGCCCGGCCGCCGACGAGGTCGAGGACCTGATCGCACAGCGCCATCGGGTCGCCCATCAGCCCCGCACCCCCACCCGCACGCCGCGGAACCGGGCCGGGGCGGCGGAGTGGCCGGTGTGGGCCGTCTGCATCGGCTGGCCCTTCCCGCAGTTGGGGACGCCCCAGTGGATCCACTCCGACCCGCCCGCCAGCATGTCCATCGTGGCCCAGAACTGGGGCGTGATCCCAGTGTAGGTCGGGTTCTTCAGCATGCGGCCGAGCCGCCCGCCGGTGATCTCCCAGGCGATCTCGCAGCCGAACTGGAAGTTCAGCCGCTTGTCGTCGATCGACCACGACCGGTTGGTGGCCATGAAGACACCCTCGCCGGTGGCGGCGATGATCTCGTCGAGCGAGGAGTCCCCCGGCAGCAGCCCGACGTTGGTCATCCGGACCATCGGCAGGCGGTTGTAGCCGTCGCCCCGGACCATGCCGCCCGGCGGCAGCCCGGCCACGGCGGCGGAGTCGCGCCCGGACAGGACGCCGACCCAGGTGCCCTCCTTCACGATGTCGACCCGCTGAGCCGGGGTGCCCTCGTCGTCGTAACCGAAGGTGCCGAGCGCCCCGGGCAGCGTGGCGTCGGCGGTGATGTTCATGAGCGGCGAGCCGTAGACCAGGTTGCCCAGCCGGGGCAGCTCGAGGAACGACGTGCCGGCGAAGGCCGCCTCCCAGCCGAGGATGCGGTCGAGCTCGATGGCGTGGCCGACCGACTCGTGGATCTGCAGGGCGAGCTGGCTCGACTCCAGCACGAGGTCGGTGGTGGCCTCGGGGCACTGCGGGGCCGACAGCAGGGCCACGGCCTCGGTGGCCACCCGCTCGGCGTTGCCGGGCAGGTCGAAGCGCCGGATGACCTCGTAGCCGCCCGACTCGAACTGGCCGAAGGACTGGGGGTAGGAGCGGCGCTGCGTCTCGGTCTCGCCGACGGCGGTGGCGTCCATCCCGCCGCCGCACTCCACGAGGTGCTGGTGGATCCGATGGCCCTGGCTGGAGACGAACCACTTTCGCGTGTCCCAGGCGGTGAAGAAGGCCCGGGCCAGGGCCACGCCGTCGACGGCCCGCATGGTCTTCGTCACACCCAGCAGCAGGTCGGCCTTCTCGGCCAGCGAGACGGCGAACGGGTCCTCCTCGTGGGGCGTCTCGAAGCTGTCGTCCCGGACGGGGACGTCGGCCAGTACCAGCGGCGGGCCGGCCACGGTGGCGGACGCCCGGGCGATGGCGGCCGCGGCCTCGCCGGCCCGGGCGGCCTCCTCCGGCTCGGCGGTGGCGAAGAAGCCCCAGGACGACCCGATCAGGGCCCGGACGCCGACCCCGGCCGACTCGGACTGGTCGAGGGCCTCGATCGTCTCGTTCAGGGCTTCGAGGCTCTGGCGCCGGGAGACGACGAGACGGGCGTCGGCGTACTCGGCGCCGGCGGCCAGCGCTCCTTCGACGGCGGCGACGGCGGGATCGAACATCGGCGTTGCGCTTCTCCCTACTTGAGGTCGGTGATCACCGTGCGGGCCAGGGAGGCGGCGTCACCCAGCGTCTGCCGGCCCGTCCGCAGGGTGGCCCGGGCCTGCTCCAGCGTCGTGCGGTTCCCGGGGTAGCCGGGCGGCTGGAGGGCCAGCAGCGCGGCGGGCAGGGGCGACACCATCCCCGTGACCGAGGTCAGCTTGGCCTGCAGCGAGGCGAGGTCCGCCCGGGCCTTGGCCGTGTCCTTCCCCGAGGCCTGGTCGATCATCGTCTGGAGCCGCCCGGCCAGCTTGGACAGGCGGTCCTCGGCGGTGAGCTCGATGTCCGCCACGACGACGCCCCGGGCCTTGGGAATCGTGAGGACGTAGACGCGGTAGTCGGTGATGATCGTGCCGGCGTCGGCCCGAACCGCCGCCTCGTCCCCGTCGCCCTGGATCTTGGCGTTGAGGCTGGTGAGGCCGTTCACCTGGTCCTGGAGCTGGTTGGTGAGGGCCGTCTTGTCGGCATCGCTCAGCCGGGCGGTCGCCTTGGCGGCCGTGCTGAGCTCGCGCAGCGCCAGCACCCGGCGGGTGATGGCGGCGGTGGCCACCTGCTTGGCGGCGTTGAGGCGGGCCTGCTGCGCCCCGGCGGGGCGGGGGCCGAGGCCGACGGAGCCGGTGGCGGCGACGGCCAGGGCGGCGCCGACGACCAGCGACGTGCGGACGGCGGGCCGGGTCACTGCTGCACCTCCCCCTCGCCGGTCGCCATGTCGGAATCGAGCCGGCTGAGTTCGGTGTCGAGACGGTGGAGGATCTGGTCGACCTCGGCGACGTCGGCGTCGGTGACCGGCCCGGTGGCGGGGGGGCTGGTGGGCGAGGACGCCGTCGCCGACGAGGGGGTGGTGGCCGAGGCGTTCGACCCGTTGCCGGAGCTCTTGCTACAGCCGGCCGTCCCGACGCTGAGCGCCAGGAGAACGGCGATCGCGACTCTTTTCACTGAGACCTCCCGGAGCGCCGACAGTGTGTCACTGGTGTGTCCACTTCGGCGGCCGTTTCTCGGCGAAGGCCGTCAGGCCCTCGGCGGCGTCGTCGGTGTGGGTGGCCACCGTCAGCATGGCGTGGAGGTAGTCGAGGGCCTCCTCACCGGCCATGTCGAGGGCCCGGTAGAAGGCGCTGCGACCCCAGCGGGTGACGACCGCTGACTTGGCCGCCAGCGTGGCGGCCAGCTCGTCCACTGTCTTGTCGAGCTCGTCGGCCGGCACCAGGCGGGACACGAACCCCATCCGCTCGCCCTCCGGCGCTTTGACCTTCCGGCCGGTCAGCATGAGGTCGAGCGCCACCTTGGACGGCATCGACCGGAGGAGCGGAACGGTGATCTGGTAGGGCCACAGGCCGATGTCGATCTCCGGCGCCCCGAACGTCGAGTCCTCCGACGCCACGACGAAATCGCAGGACAGGGCCAGCCCGAAGCCACCGGCCAGGCAGTAGCCCCGCACCCGGGCGATCGTCGGCTTGCCCAGCTGCCACAGGGCCTTGAACAGCGCCGCCGGGCCGCCCCGGGCCTCGTGCATGCGGGCGGGCCCGGCGTTGCTGCCGATGCCGCCGAGATCGGCCCCGGCGCAGAAGGCCCGCTCGCCGGCGCCGGTCAGGACGACCACCCGGACGGCGTCGTCGGCCTTGGCGGCGGCCAGGGCCTCGCCCAGTTCGGACATGACCTGGAACGACATGGCGTTGTGGCGCTCGGGGCGGTCGATCGTGACCCGGGCCACCGCCCCGTCGACGTCGTAGCGGACCTGCTCCACAGAGATCCTCCTCCTCGGGTGGTGGGAGCGACATTATGGGACGATGTCGTTCCTGTTCGTGACCGTGGCGCTGGCGGTCGGGCTGGCGCTGGTGACCGGCGGCAGCCTCAAGAGCATCGCCGCCACCGATGTCCGCCGCCCGGGCGTCCTGGTCGGGGCCGTCGGGATCCAGCTCGGCCTCGAGATCCTCCACCCGACCCGGGGGACGGCCGGCCACCTCGCCTCGGCGCTGCTGGCGGTGTCCTACGCCTTCCTGCTGCTGTTCTGTGCGATCAACTTCCGGCTCCGGGGCCTGGCGGTGGTGGCGTTCGGCATCGCCCTCAACGGCGCCGTCATCACCCTCAACCGCGGGATGCCCATCCGGGCGCCGCAGGCGGCGGTCACCGCCACCACGAAGCACCACGCGCAGCGCCCGTCCGACAAGCTGAAGCCGCTGGGCGACATCATCCTCATCCCGGCACTGCGGCAGTCGCTGTCGTTCGGCGACCTGATCATGATGGTCGGCCTGATCGACGTCGTGTTCCACTGCAGCCGCAACCCGGCGACCAGGCGGCGGGTGGCGGCGGCGGCCGCCAAGGTTGACGCTGACGTCGAGGTACCGACAGCCGCCTAGCGTTCTGCGGCATGCCGGTTGCCACGTTGGTCTCGTTCCGCCTCGGCGGGCCCGACGGCGTCTCGGTCCAGGCCGCCACCTGGGGCCGGGCCCTGGAGCGGCTCGGCTACTCGCTCCGCCGGGTGGCCGGCGAGCTGGCCGACGGGCCGCTGCCGGGCGACGTCGTCGTAGCGGGCCTGGCCGTGGCGGCCGAGGTCGCGCCCGGCCCGCGGGGCCAGCGGCCCGCCGCGCCGCAGGGCCCCTCGGCCGAGGAGCTGCGGGCGGCGCTTCTCGGTTCACAGGTCGTGGTGGTCGAGAACGTGCTGTCGCTGCCGCTGCACCTCGAGGCGGCCCGGGTGCTGACCGGCGTCCTGGGCGGCCTGCTGGCGGCGGGGACCATTGTGCTGCTCCACCACCACGACTTCGCCTGGCAGCGAAGGGAGACGGCGGCGATCACCGAGCTGCCGCCCTGCCTGCCGGGAGCGATCCACGTGACGATCAACGACTTCTCCCGCCGGGAGTTGGCCGAACGCGGGATCGAGGCGGTGACGGTCCGCAACGCCTTCGACCTCGACGCCGGTCCCGGCCGCCGGGACGAGACGCGGGCGGCGCTCGGCGTCGGCGCCGATGATCTCCTGGTCCTCCAGCCCACCCGGGCCATCGCCCGCAAGAACATCCCGGCCGCCCTCCGGCTGGCCGAGTCCCTGGCCGGGCGGCTCGACCGGCCCGTCCGCTTCTGGCTCCCAGGCCCGGCCGAGGACGGATACGCCGCCACACTGAGCGCAGTATTGGCAGAGACGACGGTCCCCGTGCTGCGGGACCGGCCCGCCACCATGGCCGACGCCTACGCCGCCTCCGACCTCGTCACGTTTCCCTCCACCGGCGGGGAAGGGTTCGGCCAGCCGGTGATCGAGTCCGTGGCGGCGGGCCGGCCGCTGGCCGTGCTGCGTTACCCGGCGCTGGACGAGATCCTGGCCTTGGGTTTCTCGTTCCTACCGGCCGACGACCCCGAGGCGGTGGCGGCCGCCCTCCGCCGGCGCGACGCGGCGACGATGGCCCGCAACCGCGCCCTGGCCGAAGCTCACTTCTCGATGACCGCCCTGGAGCGTCGCTTGCGCGAACTCCTCGGAGCGCGTTGAAAGACCAGCGAACGCGTCAAACGATCCCGAGTCGCCGTTGGCTCGGGACGTCGACGCTCAAGACCTCGGAATTCCTCCCCCAGCAGAGTTGTTCCGCGACCGGCGCAAGGCCGGTTTGTTACGCCAGGAAGGTCGGCCCTTTGCGGCTCCGCTGACGCCGACGAGCGACGAGCGAGCAGAGCGAAGCGCGACGGGCCGGAGCCGGGCGTGCGGGCTCAGGCGGGCGATGAAAGCCGGGTTTCCGGATCCATCTGCCGTTGT
>Ga0070741_10008675_pt1 | contig 20213 bp, 8 predicted proteins | sample Coa_R1_4_FD_66440 | JGI IMG/M metagenome (GOLD analysis project Ga0070741, IMG submission 66440) | Surface soil microbial communities from Centralia Pennsylvania, which are recovering from an underground coalmine fire - Coalmine... | ecosystem: Environmental > Terrestrial > Soil > Unclassified ...
TTCACCGGAGGCGAACCCGCCTCCGGCACCCACACCGCCAAAATCCAACACCACCACCCCCACCTGACCATCGCCAACGGCTACGGCCCCGCCGAATCCATGGGATTCACCACGGTGTTCGACATCCCGAGCGGATGGAACGCGGGGACGGTACCCGTCGGCTCGCCGGTCGCCGGAAAGCGCGTATACGTGCTCGATGATCGCCTGCGGCCGGTCCCGATCGGCGTGCCCGGTGAGGTGTACCTCGCCGGCGACGGACTGGCACACGGCTACCTCGACCGGGCGGCGCTGACCGCCGAGCGCTTCGTGGCCGATCCGTTCGGTCCGGCGGGCGGGCGGCTGTATCGGACCGGCGACGTGGCCCGGTGGACCCCGGAGGGTGTGCTCGACTTCGTCGGCCGCTCGGACGGGCAGATCAAGGTGCGCGGATTCCGGGTCGAGCCGGGTGAGATCGAGGCGGCGCTGCTCGGCGACCCGAGCGTCGCGCAGGCCGCGGTCACGGCGGTCGCGGACGACCGCGGCGTGCTGCGGCTGGTCGCCTACGTCGTCAGCGGGTCCGGCCCGCGGCTCGACGGCGGCGCGGTACGCGACCGGCTGCGCGGGCTGCTGCCCGACCATATGGTGCCCTCGGCCGTGGTGGTGCTCGACCGGATGCCGCTGACCGCCAACGGAAAGGTGGACCGGGCCGCACTACCCGCGCCGACCTTCGCCGCCGCGAGCGCGGGGCGCGCTCCCCGCGACGCGCGCGAAGAGGTGCTGTGCAGCCTGTTCGCCGAAGTCCTCGGCCTCGCCTCGGTCGGCATCGACGACGGGTTCTTCGAACTCGGCGGTCACTCGCTGGCCGCCGCGCGGCTGGCCGCCAGGGCGCGCGCCGTGTTCGGCGTCGAACTCAACGTCCGCGACATCTTCCAGTACCCGACAGTCACAGCCCTCTGCGAACGCTATGCCCCGGCAGGTGGCGGCGCGGCCGCGCCCCGGCCGCGCCCGGTGCTGCGGCGGCGCACTGAAGCAGGGGTACTGCGCGACGACCCGCCGACCGAGCCGCCGACCTGCTCCCCACCGACCCGACCGGCCGCGACCGGCGAATCAACCCACGAATGGAGAACGCCGTGAACCCTGTCCCGTCGAACAGCCCCTGCGGCTCCGGCGCCCCGGCCCCGGCGCCCGAGGATGTGGTCTGGAGCCTGCCCGGAACCGCCGCGGGCCGCCATGCCTCGCTGCTCGTCCTGCCGCACGCAGGCGGCAACGCCCACGCCTACGCCCCCTGGCGCGAACTGCTCCCCGGCGATGTGGACCTGCTGCTGGGTCAGTACCCGGGCCGCGGCGCGCGGTTCACCGAGCCGCTGCCGCAGCGCATCGGCGACCTGGCCGGCCCGATCGTAGCCAGCCTGCCCGAGGACGCCGAGGACCTGGTGGTGCTCGGGCACAGCATGGGTTCGCTGGTCGCCTTCGAGGTGGCCAGGGCGCTGACCGAGCTCGGCCGGCCGCCGCGGGCGCTGATCGCCTCGGCCTGCCGGGCGCCGTTCCTGCCGAACCCCTGCCTGGTGCGCCCCGAACTGCTGGGCGACGACGAGCTGGTCGCCGCGATCAAGGCGCGCGGCGGCACCGACGACGCGATCCTGGACGAGCCGGAGCTGCGCGAGATCGTGCTGCCGTCGATCCGGGCCGACTTCGCCATCGACGACGTCTACCGCTACGGCGGCATCGCGCAGGTGCTCGACTGCCCGCTGACCGTGGTCGGCGGCGCGCAGGACCCGGTGGTGCCGGTCGAGGCGCTGGCCCGCTGGTCCGAGGTGACCCAGGGCCCCGCCGCGCTGCGGGTGCTGCCGGGCGGCCACTTCTACTTCCAGGACCGGCTCGCCGAGTTCCTGGCGCTGATCGCCGCCGCGGTCCAGGACGCGGCCGGCGCGACGAGCCGGCAGTTCGCCTGAGTCCGCGGCCGAGTACCGACCCAAGCCCGCTTTCGAACAGGAGGAAGTCCGATGCCGCCTACCACTCTGGCCGCGTCCGCGCCGAGGCCGGCGTCAACACTCGACGTCAGTAAGGAGGCCGGGAAGCCGGCCGTCGTCCACGCCCCCCGGTTCGGCTCCGTCGAGCCGGCGGCCGAGTGGCTGGCGCAGCACCAGGCCCAGCTGAAGGAGGAGCTGCTGCGTTGGGGGGCCCTGATGATCAAGGGCCTGCCGGTCTTCGACGCCGCCGCGTTCGCCGCGGTGCGCGACGTGATCATGCCGCGGCGGGCCGGGTACAAGGAGAAGGCCACGCCGCGCACCGACTTCGGCGAGGGCGTGTTCTCCTCCACCGACCTGCCCGCGATCCAGCCGATCCGGCTGCACAACGAGAACAGCTACACCCTCGACTTCCCCGGCCTGCTGCTGTTCGGCTGCGTGACGGCGCCCGAGGCCGGCGGCGCGACGACGGTGGGCGACATGCGCGAAGCGCTGCGGCTGCTGCCGGCTGCCCTGCGCGAGCGGTTCGCCGCGGCCGGCTGGCTGCTGGTGCGCAACTACTCCGAGCTGGCCGGACTGCCCTGGTACAAGAGCTTCGCGACCGAGGACCCGGCGGTGGCCGAGGCCTACTGCGCCGACAACACGATCGGCTTCGAGTGGCTCGCGGACGGGGCGCTGCGCACCCGGCAGGTCCGTTCGGCGATCGTCACCCACCCGCTCACCGGCGAGCAGTCCTGGTTCAACCACTTCGCGTTCTGGAACCGCTGGACGCTGGACGCCGACGTGCGCGACGTGCTGCTGGAGACATACGGCGACGACGGCCTGCCGTTCGACACGTACGTCGGCGACGGCACCCACCTCAGCCGCGAGGACGTGGACACGATCAACGGGATCTACGACCAGGTGACGCTGCGGGAGACCTGGGAGCGCGGCGATCTGCTGCTCGTGGACAACATCCTCTGCGCGCACGGCCGCGAGGCATTCCAGGGGAACCGCAAGATCCTGGTCGCGATGGGCGACCCGACCCCGCTCGCCGACTGCGCGCCGCTTACCGCGCCGTCCGTCGGGCCGTCGGCGACAGTGGCCGGGGAGTGATTCGCGATGACGAGCATTGAGGCGCCGGACCTGCTCCGGCGGCTGGCCGCGATCCCGGCCGAGCGAACCGCCGTGGTGGCCGCCGAGCGGACGCTGGACTTCGGCGCGCTGCGGGCCGAGGCGGGGCGCATCGCCCGGCGGCTGGCCGCACGCGGCGTGGGTCCGGGCAGCGTGGTCGCCCTCGCCCTGCCGCGCGGCGCCGACCTCATCACGGCTCTGATCGGCACGCTGACCGCGGGCGCCGCCTACCTTCCGGTGGACCCGCGTCTGCCCGCCGACCGGCGCCGGTATCTCGTCGACGACGCTGCTGTCGACGTGGTGATCGTCGCCGACGACGAGGGCGCTGACGCACCGTCAGGCGGAGCGGACCACGTTCCGTATGCCGACCTCGCGGCCGGCCCCGCCTCAGCTGAAGCAGCGTTCGAACCCGTCGCGGTCCACCCTGACGAGCTCGCCTACGTGATCTACACGTCTGGTTCGACCGGACGGCCCAAGGGGGTCGAGATCAGCCGCGGCGCGGCCGCGGCCCTGCTCGCGGAACTCGAGCAGGAGGGTCTGGTGTCCGCGGGCACCGGCCGGGTCGGCTGGAACGCCTCGCCGTCCTTCGACGCCTCGGTCCAGCAATGGGTGCGAGTGTGCCGGGGCGACGCGGTCGTGATGATCGACGAGGAGACCCGGGCCGACCCGCAGCTGCTGGCGGGGCTGATCGAACGCGAGCGGCTTACCGACCTGGACATCACCCCGTCACATGCCGACGCCCTGCTGGACCTGCTCGGCGAGGTGTACGGCCGCGACCCCGGTCGCGCCCCGCTCACCCTGCTGGTGGGCGGCGAGCCGATCAGCCCCGCGCTGTGGCGCCGGATCGGACGCCTGGTGGACGACGGAGTGCTGCGAGCGGTCAACGTTTACGGCCCGACCGAGTGCACCGTCGACTCGACGGCGGGCTGGATCGCCTCGGGCGACCGGCCGCACATCGGCTCGGTGCTGCCGGGCCTGCGGATGCGGCTGCTCGACGAGGCGCTGCGGCCGGTTCCGGACGGCGAGACCGGCGAGCTGTATCTGGCCGGGCCGCGGGTCGGCCGCGGCTATCGGGGGCGGCCGGGTCTGACCGCGGAACGCTTCGTCGCGGACGCCGGGTCAGGCGACGAGACGGCATTCCCCGGGACGCGGATGTACCGCACCGGCGACCTTTGCCGGCGCACCCCGGACGGCCGGCTGGAGTACATCGGCCGGGCTGATGGCCAGGTCAAGCTGCGCGGCCACCGGATCGAGCTGGGTGAGATCGAGTCCGTGCTCGCCGACCACCCGGCGGTGGCCGAGGCCGCCGTCGCACTGCGCGACGACGTGCACGGCGCTGCGGGCCTGGTCGCGTACGTGCGGGCGGAGAAGGGCGGCGTCGCAGGGATCGACGAGCTGCGGGAGCACCTGAGCGCTCGGCTGCCCGGCTACATGGTGCCCGCGGCGTTCGTCCCGGTCGACTCCTTCCCCACCACGCCGAACGGCAAGTTGGACCGGGCCGCGCTGCCGGAACCGCCCGCCGACCCTGGCGCTGCCGACCCTGGCGCCGCGAACTCGGGCGCCGCGAGCACGTCTGACGCGGCGTCCGCCGCGGCCGACGAGCCGACCGGTCCCGTGGAGCAGCTGATCGCCCGCGTGTGGGCGCAGGTGCTCGGCGCGCCGCGGATCGGCGCCGAGGACAACTTCTTCAAGCTCGGCGGCCACTCGCTGCTGGCGATCAAGCTGGTCGCCGGCGTGCGCTCGGAACTCGGCCTCGGCCTGCCGGTCAAGGCCGTCTACGAGAACCCGCGGCTGCGGGACCTCGCCGTCCGGATCGAGTCGATGCTCGCGGAGGCGGGCGCGCGGCCGGAGCCCGCGCTGAGATAGCCCGTCCCGCGAACCAGCCAAGCCTCTGCGCACACGCAACGTTCCGTCTCTGCTCGGTCCGCCGACCGAATCGTCTTCAGGAGGATTGACCGTGATTCCGTTGTCGTATGCGCAGCGGCGGCTCTGGTTCCTCAACCGGCTCGAAGGCTCGTCGTCCGCGTATCACGTGCCGCTGGTGCTGCGGTTCGACGGCGTGCCGGACCGCGCCGCGCTGGCTGCCGCGCTGGCTGACGTCGTGGCCCGGCACGAGGTGCTGCGCACCGTGTTTCCCGCCGTGGACGGCGAGCCGTACCAGCGGGTACTCGATCACGTGGCGGACCTGTTGACGGTGCAGACCTGCCCGGCTGGGGACGTGGACGCCCTGATGGCGGCGTTCATCCGGGAGCCGTTCGACCTCTCGGTGCAGGCACCGGTGCGCGCCCGCCTGTACGTCGCGGACCACGACGATGCGGCCGCACGGTCGACGCTGGTGCTGCTCGTGCACCACGTGGCGACCGACGGCCGATCGACCGGGCCGCTGCTGCGGGACCTGTCCGCGGCGTACGCGGCGCGGTCGGCCGGCGGCGCGCCGGACTGGGAGCCGCTGCCCGTGCAGTACGCCGATTTCACGCTCTGGCAGCGCGACTTGCTCGGCGAGCCGAAGGATCCTGACAGTGAGCTGTCCCGGCACCTCGCCTACTGGCGCGAAGCGCTCGACGGCACGCCGGAATCACTCGATCTGCCGGCGGACCGGCTGCGTCCGGCCGAACCGTCGCAGCATGCTGCGATCGTGGTCGTGCGGCTCGGCGCGGGCGCGCACGGCCGGCTCGCCGAGCTCGCCCGCTCCCATCGGGCGAGCCTTTTCATGGTGCTGCAGGCGGGCCTCGCCATGGCGTTGTGCGCGGTAGGCGCGGGCCGGGACATTCCGTTGGGCACCGCGGTGGCCGGCCGCGGCACCGAGGAGGCGCTGGACGAGCTGGTCGGCTTCTTCGTCAACACGCTGGTACTCCGCGCCGACCTGTCCGGCGATCCCACGCCGGCCGTCCTCGTCGAGCGGATCCGGGAGGCGGCGCTGGCCGCGTACCTGCACGAGGACCTTCCCTTCGACGTGCTGGTCGAGCAGCTCAATCCGACCCGCGCCCTCGGCGTGCACCCCTTCTTCCAGGTGATGCTGACCCTGGACGAGGCGGCCGGCGAACCGCTGCGGTTCGGCCCGCTGACCGCGCGGCTCGAACCGGCCCGGCTCGACGCGGCGAAGTTCGACCTCAACCTGTTCTGCACGCAGCTTCGCGACGCGTCCGGCCGGCCGGACGGGATCGAGGTCTGGCTCCAGTACGCGACCGAGCTGTTCGACGAGCCGACCGCGCGCCTGCTGGCCGCCGTCTACATCAGCACCCTGGAGCGGATCGCGGCGGACCCGCAGTCCCCATGGGAGCCCGCGGCCGTACTGACGGCCGAGCAGCGCGAACAGCTGACCGCGCGGCGCACACGGCTGGCCCGCTTGCGCGCCGAGGCGCAGGCCGCTTCGGCGGCGCACGAGCGCGGCACCGACGGGCATGATTCGGGCCGGAGATCGGCAGGCTCACCGCACCGCGAGATCATCAGCGGACTGTTCGCCGAGATCCTCGGCCGCGACGCCGTGGACCCCGCGGACAACTTCTTCCGGATCGGCGGCCACTCACTGCTGGCCACCAAGCTGGTCAACCGGATCCGCGCCGCGCTCGGCGTCGAGCTGGGAATCAAGGATCTGTTCCTGGCGCCGACCGTCGCAGGGCTCGATGAGCGCGTTCAGCTGCTCAAGGCGGCAGCCTCCGGCCGCGCGCCGCTGGTGCGCATGCCGCGTCCGGATCGCGTGCCGCTCTCGTACGCGCAACGGCGGCTGTGGTTCATCGACCAGCTCGAAGGCGGCGGTCACGCCTACAACCTGCCGGTGGTGCTGCGTCTCGACCGCCGCCTCGATCCCGGCACGCTCGCCCGGGCGCTGCGGGACGTGACGGACCGCCACGAGAGCCTGCGCACCATCTTCGCCGCGCACGAAGGCGAGCCGTTCCAAACCATCCTCGAGCATGCCGAACCGCGATTGACCATCGCCGAGACGGCCGCCGACCGGCTCGATGCCGCGATCACTGCGGCGACGCGGTACCAGTTCGACCTTGCGGCCGAGATTCCGTTGCGCGCCTGGCTGTTCGAGGCGAGGGCGGCCGCAGGCGAGGCGGGCGGCCGGGGCGAAGGTGAGGCCGGCAGTGCGGACCGTCCCGGGCAGATTCTGGTGCTACTGCTGCATCACATCGCCGCGGACGGCTGGTCGACGGCGACGCTCATCAATGACTTGAACACCGCATACACCGCTCGGCTCGCGGGCCATGCGCCGCAGTGGGCTGAACTACCTGTGCAGTACGCCGACTACGCGCTATGGCAGCACTCGACGCTCGGCGACGCCGATGACCCGGACAGCGCGATGGCCGAAGCGCTGGGCTTCTGGCGCGACGCCCTGGCCGACTCTCCCCCGGTGCTGCCGCTGCCCGCCGACCGGCCGCGCCGCGCCACTCCCACCCACCAAGGCGACCTCGTGCCGTTCACGATCGGCGCGCACACGCACCAGCGCCTCAGCGAGCTGGCCCGCCGCAGCGGCGCGACGCTGTTCATGGTCCTGCAGGCCGGATTCGCCGCATTGCTGCACCGGCTCGGCGCCGGTGACGACCTGCCGATCGGCACGGCCGTGTCAGGACGCGAGGACCAGGCGCTCGACGGCCTGGTCGGGTTCTTCGTCAACACCCTGGTCCTGCGGACGGACGCGAGCGGGAATCCCGGGTTCGACGAACTCGTCGACCGGGTCCGTTCGGCCGACCTGGCCGCGTACGCGCACCAGCACCTGCCCTTCGACCAACTGGTCGAACAGCTCAGCCCGAACCGCACGACGGCGTATCACCCGTTCATCCAGGTCATGCTGATGCTCAACAACCAGGCGGCGCCGCGGGATCCGCGGCTTGCGCTGGCCGGCACCGAGCTGCGCGTCGACTCGCAGACCGCGAAGTTCGACCTCACCCTGGCGCTGCGCGAGCTCGACGGCGACGCCCCCGGCGCGGCGGCCGGCCTGGCAGGAGTGCTCGAATACGCGGCGGACCTGTTCGACCGGTCGACCGCTGCACGAATCGCCGCTTTGTACGCCCGGGTTCTGGATGCGGTCGCGGACGATCCCACCGCGCGCATCGACGACGTCGAGCTTTTCGACGAGGACGAATCCAGGACACTGCGCTGCGGGCTCGCGGTCGCATCAAGCACGCCGTACGCGGAACTCGCGCAGGGCTCGGATGCACTGGACGGGACTACGATCCCGCAGCTCTTCGATGCGCACGTGCGCACTAGGCCGGACGCGGTTGCACTGATCACCGCAGCGCGTCAGCTCTCTTATGCCGGGCTGGACGCCGCCGCCCGCGAAGCCGCACAACGCCTCGCGGCGCGCGGCGTGCGCCGCGGCGACACGATCGGCCTGGTCTTCGACCGCAGCGCGACGGCGGTCGTCGTCGCGTTGGCAGCGTTGCGCTGCGGTGCTGCATACATGTTCATCGATCATGAGCACGGTTCGGTCGCAGCCGACAGCACTTCGGGAGCCGATCCGGTCACGCTGTGCTCGATGCTGTTCGCCGAACCCGGGCATGCCGACCGGATCGCTCGCAGGTATCCGGATATCGCGGTAGTCGAGTACCGCGCGGATGACCCCAGCGTGTCAGGACTCGAGGTCACGACGCACTCTGAGCCTGCGGACGCCGCATTCATCGTGCTCTCCGCCGGCACCGCCGGTGCCCGGCACGCCGTGGCCTGGTCACACCGCGCCGTGGCCCAATCGGCGGGCGGCATCGGTTCGGCCGGCGCATCCGGAGCGACGCATCTCGCGTGGGCGCCGCTGAGCTCGCCCGAGTTCGCCGCGGAGCTGTGGTCGGCGCTGCTCACCGGCGCGACCTGCGCTCTCTCCCCGGACCGGATCGCCAGGCCCGAGCTGATCGGCGCGCAGACGGCCGCACTGGGCATCACCGACCTCACGGTCGCGCCCGCGACCTTCAATGTGCTCATCGACGAGCACCATGCGGACCTGGCGTCGGTGCGTCGAATCACGATCGTCGGCGAGCGCCCATGTGCCGAGCACCTGAACCGTGCCCTGCTTCAGTTGCCTGGCACAGAGTTCTTCGTTGCCTATCGGCTGGCGGAATACGGCGCCTTGGTGACCCGGCGCGCTATGACCGAACCGGTGACCGGGTTCGGCTTGACCGCCGGATCGCCGCTGGGCGGCACCCGCTGCTATGTGCTCGACGAGCGGCTTCGGTTCGTGTCGCACGGCGTTCCCGGCGATCTGTACGTCGCAGGACCCGCACTCGCCCACGGCATCGACGGAAGCGGACGCGTATCAGTAGCCTGCTTCATTGCCGATCCGTTCGGACGGCCCGGTTCGCGCATGATCCGCACCGGCGACCGTGCGCGCTGGAGCGTGGACGGCCATCTGGAAGTGCTCGGCCGCGCCGGCGAACAAGCCGCGAGCGGTACACCGCACACCGCGTCGGCGCACGCAGAGGCCGTCCTCGCCGGCCACGCATCGGTCCGCCGCGTCGCGGTCGCGCTAGCCGGCGAGCCCGGCGAGAACGGGGGAAGCGACGGCGGCGACGGAAGCGGCGGAGGAAAGCCGACCGCCTACGTAGTGCCCCAACCCGGCGTCGAGATCGACGAATCCGTGCTGCTCGCGTACGCGGCAGGCGAACTGCCTGAACCGGAGGTGCCCGAGGCGGTGCTCGTCGTCGACGCTCTGCCGCTCACGGCCGAGGGGCGCCTTGATCGGACAGCGCTCGCAACGCTCAGGCGCGGCCACGCGCCGTCCGCAGCCTCAACTGCGGCCTCGTCGGACGCAACCGGCGAAGCTCTGGTCGAGACGCTGCTGACGCTGTTCGCCGAGGTACTCGGCGGCCGGCGGGTGGAGCCGGGCGACAACTTCTTCCGCGTCGGCGGGCACTCGCTGTCGGCCGTACGGCTGCTGAATCGAGTGCGCACGGAACTGGGCGCCGACCTCGGTCTGCGCGACATCTTCCAGGCACCGAGCGCGGCCGGCCTCGCCCGGCGGATCCTTGCCGCCGCGGGATCGACCGCTCCCGAGCGCCCGGCCGCCGCGGCCGCGGACGCGCAGGCGAATACGAACGCGAATACGAATACGCCGGAGAGCGCAGAGCCGCAGAACCGTCCGGCGCTGCGCCGCCGTACCCGCGGTGGCGCGGTCGTGCGCGAAACCGTGTCCGCAGATTCCTGATACGCCGGCTGCCCGCCGCCCGCGCGCGGCGGGAAAGCTCCGCCGCTCCTGCCCCGCCAACTGCCGTTCGCCGCCCTGAGCCGAACCTAGCCTCGGTATAGCCGCACGGTGGGAATCCCCTTCCCTCAGGAGGAACTCGATGCCTTCGATCGACCGCGCCGCCCGGGCAGCCGAAGCCGTCGCCGGGACGGACAGCATGGTGATCCTGGAGGGCTCGCCGCTCCCCGCGCCGCCCGAGCCGGTCCTCGACCTGATCGCGGCGAACGCGCGCACCACCCCTGCCCGGATCGCGCTCATCCACGGCGCGGCCGCCCTGACCTACGGCGAGTTGGACGCGGCCGTGGCCGAGCGCGCCGCCCAGCTGACCGGGCAGGGCGCCGGTCCCGGCCGATTGGTCGCGATCCGGCAGCCGCGCGGCATCGACGCCCTCGTCACCATCCTCGCCACGCTCCGCACCGGCGCGGCGTACCTGCCCCTCGACCCGGGCGCGCCGACCGCCCGCAACGCGGCGATCCTCGCCGACGCCCGGGGCGTGCAGCTCTCCGAGGCCAACGGCTGCGAGGCCGACGGCCAAGCCCTGCTCGATCTGCTCACCGAGCGCGGCGCGCTCCCGCTCGACGGTCCCGGCGCCGGCGATGGCGTCGCCTACGTCATCTACACCTCGGGCTCGACCGGCACGCCGAACGGCGTGGTCGTCGGGCACGAGGCGCTGGCGCACTTCGTCGCCGGGGCGACGCGCGCCTATGACATCGGCCCGGACGACCGGGTGCTCCAGTTCGCGCCGCTGCACTTCGACGCGAGCGTCGAAGAGGTCTTCGTCACCCTGTGCGCCGGCGGCACGCTCGTCATCCGCACCGACGACTTGCTCGACGTGCCCGCCCTGCTCGCGGGCTGCGCGGCGCACGGCATCACCGTGCTCGATCTGCCGACCGCCTACTGGCACGAGCTGGCGTACGCGCTGGACACCGGGGTCGCGCGGTTGCCCGAGAGCCTGCGGACCGTGATCATCGGCGGCGAGGCCGCGCTGCCCGAGCGGGTGGCCCGGTGGCGCCAGGCCGTCGGCGCGCGCGTGCGCCTGCTGAACACCTACGGCCCGACCGAGGCGACCGTCGTGGCGACCGTGGCCGACCTGTCCACCTGGGAGGGCGACGGCGTGCCGATCGGCCTGCCGCTTCCCGGCGTGCGCGCGGCACTGGTCGAGGGCGAGCTGTGGCTGCTCGGCGGCGGCCTGGCGCGCGGCTATCTCGGCCGGCCGGCGCTGACCGAGCGGCGCTTCACCGCGCTCGGCGGCGTCCCCGCGTACCGCACCGGAGACCTGGTCTGCGTCCGGGAGGACGGGCAGCTCGGTTACCAGGGCCGCATCGACGACGAGGTCAAGATCAGCGGGCACCGGATCGACCCGGCCGCGGTGGAGTCCGTCCTGCTGCAGCACCCTGCGATCCGTGAGGCAGCCGTCGTCGTCCAGCGGCTCGCCGACGGAACGAAAAGGCTGGCGGCGTACATCACGGCCGGCGCCTCAGGCGCGGCGGCCGCAGCCGACACGACTGCGGCGGCGACTGCCGGTTCACCGCTCACCGTCGCAGCGGTCCGCGAGCACCTCGCCGCGCACCTGCCCCCGCCGGCCGTGCCCGGCACCATCTGCGTGGTCGGCGCGCTGCCCCGCACCAGCACCGGAAAGATCGACCGGAACCTTCTCAAGTCGCTGATTCCGCCGCACGGGCGGACCTCGCCGCAGGACGCTCACGATCACGCGCCATCCGCCGCCGCCTTCGACGACGACCCGCTTCCGCCCGAAGACCGGGTCCCGCTGTCCTACGCGCAGCGCCGCCTGTGGTTCCTCGGCCGGCTTGAGGGCCCGTCTGCGACGTACAACGTGCCGTTGGTCATCAAGCTGGACGGCGTTCCCGATCGCGAGGCGCTGAGCGAGGCCGTCGCGGACGTCATCGAGCGGCATGAGGCGCTGCGCACAGTCCTGCCCGCCGCCGATGGTGAGCCCTATCAGCGGGTGCTCGACTCGGCGGGCGAGGTCGTGTCCTTCGTGGACTGCACGCCGCAGGTCCTGGACGGCCTTGTCGCGGCGTTCACCGAGGAACCGTTCGACCTGGCCGTCGACGTGCCGATCCGGGTCCGGCTCTTCGTGCCGGGAACCGACGCGTCGACGCTGGTCATTCTGCTGCACCACGCGGTGACCGACGGCTGGTCGATGCGGCCGCTGCTGCGCGACCTCGCCATCGCCTACCAGGCGCGGCTGACCGGCGGCGCCCCGGCCTGGGAGCCGCTGCCGGTCCAGTACGCCGACTACACGCTCTGGCAACGCGACGTCCTCGGCGACCCGGACGACGCGGGCAGCACGGCGGCGCGACAGCTTGAGTTCTGGCGCCGCGCGCTGGCCGGGCTGCCCGCGGCGGCGGACCTGCCGACGGACCGGCCCCGCCCGGTGGAGCCGACCGCGCTCGGCGGCAGCGTCTCGGCGCTGCTCGACGCCGAGGCGCACCGGCGGCTTCGCGACCTGTGCGCGGAGCGCGGGGCGAGCATGTTCATGGTCTTCCAGGCCGGACTCGCCGCGGCGCTGCGGCTGCTCGGCGCCGGCGCGGACGTCGCCATCGGCACTCCGGTGGCCGGGCGGTCCGACGAGGCGCTGCACGACCTGGTCGGCTTCTTCGTCAACACCCTGGTGCTGCGCACCGACACTTCCGGCGACCCGCGGCTCGGCGAGCTCGTCGAGCGGGTGCGGCACGCGGACCTGGCCGCGTACGAACACCAGGAACTGCCCTTCGACCTGCTGGTCGAGCGGCTCAATCCGCCGCGCTCGCTGGCCTGTCACCCGTTCTTCCAGGTCATGCTGACGGTAGAGGGCGCGGGCACGGACGCACCGATCCCGCTGGGCGCGCTGTCCGGCCGGATCGAGCCGGCCGGCCTCGACACCGCGAAGTTCGACCTCAGCGTGTCCTGCGTGGAACTGGGCGCAGAGGCGGGCGCGGGCGGCGTCGAGGTGTGGCTCCAGTACGCCGCGGACCTCTTCGACGAACCGACCGCCCGGCTGATCCGGGACGTCTATCTCAGGGTCATGCGAGCGATCGCCGCCGACCCGCAGGCGCGACTGGCCGAGGCCGTACGGCTTACCGATCAGGAGGCGCAGAGCCTGGCCGCGCGCCGCGCCGCGCTCGCCGAGGCGACAGCCGCGGCAGCAGCCGGTGGCGGCGCCCGCGGCGGCTCGGCCTCGGCGACCTCCCCGCGCGTCCAGATTCTCCGCGACCTGTTCGCCGAGGTGCTCGGCGTGCCTTCGGTCTCGGTCACGGACAGCTTCTTCGACCTCGGAGGCCACTCGCTGCTCGGCATTCGCCTGGTCAACCGGATACACGCGGTGCTCGGCGTCGAGATCGGCATCAAGGACCTGTTCCTCGCCCCCACCGTCACAGGACTCGACCGCCGCGTCGGCGAGGCGGCGGGCGGCGGGAACCGCCCCGCCCTGATACCGATCGAGCGGCCCGAGCGGATCCCGCTGTCCTACGCGCAGCGCCGACTCTGGTTCGTCAACCAGCTCGAAGGTCCGAGCGCGGACTACAACCTCCCGCTCGCGGTACGGCTCGACCGGCCTGCGGACCCTGACATCCTGGCCGACGCCCTCGCCGACGTCGCGGCCCGGCACGAGGCGCTGCGAACCGTCTTCCGGGCCGAGGACGGCGTGCCATACCAGGTCGTCCTGGACGAGGCGCGGCCGCAGGTGGTGGCGCTGCGCTGTGCGGAGGGCGAGGTGACCGGCGCCATCCACGAGGCGGCGCAGTACACGTTCGACCTCGCCACCGAGATTCCGCTGCGCGCGTGGCTCATCGACGCGGCGGGAGGCGGCCAACAGGAGTCTTTTGGTACCGGCCCTGGCACCGACGCTGGCACCGACACCGTGGCTGAGACCGACACCGACTCGTCCGCCGGGCAGTACCTCGTCCTCGTGGTCCACCACATCGCCGCGGACGGCTGGTCGCTGCCGACGCTGACCGCCGACCTCGCCGCCGCGTACGAGGCGAGGGCTCAAGGCCGCGCACCGCACTGGGAGCCACTGCCGGTCCAATACGCCGACTATGCGCTCTGGCAGCGCGACCGGCTCGACGAGCGACCCGGCACGAGCGGACCGCTGGCCGCGCACCTGGAGTTCTGGCGCGCGGCGCTGGAAGGCGCGCCGCAGGTCCTCGATCTGCCCGCCGACCGGCCGCGATCGGCCGCGGCGAGCCACGCGGGCGCAGTCGTACCCTTCGAGCTCGACGCCGCGACGCATCGCCGGCTCGCCGGCCTCGCCGCGCAACACGGCGCGACGCTGCTGATGGTGCTCCAAGCCGCGCTGGCCTTGACGCTCTCGCGCCTGGGTTCCGGCCCTGACGTGCCCATCGGCACGGCGGTGGCGGGACGCGGTGACGAAGCCCTCGATGACGTCGTCGGTTTCTTCGTCAACACCCTGGTGCTGCGGACCGACACTTCCGGCGATCCGACCTTCGGCGAGCTGCTGGAGCGGGTGCGCCAAACGGATCTGGCCGCGTACGCGCACGAGGAGATTCCGTTCGACCTGCTGGTCGAGCACCTCAATCCGCACCGCTCGACCGCGCACCACCCGCTGGTCCAAGTGATGCTGACGCTCGAACGCGAGCAGGCCGCGGCCGACTCGCCGCCGGCCGCCCTCGCCGGCACGCCGGTTCCGTTCGGCGCGGGCGCCGCGAAGTTCGACCTCATGCTGTCGCTGCGCGACCTTTACACGGCCGACGGCCGTCCGCACGGCCTGGCGGGCTTCCTCTGCTATGCGACAGACCTCTTCGACCCGCAGACCGCGCAGCTGCTCGCGTCCCGAGTCGAGCTGGCGCTGCGCGCTGCCGCCGCCGATCCGACCCAGCGCGTGAGCGACATCGACCTGCTGAGCGAGGGCGAGCGGGACTGGCTGTTCAACGACTACAACGCCACCACGGCGATCGAGGCCGGCGGCTCCGTCCACGCACGCTTCGAAAGCATCGCGCGCAAACACCCCGACCGCATCGCGGTCTCCTACCAAGACACCGATCTGACCTACGCCGAGACCAACCGCCAAGCCAACATCCTGGCTCACCGTCTCATCAACGCGGGCGTCACCCCCCAAGACGCCGTCGGCATCCTGATGCAACGCACCGACCGACTCATCATCGCTACCCTCGCCGTCCTCAAAGCCGGCGCGGCGTACGTGCCCATCGGCGACCACGCACCGGCCAGCCGCGTACGCACCATGATGATCGACAGCCACGCGACCCACCTGATCACCGATCACGCGACTGCCGAGGAAAGCGATGTGATCGCCGCCGAGCGCGCGGCGGGATCGACCATCGTGATCGCGGACGCGTCACCGGCCGACCAGTTCCCCGAGCACGACCCCGCGGTGCACACGGCCGAAGAAGCGCTCATGTACGTCATGTTCACTTCCGGCTCCACCGGACGCCCCAAGGGCGTCGGCGTCACCCATCGCAACGTCCTGCAACTGGCCACCGATCGCTTCTACGACCACGACATCCACCGCTGCGTCCTCGTCCACTCCCCCTACAGCTTCGACGCCTCCACCTACGAGATCTGGGTGCCGCTGCTCAACGGCTCGCGCCTTGCGGTCGCGCCCGGCGTGGGCTCGGACGTGGCGCAGTTGACCGAGGCGATCGACCGGCACGGGGCCACGGCTACCTTCTTCACGGTCGGCCTGTTCCACATCCTCGCCGAGGAGGGCCTCGACGTCCTCGCGCGGCTGCGTGAAGTCGGCACCGGAGGCGACGTGGTCTCCCCCGCCGCCGTACGCCGCGTCCTCGAACATTGCCCGAGCACCGCGGTCACGCACGTATACGGGCCCACCGAAACCACCTACGCATCGCACCTCAACCGCTATGTGAGCGACGACGGCCTGCCCGAGTTCATGGAACTCGGCCGCCCCATGGACAACACCCGGGCATACGTCCTCGACGACCGCCTCCGGCCGGTCCCGCCCGGCAGCTGCGGCGAGCTCTACCTCGCCGGCGCGAAAGTCGCCCGGGGCTATCTCGATCGGCCCGCGCTGACCGCCGACAGGTTCGTCGCAGACCCCTACGGCCCGCCCGGCACGCGCATGTACCGCACCGGCGACCGAGTCACTTGGACCCACGACCACCGGCTCCGCTTCGCCGGACGCGCCGACAACCAGATCAAGCTGCGCGGATTCCGCATCGAACCCGGCGAGATCGAGGCCGCCATCACCCGGCGGCTCCCGATCAGCCGAGCCGCAATCGTCGTCCGCGAGGACAGGCCCGGAGACAAGCGGCTAGTGGCGTACGTCGTGCCGCGCGGTGGCGCCGCGGTGAACGAGAACGCGGTCCGCGCCGCCGTCGCCGAGGAGCTGCCGGACTACATGGTGCCCTCCACAGTCGCCGTCCTCGACGCGCTGCCGATCACCGCGAACGGCAAGCTCGACCATGCGGCGCTGCCCGCCCCGACGGTCGCCGCGTCGCCGATCGGCCGCGGACCGCGAACCGAGCGCGAACGCACCCTGTGCGCCCTCTTCGCACAGGTGCTCGGCCTTGATCTGGTCGGTCTCGACGACGGGTTCTTCGACCTCGGCGGCCACTCGCTGCTCGCCACCCGCCTGGTGACCCGGATCAAGGACTCGTTGGGTGTCGACTGCGCGGTGCGCGACGTGTTTCGCGCGCCGACCGTCGCGGGGCTGCTCGCCCTACTTGACGGCAGCCACGCCACGCGGGCTGTCGGCGCCGATATCGGCACCGGTACCGGCACCGCGCTGACCGCCGAAGCCGGCCCCCGCGCCACAGCCGATGCCACGATCAATGCCCCAGTCGACGCGACGGACGACAGCGGCCTCGGCGACGGCGGTGTCGGCGGAGATGCGATGGGCGTCCTGCTGCCGCTCAATCCGGACGGCGACGAGCCGCCACTGTTCTGCATCCACCCGGGCGCGGGCCTCGGCTGGCCGTACGCGGGACTGATCCGGCACCTTGGCGCTGACCAACCGCTGTACGCCTTGCAGACCCGCTCGATCTCGCAGCCGGGGTACCGCGCGGCCAGCGTCGCCGAGATCGCCGACGACTACCTGAGGCAGATCCGGCGGGTCCGGCCGCACGGCCCCTACCGGCTGCTCGGCTGGTCCTTCGGCGGACTGGTCGCGCACGCCATCGCCACCCGCCTGCAGGACGCCGGCGAGCCGGTCGAACTGCTGGCGATGATGGACTCGTTCCCGGTGCCCGAAGCCGAGGCCGACATCCCGATCCCGGACGGCGAACTGGTCGCGATGCTGGTCGGCGAGGCATCCGAGGCTCCGGACGACCTGCCGGACGGTTTCTACGAGCGCTTCGACGCCGACGCGATCGTCGATGTCCTGCGGCGCTCGGACCCGGTGCTCGGCGGCCTGGCCCCCGAGGAGACCGCGGCCCTCGTGAACGCCACGGTCAACCACGTGACCATCATGCGCGCGCACCGGCCCGCATTCTTCGACGGAGATCTGCTGTTCTTCACCGCGGCCCGCGACCGCGGCCGGAAAGCGCCGAACGCGGACCGCTGGAACGAATTCGTGAGCGGGCAGATCCACGATCACGATATCGACACCACCCACCTGAGAATGGCCGATCCGGAACCGCTCGCGCGGATCGGCGCGATCCTGCGCGACAGCCTCACCGCGACACACCGGCGCGACCGCGCGCTCATCGATACAAGGAGCTGACATGGCAAACCCCTTCGAGGACCCCGCCGGCACCTTCCTCGTGCTGGTCAACGACGAGGGCCAGCACTCGCTGTGGCCGGTCTTCGCCGCGGTTCCGGCGGGCTGGGAAACCGCCCACGGACCCGCGGGCCGGCAGGACTGCCTGGACTACGTCGAGCGCAACTGGACCGACATCCGCCCGCGCAGCGTCGTGGCCCAGTACACCTGACCGGGCGATCCGCCTCCCGCCCGAACCTCGTTCCTCCATCGCGCACCACTATTCAGATATCTCCGCCTAATACCCGGAAGCACACGGCCGGCGGCTCGGGAATCACCATTCCCGCGCCGCCGGCCGCGTGCTTTTTCGGCTTGATTTCCACGGCGCCGCGACTGCCCGCATTCTGCCGCAGCAACTACCGATTCCACCGGCCGGATCTTCCTATATTCGAAGACGAAGGGAACGAATCGCGGACCCCGATCACGAAAGTGCCCTGACATGGCGACCTCGCACAGCGGACTGACGGTCCTGGTGGCCGGCGGCGCGTCCGACTCGCACACCTGGAACCTGATGTTCCTCCAGCTCCTGCTCGAGGAGCGGGGCCACCGGGTGGAGAACCTGGGCCCGTGCGTCCCGCCCCGGCTGCTGGTCGAGCGGTGCCAGCTGCTCCAGCCGGAGCTGGTGGTCATCGGCAGCGTCAACGGGCACGGATACCGCGACGGGGAGGCCGCGGTGCGCGCGCTGCGCACCGAGCCCGGCACCGCCCACATCGCCGCGGTCATCGGCGGCAAGCTCGGCGTGGACGGCGTGCGCGACGAGGCACGGCGCCATCGGCTGCTGGACGCCGGCTTCTCGGCCGTCTTCGACGACGGCGACCTCGACGCCTTCACCCGGTACCTAAGCACCCTGACGAACTCGGCGGGCGCCCGCGCGGACCGGCCCAGCGGGAGGGCGGCGGTGTGAACGCCCAAGCCACGGCGCCCCGCCCCCGCTCGTTCGGAGGCTTCGTCGCCGAACGAGCCGCGGCCGGAGCGCTGGTCGTGCAGCCGCGGATGGGATTCAGCGATCCGGCCCTGATGCGCCGCGGCCTCGAGCGCACCAAGTTCGCCGCCGCCACCACCGTCGGAACCATCACCCTGGACAGCTACACCCGACTCGGCGAGCACGCGGCCGCCCGAAAGGCCGTGGCCGAGGGAACGGCGCTCAACGGCTACCCGATCGTCGCGCACGACGCGAGCACCACCCGCGCCGTACTCGCCGGCCTGCTGGACGAGACCTTCCCGGTGCAGGTGCGGCACGGCAGCGCCCGCCCGCAGCAGATCATCAGGACCCTGACGACTCTTGGCCTCGACGCCACCGAAGGCGGCCCCGTCTCCTACTGCCTGCCCTACGGCCGTACCCCGCTGCGCGAATCGATCGACAGCTGGGCGGAGAGCTGCGAGCTGCTGGCCGCGCTCGCCGGACCGGACCGCACGCCGCACCTCGAATCCTTCGGCGGCTGCATGCTCGGCCAGCTGTGCCCGCCCGGCCTGCTGGTGGCGCTCAGCGTCCTGGAGGCGCTGTTCTTCACCCGGCACGGGCTGACCAGCGTCTCGCTCAGTTACGCGCAGCAGACCGACCGGGCCATGGACGAGGAGGCGGTCCGCGCCCTGCGCCGCCTGGCCGCGCAACTGCTGCCGGCCGGCACCGATTGGCACATCGTGCTGTACACGTACATGGGCGTCTTCCCCTCCTCCGCCCGCGGCGCCCGCGCGCTGCTCGAGGCCGCCGCCGAACTCGCCGTCGCCACCGGAGCGCAGCGGCTCATCGTCAAGACGGCCACCGAGGCGCACCGCATCCCAGGCATCGAGGACAACGTGCGGGCGCTGGAGGCCGCGGCGGCCACCGCGGCAGCCGCAGACCGCGGATGCGCTGATTCCGGCGAAGCGGACAGCGCCGTCTACGCCGAGGCCCGCGCCCTCGTGGACGCCGTGCTCGAGCTCGACGACGACCCCGGCCGGGCCCTGGCCGCGGCCTTCCGGCGCGGCTACCTGGACGTCCCCTACTGCCTGCACCCCGACAACGCCGGCCGCTCGCGCAGCTACCTCGACGAGGGCCACCGGCTGCGCTGGGCCTCGGTCGGCCGGATGCCGATCGCCGCAGACCCCGCGCCGGACCGGCGGGCCCGGATGACGCCGGACCGCCTGCTGCACGCGCTCACCAGCGTCGCACGTACCTACGACCACTGAAGCCGGGAGACGAGATGTCGCTCACCGATCTGCCCGCGCGCCCGGGCGTCGCGCAGTCAAACGCCCGCAGCGCAGACAGCATCCACAGCGCTGACAGTATCCGCAGCGCCGC
>Ga0070741_10008676_pt1 | contig 20213 bp, 12 predicted proteins | sample Coa_R1_4_FD_66440 | JGI IMG/M metagenome (GOLD analysis project Ga0070741, IMG submission 66440) | Surface soil microbial communities from Centralia Pennsylvania, which are recovering from an underground coalmine fire - Coalmine... | ecosystem: Environmental > Terrestrial > Soil > Unclassified ...
GAGGATCGCTTGCCAGGCGGATGGGTGAACCGGAAGCGTATGCTCGAGCGCGCGTCGCGGCTGATCGAAGAACACCGCTTTCCTCTTCAGGCCGACTGGCGTGTTGACAGGCTCAGTCCGGCCGGCAAGCAACTCGTGGAAATCTGCCGCGCAATCCAGCATGGATCGAGCCTGCTGATCTTCGATGAGCCGACCTCCTCGCTTTCCAAGGCCGAGACCGAAGAAGTATTTCGGATTGTGCGGACCTTGCGCAAGCGCCGAATGGGCGTCATTTACATCACCCACAGGTTGGAAGAGCTCCGGGCCGTGGGCGATCGTGTAACGATTCTGCGCGACGGCAGCACAGTGGCCACCGGCACGCTCGCCGATCTGCCTACGGATCGAATCATTAAATATATGGTCGGGCGCGAGATGATTTCGCTTTACGAGCGGAGCCCCTTGCGGCCGGGAAGGGAAATGCTGAGGGTCGAGAAACTGGCGCGCTCCGGCAAGCTGACCGACATTTCCTTTTCGCTGCATGCCGGAGAGATCATCGGCTTGGCCGGTCTGATTGGAGCCGGCCGGACCGAGCTGTGCCGGGCGATCTTTGGCATTGACCCAATCGATTCCGGAACGATTCGAGTTGAGGGACGCGAAGTCCGGATCCGATCTCCACGGGACGCCGTCGAGGCCGGTATCGCGCTAGTCACCGAAGACCGCCAGCGAACAGGACTCGCTCTGCGGCTGCCGATTTCTTACAACATTACGGTGACAAACCTCCGGGCGATTGGCCGCTTCGTATTCCAGGATCCGCGTGAAGAATACCGCGTCACCTCCGACTACACCGAAAAGCTTCGAATCCGGGCCGCCTCGCCGCGGCAGCTTGCCGGCCGGCTGAGCGGGGGCAACCAGCAGAAAGTCGTGATCGCGAAATGGCTCTTCCGGCGTTCTCGCATTTTCCTCTTCGATGAGCCTACCCGAGGCATCGATGTGGGCGCCAAAGCCGAGGTCTTCGGAATCATGGAAGAACTGGCGCGCTCCGGAGCCGCGCTGCTGATGGTAAGCTCCGAGCTTCCGGAGCTGCTTCAGATCGCCGATCGCATCCTTGTCATGCGGCAGGGCCGAATCACCGCGGACCTGCCGGGGCAAACGACACAGGAAGAGATCTTGCGGTACGCCGCCCTGGAGCAGGAGAACCCGGTATGATGCAACGGCTGCTGCCGTTCCTCAGTTTGATCGTATTATTTGTCGGGCTGGCGATCGCTTCGCCGCATTTCCTGACCCAGACGAATCTTTCAAGCGTGGTTCGCCAGACGGCGGTTATCAACATCATGTCCCTTGGCATGACCGTCATCATCGTTGCCGGTGGAATCGATCTCTCGGTCGGCGCCATTCTGGCTATGGGCGGACTGCTCGGCACCATGGCGATGGAAAAGGGCTTCTCGATCCCCGCCGGAGTGCTGATTGGAATCCTGACCGGGCTCTTCTGGGGAATTGTGAACGGCATGTTCACTACCCGGCTGAAGATCAACCCCTTTATCGTCACGTTGGGAACTCTCGGAATCGTGCGCGGGCTGACGCTGATCATTTCCAACGGTCTGCCGGTGCATCGTATTCCGCAGACGTTTTCCTTCCTGGGCGAAGGCAACGTGCTTGGAGTGCCGTTCGTTCTTTGGATTCTGGTCTTATGCGCCCTGGTGACGCATGTGATCCTGGAGTACACCCGCATGGGCCGGTACGCTTTCGCGATCGGCAGCAATCCGGAAGCGGCTGTCTATGCAGGCGTGCCCGTGTCTTTCCACACCACCGCAGTCTACGCCTATGGCGGGATGCTCACGGGCCTGGCGGGAATGATTGAGGCTTCCAGGCTGATGACCGGCCAACCGACCGCCGGCCAGGGATACGAGCTGCAAGCCATCGCGGCCGTCGTCATCGGCGGCGGCAGTCTGCACGGCGGAGAAGGCAGTGTAGTGGGAACGCTCATTGGCGCGTTCATCATGGGCTTGCTGTCGAACGGCAGCGATTTGCTCGGTGTCTCGCCTTATCTCCAGCAGGCGATCATTGGGGGCGTGATCATCCTGGCCGTATCGGTGGATGAGGTGAGAAAGCGCAGGCTCGGCGTGAGTTAACCCGCCTTACCGTTGCACGAACAGATCCGCGTACACAAACCTCTCGGTGCGAATTCGCTCGCGAAGTGTGCTGTACTTCACTGTCTCGCTAGCGGACCGCAGCAGGACGGCAGCGTCCATAGAGAACTCTACGCGATACCAATCGGCGCGTTCCTTGTAAGAATAGCCGACATAGCGAACGTCACCTTGGGCTGCGACCTCCATCAACAGATCCCAAAACGCACGCCGGCGGAACAGCGGCTTTCGGAGACCCGCATCCCTTGGTATGTCGATCGTGTTCCGCCCTCCCCGCAGGATTGCGCGAATGCATTGCCCCGGAGCAAATGGCCGGGCAGGTTCCGGGTCTGGAAATGTTGCGAGCACCTGCCGGATACTGGGGCCATCAGCCTCCAATCCCGGCCAGCGAAACCGCGATGCTCCGCTCACCAGGGTTCCGCGCAGCAGCAAGTCTCGCACGCGCTCCTCGTCTTTGCCGGTGATTCCAAGCATGTGCTCAATCAGCTCCCGGATGGGAAGATCGCGCACCACCACCGGAGTCAAGGAGACGAACTCGGCGGCTTCCGAGCTGAGTTTCACCCGAACGGTCCCCGGTAGAGACATCCTGCATTTCACGCTAGCATAGGTGGGTGAACCCGCTCGAGAAGGTCCAGACTGAGCTCGCCCGATATGAGCACGCGCTACTGGACTTTTCCGCTCGTGAGCGGGACGGCGCGATCGAGCTCGTGATTTCGCTAAAGCGCCCCGAGCCCGGTCTGCATACCTATTACGCCCCGATTCATCCGCGCGATATCGAGCATCCCCAGTTCGCCTGGACTCTGCAACGCTATCTTTACGATTGCCTGCACGACTATCTGGTGGAGATGTTCATCCGCACGCCGCAATCACGGGATTGAACTTGTGGCGCCGCTTACTGAACTGCTGCGAGATCGAATCCGGCGAGGGGGTCCCATATCGTTTCGTAGCTTCATGGACGAGGCTCTCTATCACCCGATACACGGTTATTACCGGCGAAGGCACAATCCATTCGGGAAGGGGGGCGACTTCTTTACCGCCGAGCAGCTTCAACCCGTTTATGGAATCCTGATGGCGGAACGCGTTGCCGCGCTATACCGGCAGATGGGCGAGCCCGCCGAGTTCACGATCGTAGAACTGGGGTCTGGACGAGGTGAGATGGCCGACGCGTTCGCGCGCTGGCGCTATGTTCCGGTAGAGCACGAAAAGGGCGAGCTGCCAGACCGCTTCACGGGAATTGTATTCGCGAACGAGTTCTTCGATGCGCTACCCGTCGACTGCGTGGTGCGGTCCCAGAAGAGACTTCGGGAGTTACGTGTAGGGTGGGAGGGCGACCGGTTCTCATGGGTAGTCGGAGAACCGGCTTCACCGGAGATCACAGCGTATGCGGAAGCCTGGCTTCCCTCGCTCGTGGAGGGCGCACGGTGCGAAGTAAACCTCGACGCGTTGCATTGGATAGACCGGATTGCGCGCTCCCTCACGTCCGGGTATGCCATGACGATCGACTATGGCTACACGCGAGCGGAGGCCGCGCGATTCTTCAGTGGCACGCTGATGAGCTATCGCCGGCATGCCGCGCTGGAGGACGTGCTTGCGGATCCCGGCGGGCGCGATATCACGGCACATGTGAACTTTTCGGCTTTGTGTGGGCATGGAAGCTCGCGGGGATTGGAAACCGCGAGCCTGGAGACGCTCGCACAGACCCTTTTGGCGGCCGGTGAGGGCGACCAATTCGCGGCGGCGCTCGCCGGCTCCTCGCTGCAGGAGGAACAACACCGCCGGCTGCAGCTCAAGACCTTGCTGTTCGGGATGGGAGAGTCGTTCCGGGTACTGCTGCAAAGGAGGGCCTGAAAATGAAAAAGGCTCCGAGGACCTCGGAGCCTTCGAGTGGAACTTTGTCTACGCCCCTTAACAGGAGCGCCCCAGCTACTTCTTTTTCTTCGGAGCAGCTTTCTTCTTGGGGGCGGCCTTTTTTGTTGCGCTCTTCATCGATTGATTCTCCCTAACATCAAATTTTGCGACTCGAAAATCGCAATGTGATTCATATATAAAGTTGTTCGAATCGAAAGTCAAGAAAAAAATGCAATCGTGGGGTTCGATGGGGCGGCTCAGCCGCTTGCGTCGATAGAAAAGGAGGACGACGACGATGGAAGCGAAGTTCGAAGAGCCGCGGCTGGCGATCAATCGGGTCTATACACGCCGTGGCGATGATGGGGGCACCGCTCTTGCCGGAGGCCAGAGGGTTGGGAAGGACTCGTTGCGCATCGAGGCGTACGGCACCGTAGACGAGCTGAACGCGGTGATAGGCCTGACGCGCGCCAGCGCTGAGGATGTGGGCCGCTCTCATCCGGCCATGCTGGAGCTGGCGCTCATTCTCAAGCGGGTGCAGCACGAGCTTTTCAATCTGGGCTCGATCCTCGCGACTCTGCCGGAGGACGTGCATCCGCGCCAGGCGCGGATCACAGCGGCCGAGGTTTCGCGACTCGAGACCGAAATGGATAAGATGAACGGCGGCCTGCCCGCTCTACGATCGTTCGTTCTGCCAGGAGGCTGCCGTTTGAATGCCGAACTCCATCTCTGCCGGACTGTGTGCCGCCGCGCCGAGCGAGCGTGCGTGGCGCTCTCGCGCAAGGAGCAGGTGCCGGCCGAGGCGCTCATGTACCTGAACCGGTTAAGCGATGGGTTTTTTGTCTGGAGCCGCTGGGCGAGCCAAATATCAAATGCGCCAGAAACGTTGTGGGAACCAAACCAAGCTGCTTCGGGCTTGTCCGATAATGAGGGATGAGGAATTGTATGAACAGTGAACGTCGAGCCAGACCTCTGGCGCTTGGGTTGATGGTGCTGGGAGCCGTGATGCGCCTCTTGCCGCACGCGCCCAACTTTACTCCCGTGGGCGCGATGAGCATCTTCGCAGGCGCCAGGTTGCGGGGCTGGCAGGCATTCCTGCTCCCGCTGATCCTCATGGCGGTAACGGATCCCTTGCTTGGCGGCTATTCGGCCGCTACGCCATTGGTCTATACCGCCTTCGTGGTGAATGTATGCATCGGCCGTTATCTGCGGAACACCGAAAGCCCCGTCCGCATAGGAGCGGCTGCCCTGCTGGGCAGTGTGCAGTTCTTCGTGTTGACGAATTTCGCGTGGCTGGGCGGCGCCGGCAACCTGTATCCACATACGCTAGCCGGTATCGTGCAGTGCTACATCGACGGGCTTCCGTTCTTCGGCCGCACTCTGGCCGCCGATCTGGTGTACTCGGGGCTGCTGTTCGGGTTGCATGCCTGGCTGAGCCGGACCGTCTACCGGCCGGAGCGGATCGCCGCCACGGCCTGACCTTGTGCCCGTGGATACGCGCATCGTCTCGCTGATCGCCAGCGCTACGGAAATCGTACATGCGCTGGGACAGCTTCCGAATCTGGTCGGGCGCTCGCACGAATGTGACTATCCGCCCGCCGTGCGTTCGCTGCCTGTCTGCACAGCGCCGCGGTTCCCGGTAAATGGCAATAGCAGCGAGATTAACCGCCTGGTGCAGGATACGCTGCGGGACGCCGTCTCCGTTTACCAAGTCTTCGACGATGTGTTACAGGCGCTTCAGCCGACTCACATCCTTACGCAGACCCAGTGCGATGTCTGCGCGGTGAGCCTGAAGGACGTCGAACGCTCGGCGGCCATGCGCCTTCCAAGCCGGCCCGCTCTGGTTTCGCTCCAGCCCAACTCGCTGGCCGACATCTGGGACGATATACATCGTGTTGCTACCTCGCTTGGGATCGGCGAGCGCGGCGAAGCCTTGGTTTTGGAGCTTCGGGACCATATGGAGGAGATCTCGCGGGCGGCAAGATCGGCGCCAGCCCCGCGGGTCGCCTGCATCGAATGGCTGGAACCGTTAATGGCTGCCGGAAATTGGGTGCCCGAGCTGGTGTCGATGGCCGGCGGTGTGAATCTGTTTGGTGAAGCAGGCAAACACTCGCCATGGATGACCTGGGAACAGCTTATCGAGCGCGATCCGGATGTGCTTGTGGCGATGCCATGCGGCTTTGACCGCGAGCGTACTGAGCGGGAAATGTCGTGGCTCACGCGGCGGCCGGAGTGGAAACTCCTCAAAGCTGTCCAGTCGGACCAGGTATACGTCGCTGATGGCAATCAGTTCTTTAACAGGCCGGGACCGCGCGTTGTGGAGTCTTTGCGGATTTTAGCGGAGATCCTGCACCCAGAGCGCTTCGACCCTTCGTTTGAGGGCGCCGGCTGGAGCCGATTTGAAGGAGTCAAGCAGGCCGCCTGATATAATTAAGGTCGCCTCTGCGATGCGTCCGGCGAAGCTGCTTGTCACTCTCGCGGTTGTGGTGTGGTCCGCAGCCGCGGAAAGCGCCGACTCCGCCGAATTCTTCGAACGTAAAATCCGGCCTGTCCTGGCGAACAACTGCATTGGTTGCCATAACGCGAAGCTGAAGACGGCCGGGCTGGATCTTTCAAGCTCAGAAGGCTTTCTCAAAGGCGGATCGAACGGGCCTGTCGTTTCCAAAGACGACCCGGCCTCGAGCCGTCTTCTCCAGGTTCTCAGTTACCAGCAGCCGGTCAAGATGCCGCCGCAAGGCAAATTGGCGAGCCAAGAGATCGCGGACTTTACCTCGTGGGTCAACGCTGGAGCTCCGTGGCCGAAAGCCAGCGCGGCTGCGGCGCATCGCGTTCCCGGCTCTTATCCATTTACGGAAGAGCAGAAGCGCTTCTGGGCGTTTCAGCCTGTGCGCGACTATCCACCTCCGCAGGTCAGTGACGCATCCTGGGTGAAGAGCTCTATTGATCGTTTCATTTTGGCGAAGCTCGAAGGAAAGGGCCTTAAACCGGCCCCCGCCGCGGATAAGCGAACCTTGATCCGCCGCGCGACCTTCGATCTGACCGGGCTGCCTCCCACCCCGAAGGAGATCGATGACTTTCTTGCCGATACTTCGCCGGACGCCTTCGCTCGTGTGGTGGACCGGCTGCTCCGCTCTCCCCGTTATGGCGAACGGTGGGGACGCCACTGGCTGGATGTTGCCCGATATGCCGATTCCACCGGAGCCGACGAAGATATCCGCTATCCCTACGCATATCGCTATCGCGATTACGTGATCGACGCCTTCAATCGCGATCTCCCCTACGACCGGTTCATCAAAGAACAGCTTGCCGGAGATCTGCTGCCTGCCGATAAACCAGGGGAGGTGAATGTCCGGGGAATTGTGGCGACCGGTTTCCTCGCCGTCGGGCTGAAGCTGCTGGCCGAGCAGGATAAACCCAAGATGGTTTACGACATGGTGGATGAGCAGTTGGACACCACCAGCCGGGCGTTCATGGGCCTGACCGTAGCCTGCGCCCGCTGCCACGATCACAAGTTCGACCCGATTCCTACCCAGGATTACTATTCAATGGCCGGTATATTTGCCAGCACTAAGTCATTGAGCAAGGTTGAGGGAACGGTTTCTCAACTGTACTTCGCGCCGCTGGTGCCCAAGCCCGTCTATGAAAAGTATGAAGGCCATCAGAAGAAGATCAAAAGCAAGCTGAAGCAGATCCAAGCGGTCGCATCGGTTGAAGCCGCCCGGCGTACTGCGGCGCTGTTGCCGCGGCTTGCCGACTACATGATGGCTGCCTATGAATACGCTCATCTCCCCAGGTCCGAGTGGAAGCTCTGCATTGAAGATTTTGCGCGCCGCAAGTACCTTGATGCCGCCGCTCTGGAGCGCTGGATCAACTACCTGACCCCCTCCGATGATGTCCGGCCGGAGTTGGATGAGTGGTTTCGTGCAGCAGCCGTAGGCGAAGCGGCGGCGCGGGCCGAAGCAGCGAAATATCAGCAGCGGTTCGCGGCAACCCTAGCAGATTGGGAACAGAAGCTCGCAGAATGGCGTGACAAAGTGACCGCAGCGGCAGCGCAGGATAACGAGCCGCCCGATAAGCCAGCGTTCCAGGGTGGAAAAGACCGATTCTTCGCGACCGTGTCGTTTGATGCCTCGGGTCCGTTCCGCATTGCGGAGCCATCCGCGGTTTTTGGCCCAGGCAAAAAGATCCCTGCGTCTCACGAGGACCCGCTCTATTCGACCGAGGCAAACGCCAGGATTCGAGTTTTGGATGCCGACATTGCGGAGTTGCTGAAGACCGCGCCTCCGGAGCCCGAAATGGCCTCCGGAGTTACCGAGGGCGCGAATGTGGAACAGCACGTTCTCATCCGTGGCGATGCGCACAATCCAGGGCCGCTTGCGCCGCGCCGCTTCCTGCGTGTGATCGCCGGGGATCAGCAACCGCCGATAACCAGCGGCAGCGGCCGGTTACAGTTAGCGGAGTGGCTCGCCTCGCCAACACACCCGTTGACGGCGCGCGTCATCGTGAACCGGATCTGGCAGTTTCACTTCGGCCAGGGACTGGTCCGGACGCCCAATAATTTCGGGCAACTCGGAGACCGCCCCACGCATCCCGAGCTGCTCGATTATCTGGCCAGGCGCTTCGTCGAGCAGGGCTGGTCTATAAAGGCGATGCACCGGATGATCATGCTCTCGAATGCGTATCAGATGAGCAGCCGGGTTACGAAGCAGCAGGCCGAGGCGGATCCCGACAATCTGTTGTTATCGCATTTCAACAGGCGCCGTCTGGATGTGGAGGAGATTCGGGACGCTCTCCTGGCGATGGATGGCTCGCTGGACCTGACGATGGGCGGAACGCTGCAGAGCGGATTCGGCACGGATGGTGAGAACAGCTCCGAGCGGCTGAGCATAGATCCTACGACAAGCCGTCGCCGAACCGTTTATCTACCGCTGCGCCGCTCCAATCTGCCGAGCCTTCTCAATCTGTTCGATTTCGGAGATGCCACCACGCCGGGCGAGGGGCGGGCGAACACCAACGTTGCTCCACAAGCTCTCTTCATGATGAACAGCCGGTTCATTTCGGAGCGCTCGCGCAGCTTTGCAAAATCAATGGCTGAAACGATAACCGCCAAGGACGACGATGCACGCCGGCTGGAGTGGGCCTTTCTTCGAATTCTCAACCGCCTGCCGGAACCGGAAGAGGTCCGCAAGCTGACCGAGTATCTGGGAGCCTTTCAGACTAAGCTGGCGGCCTCCGGCACTGGCACTAAGGATGCCACTCTTTCTGCGTGGCAGAGCGTCTGCCACATACTGATGGCCTCGAACGAATTCATTTACGTGGATTGAGATGAAAGAAGCAGTCATTCCTCGCCGCGCTCTATTGCGCAATCTGGCCTGCGGCTTTGGAACCCTGGGTCTCACCGGGCTGATGGCGGATTTGGAAGCGGCCCAGCCAGCAAATCCCATGGCGCCCCGGGCTCCGCACTTCCCCGCCAAAGCGAAACGCGTCATCTTTCTTTTCATGCACGGGGGACCCTCGAGCATCGATACTTTCGATCCCAAACCGCGCCTCGTAAAGGATGACGGCAAACCCCTGCCCTTTAAGCGTCCCCTCACGTTCGCCGAAGGACAAGTAGGCGGACTCATGAAATCTCCGTGGGCTTTCAAGCGCTACGGGGAGAGCGGCCTGGAGGTGAGCGACCTCTTTCCTCACGTCGGATCGTGTATTGACGATATCTGTGTGATCCGCTCCGTAGTAGGCGACAGCGTGGCGCACGGCGGCGCTTCGCTCCAGTTGCATACCGGCTCGAACACCTTCACGCGGCCCAGCATGGGTTCCTGGATCGTGTATGGATTAGGAACTGAAAACCAGAACCTCCCGGGTTTCATCACGATCAAGCCATCGCTTGCCCATGGCGGCGCGAAAAACTGGAGCTCGGCGTTTCTGCCGGCGGCTTACCAGGGCACGGCGATCGGCAATGCCGGGATCAAAGCGCGGGACCTGGCCGAGCCTATTGAAAACCTCGTTAGCGGGCTCTCACCCGAACTGCAGCGATATGAGCTCGACATGCTGCAGGAGATGAATCGCCGGCATGCATTCACGCGCGAATACGATCCCGAGCTGGAAGGGCGTATCCAGGCTTTCGAACTCGCATTCCGGATGCAAACGGTGGCGCCGGAGGCGCTTGATCTCTCCAAAGAATCCGAGGCGACGAAGAAGCTCTACGGCCTGGACCGGGAGGAGACGTTTGATTTCGGCTGGCAATGCCTGATGGCGCGGCGCTTTGCCGAGCGGGGCGTGCGCTTTATCCAATGCTCGCACAGCTATAAGTGGGATCAGCACAGCGAGCTCTATCGCCTGCATACGAAAAATGCGCGAGAGGTCGATATCCCAATTGCAGGGCTGCTTAAGGACCTGAAGTCGCGCGGCATGCTGAAGGACACGCTTGTCTTGTGGGGCGCCGAGTTCGGGCGCACGCCGGTGGCCCAAGGCGGCGACGGCCGCGACCACAATCCCTACGGCTATACGATGTGGATGGCAGGCGGTGGTGTAAAGGGCGGATTCGCGTACGGCGCTACCGATGAGTTTGGCTATTATGCCGTGCAGGACCGGATGCACCTGCACGATTTACATGCCACGATCCTGCACCTGCTGGGACTTGACCATACGAGATTGACGTATTTCTTCAGTGGAAGGAATTTCCGCCTTACCGACGTTGCCGGCAACGTAGCTCACAAAATTATTGCTTGAATAAACCGGGTACGCAGAAGTCTGCGTACCCGGGCGCTAACGACCGAAATCACAAATTTCAGACAGTGCCGGTGCCGCCCGACGTCCTGCTCCGGGGCAGCGGTTTGTCGGTCTTCGCATAATCGGCAGACGCTTCACCCGCGGATGAGATATCTTCCGCCCCAGTCTCCTCCAAAATGGTCTTGGCGCGCTTCACCCAATCGGAATTATCACAATGCACCGATAGGAGAATACCGCCTTCTCGAATGCGGCCCTCGTATCGCTTGGCCTCATATTCCGGGATACCCAGTCCCACTAAGGCGCCGATCAGACCTCCCACGGCACCGCCAACTCCCAACCCGGAAAGCGCGCCCATGATTGGTCCCGCTGCGATGAAAGGACCGACACCCGGTATCGCCAGGCTGCCAATCCCGGCCAAAAGGCCTAGCGTGCCGCCAATTGCGCCGCCTGCAATCACACCGGTAGTTGTTCCTTCCGGCGCTTTCGTGCCTTTCTCGTGCGCAAAGTCTTTCGTACCCACGTTGTCCGGCAGCAGAACTGAGATGTCCTCATTTCGATAACCGGCCGCGATCAAACGGTCTACACCTTGTTCCGCGTGCGCGCGGTTACGATAAATTCCATAAACAGCCGTATTCTTACCCGCCATGTAATTGCTCCTTAGTTATGCCAATTCGATTCTTGACTCGCGTCAGGAAGTTTTTTGCTTTTTCCCGCCACTCTTCTCGGGCTTTACTGTAAGTTCGTTTGAAACGTTACCGCTTCCTGCTACCTCCACAGCCTTTGCTTCAATAGCTTGCTTCTCCTCTTCGGAACGTACCGGGCCCTTCAGCGTGACCTTTCCGTTTTGAGAAATTACTTTCACGTTATGTGCATATGTGGAAAGCGACTTGTCGCTCACCAACGACTTTCGAATCTTTTGCATGATCTCGCGATCCGATGCGTTGTTCTTGGCCTGGTCAGCGGTCGGTGCGGATGTCTTCCTCGCTCGCTTATTCACTTTCGTGTTGTCGGGAGCGGGAGGATTGGTGGTCTGTGGCTCTTGCGCGGCCGGAAGTACCGAAAGCCCGCCGGCCACCAGCCCAACTGTTAGAATGTGTACCCATTTCTGCATTCGCATACTGCACGAAGTTGTGCATTGTAAGGTCCAAACCAGCCTGGTACTTTGCGAATAGGGTATTGAAGCGGACGATTAGTGGTAGGATTGGAGCGCGGGCAGCCCCCAATAACTTATCCGCCTGTTGCGATGGCTTTTACTTTCGCGGCCAACTCCGTGGCGGTATACGGCTTCTGTAGAAAGCCCGCCACCTCTCGCCCAAAGCGCTGGATCGCTTCTGCCTCGCTGAATCCACTGGAGGCAAGAACCTTTATGTCAGGACGAAGCTGTTTCATGCACCGAAACACATAATCGCCGCTTATACCGGGCATCGCCATATCGAGCACAACCAGCGATAGGTTTTTAGACGCAGCACGGAATCGATCCAGCCCCGAGGCGCCGTCATCCGCCACGATGACGTTATATCCGAACCGCTCGAGGGTATTCCTTACAAGGCTCTGAACGATCGGTTCATCGTCCACTACGAGCACGGTGCCCGCGCCGTTCAGATCGGGTTGAGAGCACTCCGTCCCGGCAACGTGCTTCGCGGCCGCGACTGTGGGAAGGCAAATCTGGAACGTTGTTCCTGCTCCCGGCGCGCTCTCGACCTCAATTGCACCCCGATGCGCCCGGATAATACCCAGCGCGGCTGCCAGTCCGAGCCCCCGGCCTGCGAATTTTGTGGTGAAGAATGGGTCGAAAATGCGGCGGCGGGTGCTGTCATCCATGCCATGTCCGTTATCTTGCACCGTCAGAACTGCATATGGTCCGGGCTCAAGCGTAGTACCCACGTACAGGTCGTGCAACGGGCGATCCAAAATCTTCAAAGCGGTCGAGACAATCACGTGACCGCCCTGTTCGCCGACAGCTTCGGCAGCATTGATCACCAGGTTCATGATCAGTTGCTGTAACTGGCTCTCGTCAACTTCGATCAGCGGTATATCTTCTTGAAGCCGGAACTGCAAAGTCACATGTTTCGGGATCGATGCAGAAATGAGCGCTGTAATTTCCTGCACTTGGCGAGACAGCGAGACGGGTCGGACAATAAACTGTTCGCGTCCAGCATAGGCCAGCATTTGCCGGGTGAGTTGCGCTGCTCGTTTTGCGGCGTCCACCAAGTTCGTGAGCAGGCTTCGATATGGGAAATTCGCATCGATCTCCTCGAGCAGAAAGCTGGCGCCCCCCAGCATTCCGGTGAGGAGATTGTTGAAATCGTGGGCGATGCCGCCGGCCAGCACTCCCAGGCTTTCCAGCTTGGCCCGGTGATGCATAGCCTCTTCCTGTCGCTTGCGGTCCGTGATGTCCTGAATAACGGCTATAACCCTTGAGAGTTCGTTCTTCTCGTTGCACAGCACTTGACCACTCGCAGACAGCCATCGAAAGGCTCCGTCCGCCAACGGGACCCGATATTCGCTCTTGTAGTCGCGCTCGCCGGTTAGCGCCTGCTCCAGCTCGAGGCAGGCACGGGTCTTATCCTCTGCCGTTAGCAGCGAGAGCCAGTGCTCTTGCGGGATCTCGACAACGCCGTCCTCCAGGTTGAACATTGCTGCGGCGCGATCTGAGAGGCTGATCGTCCGCGTGGTCAGATCGAAGGTCCAGATCCCCATCTGAGCCGCATCCATGGCGAGGCGCAGGCGGTGTTCGCTCTCTCGCAGGGCCGATTCAGCCTTCTTCCGCTCCGCGATGTCGATCATCAGCTCCTGCGTGCGCTCTCTCACTCGCTGTTCCAGCTCGCAGGTGATACGTTTGTTTTGCTCCTGTGTCGTTTTCTGAGCAGTGATGTCGCGCACCACGCCGACTACGATCAAGCCTTCTTCAGCCTGGTGCGGATTCAGGCTGACTTCGGCCGGAAAAGCCCGGCCGGAAGCCGTGAGTCCGGTCATCTCTCGTACGTCTTCGAACCCGCTATTGCTCCACTCAGGCAAGATCACCTGCACGGGACGGTTCAGCAGGTCCTGGCGCGGGTGGCCGAACAGTCGCTCAGCCTGCGTGTTCACAAACGATAGCCGCTCCGAGCCGTCGGTGATCACCATGGCCTCCGGGGCTGCTTCGAGTACCGCGCGAAATCGCCGCTCGGCTCTTTCCAGCTTCGCTGCCTGTTCCTTCAACTGTGTGGCTTGCCGGCTAAGTTCGACGAAAACCGAAACCTTACTCTTCAGGATCTCCGGGATGATTGGCTTGTGCAGGAAATCGACCGCCCCCAGATCGTATCCGCGAATCAGCGTCTCTTCCGATCTGTACCCGGTCAGGAAAATGATCGGCGTATTTCGCGACCGCTTACGGCTGCGGATCATGGCCGCTGTCTCCAGCCCGTCCATCTCCGGCATTCGAACGTCAAGCAGGATCGCCGCGAAATCATCTTCGAGCAGGTATCGAAGAGCCTCCAGTCCGGAGCTCGCCTTTACCAGTTCCTGTCCCAGACTCTCCAATACCGCTTCCACGGCCAGAAGATTCTCCGGAGAATCGTCCACGAGCAAGATCTTTTCCCGTTTGAGATTGCTGGCCATAGAGGATGCCATGGTCGCTCTCAACCCTCCGATTTATTGCTGTTCCGCGGCACGCGTGCGCGGTGGTGTCTCATCCAGCCGCGGAATCCACACCCGCAATACCGAAAAGAGCTGTTCCAGGTCCACGGGTTTCGTGATGTAGTCTGAAGCTCCGGCTTCGATGCACTTCTCCCGATCGCCTTTCATCGCCTTGGCGGTCAGCGCGACGATTGGAAGCGACCGGAATTGCGGCATCGCGCGGATAGCGCTGATGGTCTGGTAACCGTCCATCTCCGGCATCATGATATCCATAAGCACGAGATCGATACCTTGAGTATTGGTCAGGATCTCGATCCCCGCCCGTCCGTTTTCCGCATGCAGCACGTTTAGATCATGATGCTCCAGCACGCTGGTGAGCGCGAATATGTTACGCACGTCATCGTCCACCACCAGCACCTTCTTGCCCGCAAGTGTCGAGTCAGTCTGCCGCATTCGGCTAAGGATCTGTTGCTGTTCCGCGGTCAAACTGCTCTCGTTGCGGTGCATCAGCAGCGTGGTCTGATCGAGCAGTTCTTCACTGGACCGCGCTAACCGAATCCCGGATCTCTCGGCCCATCTCAGCTCAATCTCCTCTTCTTGCGTCGGGCGGCGCGAAGTGTAGACTACTACCGGAAGCCGATACGACGCAAGTTTCCGTTCGATAGATTCGGCCAGAGCGACTGCCGAGCCGCTCGATATCGCAATATCCACGACGGCGCAATCGAAATAATGTTCCTTTACCAGTCTGGACGCCGTCTCGCTGTCATGGGCCGAAAAGATATGGAGATCGTTGCCGCCCAAAAAATCGCGGATATGAGCCGTGCCGGCTTCATCTCCGCTCACGATCAGCAGCTTCTTCGTACGTGGCGTCAGCGAGTCTTGAACAATATTGAAGGCGTCTGCTAACGACTCCTTCGTGAGCGTTTTTTCCAAATACGTCATGGCGCCCAAGGCAAATCCCCGTCGCCGGTGCTCCTGCCCGGAGATAATGTGAACGGGGATGTGACGGGTTGTCGGATCATGCTTCAGCCGGTCGAGCACGGTCCAGCCAGCCACATCGGGAAGCGCGATATCCAGTGTAATTGCGTTCGGCTTGAAATCATGCGCAAGCAATAAGGCGCTGGATCCGCGCAATGCTACCAGGGCCTTCAACCCGCGTTCATGGGCCATGTCCATCAGGATGCGGGCGAAGGTAATATCATCTTCCACGATCAGCAGCACGCTGTCGTCCGGATGGATCGTGTTGCGGTCATCCTCCAATGCAACCGTTTCGACATGCGTCGGCAGCATCAGACGCGGAGCCGGGAGGATCACATCCACCGCAGCAGGTGTCCGGTCCGCTGCGGCGGGCGGGAGCACCCGATCCGGCGCCATGCCCTCTTCTTTCGAAGAAATCGCCGGGGCGATGTACGTCTGGGGCAAGTACAAGGTGAAGGTGCTGCCTTTGCCGGGCTCGCTCTGGAGCCTGATTTCGCCCCCCAGCAGCCGGGTGAGTTCCCGGCTGATTGAAAGGCCAAGACCGGTTCCTCCATAGCGCCGGCTGGTTGTTCCGTCGGCTTGCTGGAAGGCTTCGAAAATGATGTGCTGCTTTTCCGCCGGAATGCCGATGCCCGTATCTATTACCGAAAACGCAACTACTCCTTTGGCCCGGTTCAGAACCTGGTGATCAGGACTCCAGCCTCTCTGCGCCCGTTCAATTCGCAACTTTACAAATCCGTGCGAAGTGAACTTGAGCGCGTTCGACAGCAGGTTTTTCAATACCTGCTGCAAGCGCTTGGCGTCCGTATCGATGTGCGACCCAAGATCCGGATCGACTTCGATTGCGAATTCGAGACCTTTGCCGTCGGCGACATGGCGGAATGTCCGCGAGACGTATTCTTCAAGCGTTGCGAAACTGACGCTGCCAAGCTCCACGTCCATTTTGCCGGATTCAATCTTGGCCAAGTCGAGAATATCGTTAATCAGCGCCAACAGATCGGTTCCCGACGAATGGATTGTTTCCGCGTACTTCACCTGCTTCGGCGTCAGGTTTGCGTCCGCATTTTCCGCCAGCATGCGAGCCAGGATCAGAAGGTTATTGAGCGGCGTGCGCAGCTCGTGAGACATATTCGCAAGAAACTCGGATTTGTACTTGGACGTGAGCGCCAATTGCTCGGCCTTCTCTTCCAGTGCCTTCTTGGCCTGCTCGACCTCGCGGTTCTTCTGCTCGACTTCCGTTTTCTGCTCCGCCAGAAGCTGCGCCTTCTCCTTCAGCTCCTCATTTGTCTTTTGCAACTGCTCCGCAAGCGCCTGCGATTGCTTCAGCAGCTCGTCGGTGCGCATTGTGGCTGCGATTGTATTCAGAACAATGCCGATGTTCTTCGTCAGTTGGTCCAGGAACGCCAGATGCACATCGCTGAATTGATAGAAAGATCCCAACTCTACTACGGCGCGGACTTCGCCTTCGAACAGGACGGGCAACACTACGAGATTGACGGGCGTGCCGTCGCCGAGACTGGATGTGATCTTCACATAATCCGGCGGTAGGTGACTCAGCAGGATGCGTTCTTTGCGGCGCGCGCACTCGCCGACAAGGCCTTCGCCAATGCGAAACTGCCGCGGAGTTTTGGTGATGTCGCTTGTGGCGTAGGCGGCCGTCAACTTGAGCACGGCGAAATCGTCCCCATTTTCAGTGATGTAAAACGTGCCATGTTGCGCGCCCACCAAGGGAGTCAATTCGGAGAGCAACAGTTGCGTCATTGTGGGCAGGTCGCGCTGCCCCTGCACCATACCGGTAAACTTCGCAATGTTGGTTTTGAGCCAGTCCTGGTCGGTGTTCTTGCGAGTCGTTTCCGCCAGGTTGCTGATCATCTGATTGAGATTTTCTTTGAGTGCCGCCACTTCACCCTGGGCCTCGACGGCGATGGTTCGCGTCAGGTCCCCCTTGGTTACGGCGGTTGCCACATCGGCAATAGCCCGGACCTGCGTGGTGAGATTGGCTGCAAGCTGATTGACGTTATTCGTGAGGTCGCGCCAGATGCCTGCCGTGCCGGGCACGCGCGCCTGCCCGCCCAGCTTGCCTTCGATACCGACCTCGCGCGCTACCGTCGTTACCTGGTCCGCGAAGACGGCCAGCGTATCGATCATCTCATTGATGGTGTCGGCGAGCTCCGCGATCTCGCCTTTGGTCTCCAGCACGAGCTTACGCTTCAGGTCGCCATTCGCGACCGCGGTAACTACTTTGGCGATACCGCGAACTTGCGTGGTCAGGTTGCGGGCCATGAAATTCACGTTGTCGGTCAGATCTTTCCAGATACCCGCAACTCCGCGCACGTCGGCCTGTCCGCCAAGCTTGCCTTCGGTTCCGACCTCACGCGCGACGCGCGTTACCTCCGAGGCAAACGAGTTAAGCTGATCCACCATCGTGTTGATGGTATTCTTCAGCTCCAGGATTTCTCCGCGGGCGTCAACGGTAATCGTACGCGACAGGTTTCCGTTAGCGACGGCTGTGGTCACCGCGGCAATGTTGCGCACCTGATCCGTCAAATTGCTGGCCATAGAATTAACGCTGTCGGTCAGGTCCTTCCACGTCCCTCCTACGCCACGCACCTGCGCCTGTCCGCCAAGCTTGCCTTCGGTGCCGACCTCGCGCGCCACGCGCGTCACCTCCGAAGCGAACGCATTGAGCTGATCGACCATCGTGTTGATCGTATTCTTCAGTTCTAGAATCTCGCCGCGGACGTCGACGGTTATTTTGCGCGACAAATCTCCATTGGCCACCGCGGTGGTGACGCCCGCGATGTTCCGCACCTGGTTGGTCAGATTCCCGGCCATGGTGTTGACCGAGTCCGTCAAGTCCTTCCATACCCCGCCGACGCCTTTCACCTCAGCCTGTCCGCCAAGCTTGCCTTCCGACCCGACCTCGCGCGCCACGCGCGTCACCTCCGAGGCGAAGGCATTAAGCTGGTCGACCATGGTGTTGATCGTGTTCTTGAGCGCCAGAATCTCGCCCTGTACATCCACGGTGATCTTGCGTGAAAGGTCGCCCTTGGCCACGGCAGTTGTTACTTCGGCTATGTTCCGCACCTGGTCGGTAAGGTTGCTGGCCATGGAATTGACGCTATCGGTAAGGTCCTTCCACGTTCCGCCCACTCCGCGCACCTGCGCCTGTCCGCCGAGTTTGCCTTCCGTGCCGACCTCGCGCGCCACGCGCGTCACCTCCGAGGCGAAGGCATTAAGCTGGTCGACCATCGTGTTGATAGTGTTTTTGAGCTCCAGAATCTCACCCCGCACATCGACCGTGATCTTGCGTGAGAGATCGCCCTTCGCAACAGCGGTTGTTACCTCTGCGATGTTGCGGACCTGCCCAGTCAGATTGCGCGCCATGGAGTTCACACTATCGGTGAGATCCTTCCATGTTCCGGCCACGCCCGGCACAGCGGCCTGGCCTCCCAGAATTCCTTCCGATCCGACCTCGCGCGCCACGCGCGTCACTTCCGATGCGAAGGAGCTGAGCTGGTCGACCATGGTGTTGATCGTGTTCTTCAGCGCGAGAATCTCACCCCGCACATCGACGGTGATCTTGCGCGAGAGATCGCCCTTGGCAACGGCCGTGGTCACCTCCGCGATATTGCGCACCTGGTTGGTGAGGTTGCGCGCCATCGAGTTCACGCTCTCCGTCAAATCCCGCCACGTGCCGGCGACTCCACGCACTTCCGCCTGCCCGCCGAGCTTTCCTTCGGTGCCGACCTCGCGCGCCACACGCGTCACTTCCGATGCAAACGAGCTGAGCTGATCGACCATGGTGTTGATCGTGTTCTTGAGCTCCAGGATTTCCCCCCGCGCGTCCACGGTGATTTTGGTGGTGAGATCCCCCTTCGCGACGGCAGTGGTGACGCCCGCGATGTTGCGCACTTGGTTGGTCAGATTGCTGGCCATCGAGTTCACGCTCTCGGTAAGGTCGCGCCACGTGCCCGCCACGCCTGTTACTTCGGCCTGCCCGCCAAGTTTGCCTTCGCTGCCGACCTCGCGGGCCACACGCGTCACTTCCGAAGCGAACGAACTGAGCTGATCCACCATCGTGTTGATCGTGTTCTTCAGCTCCAGGATCTCCCCGCGGACATTTACCGTGATTTTGCGCGATAGATCGCCCTTGGCGACCGCGGTGGTTACTTCCGCAATATTGCGCACCTGCGCGGTCAGGTTCCGCGCCATGGAATTCACGCTGTCGGTGAGGTCTTTCCATGTGCCGGCAACGCCCCGCACCTCCGCCTGCCCGCCGAGAATGCCTTCGGTTCCCACCTCGCGCGCTACACGCGTCACTTCCGATGCGAAGGAGTTGAGCTGATCCACCATGGTGTTGATGGTGACCTTCAAAGCGAGTATCTCGCCCTGCACATCCACCGTGATCTTGCGCGAGAGGTCGCCCTGCGCTACGGCTGTCGTCACTTCGGCGATGTTCCTGACTTGCGATGTCAAATTGCGTGCCATCGAGTTCACGCTGTCAGTAAGATCCTTCCAGGTGCCGGCAACTCCGCGTACTTCCGCCTGCCCGCCGAGAATCCCTTCCGTTCCCACCTCGCGCGCTACGCGTGTAACTTCCGAAGCGAAGGCGTTAAGCTGATCTACCATTGTGTTTACCGTGTTCTTCAGCTCCAGGATTTCGCCCTCTGCGTCGACGGTGATCTTGGTTGAGAGATCGCCGTTGGCTACGGCTGTAGTGACTTCGGCAATATTCCGGACTTGGTTGGTGAGATTGCGCGCCATCGAGTTGACGCTGTCGGTAAGATCCTTCCAGGTGCCGGCAACTCCGCGCACTTCAGCCTGGCCGCCGAGCTTTCCTTCCGTGCCGACTTCACGCGCCACGCGCGTGACTTCCGATGCGAACGAGCTGAGCTGATCCACCATCGTGTTGATGGT
>Ga0070741_10008677_pt1 | contig 20209 bp, 18 predicted proteins | sample Coa_R1_4_FD_66440 | JGI IMG/M metagenome (GOLD analysis project Ga0070741, IMG submission 66440) | Surface soil microbial communities from Centralia Pennsylvania, which are recovering from an underground coalmine fire - Coalmine... | ecosystem: Environmental > Terrestrial > Soil > Unclassified ...
GCCGACGTGGCCCACGTGGCCCGGCTGGCGCGCATGGACATCACCGAGGACGAGCTCACACTGTTCGCTGAGCAGCTCGGCGCCGTGCTCGAGCACGCCAACGACATCGCCGGTCTCGACATCGCCGGGGTGCCCCCCACCGCCCACCCGCTGCCCATCAGCAACGTCTTCCGGGACGACGAGCCCCACCAGAGCCTCGACCGGGACGAGGTTCTGGCCATGGCGCCGGAAGCGGAAGATGGCCAGTTCAAGGTTCCTCGCATCCTGGGGGAGGCGCCGTGAACCCGGCGCCCACCGCAACCCAGATCGTCGCCGACGTCCGGAGGGGGGCGCGCTCGGCCCGGCAATCGGTGGAGGAGTGCCTCGACGCCATCACGGCCCGCGAGTCGGACGTCCACGCCTTCAACCATGTGCTGGCCGACGAGGCCCGGGCTGCGGCCGATGCCATCGACCACCGGGTCGCCCTGGGGGAGGACCCGGGGCCGCTCGCGGGCGTGCCCATCGCCCTGAAGGACAACCTGTGCACGCGCGGCGTGCCCACCACGTGCTCCAGCCGCATCCTCGAGGGCTGGCGGCCGCCGTACGACGCCACCGTGGTCCAGCGGGTCGTGGCTGCTGGTGGGATCGTGATCGGCAAGACCAACTTGGACGAGTTCGCCATGGGCTCGTCCACCGAGAACTCGGCCTTCGGGCCTACTCGCAACCCGCACGACCTCACGCGGGTGCCGGGTGGTTCCAGTGGTGGCAGCGCGGCGGCGGTGGCGGCCGGCTTCGCATCGCTCGCCCTCGGTTCAGACACGGGCGGCTCCATCCGCCAGCCCGCCGCCCTCTGTGGCGTGGTCGGGGTCAAGCCCACGTACGGAGCGGTGAGCCGGTACGGCCTCATCGCCTTCGCCTCCTCGTTGGACCAGATCGGCCCGTTCGCGGCCACCGTGTCCGACGCCGCCCTTCTGATGGAGGTCATCGGTGGGCACGACCCGGCCGACTCCACCTCCATCGCTTCGCCCGCCCCCCAGCTCTCGGCCCACCTCACGAGGGGGGTCGACGGCCTGCGGGTCGGCGTCGTGCAGGAGCTGCTCAACGGGATCGACCCCGACGTGGCGGCGCGGGTCAACCAGGCGGCCGACGCCCTGAGCGCGGCGGGCGCCAAGGTGGACGAGGCGTCGGTGCCGGCCGCCGTCTACGGGCTGTCGGCGTACTACCTCATCGCCCCGGCCGAGGCGTCCAGCAACCTGGCCCGGTACGACGGCGTGCGCTACGGCCTGCGCGTCCCGGGCAAGGACATCACCGCCATGTACAGCGCCACCCGGGCGGCCGGGTTCGGGCCGGAGGTGAAACGCCGCATCATGCTCGGCACCTACGCCCTCTCGGCTGGCTACTACGACGCCTACTACGGCCAGGCCCAGCGGGTGCGCACGCTGATCATCCGGGACTTCGACGCCGCCTACGAACGCTTCGACGTGCTGCTCTCGCCCACCGCGCCCACCACCGCGTTCGCCTTCGGGGCCAAGACCGAGAACCCGCTGGCCATGTACCTGAGCGACGTGTGCACCATCCCGTCCAACCTGGCCGGCCACCCGGCCATGAGCGTGCCCTTCGGCGCGGGCGACGACGGGCTGCCCGTCGGCGTGCAGGTGATGGCGCCGGCACTGGGCGAGCCCGTCATGTTCCGGGTGGCGGCCGCCCTGGAGGGAGCACGGCCATGACCGACACCGCCGCGGCCGGAACCGAGGCTGCCGCCGAGACCCCGTACGAGACGGTCATCGGCCTGGAGGTCCACTGCGAGTTGCGCACCCGCACGAAGCTCTTCTGCTCGTGCCGCAACGTGTTCGGCGAGCTGCCCACCACCAACACCTGCCCGGTGTGCCTGGGCCTGCCCGGGTCGCTGCCCGTGCTCAACCGCCAGGCCGTCGAGCTGGCCATGCGGATCGGCACGGCGCTGCAGTGCACGGTGGAGCCGAGCGTGTTCCACCGGAAGAACTACTTCTATCCGGACATGCCGAAGGACTACCAGATCAGCCAGTACGACCAGCCCATCAACGTCGACGGTTGGCTCGAGCTGGCCGACGCCAGCCGGGTGGGCATCGAGCGGGCCCACATGGAGGAGGACACGGGCAAGACGCGGCACATGGGCGGGGGCGGCCGCATCCACGAGGCCGAGTACTCCCTCGTCGACTACAACCGGGCGGGCGTCCCCCTGGTCGAGATCGTGAGCCGGCCCGACATCCGCTCGGCCGAGCAGGCCCGGGCCTACGTGTCCGAGCTGCGGTCCATCCTGGTCGCCACCGGCGCGTCCGACGGGAAGATGGAGGAGGGCTCCCTGCGGGTCGACGCCAACGTTTCGGTGCGCCCGCGCGGGAGCACCGAACTGGGTACCCGGTGCGAGATCAAGAACCTGAACTCGCTGCGGTCGCTGGGCCGGGCCATCGAGTACGAAGCCGCTCGGCAATGGGAACTGCTGCAGGCGGGCCAGGCCATCGTGCAGGAGACCCGGCACTGGAACGAGGCCGAGGGACGCACCATCTCGGGCCGGTCCAAGGAAGAGGCGTACGACTACCGCTACTTCCCCGAGCCCGACCTGGTGCCCGTCGCCCCGGACGAGGCATGGGTCCAGGCCGTGCGCCAGGCCATCCCCACGCTGCCGGCCGAGCGCCGGCACCGGTTGGCCGAGGTGGCCGCCGGCGCGGGTGACGCGGCGGCCACCGTGGTGGAGCTCGACCTCGACACCCTGGTGCTGGCCGCTGTGGCCGCGGGAGCCGACGGCCGGTTGGCGGTCATGCGGGCGGCCAACGAGCTGGCCGGCAATCTGGAGGAGGCCCACCGGCTCGACCCGGACGCCTTCGCCAAGCTCATGCTCATGGAAGGCCAGGGCCAGGTCACGGCCACCCAGTCGAAGCAGGTGCTGGCCGAGCTGCTGGCGGGCGGCGGCGGTGATCCCGAGGCCATCGCCAAGGCACGCGGCTTCGAGGCCCTGGGGGCCGACGCGCTGGCCGGCGTGGTCGACGAGGTGATCGCCGGCAACCCGGCCGAGTGGGAGCGCTTCAAGGCGGGCGACCCCAAGATCAGCGGGTTCTTCGTGGGGCTGGTCATGAAGGCCAGCAAGGGCCAGGCCAACGGGACCGAGGTGCGGGAACTGCTGCAGCAACGAGCGGCCAGCGACGGCTGAGGCTGGCCGCCCCCGGCGCCCGCGGCCACGCCGAACGTGCGGTACCAGAGAACGGCGGCGGGGAGCCGCTTCATCGTGACCAAGGTCACCTGCTCGGCGGGCGGTGCCCCGCGTAGGCTCGCGCCCATGCGTCGCTGGGGGATCGTGCTCGTCGTCATCGCGCTGTTGGGAGCGGGGTGTGGCGGGGGCAAGGGCAAGAACGCGGGCAAGGCGTCGGCCGCCGGGTCGAGCAGTCCGGCGACCACGGCCACCACCGGGCCGGTGACGCCGAACGCCGGCACCGGCGGCGCGAGCGGCGGCGGCTCGGCCACCACCGGCGGGATCAACAGCACGGGTGCCACCGCACCCACTCGTGCCGGCGGGGCGACGGCCACCACCGCCAAGGCAACGCCGGGCGGCTCGACGGGGGCGGGCAGCGGGGCCAACGCCAGCGCCAACGCCAACTCGGGCGATGCGGGCAATGCCACGAACGCCGCGCACGCGGCGGCCCCCGGTCGCTACACGTACAACCGCACCGGCTCGGCCAACAGCTCTGCCTTCGGCCAGCAGTCGCTCGACGGCCAGGTGCCGCTCCAGGTCGACCCGGCCAGCGGCACCGACCAGCACAGCATCGTCAACCCGGGCGGGAGCACGAGCGTGGAGCAGACCCTGCGCTTCCTGTCGGACGGCGCCTATTTCACCCAGATCAAGCAGTCCACCTCGGGCTTCGCCAAGGAGTTCCGCCCCGACCCGCCCGTGCTGGCCGTGCCCGCCAACGCCGCCAACGGCCGGTCGTGGCAGTGGAGCACCACGTCGACGGATGGGGCCACCACCCTCAACGGCTCCTTCACCGCCGTGCGCCACGAGACGCTGACCGTGGGCGGGCAAGCAGTGGACTGCCTGCTCCTCGACGTGGTCCTCAAGACCTCGGGCGACGTCACGTCCACCAGCACGCAGAAGGTCTGGATGTCCTACCGGTACGGCCTCATCGTCCGCCAGCAGGAAACCACCGACGGCACGCTCGGCAGCGTGACGTTCCACTCGACGTCCGACCAGATCCTCCAGTCGGTCACGCCGCAGTGATCGTCACCGGCACCCGGGTCGGCCTCGACGAACTGGAGGCGCGTACCGGGTGGTCGGTCAAGCCCCAGGGCGCGTGCAAGGGCGAGGTGTGCGTGCCCCTCCCGGCCGATGCCCGCCCCGACGCCGGGCCCGACGCCGGAGTCGACGCCGGGGCCGCCCCCACCGTCGACGTCACCATCCTGGCCGAGCGCCTGGGCATGCCCGTGGTGCACGACGCCGACCACGGCCTGTGGGCCGTGGGTCCCGAGACCAGCATCACGGGCCGGGCCCTGAGCACCGCCGCCCTGCCCGACATCACGCTCCCCACCCTCGACGGCACACCGTTCGCCCTCGGCAGCCTGCGGGGCCAGAAGGTGCTCCTCCTGGCCTGGGCGTCCTGGTGAGGCTGCCGCTTCGACCTGCCCGGGTGGCAGGCCCTGCGCACCGAGTTGCGGCCGCAGGGCCTCGAAGTGGTGACCGTGGCCCTCGACCTCGGGGGCGAGAAGGCGGCCCGGCGCTGGATCGAGGCGGCCCAGCCTGAGCACCCCTCCCTGATCGACCACGCCCACGTCCTCGACGAACACCTGGGCATCGTGAACGTGCCCAGCGGCGTGTGGATCGACGAGGACGGCACCATCGTGCGCCCGGCCGAGCCCGCCTTCCCGCACCGCCCGACCTTTGCCGACGTCGAACTGCCGCCGGAGACGCCTGCCCACCTGGTCGAGACGTTGGCCGAGGCCAGGAAGATCCGCATCGATCCCGATCGCTACGTGAGTGCCCTGCGGGACTGGGTGGCCCACGGCCCCGGCAGCCGCTTCGCCCTCACGCCCGGCGAGGTGGTGGCCCGTTCCCGACCCCGGGACGCCGACCACGCCCGGGCCGCCGCCTGCTTCGAGCTGGCCCAGCACCTGCACCGCGCCGGCGAGCCCGAGGCCGCCGTGCCCTGGTTCCGGGAGGCCCACCGCCTCCAGCCCGACAACTGGACCTACAAGCGCCAGGCCTGGACGCTCGTCGACCGCAACCAGGGTCGCACGGGCACCTTCGAGGGCAGCTGGCTGGACGACGTGCGGGCCGTCGGCGCCGAGAACTACTACCCGCCGCTCGACATGCCCGGCTGACCGTCGACACCGACCCCCGGCTAGGCGACGTCCCCGCGTGACAGCCAGCGCACGGTGAGCAGCCACGCCACCACCGTGAACACCAGGGGCACGATCAGGGCGGTGGCCCACGACGAGGCGTTCTTCGGCAGGGCGTGGTCGGCCAGGTGGGCGAGCACCGTGCGGGCGTGCACGTTGATCGACAGGCGGGCCGCGCCCCGGGCGGTACGGGCCACGGCGCCCTCCCACACCAGCACGTAGGCCAGGCCCCACACCAGGGCCCGCCGCACCCGCAGCCCCAGCCCGAGGAACAGCGAGCAGTAGGCGACGACCGCCAGCACGGACGATGCCACCGCGCCCCGCACGAGGGCGGCGCTTGCGCCGGTGACCGACACGGCGACGGCCAGGGGCACGACGGCCAGCGGGAGCGACACGCTCAGCGCCGCGGCCAGCCCGGCCAGGGCCAGCTTCCACCGGGCCACCGGCCGCAGCCACAGGTAGACGAGGGTGCGGTCCTCGGCCGGGTCGCCCAGGGCGGCCGACGCGAACACCAGCGACACCACGGGCACGAGCAACCCCAACCCGTAGCCGACCACGATGGCGTCGTACACGTGGTCGACGGGCACGCTGCTCGAACCGGCCCGCATGGTGATCGCCAGGAGGACGGGCAACAGTCCCAACAAGCCGAGGAAGATCAGCCGGCCCTTGGTCAAGAGGGTGCTGATCAGCAACCGGTAGGCGCTGGTCACGACGGCCAGCCCCTCACCGGCGCTCCACGAGGTACCGGAACACGCTCTCCAGGTCGTCGTCCAACGGCACGACCTCGTACAGCCGGGCGTCGCGGTCGCGGGCCACGCTGGCCAGGGACCGGCGCAGGCGGGCCACCTCGTCGGTGTCGATCAGCAGGTGGGTGCCCACGACTCGGGCAGCCAGCACGGCTCCCGTCTCCAGCAACCCGGCGGCCACCTGCCGGGGGTGCTCGCATCGCACCCGGAGACGGTGGGGGCGGTCGTCCATCAGCTCCCGGATGGCATGGAAGTCGCCCTCGGCGGCCAGCTTGCCCTGCACCATCACCAGCACGCGCGACCCGAAGCGCTCCACCTCGTCGAGCACGTGGCTCGACACCAGCACGGTGCGACCCTCGTCGGCCAGGCCCCGGAACAGCTCGATCATGCGCAGGCGCTGGCGGGGGTCGAGGCCTTCGAGGGGCTCGTCCAGCACGACGACCTCGGGGTCGTGCACCAGGGCGGCGGCGACCTTCACCCGCTGGCGCATGCCCTTGGAGTAGGTGGACACGGGCCGGCCGTCGGCCGGGTCGAGCTCCACCAGTCCCAGTGCGGCGCTGGCCGCGGCCGGCGCCCGACCGCCCAACCCCGACAGCTCGGCGCACAGGCGCACGAAGTCGACGGCCCGCAGCTGGTCGAACAGCGACTCCTGCTGGGGCACCAGCCCGAGCCGGCGGTACAGGTCGACGTCGCCCCGGGGCGCCGACCCCAGCACCCGCACCGAGCCCCGCGACGGCGTGGTGAGCCCGCAGAGGATCCGCAACAGCGTCGACTTCCCGGCCCCGTTGGGGCCGAGCAGGGCGGTGATGCCCGGCCCCACCTCGAAGGTCACGTCCGAGATGGCCACCAGGTCGCCGAACCACTTGGTCACCGCTTGGACTTCGATGGTGGGCGTCACCGCGTGACCTGAAGGCGCTGGTACCGCCACCACGTGAGCGCCAGCCCGGCCACCGTGTAGGCCGCCACCGCTGCCGCCACCACGGCCGTCGGCACGTCGGGGATCACGCCGGGCTTTCCATAGATCCGGGCCACCAGCTCCAGCGGGGGCACGTTGACGTTCAGCAGGAAGAACCCGTCCGACAGCCGCAGGGCGTTCACCACGACGCCTGCCACCACGCCCGAGCCGGTGATGAGCAGCAGCGTCCCGCCCGACGCGAAGGCGCGCCGATCAGTGAGGCTGGCCACGGCCAGCGACACGCTCGTGTAGAACGCGGCCATCGCCACGCCCGAGCCCGCGATGCGGGCCAGCACCGACACCACGCCGAGGACTCCGTCCGGCCCCGCGCCCTGCAAGGAGAGGCCGATGAGCAGCACGAGCGGCGGTCCCAGCGTGACCAGCAGCAGCACGGACGCCACTGCCGCGGCCTTGGCCAGCATGTAGGTGGTGCGGGTGAGGGGCGAGGCAAGGTACAGGCTCAACACGCGCGACCGCCGGTCCGGGCACAGTGCCTCGGGCGCCGCGAACGTCACGAACAGGAGGATGGCGGCGGTGATGAACCCGTAGTACCGGGCGTACCCGGGCACGAAGTCGAGCCGTCCGGGGATCAACGCCACCAGGCCCACGAACGTGATGGCGGGCAGGTAGGCGATGATCACCGACAGGAAGGGCAGGGCCTTGGTCCGGGCCGGGCGGCGCAGGCCCATCACCCGTTGCAGGGTCTGGCGGAACAGGCTGCGCACCGCCGCGCCGGGACCCAGCCGGGGGCCGTCGTAGTGGCGGTACCCCCCCTCGTGGATGCGGCCGCCGGCCAGCGGCACCGGCGTCGTCATTCGGCGTGCCCGGCGGCGAGGAACACGTCTTCCAGCGAGCTGGTGCGGGGCGCCATGCGGCGCAGGGCCGCGCCCGAATCGGCCAGCGCGTCGCGCACGAGGTCGTACACCACGGGCGCCTCCAGGGCGACGATCACGGTGTCGCCCTCAGCCACCGCAGCCACACCCCGCTCCTGCAATCGGGCGACGACGGCCGCGGCGGAACCGTCGTCGAGCGACACCACCAACTCGTCCTCGGTGCCTGCCCGCAGCTGGTTCAACCGGCCCGACGCCACCACCCGGCCGGCGTCGAGGATCACCACGGCGTCGCTCACCCGCTCCACCTCCTCGAGGAGATGGGACGACAGCACCACGTCGATGCCCAGCGCGTGCCCAACCCGCCCGATGAGGTGCAGCATCTCCTCGCGCTGCACGGGGTCGAGCCCATTGGTGGGCTCGTCGAGCAGCACCAGCTCGGGGTCGTGGGCGATGGCCTGAGCGAGCTTCACCCGCTGGCGCTGGCCAGTGGAGAAGGTGCCCACTTGCCGGAATCGCTCCTCGCCCAGGCCCACCTCGAACAACACGTCGCTGGCCCGCTCGGTGGCGGCCCGGCGGGGGAGGCCGTGGACCTCGGCCAGGTGGCGCACGACGTCGTGGGCACTCATGTCGGGAGGCAGGGCGTCGTGCTCGGGGGCGTAGCCCACCCGGGCCCGCACCGACGGCCCGAACGTCCACGGGTCGTGACCCAGCACCTCGATGGTGCCCGCGTCAGGCCGGTGCAAGCCCAGCACCATGCCGAGGAGCGTGGTCTTGCCCGCGCCGTTGGCGCCGACCAGACCGGTGACGCCGCGGGAGATCTCGAAGTCGGCACCGTCGAGCGCCCGCGTGGCACCCCAGTTCTTGGTGAGACCGCGAGCGACGACCACCGCCGACATGGAGCAAAAGCTAGACCGCCTGCCCTTCGCTCTATCCTCCGGGCATGGGCAACGACATGAAGCCGCGCTCCCACGAGGTCACCGACGGGTTCGAGCGAGCGCCGGCCCGGGCCATGCTCCGGGCCATCGGCATGACCGACGACGACTGGGGCAAGCCCCAGGTGGGCGTGGCCTCGTCGTGGAACGAGGTCACCCCCTGCAACCTCCCCCTCGACCGCCTGGCCAAGCGGGCCAAGGAGGGCGTGAAGGCGGCGGGCGGCTTCCCCGTCGAGTTCGTCACCATCGCCGTGAGCGACGGGATCTCCATGGGCCACGAGGGCATGCGGGCCTCACTGGTGAGCCGGGAGGTCATCGCCGACTCGGTGGAGACGGTCATGCACGCCGAGCGCTTCGACGCCCTCGTCACGTTCGCGGGCTGCGACAAGTCGCTCCCGGGCATGCTCATGGCGTCGGCTCGCCTCAACCTGCCGTCCGTCTTCCTGTACGGCGGGTCGATCATGCCGGGCCGGGGCGCCCACGGTGAGGCGCTCGACATCGTCAGCGTCTTCGAGGCGGTTGGAGCGCGGGCCACCGGCAGCCTCACCGACGAGGAGCTGTCCTACATCGAGCGCCACGCCTGCCCCACCGAGGGCAGCTGCGCCGGCATGTTCACGGCCAACACCATGGCGTCGGTGGGCGAGGCACTGGGCATGTCCCTCCCGGGGAGCGCCTCGGCCCCGGCTGTGGACGAGCGCCGGGACGAGTACGCCCGCCGCAGCGGCGAGGCCGTCGTCCGCCTGCTGGAGCTGGGCATCCGGCCCCGCCAGATCATGACCAAGGAGGCGTTCGAGAACGCCATCGCCGTGGTCATGGCCGTGGGCGGGTCCACCAACGCCGTGCTCCACCTGCTGGCCATCGCCAACGAGGCGCGCGTCGACCTCACCCTCGACGACTTCAACCGCGTCGGCGCCCGCGTCCCCCATATCGCCGACATGAAGCCCCACGGGCTGTACCACATGGTCGACCTCGACACGGTGGGTGGCGTCCCCGTCGTCATGCGCGAACTGCTGGAAGCCGGCCTCCTCCACGGCGACTGCCTCACGGTCACGGGCAAGACGGTGGCCGAGAACCTGGCCGAGCTCGACTCGCCCGCTCCCGACGGCAGGGTCGTGCACCCGCTGTCCCAGCCCATCCACGCCGATGGCGGCATCGCCATCCTCACCGGCTCGCTCGCCCCCAACGGCGCGGTGGTGAAGGTCGCCGGCATCGACGTCGACCACTTCGAGGGCACGGCCCGCGTGTTCGACGGCGAGCAGGGCGCGCTGGACGCGGTGCTGGCCGGGCAGATCGAGCCGGGCACCGTCCTTGTCATCCGCTACGAGGGGCCCAAGGGCGGGCCGGGCATGCGGGAGATGCTGGCCGTCACCGGCGCCATGAAGGGTGCCGGCCGCGGGGGCGACTGCGCTCTGCTCACCGACGGGCGCTTCTCGGGCGGCACCCACGGGTTCTGCATCGGCCACGTCGCCCCCGAGGCGGTGGACGGCGGGCCCATCGCCTTCGTGCAGGATGGCGACCGCATCGTGATCGACATCGCCGGCCGGCGCATGGACCTGCTGGTCGACGAGGCCGAGCTGGCCCGCCGCCGCCAGGACTGGAAGCTGCCCCCGCCCCGGTACACCACGGGCGTGCTGGCCAAGTACGCCCGCCTGGTCACCGGCGCCGACCGGGGCGCCATTACCGAACCCTAACCCCCAACCCGACCCGCGCCCTGCCCCCCACCCCACCCCGCTGCTTCTCGTAACGCCCACGCCCACATAGGCGGCGCCAGCGTTACGAGAACGGTTGGGGGGCTAGGGGTGGGATCGGTAGACGGCTGCGAACCGGGCGGCCACCACCGCATGCCCGGCCGTCGAGGGGTGGAAGCCGTCGCCGCTGATGTCGCGCCCCTCCGTGCCCGCGGCCCGCTCCGCCAGTCCGGCCGCGTGCAGGTCCACGAGCTCGGCGCCCTCGGCCGCCACCACCGCGGCGATGGCGGCGTCGTATCCGTCCACCGCCGTGTCGACCACGCTGGCCGGCACCAGCGCCCCGAACCGCGACGTGTATGCCGGCAGCCGGTCGAGGGGTGGCACGTTGGCCACCAGCACCCGGGCCCGGCCGCCCTGGCGCAACTGGTGCACCAGGTCCTGCAGCTGGCCCTGGTACCGGTCTCTGGTCACGAACGCCAGCATGTCGTTGACGTTCAGCCACACCGTCACGACCGTTGGCCGCTCCTTCAGGGCCCGGGGCAGCTCCTTGGCCAGCGCCTCCTGCACGGTGGCGCCGGAGATGCCCACGTTCACGTACCGCGAACCCTTGGGCAGGGCGGTGCGGGCGAAGACCGTGGGCCAGGCCTCGGTCGCCGGGTGGTCGGCGCCCACGCCGACGGTCTCGCTCGCGCCCACGGCCACGTAGACGGGTACGGCCGCCGGCCGTTTCTCGTTGCCGGAACAGGCGGTCGCAAAGAGGGCGATGGCCACGAGAACGGCAACAACCCGGCGCACGCCTACGAGCGTGCCAGCCGCAGCAACTCTGCGACAGTCACCACCTTGAAGCCCCGGGATCGCAGCCCGGCGAGCAGCACGGGCAGGGCCTGGAGGGTCGCGCCCCGGTTGGGGATGCCGCCATCGTGGGCCAGCAGGATGTCGCCGGGGCGGACCCGGGCCACCATGGCCCGCATGGCCGCGTCCGGCGTGCGCCGGCGGACGAACTTCTCCACGCACAGGCCCGGCGTCCACCCCGCGGTGGTCAGCCCGGTCGACCGCACGGCCAGGTCGTCCGCGGCGTTGAACGCACCCTTGGGCGGGCGGAAGAGCGCGGGCCGGGCGAGGCCGGCGGCCTCGAAGGCGGCCGACGCCCGCTCCAGCTGGTGCACGATCGCGGCATGGTCCAGCCGGCGCAGGTCGGGATGGTCCCATGTGTGGTTGGCGACCTCGTGCCCTTGGGCCGCCACCGCACGGGCCAGATCGGGATGTTGCTGCACGAACTGGCCCTCCATGAAGAACGTGGCCCGGTCGCGGTATGTCGCCAGCATGCGCAGGACCACCGGCGTGTACCGGGGGTCGGGCCCGTCGTCGAAGCTCAGGGCGACCACCCGTTGGTGGTTGGGCAGCCGCACCCGCACGATCTGGTTCTCCCGGTTGCGCTCGACCCGGCGCCCGTCCCGAGCGGGCGCGGCGCCGACGAGCACGATCACCGCCGTCGCCATGATCGCCGCCCGCCGTCGCCAGTTCACCGGCGCTTGATCGGCACCTGTGTGTGGCCTGTGAGGGTTCGTCCTTGCTTCATTCGCCCGGCTCATGCCAGACTGACCCTCGATGTCCCGTCCCACCGACCTTCTCGTAGTGATTACCTGAGCGCACGCCCACCTCTCGCGTGCGCTCTCACGACCTCCCAGCCGGGAGGTCGTTTTGTTTCCCGGCACCAGGACCAACAGGAGAATCGATGAAGCTGACCGGGGCGCAAGCCCTCATCAAGAGCTTGGAGATGGAAGGCGTCGAGGTCATGTTCGGCCTGCCCGGCGGCGCCATCCTGCCGGCCTACGACCCGATCATCGACTCGTCGATCCGCCACATCCTCGTGCGCCACGAGCAGGGTGCCGGGCACATGGCCGAGGGCTACGCCCACGCCACCGGGCGGCCCGGCGTGGCCCTGGTCACCAGCGGGCCGGCGGCGACCAACATCGTCACGCCCCTCTGCGATGCCTACATGGACTCCGTCCCCCTGGTCGCCATCACCGGCCAGGTGCCGTCCACCGCCATCGGCACGGACGCCTTCCAGGAGTGCGACACCGTGGGCATCACCCGGTCGGTCACCAAGCACAACGAGCTGGTGATGAACCCCCAGGACATCCCCCGGATCATCAAAGAGGCGTTCCACATCGCCACCACCGGCCGTCCCGGTCCCGTGCTCGTCGACGTCCCCAAGGACGTGCTCCAGCAGACGATGGACTGGGAGTGGCCCGACTCGGTCGACCTGCCCGGCTACAAGCCCAACACCAAGGGCCACCCCAAGATGATCAAGGAGGCGGCCCGCCTCATCACCGGCGCCCGGCGCCCGGTCATCTATGCGGGCGGCGGCATCCTCAAGGCCCGGGCCGCCGAAGCCCTGCGGGAGCTGGCCGAGATCACCGGCATCCCCGTGGTGACCACCCTCATGGCCCGGGGCGCCTTCCCCGACAGCCACCCGCTGTGCCTGGGCATGCCCGGCATGCACGGCAACTACACGGCGGTCACGTCCATGCAGAAGGCCGACCTGCTCATCGCCCTGGGCTCTCGCTTCGACGACCGGGTGACGGGCAAGGTGTCCGCCTTCGCCCCCGACGCCAAGATCGTCCACGTCGACATCGACCCCGCCGAGCTGGGAAAGGTCCGCCGGCCCGACGTGCCCATCGTGGGCGACTGCCGCCAGGTCATCGAGGAGATCGTCAAGGCGGTCAAGGCCCTGGGCGGTGCCGAGGTCCAGGCCGACCGCAGCGCGTGGATCGCCGAGATCCGCCAGTGGCAGGAGCAGTTCCCGCTCCACTACGAGCAGAGCTGGGGCGGCGACGGCAGCGACGACGGCGTGGCCCTCAAGCCCCAGTACGTCCTCGAGTGCCTGCGGGACTCCACCCCCGACGACTGCATCCTCGCCTCGGGCGTGGGCCAGCACCAGATGTGGGCCTCGCAGTACTGGCGGTTCGAGCACCCCTACACGTGGGTGAACTCGGGCGGCCTCGGCACCATGGGCTTCTCCGTGCCCGCCGCCATCGGCGCCAAGGTCGGTCGCCCCGACCGCATGGTCTGGTCGGTGGACGGCGACGGCTGCTTCCAGATGACGGCGCAGGAGCTGGTGACGGCCAGCGCCGAGCGCATCCCCATCAAGGTGGCCATCCTCAACAACGCCTACCTGGGCATGGTCCGCCAGTGGCAGGAGATGTTCTACGACGAGCGCTACTCCGAGGTGTACCTCTCGCCCGATCTACCCGACTACGTGAAGTGGGCCGAGGCCATGGGTTGCGTGGCCCTGCGGGTCGAGTCCCCCGAGGAGGTGCAGCCCGCCATCGACAAGGCCAACGAGATCGACGACCGACCGGTGGTGGTCGAGTTCCGCACCGACTCGTCCGAGAAGGTGTTCCCCATGGTCCCGGCCGGGTCGTCCAACGACGACATCGTGGTCGGCCCCGTGCCCGGTCAGGACGTGCGGCAGTGACCGGCCTCCTGCGCCACCACACGCTGTCGGTCGTGGTGGAGAACAAGGCCGGCGTGCTCGCCCGGGTGGCCGGCCTGTTCGCCCGCCGGGCCTACAACATCTACTCGCTGGCCGTCGCCCCCACCGACGACGAGCGCTTCTCCCGCATCACCGTGGTGGTCGACGCCGAGTCGGCCCCGCTGGAACAGATCGTCAAGCAGCTGTTCAAGCTCATCAACGTGGTGAAGATCACCGAGCTGGCCCCCGAGGACTCGGTCGAGCGCGAGCTCATGCTCCTCACCGTGCGGACGTCGGGCGGGCAGCGCAGCGAGGTCATCGAGCTGGTCGACGTCTACGACGGCAAGATCGTCGACGTGGGCCACGACGCCATCACCGTCGCCGTCACCGGCGAGCCCTCCAAGTTGGATGCCTTCGAAGAACTCATGCGAGCATTCAGCATCGTCGAGCTGCAGCGAACGGGGCGGGTGGCGCTGCCGCAGCTGGAGCGTCAAGCCCCGCGCCTGCGGGCCGTGTCAGGAAAGGTTGGCTAGCTGTGCCCAAGATCTCCTACGAGCGTGACGCAGACGCCGGCATCATCGCCGGCCGCAAGGTGGCCGTGATCGGCTACGGGTCGCAAGGCCATGCCCACGCCCTGAACCTGCGCGACTCCGGCGTCGACGTACGCGTCGGCCTGCGCGAGGGCTCGTCCTCGGCGGCCAAGGCCGAGGCGGCCGGGCTGCCCGTGAAGTCGGTGGCCGAGGCCACGGCCGAGGCCGACCTGGTGATGGTCCTCCTGCCCGACACCGAGCAGCGCCGGGTGTACGAGGAGTCCATCCGGGACAACCTCAAGGCGGGCGACGCCCTGTTCTTCGCCCATGGCTTCAACATCCGCTTCGGCCTCATCCAGCCCCCCGATGGCGTCGACGTGGCCATGGTGGCCCCCAAGGGCCCCGGCCACCTGGTGCGGCGCACGTACACCGAGGGCGGGGGCGTCCCCTCTCTCATCGCCGTGGCCCAGGACGCCACCGGCAAGGCCCGGGACCTGGCCCTGTCGTACGCCCACGCCATCGGCGCCACCCGGGCCGGCGTGCTGGACACCACGTTCGAGGAGGAGACGGAGACCGACCTGTTCGGCGAGCAGGTGGTTCTCTGCGGCGGCCTCACCGCCTTGGTGCAAGCGGGTTACGAGACCCTCGTGGACGCCGGGTACCAGCCTGAGTCGGCGTACTTCGAGTGCCTGCACGAGCTCAAGCTCATCGTCGACCTCATGTACGAGAACGGCATTGCCGGCATGCGCTTCTCCATCTCCGACACGGCCGAGTACGGCGACGTCACCCGCGGCCCGCGCATCATCAACGACAGCGTGAAGGCGGAGATGAAGAAGATCCTCGGCGAGATCCAGTCGGGCAAGTTCGCCGAGGAGTGGGTGGCCGAGAACGAGGCCGGGCGGCCCAACTTCACCAAGCTGCGGGACGCGGGCCGGGAACATCCGGTCGAGAAGATCGGGGCCGAGCTGCGGGCCATGATGCCGTTCATCTCGGCGGGCAAGGAGCGCCCCCAGGACGTCAGCGGGGGCTAGCCGGGGCCACGCTGGTTCGGATGTACGTGCTCCGTGATGCGCAGGGCGTTACGGAGCAGCGTTCCACAGTTCCAACACTGCTTCGGGCCGACCCGGTTGTGCGCACGGCAGTGCGAGCACTCCAGGCGGTCCTCCCCAGGTAGGAACCCGAGACGAAGGGCAGGGGCCACCGGATGGCTTCTGCCCGAATCTTCCAGGTCTTAAGCACGATTTAGTACATTTTTCTCTCGAGCACCCGCTTCCGGCGCCCGGCGAGGATCACCAGCGCTGGTACCCCGCCCACGATGAGAAGGCCGACGGGCAGCGCGCCGTCGGCGAAGATGGTGGCCAGCGCCGGGTGGGTGCGCCGTTTGGAGCCGGCGCTGGGCGTGCTCACCGGGCGGGCCGCGGGCGCTGCCTTGGTCACCGGATCGCGAGCGGTCCCCAGGTGGACGGGCGGCAGGTGGTCCATGCCCGCCTCGGCGGCCACGGGCGTGGCGAAACCCTTGTCGAGCAGGGCGGCCACCGAGCGGTTCGGGTCGGCCGCGCCCACGGCGATGGCGATCATGGTCCGCCCGTCCCGCCGGGCCGCCCCGATGAGCGAGTGGCCGGCCTTCTTGGTGTAGCCCGTCTTGATCCCGATGGCGCCCGGATAGGTCTTCAGGAGGAGGTTGTGGTTGAGGATGCGGTGGGGGTTGTTGTCGCCACCTTGGAAGCGGTAGTCGGGCTTGCCGACGATCTGCACCAGCTCCGGATAGGACAGGAAGGCCCGGGTGGCGATGGCCAGGTCCCGGACGCTGATGAGGTTGCCGCCGTCCACCGAGAACTCATCGTCCAGGCCGGCTGGGTCCCGCAGGGTGGGGGAGTCGGCCATGCCCAGGCGGGCGGCGGTGGCGTCGAGCATGCCCCCGAACGCCTCCAGGCTGCCCCCCGTCTGTTCGGCCAGGGCCACGGCCGCGTCGTTGGCCGACACCAGCAGTAGGCAGTGCATGAGGTCGGTGCCGTGCCACACCTGGCCCGCCTTCAGGTTGATCTTGCGGGCGGGCATGCCCTCGGCCCGGGCCGACACGGTGATGTCGGTGTCCAGGTTGAGGTTCTCGACCACGGTCACCGCCGTCAGCACCTTGAACACGCTGGCCACCCGCTGGGGCTCGTGCTCCCGGCCCCCCTCGACGACCGCGCCGGTGTCGGCGTCGACCACGATCCACGCCCGGGGGAGCGGGGGCGGCGCCGGGGCGGTGGTCGTGGTGGTGGCCCGGGCGTGGGCCGGGGCCACGAGCGTGAGCGCGGCGAAGAGTGCAGCGAGAACCCGGGACATCAGGACGACAAGGCTTGCAGGGAGGGGCCAGGCATTGCCAAGCGGCCGATGAGAGCCGCACCCCGCCGACGGCTCAGGGGGTCAGCGGAGGGCGGCGACCACGTGGTCGATGCAGCAGGTGAGGGCGGCCACGTCCTCGGGGTCGATGGCCGGGAACAGACCGATGCGCAACTGGTTGCGCCCCAGCTTGCGATACGACTCCGTGTCCACCACGCCGTTGGCCCGCAGCACCCTGCTGACCGTGCCGGCGTCGACCGACGGGTCGAGGTCGATGGTGCCCACCACCCGGCTGCGCTCGTCGGGCTTGGCCACGAACGGCGTGGCGTAGTCGGACGCCTCGGCCCAGCCGTACAGGGTCTCGGCCGACTGGTCGCTGCGGGACGCCGCGAACTCCAGCCCCCCGCCGGCCAGCATCCACTCCACCTGGTCGGTGAACAGGAACAGGGTGGCGAGGGCGGGCGTGTTGTACGTCTGGTCCAGGCGGGAGTTGTCGAGCGCCACCTTGAGGTTGAGCGACTCGGGGATGAAGCGGTCGCTGGCCGCCACCCGCTCGATGCGCTCCACGGCCGCGGGCGAGCACAGGGCCACCCACAGCCCGCCGTCCGACGCGAAGCACTTCTGGGGGGCGAAGTAGTAACAGTCGAACTGGGTGGGGTCGACCCGCAGCCCGCCCGCCCCCGACGTGGCGTCCACGAGGAGGAGCCCCGATGCGGCCGGCCGCCGGATGTCCATCATCACGCCGGTGGAGGTCTCGTTGTGGGTGAGGGCATAGGCGTCCACGCCGGCCGAGGCCGCCGCCTCCGGGTGGGTGCCGGGCGCCGACTCGATGACCTCGGGGTCGTCCAGCCAGGGCGCGGCCTTGGCCGCCGCCGCGAACTTGGACGAGAACTCGCCGAACGACAGGTGCTGGCTGCGGCGGTCGATCAGGCCGAAGGTGGCCGCGTCCCAGAACACGGTGGTACCGCCGTTGCCGAGCACGACCTCGTACCCGTCGGGCAGGGAGAACAGCTCGGCCAGGCCGGCCCGCAGCCGCCCCACCACCGACCTCACCCCCGCCTGGCGGTGGCTGGTGCCGAGGTAGGACCGGCCCGTGGCGGCCAGGGCCTCGACCGCCGCGGGGCGGACCTTGGAGGGGCCGCAGCCGAAGCGGCCGTCGGCGGGCAGGAGGTCGGCGGGAATCTGGATATCAGGTGCAGCGGCGGGGGGCACGTGTGAAAGCATTGCATCCATGGGTCGCATCTCTGCACGAATTGCCGCTGTCGCCGAATCCGCCACGCTCGCCATCGATGCCAAGGCCAAGGCCCTCAAGGCGGCCGGCGAGGACGTCGTCGGTTTCGGGGCCGGCGAGCCCGACTTCCCCACTCCCGCCCACATCGTCGACGCCGCCGTAGAGGCGTGCCGGGACCCCAAGACCCACAAGTACACGCCCACCTCGGGCCTCCCCGAGCTGCGGTCGGCCATCGCCGCCAAGACGGCCAGGGACTCGGGCCTGGCCATCGAGGCTGCCCAGGTCCTCGTCACCAACGGCGGCAAGCAGGCGATCTACAACGCCTTCGCCACCCTGCTCGACCCGGGCGACGAGGTCATCGTGCCCGCCCCCTTCTGGACCACGTACCCCGAGGCCATCGCCCTGGCCGGCGGCGTCTCCGTGTACATCGACACCGATGAGTCCACCGGCTTTCGCGCCACCCTCGACCAGCTGGAGGCAGCCCGCACGCCGCGCACCAAGGTGCTGCTGTTCGTGTCGCCCTCCAACCCCACCGGTGCGGTCTACGGCCGGGACGAGATCGAGGCCATCGGCCAGTGGGCGGCCGAGCACGAGCTGTGGGTGCTCACCGACGAGATCTACGAGCACCTGGTGTACGGCGACGCCACCCACCACTCCCTGCCCGTGGTGGTGCCCGAGTTGGCCGACCGCTGCGTGGTGGTCAACGGGGTGGCCAAGACGTACGCCATGACCGGCTGGCGGGTGGGGTGGATGCTCGGTCCCCTCGACGTGGTCAAGGCGGCCACCAACCTCCAGTCCCACGCCACGTCCAACGTGGCCAACGTGTCCCAGCGGGCCGCCCTCGCCGCCGTGGCCGGCGACCTCACGGCCGTGGCCGAGATGCGGGAGGCATTCGACCGCCGGCGCCAGCTCATCGTCAAGATGCTGAACGAGATCCCGGGCGTGTCCTGCGTGGAGCCCGAGGGCGCCTTCTACGCCTTCCCGTCGTTCAAGGCCGTACTGGGCCGGGAGATCAAGGGCCGCACCCCGTCCACCACGCTCGAGCTGGCCGAGATCATCCTGGACGAAGCGCGGGTCGCCATCGTGCCGGGCGAGGCCTTCGGGGCGCCGGGCTACGCCCGGCTGTCCTATGCCCTGGGCGACGAGGACCTGGAGCGGGGCGTCCGCCGCATCGGCGACCTCCTGGCGTAGGCCAGCACGGCGGCCACCACGAGGAGGGCCAGGCCCGTCTCGGCCGGGCGGTCGCTGCCGCCCGTGGCGGGCAGGTTCCCCCTCACGACGTTGGGCGCGCCGAGCGCACCGCCGCCGGCAGTGCTGAGCGGCGTGGCGATGGGCCCGGCACAGCCGTTGACGTAGACGCTGGGCCCGGCCGTCTGGCGGGCGAAGTCGGTGCGGCCGGTGCCGGTGGAGTCGTTGGCCCACACCATCTCGGCCATGCCGCACGGGTCGATGGCGACCATCTGGAAGTCGGACAGGTTGCGGTTGCCGCCCGTCACCAGGCACAGGGTTCCGGCCAGGCAGACGTCGGCCGCGTGCATGGGCGCGCTGCCGCTCACCCGGCTCTGGGTGAACGCCGGGGCGGCATCGAGGCCGTTCAGGGTCTGGGCGAACATCTCCGACCACTGGGCGTTGGTGTCGTTGTTGTCCTTGGCCGGCGAGCCGTACCACGTGATGGCGACGCGGCCGGGGTCACCGGCCGCCACCCACGGGAACACGTTGGCCCCCAGCCCGCCCGTGTCGACCTGGACCGGCGTGACCGGCGCCGTCGACCCCTTGGGCACCGAGAAGAACTTGATGTGCGTCTCGGTCCCGTCGCCCGGCCGTTCCGAGAACACCACGTAGGCGTTGCCGGCGCTGTCGATGGCGGACGAGCTGAACTCGTGGGCGATGGTGTTGTCGTTGTGGTTGGCCGTTGCACCCGCGTCGAACAGCTTGGTGCTGGTCCACGTCTTGCCGCCGTCGGTGGAGCGGGCGATGAAGATTTGGTTGAGGTCGAAGTCCTGATTGGTGGGCGGGGCGGTGGCGCTCTTGATCGCCGTGTTGCTCGTGTAGAAGACGAGCACGGTGTTGGGGTCGCTGGGATCGACGAGGGGGCGGGCGCTGGTGTTGCCCGGGCCGGTGTCCACGAAGTTGGACGCCCCCACGGTG